>Ga0114958_10002759_pt1 | contig 12936 bp, 11 predicted proteins | sample C_130208_EF_Meta_FD_89577 | JGI IMG/M metagenome (GOLD analysis project Ga0114958, IMG submission 89577) | Freshwater microbial communities from Lake Croche, Canada to study carbon cycling - C_130208_EF_MetaG | ecosystem: Environmental > Aquatic > Freshwater > Lake | place: Lake Croche, Canada... | reverse complement strand
TAGCGTACGGCGAAAACGAAAGCGCTTGATCGGAAAACCAAAACTGATATGAACTCACGCACCTCGGGGTGGCTGGTTTTGACCCGCAACTTCGTGGCTGGTTCTCACCCGCAAAATGACATCAACTGGAAGCATATCTCGACCAAGGACAAGATAGAATGTCATCCCCCCCATCCGGAAATAGCTCTAATGATCGAAATGTCGTTCCTATTTTCCCACGACGTGCATGTCAGCGGTTGTGCCTTCCGGCAAAGTGATGGAGTGCGCCTGTCCCCTGGCGCACTCCGTAAAACCTTTCATAGCTTCAGGGTCTGCTGCAATTCATGTTTTATTTCTCCCGTTTGTCGTTCCTAGTGCCCTTCGATGATTCATCCCGCTTCGGTTTTCTCGGCTTCGGGACGGTTCAATAGGTAATCGAACCGTGCCTCGGCGGTAGATACAGGATACCTTCGGTGTGATAGGCGGCGGACTCATCCACGCGTGAGCCGCGTCGGGCGGAGGCGCTGGCTTTTTCCAGCCTGGCGCGCTGGGCGGCGAAGCGCACTTCGGCGAAGCGCAGGAAGATGAGGCCAAGGACAGGCGCGGAGTATTCTTGGGACTTGAGGCCGGAGCTGGCGCGGAACTGGTCGGCGGCGTCCCAGAGGCGTTTTTCGAGCGCGGCGTTGTCGTGGTCCTTTTCGGATGGGGCGATCCAGTGCACAAATTTGTAGTTCCCAAATGCCTCGTCCTCCAGACTATTTCAAATCGTTTCAAGCTGAAAGGGAAATGAGCAATGAAGACGGGTGGTTTATGTCGGAAGACGTTTCAAATCAAATCTGTCTAAGAAACTCAAGGGTTTACCGGGGATTTTCCTGGTGTGGGCGTGGATTGGCATGGAGAGATTATTTTCTTTGAGGTTCAAAGAGTTGATTTCCATCCGCGATGGCAATGGGGAAAGATCTCCGGCTGAATTGTGGAGAGGCTTTCCGGCGAGTCCGGAATTTTGGTTATTTTAAAAACTCCACTTTAGCACTGAGCTGTGGTGTGAGGAATGCGTCCGGCTTCAGGATCTGGACCTTGATCTGGAGAGTGCCTTTGGCGCGGTCGGCTTCGGGAGCGATTTCTGCAACAATGCCGTCATAACGCCGCTCTGGATATGCTTCTGGGCTGACGCGGCAGGGCTGGCCGGGAGAGATTTTGGAGAGATCGGCTTCGTTCACATCAATCTCCACCTGCAGATCCATCGGGTCGGCGACGGCCATGAGCGCGGTGCGGGGTCCGCGTCCGCCGCCGAAGCTTTGAGGCATGACGAGTTCGTTCGCATTAACAAGTTTTTCGAGCACGACGCCGTTGATCGGGGAGCGAATGGTGCACCAGTCCAGATAGGTTTTGGCCAGTGCCAGTGAACCCTCCGCCGCCTCTACTGCGGCTTTGTCGGCCTCGACCAGCAATCGGGTGTCGTCCTCGACCTGCTTGGATTCGATGCCGGTTTGGGTGAGGCGGTGGATGCGGTCGTAGGCGAATGCGTTCTTTGCTGCGATGGCTTTGGTGTTGGCGAGCTGGCCTGCTGCCTGGGCATAGCGTGCGCGGTATTCCGTTTCATCCAGGAGCACCACCACCTGGCCGTTGGTCACCACGTCGCCTTTCTTAACGCCGATCCACGTGACTAAGCCGAGGAAGCGCGGGCTGATTTCGATTCGCTCACGGTTGATGAGGTAGCCGTTCACAGTGAGCGAGGGACCGGTTCCGGAAACATCGAGCGAGGGAGGGGCGGAGGGGTTTGTGCGGGACGATGCGGCATCGTTGTTAGTGGTCGGATGCGCGCCCGTATTGATGATTCGGCGTTGGTCGCTGGCCCTTGGCCAGGCAAAGTAGACTGCCGCGGCTACCGCCAGTGCCACAAGGATCAAAATGACCCAGAGGGGGCGTTGCGGGCGTCTCTTCTCCTCCGGCCGGATCTGCAGGCTGCGTAGTTTGTCTGCATTCATGCTCCAGGCAGGATGCCGCCAAGTGACGGGCCTTGAAAGCAGCAAATTATTCCAAGCGATTGAACTCTTCCAATGCGCCCCGGGTTTTGTTCATCTGGAAAAAATCGGGAGGGGAGAGGCCTGTTTCTCAATTGAAAGCCTGCGAAGAAATCTCCTAACCTGCTTTGCCGACACCCTCCACCCCGCGCAAGGCAGGGCGGAGGGCTCTTCAGATCCATCCCGATCCGGATGGGTGGCGCCTCATCCGAATTTACAAGTCATTCAGCTGCAAGGCTTTTGATAACCTGCCGCTCCCAGGCGGAGTATTCCTTGATAAGCCCGTCGTAAACTTTGGCCGCCTTTTTATCCGGACGGACTTCGCTGTTGGGGACGGGGTCGCTGAAGCCGGCGACAATGTTTTCCCATTTGGGTTTCTGTCCGGCGGCGGTAAGCCAGCCGTGGGCGGCCTGTAAGGCGCCGCCGAGTGCGGCGCTTTTGGAAACTTCGATGCGGTGCACGCGGCAGTTCATCACATTGGCCAGCACCTGCAGGAGTGCCGGGTTGTTGGATGCTCCGCCGGTGGCTAAAATCCGCTCTGGCGAAACTTTCATCCAAGCTGAATGGAGGCGCATGGACATCATCTGGGATTCGAACAAGGCCCGGCAGTTGCCGGCGGCGTCCTGTTCTTCAAGGTCGAGGCGGTGGATGCCCGGCTGGTTGACGCGGGGCACGATTTCCGGCTCGAACCAGGGCAGCAGCATTTTGCCGTCGTTGCCGGGCCGCGTCTGGTTCAACACCTCGCCAAATTTATCCCAGTTCTTGATGCTGTAGAGCTCCCGCATCTTTTCCCGGGCAAGCGATCCGTTCTTGAAACAGATGAGAGTCATGTAGCCGCCGGCGGGCGAGCCGAACACATGCCCTTCCCCCTTGCCGTCGGTGCGGCATTTTTTCATTGAACCGAACAGCGTGTCGCTGGTGCCCAGGCTGATGGCGACCTGTCCGGGTTGGATGAGGCCCAGTCCGATAACGCTGGCGGGGTTGTCGCCCGTCCACACGGTTGCCAGCGCTTCGGGGTTGAGCCCGAATTTTTCGGTGAAGTAGGGGCTCACCTTGCCAATCGCTTGGCCGGAAGGGGCCAGAGCGGGGAGTTTGGTTTTGAGTTTTGGGGCGGTAGCCTTCAACGCCTCCGGGTGCCAGATCTTTTTGGCGATATCCATGAGGTTCATACCGGCGCCGTCGCCAAAATCGATCGGAGCGATCTTGCCCGCCAGCAGAGAGGCCATGAAAGAACTGACCAGTGCTATGTGCTCGGTTTTTGCATATGCGGCCGGTTCTGTTTTGTGGAATTTCCGGATTTGCGGGCCGGTGAAACGCTCGAAGGTGTCCGAGCCCGTTGCACTGGCGGTGGGGCGGATGCCTCCCAGTTTGTGGCGGATTTCGCCGCACTCGGCGGCGGTGGAGGAGTCCATCCAGATGGGGGAGGTTTTTCGGGAGAGGCAGCCCTTGAGGTTTTCGACGAGGGATTTTGCCGGGTTGAGTTTTCCGAGGGTTTGGGCTGCGCGTGCGGTGAGATACACCGAGCCGTGCTGCTGGCCGCTGCCGCTGACCGCAAGTATTTCTCCGAGTGCGACGCGATCCTTCTTCATTTTTGCAAACATCAGATCAAGCGCCTCGGCCCACATAAGGGGGGAGCTGTGTTTGACGAGCGGATTGCGGTTGGGCAGGACGCCGTTGAGGGTTTTGTGGTGCGGTAGGGCTTGGTCGAAGTTGAGGGAGTGTTCATAAACCACCTTGCGTGTATCGAGGTCGATGACCACGGCGCTGAGGCTTTGAGTGCTTGAATCCAGTCCGAGGAAAAGTTTTGCCATAAAATGCGATTCTATCAGTTCAAATGATGCCGGCAGTTAAGGCCACAGGCGCGGGCGCGTCAAGCATAGGCTGTTCTGCCGGAAGGTGGCGTGCGGCCGTCACGCACTTGAAACAGTCAAGTTCCTTTCGTGGCCGCCGATAACAAGGTGCCGGTGGCAGCGCATCGGTCTGCGACCGGGGTTTGTTTGGTAGTTAGGTTCACAGTTGGGTGTTCCCGCGGAGAGCCGCGGGAACACTTTTTCCGGCGGGCATCTCAACCCCGCATTTGATGAGTGACCAGCAGCCTTTCGGAAAAATATTGGAATCTCTGACCCTGGAGATTGCCGGCACCCGCGCAGGATCCGATCAGGGCCAGTTTTCCATTTTGGATTTACCGGGGAACTTGCGCGACAGGTCGGCGGGATACTCTGACTGGGCGCGGCTGCAGTCAATTGCGGCGGCGGCCTGAGATGTCGATCTTTTGCATGAGTTTATGATCGAGTCCCGGGAACATCTCGCTAGCATAGAATAAGGAGTGCTTGTGTTCGAAAAGCAGCCTGCAGATGCGGAAACCTCGAATACGGTCTTCTGCGCCTTTCATACCTTCAAGGGCGGCGCACGTTTTCTCAATCTGTAGCCCATCCTTCATCTGGCTCATCTCTTGGAATTCCTCTTGGATCTTGCGCGTCAGGGCAGGCTGCGAATCGATGGGCAGGTCATCGAACTGATTTTGCGGAGTCGGGATGCGCTCAAATCCGAAGGGTGAACCCCTGTTTTTGCGAGGCTTCTTCAATGGCTTTCCATGCGCCAACCACCGGGATAGTGTCGTAAAGGGTTGATCCCTTTAGATCCCCGGATTTTATATATTCCTCCAAGAGCAGTTTTTGATCGAAGGCCTTGCGCTGGTTCAGTTCACTGATGCTTGTCCGGGTGTTTTCGGCCTCTAATAACATGGTCCGCATCGTGTCGAGGGTCATTTCGATGCCCTGAGTGCGGATTGCGTGACATTGAACGAGCAGCCTGACGGCGGTGCTGGCGACCACGGCGCCCACGGTTGCGGCCAGGATTTTGGTTCCCAGTTTTATAGTGTTTTTATTGGGATGCCGGTCCGCGGTAATGCTGCGCGGATTACTAATCCATCCCCCGTTTAAAGGCGGCCAGTTCTTTCATCGGCGAAAAGGCCGTCGTCTTGAGGATCTTCAGCGAAGTGGGTGGCCGGATCCGGGTGGGAAAGGGTGGCCAGTTGCCGGGCGGTCTGCCCGCTGGTCAGGTTGATACGCCGGATTGCATCTCGTATCGGACGTCCGATCAGCATCCTAAGCAGGGCGTGAGCAATGCGAAGTTTTTCGTTGGAATAGAAGTCCTAATTACTGATTGAAATGTCCAGACTCCTCTCCCGGTCTTGGGCCCTCCCCCCCAAAAACAGGCTGGAAAAGGACTGGGTGAGAGGGGTGAATTCAATTGGTTGCCACGCTGATTGAGCCGGCCTGGGGGTCAGTTGACCGCCGCGGTTTCCAGCAGGGCTTTTTCGTCGTCGGCTGAATCCGTGGCGGTTTTGGGGCCGGCATGCTGTTTGGCAATGAGCATGTATATGGCCGGGATGACCAGGAGGGTGAAGATGGTGCCGATGGCCATGCCGGAGACGACCACGATGCCGATGGAATTTCTTGCGGCGGCGCCGGGACCGGAGACGAGGGTGAGGGGGAAGTGGCCGCAGACGGTGGCCACGGTGGTCATTAAGACGGGGCGCAACCGGGTGAGGGACGCCTCGCGCACGGCGGCGATTTTTGAGAGGCCGCCGCGCTGGAGTTCGTTGGCAAATTCCACAATGAGAATGCCGTTTTTAGCCACCAGCCCCACCAATGTGACCAAGCCGATTTGGGCGTAGATGTTCAGTGTAGTGGTCCAACCGCTGGTCCAGAAGGGCACTCCCATACCCGGCATTTTCAGAAAGCAGAAAATCAGCGCCCCGAACATGGCCAGAGGCACGGACCCGAGCAGGATGATGAACGGGTCGCGGAAGCTGTTGAATTGGGCGGCCAACACGAGGAAAATCAGCGCCAGCGAAAGGATGAACATGGGCAGGAACTTGTTGCCTTCGGTGCGCAATTGTCGAGATTCACCGGTGTAATCGATCTTGTAACCCTGCGGTAGGATTTTGCCCGCCTCGGTTTCGAGGAAGCGCAAGGCCTGGTCGAGCGGGCGGATGGGCACGCCGCTCAGGGTGACGGAATTCAATTGCTGGAAGCGGTTCAGCGCACGTGGTCCGGTCTTTTGAAGGAGAGTGGCGAAGGTGCTCAACTGGACGAGCTGCCCGTTTGGGCCTTTGACATAAGTGTTTTGGAGCTGGCTGGCATTGAGGCGGTCTAGGCGCTTGATTTGCGGAATGACCTTGTAACTGCGCCCGGAGAAATTGAAGCGGTTGACAAAATTCCCGCCCACCAGAGCCGCAAGGTCGGATCCCACGGTTTGCATGTTCAGTCCGAGTGCGGCCACCTTGTCACGATCCAGAACCAGCTCCACCTCGGGTTGATCCACTTTGGTGTCAATCTGCGGCGGGAAGGCAAACATCCCGTTGGTCGCCGCCATTTGCTGAATCTGCTGGGCAAATTCCAGGATGCGCTCGGGGTCGGCGGTGGAGGAGATGACAAAGCCCACCGGGAAGTTTTCTCCGCCGGGTAGGGCGGAGGGGGCGGCGCAGAAGATTCTGACCCCGGGGATGCGGGCGAGATTGGTTTGAACCGAGGCGAGCACTTCGAACACACTGCGCTTACGCTCGCTCCATGGCTTGATAACCATCCCGCCAAACCCCTGCGCCGGCGTCGTCAATTGAAAGGTCTGCACCGTCTCCGGCACGGTCATCATCCGCCGGCTGGCTTCGTCGGCGTAAAAAGAGGTCTGGTCGATAGCGGCGTTGGCCGGCGCTTCGATGATGGTGAAAAAGAATCCCTGGTCCTCTGCCGGGGCGAGTTCCTTCGCCTGCCATGCCATGAGAAACATTATGATGGCCAGCGCGCTCAGTCCGACCCAGAGGAGGTAGACCGCCGGCCGTGCGGACAAGGTCGCATCCAGCACCCGTCCATAAGCCCGGCGCAGGCGGTCGAAACCGTGGTTGATTTTGCCGGTCAGCCCCCGCTCTTCATTGGCTGGATTGAGCAGCCGTGCGGACATGAGGGGGGATAGTGTCAGGGCGACGATTCCCGAGATGAAGACTGCGCCGGCGAGGGTGATCGCGAACTCGCGAAAGAGTGAGCCGGTAATGCCGCCTTGAAAAGCAATCGGGCAGTAGACCGCCGCCAGCGTGAGGGTCATGGCGATGATGGGGCCGACCAGTTCGCGGGCTCCCAGCAGGGCGGCGTGGAAGGGACTCCGTCCATTGCGGATGTGGCGCTCCACGTTTTCGACGATCACGATGGCGTCATCCACCACGAGTCCGACTGAGAGCACGATGGCCAGGAGTGTGAGCAGATTGAGGGTGAATCCGAAGAGCTGCATCAGAAACACGGATCCAACAAGCGAAATGGGAACCGCCACCAGCGGGATCAGAACGGAGCGGAGTGATCCTAGAAACAGGAAGATGACGATTGCCACGATGAAAAGGGTTTCGATCAGGGTATGGGTCACTTCGTGCAGGGCGTCGTCGATGTATTTGGTGGCGTCATAAGCCATGCGGCCCTGAAGTCCCGTGGGAAGGTCTTTCTGGATGGAGAGCAGCTCGGCCCGGACGCGCTTGATGACTTCCAGCGAGTTGGCGTTGGGCAGAGGCCAGACGCCCACGAAGACGGCCTTCTCACCGCTGAAACGCACTTCTGTGTCGTAATCCTCTGCGCCCAGTGCCACATCAGCCACGTCGCGCAGTCGGACCAGTTGGTCGCCGGACTGGCGGATGACCAGGTTGCGGAACTCCTCGATGGAGCGCAGGTCGGTGTTGGCGGTGAGGTTGACCTGAACGAGGGCGCCGCGGGTGCGGCCGACGGCGGATAGGAAATTGTTGGAGGCCAGTTTTTCGCGGATCAGGTTGGGGTTGATGTTCAGGGCGGCCAGTCGTTCCGGCTTGAGCCAGATTCGCATGGCGAAGGTGCGCCCGCCAAGCAGGTCGGCCCGCTGAACGCCTTCAAGTGCCGACAGTCGGGGTTGCACGACCCGGACCAGGTAATCGGTGATCTGGTTGGCCTCGAGAATATCGGAGGCGAAACTCAGGTAAGCGGCGGCAAACTTGGAATCGGCCGATTCGACATTGATCACCGGAACTTCGGCTTCCGGTGGGAGATCGTTGCGGACCTGATCCACTTTGGTTGCGATCTGGCCCAGAGCCTTGTTGGCATCGTAGTTCAACTTCAGGCGCACTGTGATGGTGGACAGGCCGAGTTTGCTCGCCGATTCGATGTATTCGATTCCATCGGCGGCGGCTATGGCTCGTTCCAGCGGGGTGGTGATGAAGCCTCGGACCAGTTCGGCGCTGGCACCCACATAAATGGTGGTGACGGTGACGGAGGCGTTTTCGCTGCGTGGATACTGGCGGACGGTGAGTGTGCGCAGCGCCTGTAGTCCGGCAATTAAAATCACCAGATTCACCACGATCGCAAGGACCGGGCGTTTGATGAAGAGGTCGGTAAAAGACTTCATGGGCGGAGCGGTTCAGCTATCCGACGGGCGCGGGGCCGATGCGGGGTTGGGTGAAAGGTTGGTGGCTTCGGTGACGGGCATTCCGTTGCGAAGTTTGAAGACGCCCGAGCTGATGACTTTCTCCCCGGGTTTTAGGCCTGATTGAACGGTCACGAAATCCCCCTGCGTCCGGCCGGTGCGGATGAATTGCTGCCGTGCCGCCAGTCCGCTGGCGGAGTTGGTGGAGGCTTCCACCACATAGACAGAGTCGCCAAAGGGGGCGCTTAAAACAGCGGTGGCTGGAATGACCAGCACGGTCTGCTCTTCGGGAAGTTGAACTTCGAGCCGGGCGAACATGCCGGGGCGCAGCAGTTGCTTCGCGTTCTCAAAGGTGGCTTGCAGTCCCACATTGCGGGTCGTCGGATCCAGCCCGGGATTGATGGTGGTAAGGATTCCATCGAATTTCCGGCCGGGGAAGGCGTCAGTGGTCAGGTGCACGCGCATGCCGGCGGCCAGTCGGGCCAGTTCCTGCTGCGGCAGGAAAAAATCGGCATGGACGGAACCCAGCGCCTGCAGCGAGACGACGGCTTTGCCGGTGTCCAGATATTCGCCCACGTTGATCTGGCGGATCCCCAAGCGTCCGGCGAACGGGGCGCGCAGGGTTTTCTTGTCGAGAGTGGCGCGGATGCTCTCGGCGTTGGCTTGATCCTGTTTTAGAATGGCCTCTGCCGTATCCAGCTCGGATTGCGAGACGGTGTTGTCAGCCCGCAGTGAGCGGGCGCGACGGGTGTTGATCTGGGCCAACTCGGTTTGCGCTTCGATGGCCTTGAGCTGCGCCTCTTCTGAGGAGGTGTTCAGGCGCACCAACAGGTCGCCTTTGGCGACCACGGCTCCGGACTCAAAGGCGATCTCCCGCACGGTGCCGGCGATCTCGGGCGTGATGGTCACGCCTTGAACGGCGGTCACGGAGCCGATGGATGTAAGGGTGCTGGGCCATTTCTCCTGATTGGCGGTGCAGATGGAGACGGTTTCGGGCGGGGGCGAGTAGGCTTTGCCGGCCGCCATGAGAGTGCGGATCTGCAGGACCTTGACTCCGCCCAACCCGCCAAGGGCGAGCAGGATAATGAATATGGCCAGTGTGATTAGTTTTTTCATGCTGTTGCCCGCTTATGGGGATTTGGGTTGGTTTTTAAAGGGTTTTTTGCGGCGGCCCCGCCCAGGAACAGACCGACGATGAGCTCCGCCAAGGGGCGATCCAGCGGATAAGGGGCGGCGAGGAGCTGGCTCATGAGATAGGCGTTGGCTTGGCCGTAGAAACCGAAAGCCAGTTCCCGGCTTCCGAAGCGGGAATCCAGTTCGCCCTGTTTGAGCCCCTCTTTCATCAGGGCGTGGATGAATTCGAAGTTCCGTTCGCATTTTTCCTGGTAGCAAAGTCCTTCAGGTACCTCGCCGGGGGCGGCGAATGCGGTGGCCAGGGAGATGCTGACCAGTTCGCGATTCTGGCTGAAATAGTCGAAAAGCGCGGCCAGAATCTCCACGAGCTTGTCCGGCAAGGTCTCTCCGCGCCGCGCCGCGGATTGCATCAACTCCAGTTTCTGATCGTGGGATTCATTGACCAGCGCTTGGAATAACCCGGCTTTGTCTTGGAAGTAGTAGTAGAGGGCGGGCTTGGACACTTGGGCGTCATCCACGATTTGCTGGACCGACGCGGCCGCATATCCGCTGTGGGCAAAGCGCCTGACCGCCGCGCGCAGAATCTGGCGGCGGGTTTCGGTTTCGGTGTGGGTGACGGTGGAAGCCATGAACCTACCGAACGGTAGGTAAGCTGGAATCGGGTGTCAAATTGATTTGGAGGTTTAATCGCAAGGTCATGCCGGACCGGTGCAAGGTTTTGCCTCATGGGTGAAACGGCGCCGCGCTTGCGGCCGGCGGCGGGGGGGGGGCTTGTTTTACTCTTTTGCTCTCGGGGCAGAATCCTTATGATTTTCAAACATTTTAAATGGCCCTAAAATTATTTAACACCCTTGAGCGTTCCGTGCAGCCATTCACCCCCATGGATCCCGGGCAGAAGCGGGTGGGGATGTATTGCTGCGGCCCGACGGTCTATGACTTTGCCCATATCGGCAATTGGCGGACGTTTGTGTTCGCCGACCTGGTGCGCCGCGCCCTGGAATTTTCCGGTTATGATGTGAACCATGTCATGAACATCACGGATGTGGAGGACAAAATCATCCGCAAGGTTCGCGAGAACAAGACCACGTTGCGCGCATTCACGGGTCGTTTCGAGGCTGCGTTTTTAGAGGATCTTCAGGCATTGCATTGCCGGCTGCCCCACCACATGCCCCGCGCCACAGATTACATCGCGGAAATCATCGACTTGATTGGCAGATTGATTCATCGCGGCATCGCCTATCAGGCCGCCGACGGTTCGGTCTATTTCTCCATTGAAAAATACCGGGGTTGCGGCTGCAACTATGGACAGCTGTTGAAACTTAATTTCGACGGACTCCGGGTCGGCGAGCGCGTCTCCGCGGATGAATATGAGAAGGAGTCGGTGGCGGACTTCGCGCTCTGGAAAGCCCGGGTTGCGGAGGATGGCGAGGTGTTTTGGGGTAGTCCCTTCGGGGAAGGACGTCCGGGTTGGCACATTGAGTGTTCAGCGATGAGCATGAAGGTGTTGGGGGAAAGTTTTGATCTGCATCTGGGTGGTGAGGATCTGAAATTTCCGCATCATGAGGATGAAATCGCCCAAAGCGAGGGTGCCACCGGCCAACCATTTGTCCGCCATTGGCTCCACGGCGCCCATCTATTGGTAGAAGGTAAGAAAATGAGCAAGTCGCTCGGAAACTTTTTCACCTTGAGGGATCTGCTAGCCAAGGGTTTCACCGGTCGCGAGGTGAGGCATCTCCTGTTGAGCGCGCATTATCGCGAAACCTTCAACTTCACCCTCGACGGATTACAGGGGGCCAAATCGGCCTTGGCCCGCATTGATGAGTGTGTCGGCAAATTGCGTGAAATTGCCGGATCTGCCGCCGCGGTCCCGGAGCCGGCGCTGTTGGAACCTTTTGCATCGGCGCTGGAGGACGATCTGAATATCTCGGCGGCTTGGGCTGCTGTTTTCGACTGGGTCCGTGAAACCAACAAACGCATCGCGGAAAATTCCCTCCCTCCGCTTGCTGCTGCAGGGGCTTTGGCCGCTTGGGAGCGGGTGGACTCGGTGCTGGGCATCGGTTGCAAATCGGAGGCCCCGGTGCCCGCGGAAATCGCCGCTCTGGCAGCCGAACGCACGGAGGCCAAAAAAGCCCGGGATTTCCAGCGCGCCGACGCGATCCGGAATCGCTTGAAGTCGATGGGCTGGGTGATTGAAGACTCCTCGAAGGGCCTTAAGTTAAAAAAGATTTAGCGCGGATATTGGTTTTTATCTGGAAATGAAGGGGTTGTTCATCACGTTTGAGGGTACGGAAGGCTGCGGAAAATCGACCCAGATCTCACGTTTGGCCGAGCGCCTGCGGGCTGCGGGTCGTGAGGTGAGGCTCTTGCGCGAACCCGGCGGCACGTCCATCGGCGAGGAAATCCGTCATACACTCAAACACAGTTCCGCCAATGCGGCCATGACACCGGAGGCGGAGTTGCTCTTGATTAATGCCAGCCGTGCGCAATTGGTCCGTGAGGTTATCCGGCCGGCACTGGAGGCTGGGGAGGTGGTGGTGTGCGACCGGTTTTACGATTCCACCATTGCGTATCAGGGCTATGGCCGGCAGCTCAATCTGGATCTGGTCCGGGCGATTGTTGATGTGGCGGTTGGGGAAACCCGGCCGGATTTGACGCTGCTCTTGCTGGTGCCGACCGTGGTGAGCGCGGAGCGGATGCGCCAGCGGCAGTCGACGCTGCCGTTTGCGCGTGACAGGTTTGAGGAGGCAGAGCGGAGTTTTTTCGATCGGGTGGATCTCGGCTATCAGGCCATTGCCGCCGACGACCCAGGACGGGTCAGGGCGGTGGATGCGTGCGGCAGCATTGAGGCGGTGGGGGAATTGGTCTGGAGGCGGGTGGCGCCGTTTTTGCAGGCGTGACGCCGGGAGCATTTGTGCTACGGTGGGGCTTGGAGCTAATTATGATCAAAGACACCGTCCGAAAAATTGAGGAGAAAATCCAGGTAGCTGACGCCATTGATTGCGAGAAAAAGCGCGAACTACTTCAACTGCTGGGCACCCTGAAATGCGAGGTGCTTAAACTGTCCGAGACCCATCAGGACCATGCGCAAAGCATCGCCGGCTTCACGGAAATTTCGGCTCACGAGGCTACCCGGCTGAACCAGAACCCCGAGTTGCTCGCTCTATCCCTTAAAGGACTTTCCACATCCGTTGAGGGCTTTGAGCAATCCCATCCCCGCCTGGTGCAGATTGTCAACGCCATCACCAGCACCCTGTCGAATTTGGGAATTTGATCCAGCTCACATTGAGGGTATAGGGCTCTGAAGAAGGGAGGTTGGCCTGCGCTGGGCGGAGTTTTCTTTAAGGAAAGGTCTGCCGGTCCGAGC
>Ga0114958_10002758_pt1 | contig 12940 bp, 15 predicted proteins | sample C_130208_EF_Meta_FD_89577 | JGI IMG/M metagenome (GOLD analysis project Ga0114958, IMG submission 89577) | Freshwater microbial communities from Lake Croche, Canada to study carbon cycling - C_130208_EF_MetaG | ecosystem: Environmental > Aquatic > Freshwater > Lake | place: Lake Croche, Canada... | reverse complement strand
GTGTATGTACCAATACCACCTGTACCAGTGCCGTAAGCAGTAATGTAAGTACCAGCAGTCACGCCAGTTCCGTTTACCCATGAGCCAATAGAAATTGGATCACCCTGCAAGACTGCAGTAATGGTTAAAACGGTTGTAGCAATTGAGCCAGTGTAAGTACCCGATGTGGGATACGAAGCAGTACCCATAGCCGTGGGTGCGGAACCTAGGAATAGGTCGTCTGAAAATTGAGGCATTTGATCTTCTCCTTGAAAAGCTTGATCAGATTTAAAAAAGGGGCCGGTTTTACCCGACCCCTGCTTGGCTTAGACGCCTGCAGTGCCGTACATGGCACGTGGGTCTGTGAAGCCAACTGTGTAACGCTCTGTGGCCTTGTAGCGCATAGAGTCAGTCTCAAAGTCACCTTCCATGGTTTTTTCCAACTCACGGCGCATCAAGAGCTTCATGCCCTCAGGTGCATCAGTCTGGACCCACCATGCGTTTGCGTTGGTCAGACGCGACAGAACAGCAGCACCTTCGTCCAACAGGCCAATAGCCTTGATGGGGTTGATGTCGTTGTTTGCAGTGCCTGTACGCAGAACGGACTTTAGCAAAACTTCAGATTGGAAGATGTTACCGGGCGCAACCACCAATTGGCGGGGCACAAGGCGGATCTTCTTGCCGTTGTTGTCAACCGCTTGGCGAATCTGGATCAACATCTGTTCCAAAGAGGTCTGGGACAGGTTGGCAGAAGTTGACAATTGGTTGCTAAAAGTGCCGCTCACGATAGGGTGAGCAGTGCTGATCAGAGACACGCCATCACCACCGACATACGACGAGTTGAACGCACGGTTCAAAACGTTTGCAGACAGTGTTTCTTTGGTTTCAATCAGAGATTGAGCCAAGTGCTTAGCGTAAACTTGACCAAGGCGGATGTGGTCGCCGTCCTCAACCAACACCTTTGTCAACGCAAAGGCCAAGCCATATACGTTGTAGATGTAGCGCTGGAGGAACAGAACACCACCCTGTTGGTACGAGACCGGAGTGCCGTCAGGCAACTGCGGAGCCGCGCCAAACCCGTACAGAACGGGCTCTTCGTGGTAGTTACGTGGGATACCGTTTTCCTCGCGGAAAACACGTGACCATTCGTCTTTACGTTGATCGTAAATTCCATCAAAGCATTCATTGAGGATAGGTTCAACAATAGATCGAAAGTCGGTACTGCGCATTGGAGCGGCCATTTTTTAGTACTCCTTAAACAATGGCTGTTACAGAACCGAAGTACTGTGAACGAGCGTTAACAACACGAACAATAACGTAGGCATCACCCCATGCATTGTCCGGATAAGGCGCAATATCAACAATCCGCATGCTACCTTGCGAACCATCAGCAACGGCTGTTGACACGCCCAGACCTGTTGTAGACAGACCAGTTGTATTGGAGCCAGAAGTAACGGTAAAACCAGTAGTTGCAGAGAAGTTGTACTCACCACCCAAAGATGTTTGGGCAATAGTCGCATCCGTCTGAATTTCGTAAACGATGTTGTTGTCGTTGTAGAAATAAGCCACACATGAACCAGTTGTGTAAACAGTACTGGCAGGCCAGTAGTTGCTAACACGACGACGACCAGTAGTGTCAGTCCACTCGCAGCCAGCAAAAGCACCAGACCACGCGCCAGAGGCGGTGGCATTGGTGATAGTACCAGCGGCTACTGAGGAGCCAGCAGTGCTGTTGTAGCGCACAGGTGCGCCTTTTAAGATGTCTGTGGCATAGCCAGAGACGATACCGCCAGCAAGCGCTTGAGCGCGGTCCAAACCCGAAGGATGGAACGCGGGACGCAAACCGAACGGAGCAGATGTTGAGGACATTTGATTACTCCAAATTTGTTAACAAGTACTGTTCAGGAAAACACCGGAACAGGCATAGGTTTATCAAGATTGTTAATACCTTCGCCTTCAACCATTCCCAAATTACGTCCCCTGCTATCTCGCCCAACTTGTTGCTCAGCTTGAACGCGGATTTTGTCCGCCTCATCCTGAGGTGCATAGTGGTGCAATTCCTGCATGATCTCTTGGTAGATATCTAGAGGAATCTTGTAAAGAAGCATTTCGTTACACGCAATAAAACCTGAGTGTTCGCCGGCTTTAACTTTGAAGTTTTCAAAGCCCGGAACCTCGTCCATGGTTACTGGTGTATAACCCACGCGCTGGCGCTTGTGGATCGGGTCATAACCGTTAGTTGTAGAAAGCCAGATAGGATGAAACCCCGGGATATCCGGAGGCTTTGGAAGGGATTCTTGAGTCCATTCGCTACGGAACATACTGCGACGTTCCTGTTGACTTGCCAACTCATTTGAAGCAGGAGCGCGTTGACTATCTTGCTTTGCGCGAGATTCGCGGCCGCCCAATGAGAGGTCTTTTTTTAATCGATCATCTTGCATAATTAACTCCTGTTCGAGCGGTCATATTCCGCATAATTGTGGATCATTTTGTTACGCTCTTTGATGTTGTTCCATCGTCCAGCTTCCTTAATGGCTCGGACACGATCAGGCGATAAATAAAATTCATTTCCACCTGCTACTCTCGTAGATTCGCGACCAGAACTTGTTACCACGGAACGGGGTCTCCTATTTGACGATCGACTGTCGCTTCCATTGTACCTATGTGGCATGTATTTTTGCAAGCGATTATCTAATTCGTCCCAAAATTCTGGTTCGTTGGGGTCCCAGCCCTCTTTTAGCATGGCCTGATCGAGCTTTACGGCGATTTGAGAGTCAACATCACCGTTTTGCGCGTCATACCAACTATTTCGGCTCATCCACTCCTCAGCATTCTTTTTTAGCCGAGGATCTGCCTCATTTTGGGTTGGGGCAGACACAATTTTCTTTTTCAAGTTAACCAGTGCCTCAGCCTGATTGCGCGCCTCGTACCAATCTTCTTGGGCATTGGCCAAAGCAGCACCGTCAGCCACCTCTGTGGCTTCTTTAATGCGCTGCTTGGCATATTGCAGGCGCAATTGAGAGTCTTCAATGGCTTTATCAACCCGAGCCACGTCTGCACCCGCAGAACGCCTTTCGAGAGCCACTAAGCGCTCAGCCATTGCTTCATTTTGTCGCTTTAATGAGTTAATCAGTTGACCTGATTCACTCATTCTGGCTTTTTGCAAGCGTTTTTTAAGATTTCTCTCGTCGCGACGAGCCGCACGAATGGCTTCACGTTCAGGATCAGTACCACCGCCCTCTGATCCATCAAAATATCCACCATCGTCGTTATCTGGTGATTCAATGCTGTCCGGAAGTGAAACAATGGCCCCGCCATCAGATTCTTCCTGCATTTCAATTTTTTCTGTTGAGTTCATAAGAAAGCCTTCACGTTCAATGGATTACCAGTTACCTTGGCGATAACCTCGTGATCGTTAAACACGCTAAAAAGGGCAGTTTCACCGTTTTCAGAACTGCCATACGGCACTTCCCAGCGATCGCCACCCCACTTGGGCATACGTACATAGTCGCCCACCTCAATCCAATTGCCTTCCGGCCACGGATTAAGACTGTCGCGTTTTTTGAAAGCTAATGGACCCAACGCAATGACCTTGGCCACTTGGTTGTTCCACTTTTCGGTTTCCTTGGTCTCTTCAACAAGTACGATGCCTGATGCGGTTACGGTTTTTCTAGTGGCACGCCACTGAACCAAAATACGTCCGCCTACAGGCAATGCACCGGGGTCAACTGCTGGAAATGCTTCCTGCAACGCGGCTTCATACGAAGCATCCGGTTGTGTTTCACTCGTCAATTTCTTCTTCCTTCAATAAGTCATTTAAAATTTCCAGAGCTTTTACAAGCCCTTGGTGCTGTCCTACCAATCTTTGGTAGGTTTCGAAATTAACGGCATTACCGTTAACTAACGACTGGGAGATAACTTTCTGCTCAGCTTCAATTGCACCGATAAAGTCGCTGACATATCTCATTATTTTTTCTTTAAAGTAGACAAGCTGCTTTGTTTGGGCTTCGACTTGCGTGAAGTCTCTTCACGCGTACCTTTACCCTCCAGCTTTGTGCCGTCAAGCTGCTGGCCCATGGCCATGCGTTTATGCATTGGAACTTCAATGCTCATTTGTTCAGATTCGCGTTGTGCCATTTGGGCCTCCTAAGGATTGTTGTGCGCCTTGCAGCGCGGATAAAGCAGTTTGTTGCTGCTCATGTTGCAAAACTTTCGCATCACGCGTCAATTCTGCAGTTTTCATGCGCTCATCGGTCAAGTTGTCATTGGCGTTCAATGCAATTTGAATTTGTTGAGCACGATTCTTTGACAAGGCATCGGTTTGCAAGCGCCGCTTGTCCAATTCGATGTCTGCGGCGTCTTTTGCAGCTTTCCGCTGGGTTTCGGCCATGCTTGTCTGCAAATAAACGGTGTCGTCGCTGGTCATTTGCGGTTTTGGAGCAAACTTTTGCACCATTTGTATTAATTGCTGGATAGCTGGACCGACTTTTTCAAACGATTGCTGTACATCAATTGACGTATGTTGCGATGCCAAGGCATAAAGCTTGTCAATTTCGCCAACCAACGGAGAGTTGTTGTAGTTTTTGACTTTGCCACCCATTGATTTTTCAACGTAAGTGTTCATTTGGTTCAAATACCACAGCATGATGTGCTGCTTTAAGTGTTCAAGCTGCTGCGGCAAGCACTGAGGCGCAATGATGGGGTTTGAACCCAACATTGGGTTTAAGCAAAAATCCAAGTGCGATTGAATGTGGGCCAAGTGGTTCTGGTTGGGGTAAGCAAATGCGCTTCTACCAATGGCCATAGCCGCGTTCTCCTCAGCCGCATTGGACTCCAAAGGCTCCGTTGCCTTGGGCATTAACTCAGCAAGATTAGGAATCTTCATCTGGCGCATGGCGCGCTCAAGAACCGCCCGTTGGTCAAAGTGTTGAGGGTACTTGTCCATCATGGCCATGACCGCTTGGGTCTGGGCCATCCTTTGCGTCTCGCTGAAAATGTGCGGATCTGATACAGGGATCACATCATCATTGCGCGCAAAGTCTTCACGTGATATTTCCAATTCGGAAATTGACTCACCACGGTGCATCTCGTCCAAATACCAGCGGTTAATCCGACTCAATACCTTCAACACGCGTTTTTGGGAGTCATGCAGGCGAGCATGGATTGCCGAAAACACGGCCGCGCCCTGCTCAATCAAAGCCTGAGTTGTGCCCACTGGCGCATTGCTGTTCACGTCAGCAATCTTCTCCTCGCTGGTCGTCACAACACCCTTGGCCGCGTCAGTCAGCCAACCAAGCAACTGGAACAGCACAGGGTTTGGCGGATTAAACGGCATCGGCATAGCAATCTTGCGAATGTCATCCACACCCGGAGCCGCCTCAATCTCTGTCACCTGCGTGACTTCAATATTCTGGCTCTGGCCAGACATTTTTGCACCCTTCAACTTCAGCATCGTTGCGCTGTTGTTGATGTGCGCCGTGTCCAGCAAAGCGCGCAAAGCGCCAGTCAGCGCAGCCGACAAACCACCAATCAAGTGCGGAAAGCCAATCGCATAAGCGCCGCGCCATGGAATAAACTTAAATTCAATCAACCAATCCAACTTGGCCTTGGTCTGATCTTCCTCATCCCAGTTGCGGTACAGGCCCAGCACCTCGGTTGAGTTTTCATCAATCATCAGAATGTACGGGGAAATGTCGCCATCGCTATACTTGTCGTCCTCATGCTCCATGTCCACATAAATGTGGTACACCTTGCGCAGGCCATCTTCATTGTCCTGCCACTTGCGACCTTCAATCTTGTTGTTGGCCTTCATCGGGCCAGACACTTCAGGCTCCATTGACGCTATGCCAATATCCACGTCACGGTACATACCAGACGCCACACGGCTGTCAAATTCCTGCTGAGTGATGTAATGCACCTCAGTCACGCGCTGGGCCGTGTAGAAGTTGCCAGCAGCAAACGGCAGCAGCACGTTGTCAATTGGCACGAACTCGGCGCACGGCCGCTTTTTTCTTTCGTCGTACCACAGCTTCAAATACTGCGAGCCGCCCAGCGGCAACTGGGTTAGCATCTGCTCTTGCTCATCCCTGAACTCAACAATTTGTTCAGTCAACTGCCAGTTCATCCAGTCGCGCTTACGGTCCGCACGCGATGTCTGCTCATCAGTCGCCTCGCCTTTGATGTTGGTACGCACAGGACCATCAGGCGGAAACATTTCCTTGATTGCACGCGACTCAAAGTCAATGCAAGCCTCGGCCATGATCGGGTGCACAACCTTGCTGGCGCCCTGAAACATCGCACCGCCGGGGGCGTCGTGCCCCAAGCCTGTACGCTTTAACCCGTCCTCGTACTGCTTGTCACGGTCTTTACGAGCATCCTTGTCCTTGTCAATCAGGTCAAGGTACTTCAAGCCCATTGTGCTCAACTCCCACAAAGGAAGTTCATTGACCATGTTGCCGTAAAAATCCTCATCTTCAATTGGGCCAGCCAAGTCCTCCATGCGAACAATGGCAGAGCCGTCAGGCTGTTCTTCAACTTCAGGGGCGTTATCCCCGCCCAAATCAAATAACGTGCCCTCAGAGTCTTCTGGGCCCTCTGGAAGGTCTTCTTGCTGGGTTGAGTACTTTGTTGCCATGATCTACCTTTTATTTTTTTTCACCGGCCATTGAACTGGCCGAGTATCCTAATGCGGCCAATGCCGCTGCCGGTGTTGCGCCTTCGCGAATCATCTTGACCGCCTTGGGCCAATCTGCTTCAGCAAAGAACCGGCGGGTTTCTTGAATGTCGCCGCGCGCGCCGGGCAGCGGTTTGTCGCGCCCAATTTTCTCCTTGATGGCCTTGCGCACACCTTCTGACTCGCCAATGCTCTCGGCAATTTTGTGTGGAGCATTTGCAAAATTTTGCAGCAAGTTCATCGTGGCTTCGCCGCTGTAAGGCGCTGTAGGCTCAATTCCCTTCTCGCCAAATTTACCAATGCCCGGCACATAGCCCGAGCTATTGACAGACTTTTGAATGTCCGAAGGGTAAATGCTTTGGATCTCTTTGCCAGCCTTTTTCAAGAATTGATTCATCAGCTTAGGGTCATAACTCGGATCAAACGGAAAGATTGTGGCCCCACGTCCTGTAGCTGATACGCCAATTTCTTTTTCAAGCCCATATCGCTTAATCAAATCAACAAGCCCGGCCAATTCACTTTTGCTTGGCAACACGCCCATCGACGGGTCTTCCAACGCATTTGGGTTGCGGCTTCGGGTGTCCAGCACCAAAGCATTCTTGCTCTTTGCACTGTTTTTGGTGTTGCCCAAGTTCCATGCGCCAGCTTCTTGCGCGTCCATAACGGCGCGGAACTGCTCAGACAAGTCCATGGCGTTGGATGTTGCTGGCGCAATCCTGCCGGTGCTCTTCACGCCTTTGACCTCGGTCGGAAAGTCAAGCAACGGCCGTGCAATTGTCAACGGGTTGTGCTCCATCACGCCCAGAGAATTAAGGTACGCGCCTGTACCGGTCTCGCTTGGTAGCTGGCGCAATCCCAACGCCGAGTAAATTGCATCGCGGTTACCAGCGCCAACGCTTGGCGCTTCGTCCAACAAGTAAGGCGTGGGTTGGTCCCATCGGCCAGTCTGCGTGTACGCCAACTTTTCCTCAGGCGTGGCGTTCAGCATGCTCGGCACGTGCTTTGTCGATGCGCCCGGTATAGCCTCATGCGTGCCAGACCCTGCATGCTTGTAAAAGTAGTCACGGGCCGTGTTATTAGCCTCTCTGAGAGCTTTTTCAATGCCCTCTGTACCCTCACCAGCAAATCGTCCTCTTTCGCCTCTGGTGAAGATATCTTGGCCTTTTCCAAGAACCCATGGCAATTCTTGAATGTGCGGTCCTTGCCAGTCTGTTCGGCCGCCCACACCAGCTTGGTTAGCTCGGTTCACTTGCAGCGCCGTCTCTGCATCCATGAACGGGTGCATGGTGTCAGACACCACGCGCGCTGGGTTGCCCTCAGGTGTTGTGTAGTCCATGCCCTGCGCACGGCGAAAGTCGTTCACGCCAAACATTCCCGTGTTGGGAACACGTGGGTCGTTCTTCTCACGGTACTCGCCAGTTTTGAACGCAAGGTCTACGTTTTGGTTTTTAGCCTCCGCTTTGTCCAGCGCACGCATCGGCGCGCCACGGTAAGCCATGACCGGCTTACCCACGGCGCGGGATGTCAAGTGTTTCAATGCAAAGCCAAGTTCGCTCTCAGGCGACACGCCAGCGCTGTACGTTGCATGCTGGTCCAGCACGCGGTCAAGCAGGCTTGGCTCGCTGCTCTGCGCAATGCCCGACTTGGCACGGTCGTACCACGTGCCCATGCGCTCGGGGTCAGCAACGTTCACAGCTTTCACGGCGTTGCCAAAGTCAGTATCCATGTGCCTGCGCAGTGCGCCAAGGGCTTGGGGGCTGGTCACCGTGCGTGGTGCGCCAATGTAGCCTCCAGCGCCGTCTGGCTTCAAATGCTTACCAGCCATGGCCGCACGCAGCACAGCGTCCTCACCCTTGATCTCCGCCATCTGCCTGTAGATGTCTGGCGCAACGGCGCCCACTGGCCCCCGTGCGCGCACAGTCTTTTCTGGCGACATCCCGGCCGACTTCATTGCCAACTCGTCAGCCAAGTCCTGCTCCACGCGTTTCTTAAGCATGGCCTCGCGGTCATGCTTGCTGCCAAAAATGTTCAGCAACTCTTCCTGCTCAGGCGTCATCATCTTTGGAGCCGCCTTCTCAACAGCAGCCACCTTCTTCTTGTTGCCCTTGGGCATCGCGTTCATCAGCAGCCCCGTGTCGGCCATGTGCTCCATCAGCTTCTCATTTGCCAACGGGCCAAGCTCGCGCATGGCCAGTGAGCCCAGCTTTTTGGCCGCTGGCGCTACAGCAGGGGCCATCCCCAGCACCGTGCCCATCGCAAACGCAGGGTTGGCCACGTCCATGATCCCCTCGCGCTCTGGGTGCAGCACGCTGAACCCAAGCTCATCAGGCGCAGTGCCCAGCAGCCCCTGCACAGCCGCATAGGTCTTGGGGTCCGGCAGCAGGTTGACGTCCGCCGCCTTGGAGCTTGCCACAGCCTTGGCATACTTGCCAGTGCCGGCGCCACCGAAGTAGGGTTTGCTCAGGTCAGCATCAGCAGGCGAAGTGGCCATGATGGACTTGATGATGTCTTCGATGCTGGCCATGTCGGTTTCCTAGTGCGTGCTTGTCATTGTTGTTGATTGGCCCTGAGCACCGACAGCAACGCAGACTGCAGGTCTGGCGACAGGCCGCCGAACATGGACGCAGGGTCATACGTTGGCTCTCTTGTAGGCGCTGGCGGGTATGTAGGGCCGTACGGGCTCTGGTACGTTGGCTGCTGCACTGCAGGGCCGTACGGGTTCTGGTACGTTGGCTGCTGCACTGCAGGGCCATACGGGTTCTGGTACGTTGGCTGCTGCACTGCACCCGGCACTGCGCCCTGCGGCATGTTGTACTGCGAGGCCAGTTGCTGCAGGTAACGCGGGTCCGCACCCTGCACCGCACCCGGCGGCATGCCGTTGTTGCCAAGCTTGTACGAGTCAATGATTTCATTGATGGTGTCGTTGATGTCTTTGATCTGTTCCATTTCAATTCCTTATTGCGCGTATGGGTTGCTGCGGATCACACGGTCATCGCCGTACTCGTCGTCATCGTCCTCTGGGTCGATACGGATTATCCCCGCATCCTTGAGGTAGCGCAACGCCTGCGTCAGCGCGTCCACGTAGTCGTCATGCCGCACCTCGGGAAACGCCGTCCACTGGTTCAGCGCCTCGCTCAGCCACGTGCGCGGAGTCCCCGGGTTCTGGTCGCTCTCCGGCAGGTACACGCGGCCACGGGCGATGATCGGCGACACGAGGTTGGCCCTCATCACCTTGTCCGCGTTGCCCGGGTTGTACGGCCGCGCCGGAAGTCCCGCACGCTGCAGGTCTTGGATCAACTGGATGCCGGCGCTCTTGTCCTCGATCAGCACCACGTCCGTCTTCTTGCCCTCGCCGAACTCGTCGGGATCTCCGTACACCTCGGTCTTGTACACCTCCGTCACCCGCTCGCGCAGGTCGGGGTACTGGATCCGCTCGCTCCACACGTCGATCACCATCACGCTCGTGGGCCCATCCTCGGGCTTGAACACGCCCAGCACCACGCAGGCCGTGGCGTCGTTTTGCGTCTTCTCTGACGTGGCGCAATCGTACGACTGCAGCACCATGGTGAACGTGGGCAGGCTGCGCTGAGCCGGCCACAGCTTGAACCACCCCCGCTTGATGATCCCGTGGTCGCTCGGGTCCAGCAGCACCGCGTTGATCTCCTGATCGCCCATCTGCGTGCCCTCGTACTGCAGGATCTGCGCCTTGAACGTAGGCGCCAAGTTGTCGAGGTTGTCGTAGGTCGTCGCGCTCACGTAGCACACGTCGTGGCCGTCACGCTCAACGAGGTCGAAGATGAGCGGCTTGGGGCGCGGCGTCGTGGTGCACATGAGGCGCGGGTGCTTGCCCAGCCGCATGCCAAACTGGATCTGGCTCCACGCCTCGTCGAGGTCCGGCCATGCAGCAAGCTCATCGAGCCAGCCGCCGTGGAACTGCGGACCCCTGAAGCGCTCGGGCTCCGAGGCGGGGATGCCTTTGATGATGGACCCGTTGATCATCTGGATCTCTGCAGTCGTGATCATGTGGCTCTTGACAATGTCCTTAGGCATCACCGTCAAGATGCCTGAGTCGCCGCTGAAAGCCACGTCCCTGACGTCACCGGCCGTTGGGGCGCTGATGAGCCAGCGCGTGCCCGGGTTCGTCCACGCCTGCCACCACAGCCACTCAGCAGCCGCACGCGTCTTACCGGCGCCACGGCCGGCCAGCAGCAGGTAAATGTGCGTTGAGGTCCACAGCGTGTCACGCTCGGGCACTTGGTAGTCATGGGCGGTCTTGAGCCACGCCTGCCTCGCGTGCAACGCCTTGAGCGCGTACAGGGGCAGCCGCTCGATGCTGGCGCGCACCTCGTCGGGCGTGAGCTTGGGGCGCTCAGCGACCTCGCCCATCAGCCGCCAAACATGCTCTTAATGATGTCCTTTGTCAGCGATGCAGCCTCAGTCGCGTCAACGCTGTGCTTGTTCTCTGTCGTCGCGTTGACCTGCGACAGGCGCGGGTGCATGTAGGGTGACGCAGTGGCAGAGGCCCACTTCTTGTCTTCCCATGCAGCCGCTGGATCGTTGAGCACGCCCATCATGAAATCGAGCGGCGTGATCTTGTACTTAGCCGCGATCTCATTCACTTGCTGAATCCGCGCATCACGTGCGCCAAGAGGCCGGCCAGAGCCGGGCCGCGCGCCGCCAGAATTCGGCCGAGCACCACCATTTTTCTTTTTAGGAACTGGTGGTAACTGCTGATTTTCGTCTGAGGTCTTCATGACGCGGAATCTACCACACCGCAACATTTTTAAGCAAGCACTTTTTCACTGCTTAAAAAACAGGCACATAATCTGCCTATTTTTTAAGCAACAAGTTATCCACAGCTTGTTCTTATCCACAGGCTGTGGACAACAAAGTTATCCACACCACGATTAAAGTTATCCCCACAAAAATGTCCAAAAAACGCCAAGTTATCCACAAATTAGGGGTAAACCCTATGGCCTCTAGAATCGACGAGAAGGTGCCTAGAAGGCGCTGAAGTATTTTCAAGCCACACTGCCCTTGGTTTCCGGAAACGAGCCCCTTGCTGGCCGTTCTGATCGTTTTCACCATTTTGGTGCATAGGCCATTTTTGGGTAGTTGGCACGGTTCATGCTACGCGTGTGCACAGGCGCATCGCGATCTTTTTATGATAACCAAACGCTATCGCAAATAACCCCACACATCAGTCGGGAATAAAAAAAAGATTTGCAGTTTCCGGAAATCTGTATAATCGATCTTGTCGACAACGACACAACACTCAAACGCTAAACAGGAAAACACCATGTCAAAAGTATCAAGCTTCGAATACATCAGCCAAGCCGCTACAGAGCCAAGCCGCTCATGGTCAAACAGTGAGTTGGCCAAGTTCCACTACTTCAACCCTAATGGCCTGTACGCTGCCAAGAAGGCCAGCGACGTCAAGATCGACGAGTTGGTCGAGGCAGGCTTGGCCAAGTCAGGCGCCATCATCGCTTATGGCGGCTTGAACTACTTTTACACAAAACTGTTGAGCGACTTGGCCATGTCCAAGCGCGTGGGCCGCATTGACCTGTTGGTGACCCTTCAAGGCATCGAGCGCAACATTGCAACCGCCGCTAAGTTCATCGAAGAGAAAACAGCCGCCGCAGTCTAACTGATGAGGCCTTAGTGGCCGAAACCCCGCAAGGGGTCTTAGACAAACCCTTAAACGCTTAAACGAAAGAAACGAAATGACAAAGCAAACGACCAAAATCATCGGCCACATCGCAGCAATTTTTACACTTCGCGGTCATCACAAAGTGATTGTGCGTAACAGCAATGGCCAGCTGTTTGCCGATTGCGACACTTGCGCCCTGTCCCAAATAGAAGCGCGCGCCGCCGTCTTTGCCACTGAAAATGGCATCAATCGCATAAGCGTCGAAGGTTCAGAATTGACACAATAACAAGCAATACTGATGAGGCCTCGGTGGCCGAAACCCCTTCGGGGGTCTATTGCAAAAACCCTCAACCTCTCAAACGAAAGAAACAACATGGAACTCAAACAAACCCAAGGCAAAGCCTCCCTGTACCGCAAGGAGTCTTATAACGGCCGCACCACAGCAGTGGTCGAGTGGGTCGTTAAAGTCGGCGACCAAGTCATTCGCTACTGCACCACTAAACGCGAAGCCCTCCAATGGCTGGCCATCTACCAAGACTAATTCAAACGCTTAAACGAAAGAAACGACATGACAAACAAGTCAAACAAACTGTCCCGTAAGGACCTGCACATCGGCTCTCTGGTGGTGTTCTCTG
>Ga0114958_10002754_pt1 | contig 12956 bp, 8 predicted proteins | sample C_130208_EF_Meta_FD_89577 | JGI IMG/M metagenome (GOLD analysis project Ga0114958, IMG submission 89577) | Freshwater microbial communities from Lake Croche, Canada to study carbon cycling - C_130208_EF_MetaG | ecosystem: Environmental > Aquatic > Freshwater > Lake | place: Lake Croche, Canada... | reverse complement strand
CCGTGTGGATTGCGTCTTCGTATCGCTGCCGCTCCAGCAGCGACCGGGCGGTATCGACCGCGGACGCCGCCGCGCGGACATCGGCCTGCACGCCTTCGGCATACCACGCCGCGACCCGTCGGACGAGCGCATCGGTCTCGTCGATGTCGTTGGCCGCCTGCCGTGCGAGCCGGTCGTCCTCGGCCGCCAGTGCCTCGCCGCGTGCTGCCGCGGTGTCAGCCGCATCGATCAGCTGGGCTGATTGCCGGAGGTCGGGACGGGCCACCCGGATGATGCCGTCGGCCACCTCGATGATCCGCGCCGCCTCGCGGCACCGCTCGTTGGCACTCACGCGGTCGGTTCGCTGCCGGCGGAGCTGCTGGTCGAGGGTCGCCACGCGCTGGGCGGCTTTGTCACGCTTGCCGGGCAGCACGCTCTTGAGCTCCTCGAGTTCGGCGAGCCGGTCGGTGACGGCCGCGAGGCAGCCCTCGACCCAGTCTTCCTGGCGAACCGTCTCCTCGAGGAGCGCCACGGCGCGGAAATAGTGTTGGACGCTCGGGGCCGCCGACGCGCGGGCCTCCTCGAGCAGCCTCTGCACGCGGCCGAGGCCGTCGTCGGCCCGGGCAATGTTCTCGGCGACATCGGACCACGAACTCTCGGCATACGACGCGGCGAGCCGCTCGGCCGCCGCGATCGCCGCCTGCCTCCGGGCGACGAGCGCCTCCACGCGGGCGGCGCAGGCCGGCAAGAGCTCCTCGGTTTTGGCGCGGGCGGCGACGATGCTTTCGACGAGCGCCGCGGCCTCCGCGTTCGACCGCTCAGCGCGCTCGACGTGGATGAGCGCGGCGTCGGTCTCGCCCGCGTCGAACAGCTGGATGGCGAGTTCGGCCTGTTTGGCAGCGGCATCGAGGCGATCGTCGGGGTTCGCGCCCGGCTCGGTCAGCAGCCAGCCCTCGGCGCGGCGGTCGGCCACCTTCTTCCGCAGTTCGGCCGTCTGCGCGACCGCCCGCTGCCGCCGATCATCTGCGGCCTCGAGCGCGTCGAGTCGGCCGAGCATCGACTCCAGCGAGCCGCGGGCCTCCTCCAGGCCGCCGCGGGCAGCCACTGGGTCGCTCTCGACGTGCTCGCCGGCCCGCGTCCTGCCGCGGGTCACCTCGGCGAGCACCGCCTGGAACACGGCCGCCGAGCGGCCGCGGCGAGCGACGGCATCGAGCCGCCCCGACGCTTCGGTGATCTCGGCGTCGAGTGTGGCGGCCGACTCGCGGGCCTTTTCGTGGGCGGTCTCGAGCGCGTCGAGCGGTGCCTTGCATTCGGCGGCCACGTCGGCGAGCGGCGGCCGGGCCTCGGCCGATTCGAGCAGGCTCATCGCCTCATCGGCGGCCGACGTGCCGAGGAACCACTCCGCGTCGATCTTCTCCTGCGCCGTCTCCCAGACGTCCATCAGGCCGAGCCACCGCTCCCGGTAGCGGCGAATCGCCCCCTGTACGTTGTCGTACGTGGACCGGGTCATGCCTTGCATCGGGGTCACGAAGTCGGGGTCTGAGTGGGGCAGCATCCGGTGCCGTTCCTGCTGGCCATCGAGGAGGTCGGAGAGCGAGACGACCTCCTCCTTGAACGCGGCGAGTTTCTCGCGGGCCGCCCGGAGCCGGCTGCCGTGCCGCGCCCACTGCACCGCCAGCCCACCGAGCAGGCCCGCGGCACCGAGTCCGGCGAGTCCAAGCGGGAGCGTCCGCGTCGTAAAGATCCGCGCTGCCTCGGCCTTTCGCCGCTTCTCTTCGGCCGCGTCCTGCACCCACCGCTCGGTCGCGTTGACGAGTTCGGCGATCCCAGCATCGAACAGACCGTCCTTGGCGCGGGGCACGAACGTGTTTGCAATGAGTTCCCGTTCCAGGGTCGCGCGGTCGAGGCCAGCCGAGGCCTCGAGCGACCAGGGCACGTCCATGGCGATCTGCCGGTCGCCGACGTCGAGCACGACCGTGACGTCGCCCGCAGGGTTGAACCCTCCCTCGGTGCGAGCCGATTCCTCCCGCCAGCGGGCCACGACCTTCTCGAGAATCGCTGCGGCGTTCTCCGCACTCGCCGCGGAGTCGACCACCACCACCCGGTAATCGCGGCCGGTCCGCTGCTTTGCGGCGGCGATCGCGGCGCGGGTCTCCACAAAATCGTCCTTCACGCCACTGACGAACACCCGCGGCGGGTCGTCGCGATCGGGTGCCGCGGGGATCGAAGACTCGTCGGCACGGGCTCCGGCGGCCAGGGCGATCGCGACGACGCAGAGCAGATGACGAAGAACGTTCGGGATGGTCGACATGGCGGCTCCGAAATGACGTGGGAACGGAGCGTGGAGTTTATCCGCGGCCGTGGGCCGGAATCCACGGTCGGGTTTCGCCCTTACGAGGGCTGGTTTCCGTGGGCGGCGTTGCCCACGGCATCGGCCGCCGCGAGGGCGGCGACGACCGTGGCGACGTCGACCGGAAACGGCATGGCGTGGATCGTCTCGCCCGGGGCGGTGGCCCGGGTGGCGACCGCCTCGGCCGCGGCGGCGTCTGCGGCGTCGATGCCGAGTTCCCTGAGCGTGACGGGCAGGCCGATGCCGACGAGAAACTCCGCGATGCGCCGGGCTTCTGCCTCAGCCTCCGCCCGAGCCGCCGCGCCTGGCGACCGCTGCGCCTCGAGCATGAGGTGCACGAGCGTTCCGAAGGCCACCTTCTCGCCGTGCAGCATGCCGTGTGTGGCAGGAACGGCCGTGAGGCCGTTGTGCACCGCGTGGGCCGCGGCGAGCCCCGCCGACTCGAAGCCGAGGCCCGAGAGCAGCGTCGTCGCCTCGATGACCCGTTCGAGCGATTCATCGACCACGCGGTTGCGGCAGGCCGCGAGGGCGGCGACACCATGCTCGAGCACGACGTCGCGGCACAGTCGCGCCAGTTCGATCGCTGCGAGCGTGGACCGGCCGCCGCGCATGTTCGCCGCGCCGGCGGCCGCTGCGGCCCGTGCCTCGTAGTATGTGCTCAGCGCGTCGCCGATGCCGGCCGCGAGGAATCTGGGCGGGCTCTCGGCGATCACGAGGCTGTCGACAAGAACGAGGTCAGGCGAGCGCCGGTGGATCTCGTAGACCTCAAACGACCCGCGGCGCGGGCCCTCGTCGGCATAGATCACCGACAGCGCGCTGGTGGGGGCGTCGGTGGAGCAGACCGTGGGGCAGGAGATGAACGGCAACCCGCTCGCAGCGGCAGCGGCCCGCGCCGCGTCGAGGGTCTTGCCGCCGCCGGCCCCCACGATCGTGCGTGCCCCGAATGCGGAGGCCTCGGCCGCGATCGCCACGATCTCGCGACGGCTCGATTCACCACCGAAGGCGAACACGCGATGCGTCCATCCCGCCTTGGCGAACGAGTCGGCCCACGCGGGCGCGAGGCTCGCGATCGCGGCGCTGCCCGCCGCGATCAGCACCGGACCCTCGAGGCCCACGGCCCGCATTTCAGCCGCCAGGTGCCGCGAGACTCCGGGGCCCTGCACGTATCGCAGCGGCGAGCAGAAGACGAGCGCTGGGCGGGGTCCGTCGTGCATGGAGTGGGCGTCAGAAACTGCCGATGTCGTCGGCGGTCACCCGCGGCGGTCGCGGCGTCGGGGCTGCTGGTGTCGTCGGACGCGGGGCGAGCGGCAGTCGCGTCGAGGGCAGCAGGCCGCCCCGTGGAACGCCGGCGCGAGATCCCGTCGGCCGAGTCGTATCGGGGAGCGGAATGCCCGCGTTGAGCGTGGGCTTCGGCGCCATCGATCCGTAGCCCGGCCGTGCCCCAGGAGCACCGGCGCGGACTCCGCCGGTGACTGATCCGGATCGCGACGATCCCCACGAAGGTGCTTGGTTCGTCGATTGCCGTTCGGGATCGCCCGCCGTCAACGATGGCATTTTCGGCACGGACGGGCCGGACGGGCCGGACGGGCCGGCTGGCTTGGAGTCTGGCACCCTGGTGCCAGGCAGGGCGGGGCTGGCAGACGAACGCTTCCGAGGTTCGGGCGGCGTGTTGAGTTGAGTGTCGGGGGTGGCGGGACGATCCTCGTTGGTCGGCTCGCCGTCCGCGAGGACCCGGGGCTTCCCAGTGACGGGATCGAGACCACCGTCGAATTCGAGCTGCATGCGGCTGCGTCGCATCCGCGCTCGTGCGACAGACGCCTCGGACTCATCAATCGTGCCATTGCCGTCGAGATCCCATTGGCGGACGAGTTCGTCGCGGGACGCGCCCGAGTCCTTGACTCCAGGCACCATGCCGCGGCTCCGCAGTCCGCCCGTCGGATCGGGCTCTTCGGTCGACTGGGCGGCCGACGGACGCACGGTGGCGGCAACGACGGCAACGACGAGCAGTGCCGCGATGCGCATGGGACCAACAGAGAACGTTGCGAACATGAAAAACCCTCCGGCGAGGTGGCGACGCGATCGAATCATCCTATCGCGGCGGCTGGCACCGTCGCCAGCGCGGCGGCCATCCGTTCGGCCGCGGCAGCCACGTCGCCGCCCGACCGTTCGAGTTCGCGGGCCGCGACGTGGCAGTGGACGACGTGGCCGCCGACCGGCGTCGCCGGCGGATCGACGGTTCGACACGCTGCCTCAGCGAGTGGACACCGCGGATGGAACCGGCAGCCGGATGGCGGGCGGGCGGGGCTGGGCACGTCCCCGGGCAGCACGATTCGTCGCCGTCGGCGGTGCACGTCCACCGAGGGCACCGCCGAAAACAGCGCGATGGTGTAGGGATGCAGTGCCACTCGGCGCAGGTCAAACGCGGCCGCCTGCTCCACGATCCTGCCGAGATACATCACCGCGACCTCGTCGGCGACATACTCCACCGCGGAAAGGTCGTGCGAGACGAAGAGGTAGGTGAGGCCGAGCCGGTCGCGGAGATCGACGAGCAGGTTGAGCACCTGCGCCTGGATCGAGACGTCGAGTGCGGAGATCGGCTCGTCGAGCACGACGAACTCGGGTTCGAGGACGAGGGCCCGCGCGATCGCGATGCGCTGCCGCTGGCCACCGGAGAACTCGTGGGGATAGCGTTCGAGCGCTTCCGCCGGCATGCCCGTGCGGTCGAGGGCCTGTTGGATGCGGCAGAGGCGGTCGGCCGCGTCACCCATGCGATGAACGACGAGGCCCTCCTCGAGGATCCTCCGCACCGTCATTCGGGGATTGAGCGACCCGTACGGGTCCTGGAACACGATCTGCATCCGCCGTCGGAGCGCCCGCAGTGCGGCACCGCCGAGCCCGCGGACATCGTGCCCTCCGATGACGATCCGGCCGTCGGTCGGCTCCACCAGCCGAAGGATGCTCCGGCCTACGGTCGTTTTCCCGCAGCCACTCTCGCCGACGAGCCCGAGCGTGCGGCCGCGCGGGATGGAGAAGCTCACGCCATCGACCGCCCGCACGGCGCCGACCTGCCGGCGGAGGAGGCCACGGCGGATCGGGAAGTGCGTCCGCAGATCGTCGACGCGCACGAGTGGTTCGGGAGGTGATGTCATACGGGGGCGGCCTCAACCTCGGCTCGATGGGGATCGCCGAGCCGGGTTGCGTAGTGGCAGCGGACGAAGTGGCCCGGCTCGACCTCGTGGAGCTCCGGCACCGCCATCCCGCAGGCTGGTCCGTCGGCCTGGCTCGCTCGTGCGTATGCACACCGCGGGTGAAAACGGCAGCCGGAGGGAAACGCCTGCGGTGGCGGCACCATGCCGGGAATCGTCCGCAGCGGCGTCCGGCGGTCACCGCGCACGGCGTCGAGGTCGGGCCGGGCCGCGAGCAGGCCGATCGTGTAAGGATGGAGCGGCCGCGCGAAGAGCACGTCGGCACGTGCCCGCTCCACGATCCGGCCGGCATACATCACCGCGACGTCGTCGCAGGTCTCCGCCACGACGCCGAGATCGTGGGTGATCAGCAGGATCGCCGTGCCGAGTCGCTTCCGCAGGTCGGCGAGCAGGTCGAGGATCTGGGCCTGGATGGTGACGTCGAGGGCTGTCGTGGGCTCGTCGGCAATCACGAGGTCGGGCTCGCATGCAAGGGCCATCGCAATCATCACCCGCTGTCGCATGCCGCCGGAGAGCTGATGAGGATATTCATCGAGCCGTCGCTCGGGATCGGCGAGCCGTACGAGCCGGAGCATCTCGAGCGCCCGTGTTCGGGCCTCCTCGCGGCCGCAGGCCTTGTGAAGCAGAACTGCCTCGGCGACCTGATCGCCCACCGTGAACACCGGATTGAGGCTCGTCATCGGCTCCTGGAAGATCATCCCGATCCGCCCGCCCCGGACCTGCCGCAGTTTCTGCTCGGGCAGCGTGACGAGGTCGACGGCGCCCGTGGGCGAGTCGAGCGTGATCGATCCCGACTCGATCACGCCCGGCGCCGCCACCAGTCGGAGGATCGACATCGCCGTCACGCTCTTCCCGCAGCCGCTTTCGCCGACGAGCCCGAGCGTCCGTCCCCGCTCGATCGACAGCGACACGCCATCGACCGCCGGCACGCGGCCGGCGGGTGTGTGAAACGCCGTCACGAGATTACGGATATCAAGGAGTGGCATCGTTGGTTCGTGAGTCACCACAGGCGGCAGACGCTTCCGAACTTGGGCTTACGAAAATGACTCATCGTGGTTCCAAGCGAGTTCGGCCAGGCTCGCCGGGGTTGCCCATGCCATCTCGCCGGACGTTCGCTTCGGGCATCCTGCCCTCCGCTCACTCGAAGGAAACCTCGCTTCGCCCTCCATACTCCGCTCGGTTTCCTACGCCGCTCGATTGGCACGGGCAACCCCTCCGGCCCACTCGGACACGGATCGAGCAGGCGGCGGGATCGGGGCGAGGATGACGAGCGTCGGCTATCCTGCCGTTGGCGAGGCAACTCGTCCCGTCCCGCCGCCGGGTTTGGCGAGTTGGAGATGAGCGCCGAGAGGCCATTCGAGCTCATTTCCGCGCCTCGCGCAGTCGGGGATCAGTCGCTTCCTGGAGGCCTTCGCCGACGAGGTTGTAGGCGAGCACCGTCAGGAAGATGGCGATGCCGGGAAACACCACCAGCCACCACATGGCGAGGTTCGAGCGGGCGCCGTTCAAGATCGAACCCCAGCTCGCCGACGGAGGCGGCGCTCCGAAGCCAAGAAATGAGAGGCCGCTTTCGACGAGGATCGCCGCGGCGATGCCGAAGGTGATCGGCACGAGAATCGGAGCCAGGGCGTTGGGCAGGATATGGCGGAGCATGATCCGCAGCGGCCCGGCGCCGGCGGCCCGGGCGGCCGTCACGTATTCCGCGCCCTTGAGCCTGAGGAACTCGCCGCGGGTGAGCCGGGCAATGCCGGTCCAGCCCGTGAAACCGATGATCGCCATGGTGTGCCAGATCGTCGGCTTCTCGATGATCGCCACGATGGCCAGGATCAGCACGAGTGTCGGGATGCACATCACGATCTCGGTGACCCGGCTGGTGACGGCGTCGATCCAGCCACCGAAGTAGCCGCCGAGGGCGCCGATGAGAATCCCGATCGTGCCCGCGATGCCCATCGAGAAGAAGCCGACGAGCAGCGCCACGGTGGTGCCGTGCACCATCTTTGCGAGCACGTCGACCCCCGCCTGGTCAGTGCCAAACGGATGTGCTCGGCTGGGTATGCCCTTGTCCATCGCGGGATTCTCGGGTCGGCCCGGCCACTCGTCGGCGCGGACCGCCCGGTAGGGATCCTGGAAGAAGAGCGGCCAGATCGCCCAGCTCTCGGGATCCTTCTCGGCGAGGTTCTTTGGGTAGGTGCCGCGGAACTTGTCCTTGGCGAAGATCGCGGGCTCGAACCGGCGGTCGAAGTAGGCGAGGCACGGTGCGTAGAGCCGGCCCTTGTAGCGGCAGAGCACGGGCTTGGTGCCCGCAATCGCCGGCGCGAACGCGGCGACGGCTATGAGGAAGCTGACGAAACCGAGCGCGGCCATCGCCAGCGGTCGCCGCCGGTATCGCCGCCACGCCTCGATCCAGAATCCGTGTGCGGCCATCATTCCACGCTCACCCGGGGATCGACGGCGCAGTAGAGCAGGTCGGCGAGGAGCTGCCCGAGGAGCGTGAGCACGCTGAACATCAGCGTCAGCCCCATGATCGTCGGATAGTCGCGTTCGCGGATGCTCTCAAAGAACAGCCGGCCCATCCCCGGCCAGGTGAAGATCTGCTCGATGATGATCGAGCCGCCGACGAGCGACGGCAGCGAGAGGCCGAGGAGCGTGACCAACGGGATCAGCGTGTTCCGGAAGGCGTGGCGAAAGAGCACCCGCCACGGTCCCGCGCCCTTGGCCCGGGCGGTGCGGATGTAGTCCTGCCGGACCGCCTCGGCCATGGTCGCCCGGATGAAGCGCGTGTCGTAGGCGAGGCTCACGTAGGTCTGGCAGGCGACCGGAAGGATCATGTGCCGCGCCACGTCGATGATCCGCGCCCCGAGCGGAGCATCGGGCGGCAGGTCGGCCATCCCAAAGAGCGGCAACTCCCAGGCCGTGCCCTTGCTCCACACAGAGAACATGATTTGCAGAAAGAGCGCGGCCACGAACGTGGGGAACGAGTAGAGGGCATAGAGCACGAGGCTCACGCCGCGTTCATCGGCTGTGCCGGAGCGGGCCGATGCGTAGAGACCGAGGGGAATAGCCAGCGTCCAGATCAGCAGAAAGGCTGTCCCCGAGACGAGCAGCGTGGGGCCGATCCGCTCGCCGATCAGCGTCGTGACCGGCTGCTTGCGGGTGATCGACCGGCCCAGGTCGCCGCGGAGGAGGTTGCCGGCCCACTGCAGGTAACCCTCGACCCATGACTTGTCGAGGCCGTAGGCCCGCTGCATCCGCTCGTAGTCGGCCGCGCTCACCTTGCGGCTCGGGTCCTCGCCGAGTTGCGCGGTGAGCGGGTTGCCCGGCATGGCGCGAGCCAAGGCGTAGACCACGATCGTGATCGCCACGAGCGTGACGCATCCCAGCATCAATCGCCGCACCAAGTAGGTCGCCATGGGTCACTCGGCCCGCGGCTTCCACAGGCTGCCGGAGCCGGGGGAATAGTGGTAGGGACCCCGCGGGCTGAAGGCGTAGCCTCGCAGGCTCTTTGAGAAACCATAGAAACTGTTTCGCCAGAAGAGCCAGGTGTAGGGCTGGTCTTCGTAGAGGATCTCCTGGATGCGGGCGTACTTCTCGGCGCGGCGATTGCGGTCGAGTTCGCGGCGGCCTTCCGCGAAGAGTCGGTCGACCTCGGGGTTCGAGTAGCCGCAGTAGTTTCGCATCTCGCCGGTCTTCCAGATGTTCTCGGAGGTGTCGGGGTCGGTGCCTGAGCCCCAGCCTGAGAAGCAGGCCTGGAAGTTCTTCTTCTGCATCATCTCCTGCATCGCCGTCACCTCCACCGGCCGGACGTTGGCGATCACCCCGATCTGCTCGAGGTTTTCCTTGAGCAGCGTGCAGATCGCGATCCGAAACGGCTGCTGGTTGACGAGGAGCGCGAATTCAAAGGGCACGATCTGGCCATCGATCTCCTTGTCGCGGATGCCGTCGTTGTCGTGGTCGGTCCAGCCAGCCTCGTCGAGCAAGGCCTCGGCCTTGTCGAGGTCCTGCTTGTAGGGCTCGAGCCTCTTCGGGCCGGCCATCCACGAGCCAGGTGCGAAGTTGCCGGCGCATGGTTCGTAGAGCCCGAGGCAGATCTTTTCGAGCATCCGATCGTGGTCGAAGGCGTAGCTCAGCGCCCGCCGCACCCGGCGGTCGGCGAAGAATGGCGTGCCGATGTTCCAGGCGAAGTGGAAGCTGACCCACTCGGGGGCCGTGGCCTTGGTAGTGAGCCGGTAGTAGTCGTCGTCGATGGTCTGCGTGGTCCACTGCTCGGGCTGGAGGATCATTTCGTCGATCTCACCCGACTTGAGGGCCAACAGCGCGGTGTTGGGATCCTCGATGATCCTGAAGCGGATGTCCTTGAAATACGGCTGCTCACGGACCGCGCGGCCGTTCACCTGGCTCCAACTCTCGCGCCGCCTGAGCACGATCTCTTGGCCGCGTTTCCGCGAGAGGATCTCGTACGGGCCGCCCGAGATGGGCTTCTCCTCGAGGGTTACGTGTTCTGGGCTGTCCTTGAGCGTTGGGTCTTTTTCCCACGTGCCTTCGTAGACGTGCTGCGGCAGCACCGGGTAGTTGATGTTCCAGACGTTGGTGGCCAGGGGCTCCTTGTGAAAGAAGACCACGGTGCGGTCGTCGTAGGCGTGGACACCCTTCATCTGGTCGGTGCCGGTGCGGACCGCGGGCACGGGCACGCGTGGGTCCATGATCACCCGGTACGTGAACGCGATGTCGTGGGCGGTGATCGGCTGCCCGTCGCTCCACACGACGTCGTCCCGCATCACCACCCTGTCGTAGAGCCCGTCAGCGCTCGTCTGCCAACTGACCACCGTTTCGGCGTTCGCGAAGGGCTCAAGGGTGCGGTCGTAGGAGAAGAGCCCGAAGCCGGTGAGTCCGAGGATATCGAACTCGGCGCTGGAGCTGATCAGGATCGGGTTGGTGCTACCGAGGTCGCCCGCCACATGGCGATCGATGCGGGCCTCGAGGTCGGCTTCACCCTTCTCGGGAAGGCGGCCGAGAGCCGAGAGGATCGTGGCGTTGGCCCGCACCGAGTCGTTCTTCAGCGCCAGTGCTTCGGCCACCGTGCCGAGGACCGGCTCCTTCGCCTGCTGCTCGCGGAGCACGGCGAGCGCATCCTTCACAGGGCGGTCGATCCAATTGGCGTCACGATCGAGCGCCTCGAGTGGCGGCGGCTCGAATGCCGCCTCCGGCGGGGCGGACTGGCGTGCCTCTGGTGTTGTTGCCTGCGCCTCCGGCTCCGCCACGAGCCGGCCCTTCTCGGATCGGCTGCACCCTGCGGCCACCACAGCCGCCACGCAGGCCACCGCGGCCCACAGCCACGGTGCCGAAGCACGGACCGTCATCTGACGGAACAAGACGGGCATGGATGACTCCAGGGCGCGGAAAAACCCCGATGCTACGGGGCCGCGCGGGGCCGGGTCAACTTTCGCCGCCCCGGTTCACTCCGGGAACTTGTGCCCCATCTTCTCGCGCTTCGTGGCGATGTACCGCTCGTTGAACTCGTGGACCGGCGGGATGATCGGCACCTGATCGACCACTTCCAGGTCGAAGCCGCCGTAGATGAATGCGTCGGTCTTCTTCGGATTGTTGGTGAGGAGGCGAACACGGCTGAGGCCGAGGTCCTTGAGGATCTGGATGCCCACACCGTACTCCCGCGAGTCGGCCTGGTAGCCGAGCGCGAGGTTCGCCTCGACGGTATCGAGCCCTTGGTCCTGGAGTTGGTAGGCTCTGATCTTCTCGACGAGGCCGATCCCGCGGCCCTCCTGCGGGAGGTAGACGAGCACGCCGCAACCCTCGCGGCCGATCATCTCGAGGGCCATGCGGAGCTGGTCGCCGCAGTCGCACCGCAGGCTGTCGAGTAGGTCGCCGGTGAAACACGACGAGTGCAGCCGTACAAGCGGCGCATTCGGCGCTGCCACGTCGCCCAACGTCAACACGATCGGTTGCTGGGTCTCGAACTTCACCCCGTAGGCGACGATTCTGAAGCGGCCCCACGTCGTCGGCAGGTCGGCCTCTGCGATGCGCTCCACGAGCTTCTCGCGGGTGCGGCGGTAACGGATCAGCTGTTCGATCGAGATGATCTCAAGGCGGTGCTTCGCAGCGAGGGCGAAGAGCCCGTCGCGGTTCGCACGGTTGCCTGAGTCATCGAGGATCTCGCAAATCACCCCGGCGGGCGGCCGACCCGCAAGCCGGGCCAGGTCGACAGCCGCCTCGGTATGGCCGGCGCGACGGAGGACCCCGCCCTCCTTCGCGACGAGCGGAAAGAGATGGCCGGGTCGGACGAAGTCGCCCGGCACGCTGTCGGGATCGAGGATCGCCGCAACCGCCTTGGCTCGCTCGGCGGCAGTGATGCCGGTTTTCGCGGAGCGGTGGTCTACGGGCACGGTGAAGGCGGTGCCGAGCGGCGCGGAGTTTGTGGCCACCATCATTGGCAGGTCGAGCCGTTTGGCCACATCTGGCAGGATCGACATGCAAACCTGACCGCGTCCCTCCCGGATCATGAAGTTGATCACCTCGGGCGTCGAAGCGTTGGCGGCACAGACGAAGTCGCCCTCGTTCTCGCGGTCTTCGTCGTCGGCGACGATCACGGTCTCGCCACGGGCAATCGCGGCGATGGCGGCCTCGACGGAGGAGAAGCGGCTGGGCATGCGGCTGAACCGATGGCGGGTGTGAGGGGAGACGACCCATTATAGGATGCAGCCGGCGGCTGCCCGCCGCCCGCACCACCCACACCCCGGAAGGAAGCGGATCGCCGCGATGCTCGACCGTGAGGAATACATCGAGCAGGCCTACCTGTTCCGGTCGTTCGGTGAACGGATCCTCGCCGGCATTGCGGCTCAGGAGGCACTCGTGGCGATCGGCCAGGAGGTGCTCGCCACATCGAAGCTGCCGATGGCACTCGACTACCTGGCGGGTGAACTGAAACTCGTTGGCACGCTGTCCACCGCGATGACCCGGCTGCGGCACTACTTCACGCCGTTCCAAACGTTCGTGATCGCCACCGCCGAGGAGGAGGGCGGGCGGTTCGACATGCGGACGGCCCTGGCGATGCTCGAACGGGAGGCAAACTACCGGGCCGAGGCTGCGACGCCACAGGGGCTCTTCCTCTACCGCTTCGAGTGCCTGTCGCGAAACCGTCTCGACTACGCGCGGGGCCTGGCGGCGATCGCGGCCGACGACATCTTCGATGCTGCCTGGAAGGCCTGGATCGAGATTGTCTCCCGGCAGGTGGGGCTGATTGACCTCGCCGACCTTGTCTACGTCCGGAGCCCCGAGTACTGGCGGGTGGAGAAGCGCGACGCGCTCGTGGCGGGCCGTGCCGCGCCCGAGCCCGATCGTGTCATCCTGTTTGGCGACAAGGAGGGGCGGATCGCCCGGGCCAACCGCGGCAAAGACCCGCTCTTCTT
>Ga0114958_10002753_pt1 | contig 12958 bp, 12 predicted proteins | sample C_130208_EF_Meta_FD_89577 | JGI IMG/M metagenome (GOLD analysis project Ga0114958, IMG submission 89577) | Freshwater microbial communities from Lake Croche, Canada to study carbon cycling - C_130208_EF_MetaG | ecosystem: Environmental > Aquatic > Freshwater > Lake | place: Lake Croche, Canada... | reverse complement strand
TTAATATTTTATCTTCTTTATTTTTAATTTTATCTTCTTTATTTTTAATTTTATCTTCTTTATTTAATATTTTATCTTCTTTATTTAATTTTGGCTTTTTACTATAAACATTTCCATCGTCTATATTAATATTCATTTCATAATAATAAGCTCCTTGTAAAAAAGCATCTGCTAAATCATCTTTCTTTTTGTGAGAATTAAAATCATTTAACCAAAATGGTAAATGTTTAACCATTTCCTGAGTATATTTAACAGCTAAACTTTTAGTTAATTTATATGCTTTTGAATCTTCTGAATCTGCTTTTAATTTAACTATTTGTTGAGTTTCACCATCCGATGCTAATTTAATTTTATTTGAAGGAGACATAAATTTAACTTTAGTTATATTTGACTTGGTAGATAGCTTATCGACCAGCCCTCTTATCATAAAATAGTCATAAATAATTCCTGAAATACTTTTCATTCTAGGATTTTTAAAGGATGGCTGGTTTTCTATCACAACGACATTCGCTTCTAATAAATGCTTTCTTTTCTCAAGTTCCATAACTAATTTTAGACGGGTGTCATCAAAGTCAAGGTTAGCTACACAGGTTTTTTTAATTTTTACAAGTTTCATTTCATTAGTTAAATTTTGATATGATTTTTTAGCGTGTGTTCCACAAAATGAGTTATTACTTATATCCATAATTGTACAATTCTTATCACATTTAACATTATTATGAATAAAAGCACAACCATTTATTTGTTTCTTTTCTAAAGTTTTAAAATAATCTTCAAATGCAAAAGGTGTTGTAACTAGTTTTTTTGAATGGACTTTACAATAATATTTATTTTTTTGAGTTAATGAGGCTACTTTTCCACAATCGTTACATTTATGACTGGCTCTTTCTGCAAGATCAATAATAGCCCAATCTGTTATTTCCCAGTTATATTTATCGTTATCATCTTTCTTTTTAGACAAAAGACAATATGCCAAGTGAATTATTCCAACATCAAAAGATAGAATTTTTTCCATTATATTCAATTATATTATAATTTTAAGTCAAATAAAGTTTATAATTTTTTATAATTAGAGTCATAAAAAAATTGAGTTTAAAACAATAAAATCATATATTTTTATAGTAATGTCACTTGATTTAATAATTGGTCCTATGTTTTCTGGTAAATCAACAGAACTAATAAGAAAAATAAGATTAGCAAAAATCATTAATAAAAAAGTTTTAGTTATAAAACCACTTATTGATATTAGATATAAAGATAATAAGATTGTGACACATTCTTTTGAACAAGAAGAATGTAAATCTGTTGAAAAATTAGAAAATATTGATAAAATAATTGATAATTATGATTTAATTGTTGTTGATGAAGGTCAATTCTTTCCAGATCTAAAAAAATATATACTATTGTGGGTGGAACTTTATAATAAAGAAATTATTATTGCTGGATTAGATGGAGACAGTAAGAGAAATAAAATAGGACAAATTTTAGATTTAATACCATATTCTAATTCTTGTACTAAAATTAATTCACTTTGTAAAAAATGTAACGATGGAACTCCTGGAATATTTAGCCTAAGAACTAATGACAATCAAGAACAAGTTCAAATTGGTGGTACTGAAAGTTATATGCCTGTATGTCGAAAACATTATTTTAATGCTTAAAAAATTGAAAAAAATATTTCTTTATACTTATAATTTAATTAGTATGGATACATTTAACAATATTATGAATGATTTTGTAGGCAAGTCTATTATTACTTCAATCTCTTACGAAGAAAAAGAAGAAGTAGATTTTGATAGAGAATATGGACGTCCTATTTATGAGTATAATAATTTTAAACTTGTATATGTGGATATCAACACAGATATTGAGATTTATGTATATTATCTAAATGATTTAAAGTCTTGGGTATTAACTCAAAAAGTTTTACTTTCAGAATGTTCAAAGTTGGGATCAGCTGGATGGTTTTGGCATTTTGATATTATTCAAATGACAAAGAATGAATTACTGATTTCTAAAATGATAGAACAGAAAAAGAGTGTAGTTAAAAAGATGTATCAACTAAGAAAGGAAGCACAAAGAAAGTATAAAGAAGGTGAGAAAGCTAGGAAAATCTATAATGAACATCTTCTAATTCTTACTAGAAGAGAAAATGTAATTAATGAAATGAAGAATCTTAATCATTGGAAAATGGTTGAGGAACAATATCCAGGCTGGATTTTGGAAACTGGTGGCAGACTTTAATTTATTTATAAAATAAAATTGCTAAAAATATATATAAAGAATTAACTCCTTTAAGTATTAAGAATGTCTAAAAACAAAGCAGCAACTAAGCTAATATTGAGTAATTTCATTGATGAAAAAGAAAAAATAATTAGTAAAAGGAAGCTAATAGATGTTGATAAATTAGAAATTAATAATTTACCGGCTGGTGTTAAAGTAGCAACAATGTGTTCATCCTGTTTTTTAGGAACAAAATTGAATCTAGATAATATAGAAAAATATATGTTATTAAATGAGTCTGATATTTTAACTGTAAAAAGAAATAAAGATAGTGTTAAAAGTTTAATTGATTTGAAAAAACCTAGTAAAAGAGCAAATGCTAATTTAAAAAAGAAGGAGAATTGTAATAATTTTTATAATTCTATTACATTAATAGTAAGAGTAAATGATGGACTAACACAAAATATTAATTTGGAACCAAAGATTAATATTAAGTTATTTAAAAACGGAAGTTTACAAATGTCAGGATGTAAAAATATAGACAATGTAAATAAAGTATTAGGAAAAGTAATAAACAGATTAAAACAAGTTAAAGGAAGAATAGAAGAAGGTGAAATTAAAGAAATTACATTTGTGGAAGAGTTAGATAAATTAGGTATATATAATTTTAAGATAGATATGATATATTGTAATTATAAAATTAGTATTCAAATAGACAGAGAGAAACTACATGAACTTTTAAAAAAGAAGAAAGTAAAATGTATTTATGAACCTTGTAGTAGAGCTTGTGTAATAATTAAATATACTCCTGATACAGAAAATCCGGATAATAAGGAAGTAAGTATTTTTATTTTTAAAAAGGGTAATATTATTATAACAGGTGCAAGGTCCAAAGGTCAGGTAATTGAAGCTTATACTTATATAAATAATATTTTAATTACTCATTCAGATGAAATTATTAAAAAGAGTGACGAAGAAGAAGAAGAATTAATACTGCATTTATATAATGATGTATTAAAGGATATTGATCAAGGACTTGTTGATTTATAAAAAAATAAAATAAAATAAATGCTAATAATTATTGGAATAATATAAAATATTATATTATTACCACACATATTAAATATATTTTCAAACCCTTCTCTATCAAATTGAATATCTGTACCAAATTTATTTGCAACTTCAGATTGATCAGAAAATACTAATCTACTTTCTTCTTTTAAAGCATATACTTTTAAATCAGGAAAAACTTTTGGTATTTCGCTATCAATTTGATTACTAATAGGAAATATTTCAATTAATTTTTTTGCAGCTTTTTTATTTATAATATAACCAAATAGACCCCATACTTTTTCAGGAACATCTAAATCAGAATTTTGAATATCAGAAGCCCAATGATTATGTTTAACATGATAGCCAATCCATAATATGTCATAATCAGGAATATTTCTAATTAAATATTTAAGTTTATACATAAAATCATCAGCAATATCAATATCATCTTCTAAAATTAAAGCATAATTTTCATCACCATATAAAACTTTCTCATAAATCCATTTTTGAGACATTGCAACACCCATACCACCTTTAGTCATACTAACTGTATTTATAATATCGTCTTTACGAGTTGTTGCATTTATAGCTTCTTCTGTAAATAAATTTGAAGGTATTAAAGATAAATTTAAATTTTTACCATATGCTGCACTAATTCTTTCAATAGGACCTTTGAAGTTAATTTTTTTTAATTGATCTTCAACATTCTTTTTCCTATCTGTTCTATGATCTAAATTTATATAATATATTTTTTTAAACATTAAATAAATGTATAATTTAATTTTTAACTTGTTATAAAAAATTAAATTAATAGAATTTTTTTAAAATTTGGTATTTTTTTGATGATAAATATCATTTACATAAGGATTATCACTTAATGTATTAATATAACAATTATTGATATAATAATCTCCATAATCTAATACAGGTTTTTTATTTTCATATTTATGTTTTGGTTCAGATGGAAAAATATTATTATCTAAAGCTACATGTGGATGAGGAACATAATATACACTAGTTTTTTTACAATTCATTTTAACAGTTGCATTATTTAATTGAGGACCAGCTAAATTTGCTCCTCCTGCAGATGTACGATTATAATTACCGATTTCTCTTGTTTCTCTCATTGTCATATTTTCAGCAGATAAATAAGAAGTTGGTTGTTGAACTTCAGTTGACATTTGACCAATATAATCTGTTAATAAAGTAGTTTGTCTTACTGTTACTTTAGCACGATCATTTACATCTCTAGCATAACCAGAATAATTATCAACACCTCCAGCTGGACCTTCGTTTTGTTGAGTATTTTCAGTTGTTTGACGAATAGTTGGTTTAGCTTGGTCTTTTTCATCTCTAGTATATCCAGAATAATTATCAACTCCTCCTGCAGGACCTTCATTTTGTTGTGTGTTTTCAGTTGTCTGACGAATAGTTGGTTTTGCTTTATCTTTATCATCTTTTGTATAACCATTTGTAACTATATTTGCAACATTCATTCCAGGAGTAGTAAATAATGTTGTTTGTCTTACAGTATTTTTTGCTTTATCTGTTGGTTGAACAATTCCACTTGCATTTTCTGGCTTGGAACCTAAAACTAAATTATGACTTGTTGTTTGTTTAATTGTTTTTTTAGCTTTATCTGTTGGTTGAACAATACCAGTTGAATATTCTGGTTTAGATCCTAATACTAAATTATGACTTGTTGTTTCTCTTATTGTAATTTTAGCTTTATCGGTTGGTTGTACATTACCAGATGAATATTCTGGTTGAGCTCCTAAAATTTTATTATGACTTGTTGTTTCTCTTATAGTTCTCTTTGCATCATCTGTTTGATAATAAGCAACTCCAGAATATTCCGGCTGAGCTCCTAAAATTTTATTGTGACTTGTTGTTTCTCTTATTGTTCTCTTTGCATCATCTGTTTGATAATAAGCAACTCCAGAATATTCCGGCTGAGCACCTAAAATCATTTGATGACTTGTTGTTTCTTTTATAGTAATTTTAGCTTTATCTGTAAGTTGTAGAGTTGCTAATCTATTTTCTGGTTGAGCTCCTAAAATTTTATTGTGACTTGTTGTTTCTCTAATAGTTTTTTTAGCTTTATCATTTTGATATACTGCACCACCTTGATTTTCTGGCTTTGAACCTAATACTAAATCATGACTTGTAGTCTGTCTGATTGTTTTCTTAGCAAGATCAGTTGGTAAAGTATTTGTATTACCTCCTTCTGGTTTAGATCCAAGAATAATATTATGAGATGTTGAATCTCTAATTGTTGGTAATGGAATATAATTTACATCATTAATATAAGAACCATCTGCTCCTGTTGCTAAATGTACAGCACCACTTTGAGAATAATTACTTGTTGTACGCTGATTATCTCTATTTGGATAACTTTGTTCATTAAGAAATACTGGTCTAACTTCAACAGAACCAAATCCATGAGCCATATCATTATAATAATTTTGTTTCTTTGCATCCTCAAATTGTGTTTTACTTTTACTAGGACCAGAACCTTTATTAGTATTTACAGCTGGAGTAGCATAATATGTATCAGCTTCATTTCTTTGTGAAGATACATTTGTATATGTACCAGTTTGTTTTGGACCTACAACTTCAGCTTTATTAGCAACCAAATCACCAAAATTAGTTTCTCTAAAATCAGGTAATTTATATTTAGTTAAATTAAAATCAGGACCTCTATATTCTCCTTTTTTAATTGTAACTAATGGTTTATTTGTATAACTTATTTTTAAGTTATGTTCACCTCTAATTGCATCTGTGTTTCTTGGTAAAACTCTGTATACAGAATTATTTCTAGCACCATCTTGATTTTTCCCATCAACACCAGGTTTGATTAATACATTACTTTGAAATGGTAAATTACCATTGTTATTTTTATTAGAAGCTAAATAACGATCATCTAAATAATCTGTAAAAACAGGCATACCATTAACATAAGTTAAATTTTTCATAGGTTCAAATAATGGATATTTTTCTTGTTTTGGAACAAAATGTTCATTAACTCCTGTAAATGCTTCTAATTTTCTGGTTGCTCTAGAATCATCAATTGAATAATCTCTTTTACTTGTATTTGGTGTCATATTAGAATGTGTAAATTCTTCTTTTGGTACAACTCTATAATTCAATTCATCTTCTATACTAGAATAACCATTTAATAAATTAAGACTTCTTTGTAATCCAGTATTTGTACCAGTAATAGTAATATGAGCTTCATTCATAGAAACAGGTCCACTAATATTATCAAAAGTTAATTCATCAAATTGTTTAAAATATTCAGGTCTGTTTTCTTTAATTGACTTGACTAAATTTTTTGCTTGATTTTTTTCTATTGTATTCATTTTATATTCCATATTTGAACCATATTTTTTTTCAAGTGTTTTTGGATTATATTTATTTTTTAAATTTTTTTTTTTATTTTTGGCATTTCTATTAAAACCTGCTACGGTTATTGCTTCTAATAATAAACTTTTCATATTTTTATTAAGGACAAAATAAGTTTCATAAAACTTAAATTTATTAATTAAAAAATATTTTTTTTAATTAAAGATTTAATTTAATTTTAGGGACTTTTAGCAGAACAATCTTGTTGACTATTTATTTCTTGATTTGGATGATATCCTAATGCAGGACCGTTAGAATTTTCTTTTGGTAAAGCTTCACCATTATCAAGGAAATCAGGAACAGGTGTTCTGAAGGAATCTTTAGCTTTGTTTCTTGAATTTAAGCCAGTTCTATCATCTAATACATGACATTGAGGATTTGAAAATAACCAAGGTTGTAATTGATAAGCAGTTGTGCTCATAGAACGGAAAGCTTGTAATGGAAAAGAAAATCTTGTATCTTCTGCGTTTAAATAAGGGGAGCATCCTAATTTATTAAAAGTTTTGTTTTTATAATAATCTAAATTAGTAGCATTTTCATTACAATCAGTTAAAGGAACATTTAATCTTAATAAATCTGATTCAATTTTTGCCATACTACCCCAATCTAAAGTTATATCTCTTTTTGCAGTAGATACATCTACTTTGGATCCTCTTGGTCCATCAAATGATAAACATTCATCGGAGCTTTCTACAAAACCAGGGAATAATCTATAGTTACCTTCACCAACACTTCTTTCTACATGAAGTTTGGTGGCACAGTTATCATATCTCATTCTATTAAAAGACATCTATATAATAAGGCTTAGATAAATTTTTTAAATTATTTATCTAAAAATTATAATTTTTTTTGTTTAAACTTTTAATTTTTAATTTATTTACGGTGATTATCTAATTCAAAGCCTCCTAATTTTTTGTCGTCAAAACCATTTGATGTAGGCATTTTCATATTAGTAGGAGTAATATAATAAATTGTATCACAAACTCTAGCAGGTGTAAAATCTACATGGGCACCTGGATTTTCAGGGTTATATTTCTTTTCAGGACATTTAGATTCAAGTCTTGTTATTCCCCATAATTCGCTTTCAACATCTGTTTTGGGTCCAAAAGGTAAATTATTAGTGAATTTTCCTTGAGGGCATTGCTTTCTGTTTTCATACTTGCCCATAAATAAATTGTATTCCAAGGGAGAAGTACTTTCTTGTAATGTTTTAGCATAAGCACAGTTATCATAATTTAAGCGATTAAAACTCATTCTATATATAATATTGATTAGAAAATATTTGTAATTTTTAATATTTTTTAAAAAAATTAAACTTTTATTTTTAATACCCATTGTGAAATTAAATTTCCTAGATATTCATCTTGAAAAATATTATTCTTAACATAATTTTCCCACAAATAATTTATTAAATTATTTTTTATTTCTGAATTAAAGTTACTTTTTTCTTTTAATAGTTTTATTATTAAATATTTTAATTCTAGATTTATATACCAATCTGCTGAAATATTGAAAGGATAGTCTATAAAAGGATTTAAATAAATTAATATTATTTCTAATTTATTATAAGGGCAACCTAATGAATTTTTTAAAGGATAATTTAATTCATCTCTGATAATATTTAAATAATTATCTTTATATTCAACATTCATTTTCAATAAAAGGGAACTTAAACATTTAAGAAAATTAGTAATAGTATAATTATCAAAACCAATTTTATAATCTTCTTTATAATAATTTAATATAAAATTTAATTCTTCTAATATTTCTGATTCTGGATAAGTAAATACAATTTTTAAAATTATCGCACAATCAATATAATTTTGATTATTTTGATATTTTTTTTGACCATCCCTAAAAAATAAATGTTTTCTCATATCTGATCCATTTTTTAATAAAAAATTTATCATATTTGGATCCCTTTCTAAACAAGCATATTCTAAAGATGTATTGAAATCTTTATTTGTAATATCAATAGGAGCACCCAATTTAAACGCGTTTTTTAAAAAAGTAATATCTCCAAATTTAATAGCTTTGTGAATAGGTGTATTTCCATCTGCATCATATTTTTTAAAATCAAGTTCATAAGGTTTTATTTTTTTTAATTGTCTTAAATCACCTTTTTCTATCATATCAAATAAATCTATATTTTCTATTTTACTTTTTGGCTTTTCAATTGTTTGTTCAACTGTTAAAGAAATATATTTATTACATTCTGTCTCGGTTTCTATTAAAATATCTTTATATTGATTATCTTTAGTTTTTAAACTATATAAATATTTTAATGATTGCTTAAAATATTCAAATGATTTATTTTTATCAATATCTATATATTTTTTACCCATTAAGTAGGATTTTAAACACTTTTTAATTTTATCATCATCTGAATTTTCTATTTCCATTAATATATAGTAAATATTAATATTAAGAGTATTACGCATTTTCTAATATTGAAAATTAAATTCTTTATCTTCACTCATTCTAACCATTGATCTATTCAAATCTACCTGAGGACGTCTAGTACTGTCTCCGCCTCTCGGTATATCCATTATTAAATGATCAGGAGTTGCATATCTTTCATCAATATATTCCCATCTTTCCAATACTTCAGATTCTTTTGTTGCTTTAAAATTTTTAGTTTCACTTCTAGAAAAGTCACCAAAACGAATTTCATTACTAACATTTAAATTACCAAAACCCTGTCCAGGTCCAGTATAATAACCAGGATAGTAATATGGTTCATCAGTAGCAGTTGCAACGGTATTGCCTACGGGAATTGCGTAGTTATTAGGATGTAATTCTTCTACCATTGCAACTTGTGTTTTTGCACGTGTACCAACACCAGGAGTTATTAAATTAGATTCAGCATCGATAACATCCCATTTTTTTTCAAATTGCCAATAACCTGGTGTTTCGCAAAAAAAATTCTTTTTCTCATCATTTACAAATCTTGCCTTTGAATTCATTTCAACTCCATTATATTTATCAAAAGGATTTTTTTCTTTACTATTAAATGGTGCATAACTCATTACTATATAATATATTTAAAATAATAAGCTAACGCTTATTGAATCTTACAGATTCCAAATAGCTAAAGCTATTTATTTGCTTCGCAAATTTCGCTTCGCTCATTCAGCTAACTTTTTTATATATTTTTTTATTTTTATATATTTTTTAATATTTTTTTAATATATTTTTATAAATAAAATTTAAATAATTATATTTATAAAATTCAGCTGAATGAGCGAAGCAAATAAATAGCTTTAGCTATTTGGAATCTGTAAGATTCAATAAGCGTATGCTTATTATTTATCGATAATATCTCCCATGATGATATCTATTATCTCTATTTTTATCACAGTTTGATCCTAAATTTTTACATTCACCTGATTTACCATATAACCAATTTCCTAATCCAGTTTGATCATTTACTATTTTTGTCCAAGGCATTGTAAAAAATTGTCTATCTGATATATTTTGTCCCCATAAATCAGCAGGATCCTGAACTATATCTTTTCTAAATTCATTTCTCATTTGTTCTTTTGTTTTATCATAACTACAAGCTTCTTTTCTATCTGGATTATTAATAAAATCATCTAAAGTAAAATTCATAAATGGATTCTTTTTAGTAGGCATAACACAATCACTTGTTTTTTTAACTTCTTCAAAAGTTTCATAATAGCCTAAATAATAAGAAATTAGTAATAAAATAACACTTATGGAAAACCACTTGCTATCTTGTTTAAATACAAAGATTAATATTGCATAATATATTGCAAATCTTGCTATTGCATTAATTTTTCCTTCTCTTGATAAATCATTTGTTGGAAAAAAAACTAACCAATCATCTAATAATATTGATGGATTATTATACCATAAATTGCTCATTATATTAAGTTTAGATTAAATTATTTAAAAAATTGATATTTAATTTATTTTTAAATAGTTTATGATAATATGCATTCCAATATAATGTTAATCTTTATATATTCAAATAAAGATAGTTCCAAAGAAAACTGGAAAAATATGATTAATGGATATTTTAATAGGTTGAAATCCAAACCACTTGGAAATATGTTATATTATAAATTATTTTCATATTTGGATGTAGATAATACTTTTAAAATTGATATAATTAATGTTTTATCTGATTTTGAAAAAAATAGAAATATTATTTACATTCCTTCAGAATTTACTAAATGTGAAATTCAATATCTAGAAGAACCAGTATTAAAATCAGATGCTGAATATAAAGAAATTTTAAGTTTATCAAAACTAACAAAAGATATTTATAATTATAATGAAACTGCGCATATATTAACAGAAAATCATATTAATCAATTAGATGAATTAATTAAATATAAACAGCAAGATTTTTTCTTTTTATTTGTTAATCAACTAATTAAAATAATAAGAAAATTTGAATTTAAAAAAGTAAATGAAACTTTATTAGAAGATGCGTCAATAGTTTATGGATTAAAAGGATTTTCATATTATATAAATCAACATTTAATTACCGAAAATACTATTAGAAAAGAATGGAATGATGTTGCTAGAATATCTAATAATTATAAAAGCTAAAATATTATTTTTTTACTATCATCCTCATTCCAAATAATTCCATCACCATTTGCTTTAATCATATAAATAAATCCATCTTTAATTGTTATATTCGGCATTTCTTTATAAATAGTATTTAAACTAATATATTTATGAAAATTACTAAATAATAAATCTTTAATTGTTATGTCTTTAACTAGTTCATATTGTTTTGGATAGTCTTTAGGTATATCATCAGCAATAAACATTTTATTTAATTCTTTATTTTTATATAATATAATTTCACCTGCTCCTAATAAAATTATTTTTAAAATTTTTTGATTTAATATTTCTAATTTTTGTATTATTTTTATTAATATATTATATATATTTATTACCTTATTTTTTTTAGTATCTTTATTTGGAAAAAGAATATCTACTGAAGGATTTATATGCACAGCTATTTTAGAACGATTTTTTAATATAATACAAATAGTTAAAGTACTTATTGTATTTCCAAAACATATTTCTCCTTTTGGACCTACAGTATAAATATTATTTTCTACAACTAATTTACTTCTACCGTTTTTATATTTTAAAATATTCATTCTTTTAGTTGATAATTCAATAGAATTATAAAAACATTTATCGGCAATACCAGTTAAAGTTTGACATTTATTTGGAAATGTATTCTCATCAAAATTAGTAAAAGGGCATAAAGGGCACATAGCATTATTTTGAATATTTTTATCTGCTAAATAATCACATTTAGCACTTTGTGTATTAATAATTTTTTCCTTAAAATTATCAAGGTTGTTTTTCAATTGAATATATTTATTTTTATATTTTTTATATTTTTCTTCATAATTCATTATAATACAGTATAAATTAAAATTAAATCATATTAAAGACCTTTCATTTATTATTTTAATGCAAACAAAAAATTTTAGTTCTTGGGTTGAAAAATATAGACCTAAAACTTTAAATGATATTACTGCACAAGCTGATGTTATAAAATCATTAAAAACGGTTTTACTTACAAAAAATTTACCACATTTAATATTTTTTGGTCCATCGGGTTGTGGTAAAACTTCAACAATATTAGCTTTATCAAAAGAATTATTTGGAGAAAAATTTTATTATGATAGAGTAATTGAATTAAATGCTTCTGATGAAAGAGGTATTAATATTGTTCGTGATAAAATTAAAACATATGCCAAAAAAGCTATTAATCCAAATGACGATATTCCTCCTTGGAAAATTATTATTTTAGACGAAGCTGATAATATGACACCTGATTCTCAATTTGCTTTAAGAAGAATTATGGAAGAATATTCTAAATTAACAAGATTTTGTATAATTTGTAATTATCATAATAAAATAATTGATCCAATTAATTCAAGATGTGCTTTATTTAGATTTAAACCTATAAAACAGGATGAAACTATAGCAAAATTAAAATATATATGTGAACAAGAAAATTTTATTTGCGATGAACCTTTTTTAATTCAGATAGTTAAAAATTGTAGAGGTGATTTAAGAAAAGCAATTAATTTTTTACAAAAATGTTATAACACTTTTGGAAATATATTAAATCAGGATATATTAAATGAAATATCTGGTGTTATTGCTAAAAAAACATTTGATATGTTAATTGAAGCTATTGTTAATAAAAATTCTGAATTAATAGATACATTAATTAACGATATTGTTAATAATGGTTATAGTTTGGTAAATC
>Ga0114958_10002752_pt1 | contig 12958 bp, 10 predicted proteins | sample C_130208_EF_Meta_FD_89577 | JGI IMG/M metagenome (GOLD analysis project Ga0114958, IMG submission 89577) | Freshwater microbial communities from Lake Croche, Canada to study carbon cycling - C_130208_EF_MetaG | ecosystem: Environmental > Aquatic > Freshwater > Lake | place: Lake Croche, Canada... | reverse complement strand
TTCAACACTGAACACAACGTACTCAACCTTCATTATGCCGATTTAACACTGAACATAACGCACTCAACCTTCATTACGCCGTTTCAACACTGAACACAACGTACTCAACCTTCATTATGCCGATTCAACAATGCACATAACGTACTCAACCTTCATTATGCCGATTCAATATTGCAAATACCTACAAATGAAATCTTTAGCCTTAAAAACGCTTGTTGCGTAACAAGAATAATCTCTAGTCACGCAACAATCTTTTATCCGTCAATCTGCCTGTCTTCTTAAAAATGCAGGAATATCCAGATAATCTAGGTCGATGTCTTTTTTAGCTTGAGCACCAAAACGAGTTTCTCTACCTTCGGCTTTACCACCTTGACGCATAACAGCTGGCTTTTCCAAATCGTCGTAATTTGTTTGACTGGCCATAGATTTCGGCATTAGTTTAATAGGTGCTTTAAGCTGCACTGGAGGCAGCCCCATTCCTGTTGCAACTACGGTCACTTTAATTTCATCACCTAGGCTAGCATCAATAGCCATACCAATTTTGATAATGGCATCTTCTGAAGCAAACTCATGAACGATATTACCTACCTCATTAAACTCTGCAACGCCCATATCTGCTGCACAAATATTAACAAGAATTCCTCTTGCACCTTGCAAATTGATATCTTCAAGCAACGGGCAAGCAATGGCTTTTTCAGCGGCTTCACGAGCGCGATGTTCACCTGAAGCGGTTCCTACGCCCATAATTGCAGCCCCCATACCCGACATAACAGTCCTAACATCCGCAAAATCGACATTAATCATACCTGGATGAATAATTAGCTCAGTAATACCTTGCACTGCGTCTAGCAACACATCATTAGCGGCTTTAAATGCATTGACCAACGATACGTTACTACCCAATACTGGCAATAACTTTTGATTAGGTATTGTAATCAGTGAATCTACATATTTTTCTAATTCTAAAATACCTTGCTCTGCAACAACTTGTTTCTTTTTACCTTCAAATAGAAAGGGCTTAGTAACCACGGCTACTGTCAAAATGCCCATTTCTTTAGCGATCTGAGCTATTACAGGAATCGCACCTGTACCCGTACCACCACCCATACCAGCCGTCAGAAAAATCATATCTGCGCCTTGCAATACTTCTTTAATACGATCTTTATTTTCTTCGGCAGCATGACGACCAATTTCAGGATCAGTACCGGCACCCAAACCTTTAGTCAAGTCCACACCTAGTTGAATAATGGTATCAACTGACAATTTTCTTAATGCTTGAGCATCGGTGTTTGCGCAAATAAACTCAACGCCATCAATATTGCAACCGGCCATATGATTAACGGCATTACCACCGCCACCTCCTACGCCAATAACTTTGATAACAGCTGTTTCACTATAACTATCCACTAATTCATATTTCACGACACCACCCCTTAAATTAAATAATAAATGCTATTAAAAATTACCTTGAAACCAATTTTTCATCTTTGAAAGCCAACCCAAACCTTCGCTATCATTGCTTCTACCTAAATTCTGATGTGCTCTTCCATACATTAACAAGCCAACTCCCGTTGAATGTATCGGATTTCTTACCACTTCAGTTAGGCCTGTAACATTCTGTGGTCCGCCCATGCGTACTGGCATATGAAATATCTCTTCAGCCAATTCTATTAAGCCCATAACTTTTGAACTACCTCCCGTCAATACGATCCCTGCAGCAATTAATTCTTCATTGCCACTACGTCTCAGTTCAGACTGCACCAATAGCATTAACTCTTCATAACGCGGCTCAATAATTTCAGCTAAATTTTGCATAGAAATATTGCGCGGAGCTCTATCACCAATACTAGGTACTTCAATCGTTCCGTCTACACTTGCCAATTGAGTGAGTGCGCAGGCATATTTACGCTTGATCTCTTCTGCGTTAATGGTTGGAGTACGTAATGCAACGGCAATATCATTAGTCACTTGATCGCCTGCTATCGGTATCACCGCCGTATGCTTAATGGCGCCCTCTACAAAAATAGCGATATCCGTAGTGCCGCCACCAATATCTATTAAGCAAACCCCTAATTCTTTTTCATCTTCGGTCAGCACAGAGTTACATGAAGCCAATTGTTCCAAGACAATATCTTCAACCTCAAGCCCGCAGCGACGTATACACTTGATGATGTTCTGAGAGGCGCTAACACTGCCAGTAACCATATGAACTTTAGCTTCTAGGCGTATACCCGACATACCAATAGGTTCTTTAATACCGTCTTGCAGATCAATAACAAATTCCTGAGGCAAAATATGCAAAATCTTTTGATCAGCGGGTATAGCGACTGCTTGGGCAGAATCAATGACTCTATCTATATCATACCGAGTCACTTCTTTATCCCTAATGGCTACAATGCCATGAGAATTTAGACTACGAATATGACTTCCTGCAATACCTGCAAAAACTGATTTAATCTGACAGCCTGCCATTAACTCAGCTTCTTCTATTGCTTTTTGTATAGACTGGACAGTCGATTCGAGATTTACCACGACCCCCTTTTTTAATCCCCTTGATGGGGTAGAGCCTATACCTATTATTTCAATGCTGCCATCACTAGCAAGCTCCCCGACTATAGCCGCAACTTTTGACGTACCGATATCCAATCCGACTATTAAATTACGTTCTATTTTCTTTGCCATTTTTATCTACTCAGTAACGCTTTATCACGCGCTTGTTGTTCATTATCGGGATTTGCAAAAGCCTTCCAATCAATCTCAATGGTTCCTGGCTTCCAAGAAACTGCATATCCGTTGGGATATCTTAAGTCAACAACTGCCATTGCATCCACCTGCCCTTGGCTTAATACTGTCAATGTTTTTAAAAAACGTTTTAATTTTTTTAATTGCTCATCTTGCCCCAACAATATTTCCATTCCAGTGACTAATTTTATTTTCCAAGCCCACCGATCGCTCACATTAAACTCTGCCAACTCCATTGAATGGTCGGCAAGCGCGGTTTTAATGCCTTTCATTATTTCTAATACTTTGACCTGTTGTAATTCTGGTCCAGTCATAGTAATCAAATTCTGAGTCGGCATGTTAGTTTTTGGCATAAAAATAACGCCTGATTCAGTAATCAGAGCACTTTTACCCCAGCGAGCAAACGGTTGTTTTTCATGTACCTTTATATCAATAGCATCAGGCCATATTCGTTTAACAGTCACCTCATCGACCCAAGGTAACGTCGAAACAGCTGAATGTATTGCTTGCATATCAGCGTCAAAAAAACTGGTCATAACTAACGGCTGTAAAATATCTTTAACATCATCTTTACTAAGATATTGAAACTCACCTTCAGTCCGCACGTACTTAATGGGTAATGAAGCACTTTTAATCGACAGTGACTTCAAGCGCTCTTTTGTTAATTCATAAGCTACTATCCCAACTAGACTTATTAAAAGAAATCCAGCTATCCAAGCTTTATTACCGATGTTGCTCATTACCCTAAACTAGTTTCTAATACACGCCACACTAAATCATCAAAACCAATACCCGCCTGCTTTGCGGCCATTGGAACCAAACTATGATCAGTCATTCCAGGCACAGTGTTAATTTCAATCAATTGATATTGCCCAGCGTCATCTATAAACACATCAACCCTTGCCCAACCTTCAACGCCTAAGACTTTGCTTGATTTAACTGCTAATGCTCTCAAAAAGGTCTCTTGCTCCTCATTCAAATCTGAGGGGCAATGATATTGTGTTGTTGTGGCATTATATTTTGCTTCGTAATCATAAAAAGCGTTCGGTGTTTCTAAGCGGATGACAGGCAATGCTTCTCCATTTAATAGTGCAACTGTATATTCCTTACCTGTAACCCAACTTTCTGCATAAACATCACATTGATAAGCTGATGCTTCTTGTAAGGCCTTATGTAGTTCATCACGTGAATTAGCCTTGCTCATCCCTATGCTAGAACCTTCTTGAGCAGGTTTAACAATCACAGGAAAGCCTAGTTTTTCTATACAGGCATCCAAATCACACTCACTCTGCAATAAAAACCACGGTGGCGTAACTAATCCATAACCCTGCCAACATAATTTTGTCCGAAGCTTATCCATTGTTAATGCAGAGGCCATAACACCACTACCGGTATAAGGGATTCCCATCACCTGCAGAACGCCCTGTAGCTCGCCATCTTCACCACCTCGGCCATGAATAATGTTAAATACCCGATCAATGTTTATTCCAGCTAATGCGTCAATGACACTGCCTGTAACATCGATAGCTATCGCATCGACTCCCTTTCGCTTTAAGGCATCATAAACAGCAGCGCCACTTTTTAATGAAACAGCCCTCTCAGCAGCCGCACCACCCATCAGTACAGCCACACGACCAAATTTTTCAGGATTTTGTTGGCTGTCACACATTTGCATATCTTTCACTCGTTCACCTACCATACAAACTTCTGTTTGTAATTCAACACCTAGTTGTTCCTTTACTTGTTTTTGTACAAAATAGATTAAATCTTCTATCTCTGCGGCACTGGCATTGCCAGTATTAACTATAAAATTAGCATGTTTCTCTGATACGCTAGCACCACCTATTGCATACCCTTTCAAGCCAGCCTGCTCAATTAATCTTGCCGCGTAATCACCTTCAGGATTTTTAAAAACGGATCCGCAGCTAGGTTGATTAGTAGGCTGAGTATTAGCTCTATGCTCTAACAGAGATTTTATTTTTTTCTGACTCGTAGCTGTATCGCCCGACTGTAATTGTAAGTGGCAACTTAAAAACCATTCTTGATTCGCACTTTGTACAGAACGATAACTCACACTAAAATCAGCAGGGTAACGATTACTTACTTCACCAATACCATTGATCATTTCTACCTGATTGACAATACTCCAAGTATCTCCTCCAAAAGCGCCTGCATTCATCTTTAACGCACCACCCATAGTTCCTGGTATGCCTGCTAAAAACTCTGCTCCAATTAAGCCTTGTTCTGCGCAAAATCGTGCAACATGTGCGCATGGAACACCTGTTTCTACATAGACTATACGATCCTCTACCAGTCTCATTTCCTTCAGGCGACCTTTGGTATTGATAACTGTGCCAGCTATACCACCGTCCCTAACTAATAGATTACTGCCTAAACCCACCCAAAGTAGGGGTTCAGCTTCCGGCAAGGTAGTAATAAATTCACATAAATCCTGTTTATCAAAAGGTATATAAAGTCTTTCAGCACAGCCACCTACACGCCAACTCGTATATTTAGCCAGCTTTTCATTAAGTAATAACTTACCTTTCATGCTAGTCTGTTCAAGGTAGATGTAACTCTTTCTGCTAATGCATCCGCCAACAATTCTGGCAGCTGAGTAGCGATATGTCCTACATTACCTGCTCCCATAGTCATAATGACATCATCAGGCTTGACTAATCCGGCCAATATTTTAGCTAAATCGGTCCAATCATCGACAAATACAGGATCAACTTGACCACGCATACGAATAGCTCGACTTAATGCTCTGCCATCAGCCCCAGTAATGACTGTTTCGCCTGCTGAATAAACATCCAGCAGAATTAAGACATCTACAGTAGACAATACAGATACGAAATCTTCAAATAAGTCGCGGGTACGCGTATATCTGTGTGGCTGAAATATAATAACCGAACGTCGTGTGGGCCAAGCTTGACGCATCGCTTCGAGTGTAGCGGCAATCTCTCGCGGATGATGCCCATAATCATCTACTAAAGTCAGCTTGCCATGATCAATATCAAGATCTCCTTGAATTTGAAAGCGTCGACCGACTCCTTTAAATGACGCTAAACTCCTAACGATGGCGTCATCACTAACGCCAAGTTTGGTGGCAACGGCAATAGCTGCGAGTGAATTCAACATATTATGCCAACCAGGCATATTTAATGTCACCGTCAAGGGAGGAAATTCTCCCCAACGAATGACAGTAAATATTGAGTGCATACCTACTTGCTTTATGTCTATTGCCCTGATGTCTGCATCTTCATGAACACCATAGGTAATGATTGGCTTAGATAATTCAGGCAAAACCTCTCTGACACCCTCATCATCCAAACACATCACTGCCAAGCCATAAAAAGGTAGATGATGTAAAAATTCTAAAAAAGTATCTTTTAATCGTTGATAGCTATTTTGATAGGTTTCCATATGGTCTTGGTCTATATTGGTGACCACCGCTATCATAGGCTGTAGGTATAAAAATGAGGCATCACTTTCATCAGCCTCAGCTACCAAATAATTTCCCAAACCTAATTTTGCATTACTACCCGCGCTATTTAAACGACCACCAATAACAAATGTCGGATCAAGACCACCCTCAGCCATGATGCTTGCAGTCAAACTGGTAGTAGTGGTCTTTCCATGTGTACCTGCTACCGCTATTCCAAAGCGAAAACGCATCAACTCAGCTAACATTTCGGCCCTAGGAATAACAGGTATTCTATTTATATAAGCTTGATCAATTTCTTCATTGCTACGGTCGATTGCTGTTGATACCACCACCACATCAACTTTAGTTACATTTTCACGGCGATGACCGATTTTAATAGTCAGTCCTAAATCAACCAGTCTTTTAGTAACAGCGCTCTCTTTAATATCGGAACCTGATATGGTATAGCCTAAATTTGCTAAAACTTCTGCAATACCACTCATACCGGTACCACCAATACCAACGAAATGTATGCGTTTGATATTACCTAGTGTTGATGCAATATGTACACTATTTGGAGTTTTCATCATTCTGCCTCTGCGCTGCAATAACTTGCAACAAGTTCCGTAGCATCTAAGCGTGCTAATTGTTGGGTCGCAACCTCCATTAGACTGGATTTTTTAAGTATTTCTAATATGTACTCAGCTAATATTTCTGGATTCAAATCACACTGCTTTAATAGTAGTGCTGCACCATTATCTGTTAAATAACGCGCATTTGCCGTCTGATGATCATCAATGGCTGTTGGTAAAGGTATAAATATAGCGGGTAGTCCCATTGCCGAAACCTCACTCACTGTCATAGCTCCGGCTCTGCAAATCACCAAATCAGCCCATTGATAAGCTTCAACCATATCTTCAATAAAAGCGGATGTTTTTGCTTGAATATCTAAGGCTTCATAGCGACTTCTAACCTGTGATAACTGTACATCACCGCTCTGATGGATAATTTTTACTGATTGTGCTTTATCGTTAATTGCCAAAAAATTTGCAATGGCCTCAGGCACTATATTATTTAAAATTTGTGCACCTTGACTACCACCAACAATCAAGATTCTAACTTCATTTTCTATATATCTACGTTTTAGTTCTGAAGCTAATATAAAAGGTTTTCTAAGTGGATTACCCGTGTGCTTTGCATCCACTTTAGTTTTAAAACTATTTGGGAATGCTTGTAAAACTTGATTAGAAATCTTAGCAAGTAAGCGATTTGTTGTACCTGGAATTCTATTTTGCTCATGAATAACTAGAGGTATTCCCAATAGCCTTGCCATCAGACCACCTGGGCCAGCAACATAACCTCCCATACCTAACACTACATCTGGTTTACGCTTACATAATATTTTATTGGCTTGTAGACAAGCTTTAAACAACATAACGATGGCTGTTAATTTTGAGGCTAAGCCTTTGCCTCGAATACCTGCAATTGATAGCCAATCGATTTCAATGCCACTTTCTGGCACTACTCGACTTTCAAGTCCTTTATGTGTACCTAACCAACTAACTTGCCAGCCTTGTTCTTTCAAGAACTCTGCTACCGCTAATGCTGGGAATACATGACCACCGGTTCCGCCGGCCATTATCACTATACGTTTAGCCATTTGGACTTTTCTTTGGGAAGGTTAGCATTTATTTCAGTGACTTCACTATGTACACGAAACAATAAGGCAACAGCACAACACATTATCATCATACTGCCACCACCATAACTCATTAGCGGCAAAGTCAGGCCTTTGGTAGGTAAAATGCCCATATTTACGCCCATATTTACAAATGATTGAAATCCAAACCAAATACCAAGACCATAAGCAATATAAGCGGAAAACTGCTCCCCAGCTTTTTCAGCTGCCATACCAATTTTAAAGGTACGCCAAACCAATAGAGAAAATAGACTGATAACAGTTAATACCCCCAGCAAACCTAGTTCTTCTGCAATCACTGAAAATAAGAAGTCTGTATGGGCCTCAGGTAAATAATAAAGTTTTTGTATACCACTGCCCAAGCCAACACCTAACCATTCTCCACGCCCAAAAGATATAAGCGCATGTACTAATTGATATCCAGTATCTTTAGCATCCGCCCATGGATCCATAAAACTGGTTACACGCTTCATACGATAAGGTTCAAAATAAACCAGTAGCGTCGCAAGCATCCCCACAAATGTTAGTAACATAATAAATTGTGATAATCTTGCACCAGCTAAAAACATTATGCCCATAGCTATAATTAATATCACTACTGCTGAGCCAAAATCTGGCTCCATTAATAGCAACAAACTGGTTACTGAAAATAAAAACAGAGGCTTAACTAAACCAAGTGCAGATTCTCGTATCGACTTTTGATGCCTAGTCACATAACCAGCCATATAAATAACAGCAAAATATTTCACTAGCTCTGACACTTGTATCCTCATGCCTCCTAATGAAAGCCATCGAGTACTGCCATTAACTTTTACGCCAAGACCAGGTATGAGCACTACCACCAACAATACTAATCCCACTATAAATAACCACTGCCCCGATTTCTGCCATGTACTAATCGGAGTTAGAGCGACTCCGCACCCTAAAAAAACACCTAGCCCTATATGTAAAGACTGTCTTATTGGATAATGGAAGCTGTTTTCTGTAATTTTAGATCCTAAATGTAATGATGATGATGCAACCATAATGTAACCAATAAACAATAAACTCGAACAGATTAAGACCAATATTGGGTCATAATGAAATCGTCCTAGTTTCGATTCCTTTGTTAAAATATTCACTTAAGCAAGTCCAAAACTGCTTTAGAAAACTGATTACCTCTATCCTGATAGTTTTTATATTGATCTAAGCTAGCACATGCTGGAGACAACAACACGCAGTCACCAGGCTCAGTTATTTCGTCACAAATCTTTACTACCTGAGTCATATTTTCTGCGCTATATACAGAAATAGATTCATCTAATGATTGCTTTATTAATGCAGCATCTTTACCTATTAAAACAATATGCTTGGCTTTTTCTTTAATAATAGGCGCTAATTCATTCATATCAGCTCCTTTTGCATCGCCACCGGCAATTAAAATAACTTTACGATCATAACCTTGTAAGGCTGCAATACAGGCACCGATATTGGTAGCCTTTGAATCATTAACCCATGTCACACCACCTATTTCAGCAACACGCTGCATACGATGGTCTAAACCTTTAAATTTTTTGAGCGCCATGCACATTGATTGTTCATCTAAACCAACCACCTTTCCTAATGCCATCGCAGCTAGGGCATTAGCTACATTATGTCGGCCTTCTAAAGGAAGATCAGATAATGGCATTAAGCATTGACCCAGATACATCATATATTCAACATCGTCTTTATGAGCAAGACAAAAGTCAGCCCCTCCCTTAATCGAAAAGGTTAACGTGGGACGTCCTGTTATACGCATTGCGTCTACTACAGGGTCATCGGCATTAATGACCATGACACCATTGCCACTAAAGACATGTTTCTTGCTTTGGCTGTATTCAGTCATATCTACATGCCGATCTAAGTGATCAGCTGAAATATTAAGTACAGTTGCTGCAGTAGCATTTAAGACAGACGTTCTTTCTAATTGAAAACTGGAAAGCTCTAGCACATATAATTCGGCATTCTGCCCCAGTAAATCTAAGGCTGGCGTACCCAAATTACCACCAACGCCAACTTTCTTACCGATACTCGCAGCCATTTCACCTAACATGGTCGTAACAGTACTTTTACCATTAGAGCCTGTGATAGCTATGACAGGTTCGTTAACCGAACAAGCAAATAAATCAATATCACTAACGACCTTTGCTCCATTTGCAATTGCTTTAACAATTGATTTTTCAGTCAACGCAACACCTGGACTCACTACCAAATGTGTAGCAACCTTAAATGCCGCCTCATCAAAACCGCCAGTAAAAACTGGCGTATCAGGCATGCTTTGTAAAAAATCATCCAGCAATGGTGGTTTGTCACGACTATCGGTAATGGCAAACTTAAATCCATATTTTTGCAAATAGTGAGCAACAGAAATCCCTGTGCAACCCAATCCAACTACCAAGATTTTGGCATTTTTTGGATCTAAGGTTAATTTCTTGTTTAATGAATTTAGTATTGCCACACTATCCATTTTCATCTCTTTAACTCATACCAATCATAATTTTTGCGTCATAACCTTTTTGCATATTGACTACCTTAATTTTAAAGTGGCCAAACCGATTAATACCAAGATCACTGTAATAATCCAAAATCGTACAATGACACGTGGCTCAGGCCAACCTTTCAATTCAAAGTGATGATGTATAGGTGCCATACGAAATACACGTTTCCCAGTTAACTTATATGAGGCAACCTGAATAATGACGGAGACTGTTTCCATTACAAAAACACCACCCATAATCATTAATACAATTTCTTGCCTAACTAAAACTGCCAATACACCTAAGGCGGCACCTAATGCTAAAGCACCAACGTCACCCATAAATACCATTGCTGGATAGGTGTTAAACCATAAAAAACCTAATCCCGCGCCAACTAATGCCGCACAAAATACAATAAGTTCTCCCGCATTGGGTAAATAAGGAATAGCCAAATAATCTGAAAAAGCCACGTGTCCGGACAAATATGCAAATATCCCTAATCCAGCGGCAACCATTACAGTTGGCATGATGGCTAAGCCATCAAGTCCATCAGTCAAATTTACTGCATTGCTAGTTCCAACAATTACAAAGTACGTTAAAACGATATAAGTCCAACCCATATCTAACATAATGTCTTTAAAGAAAGGCACAATGAATTGAGTTTCTGCAGGTAATATCGCTGTCTTATACAAAAATATCGCTGCTGTTAAGCCAATAATTGATTGAGCCAAATACTTTGCTTTAGCAGACAAGCCATCACTATTCCTTTCAATGACCTTTCGATAATCATCAACAAAACCAATAACACCGTAGCCCATTGTGACTAACAAGATCACCCAGATATAACGGTTTGATAAATCAGCCCACATTAACGTACTAATAGCAATGGCAACCAATATTAATGCACCGCCCATAGTGGGCGTGCCCGATTTTTCATAATGAGATTGTGGGCCTAATTCACGAATACTTTGTCCAATTTTTTTATGACTTAGCTTTCTAATCATTGCCGGCCCGATCATAAAACATATCAGTAACGAGGTTAGTGCACCGAGTATGGCTCGAAAAGTCAGGTAATGGAAAACTCGAAAGCCACCATCAAAACTCATTAAATAATCTGCAAAATAAAGTAACATCGTTTAATTCCTGAAATCGTCAACTAAAGCTGCCACTACTATTTCCATACGCTGTGCTCTTGAACCTTTAATTAAAATTGTCTCATCGCCTTCTAGTTCGTGCTTTAGCGCTGTAATTAAATCTTGTTGTTCCTCAAAATAAGTAGCTCCGACGCCAAAGGCTGTTACTGTTTTTTTGCAATCCGCCCCTACCGCCATTAATCTAGTAACACCGCTGGATTTAATTAACACACCCATTTCTTCGTGCATTTTTGGACTATTTGGACCTAATTCACCAAATGCTCCTAAAACTACCCATGATTTACCTTTAAAATTTACTAATACATTAAGCGCAGCTTTCAATGACGCAGAGTTTGCATTATAGGTATCGTCTATTATTATTGCGCCAGTGCTGCTAACTAATGGCTGCAATCGCCCTGTTACCGAAACTATGCTTTCCAAACCTTGCTTAATCTGCGTCAAAGTTATTCCTAAAGCTAGGCTTGCTGCAGCTGCTGCCAAGGCATTAAGGATATTATGCCGACCAGCTAATTTTAAGGTGATGTCAACTGAACCTTGATTCGTACTTAATTCAAATTGTGTAATAAAAGCTTTTTTATTAACTTTTTCTTTTATTGCATTTGCTGTTACGTCAGCCCCCGCATTCAAACCAAATGACACTATACGTCTATTGGCTGCGACTGATTTCCAATAGGCAAAATACTCATCATCATGATTGATAATTACAGTACCCATTTTTTTTAACGTTTCTATAATCTCGCCTTTGGCTTTTGCAACGCCATCAAGACTTCCAAAACCCGCGATATGTGCAGCACCGGCATTGTTAATAATCACGACATCAGCCTCTACATAATGACTAGTGTAGGCAATTTCTTTGGCGTGGTTTGCACCCATTTCAATAACTGCATATCGATGCTGCTCATCCAACTCTAATAAAGTTAAAGGCACGCCAATATCATTATTCAAATTGCCGTTTGTAAACAACACACTGTCATTAATAGCTAATATAGCTGCAAGCATTTCCTTAACTGTGGTCTTGCCATTACTTCCAGTCACTCCAATGACAGCAAGAGAAGATCCATTCTCTTTATTAACAGATTTTCGCCATACACCGGCTAATTCAGCCAATGCTAATCGCGTATCTTTGACAATTATATGTGGCAAACTAGTTTCAATTTCTTTTTCCACAACAGCAGCACAGGCCCCAGCGCTGGCTGCTTGATTTATAAACTGATGACCATCAAAAACGTGTCCTTTAATTGCAATGTAAAGTTGACCGGGTTTAATGGTACGAGTATTTATGCTGACAGACTCAATAGCCATATCTTCGCCAATCAATCGTCCTTGCATTGCTTTAGCACAGTCACTTAGCATCATTTTCATGCTATCTATTCCTCGCCGTTAATGCATCATTTATAACCTGACTATCGCTGAAATTCAGTCGAACTCCATTGATTTC
>Ga0114958_10002751_pt1 | contig 12961 bp, 13 predicted proteins | sample C_130208_EF_Meta_FD_89577 | JGI IMG/M metagenome (GOLD analysis project Ga0114958, IMG submission 89577) | Freshwater microbial communities from Lake Croche, Canada to study carbon cycling - C_130208_EF_MetaG | ecosystem: Environmental > Aquatic > Freshwater > Lake | place: Lake Croche, Canada... | reverse complement strand
TCCGCAAAGGCGAGCGCGACTACGTCGAGGCCCTCTACAAGAGAAACTTCAAAATCGATCTGCGCGTTGTCGACGCCTCGTCGCTTTTCTTGCGCCGACTCAAAGGCATCACCGAGCCTGAGCAGAAACGTAAAATCATTGGCCGCACCTTCGTCGAGGTATTCGAACAGTCGTTAAAGTCCATCAAAGGCCGCGCGGAATTTCTCGGTCAAGGTACATTGTATCCTGACGTGATCGAGAGCGTTTCGATCGCAGGCAATCCCGCTTCGCTTATCAAGACCCACCACAACGTTGGCGGCTTGCCCGCGCGCATGAAACTCAAATTGATCGAGCCTTTACGCGAACTTTTCAAAGACGAAGTCCGCCACGTCGGCGCTGCACTCGGTTTACCAAAAGAAGTCGTGTGGCGCCAGCCCTTCCCTGGCCCTGGCCTTGGCGTGCGTGTGATGGGTAGTATTAACGCTGAGAATCTCGAAATTCTCCGCAATGCCGACGCCGTTCTCCAAGAAGAGATGATGAGCTCTGGCTATTATTGGAAAGTGTGGCAATCCTTCGCTGTGTTTCTGCCCGTCAAAACGGTCGGCGTCTTCGGAGATGAACGTACCTACGACTACGTGATCGCACTGCGCATCGTTGAAAGTATCGACGCCATGACCGCCGATTGGGCGAAATTGCCGCACGATCTGTTGCAGAAAATTTCTAGTCGCATCACTAACGAAGTCCGCGGCGTAAGTCGCGTCGTCTTGGATATCAGCTCCAAGCCGCCCGCCACCATCGAGTGGGAGTGATATGCTCCTAATCGCTGCGAGGATTCGCTGCTAAGACTTCAGCACTGACGCGCCCATGATCACGAATCACTTTTGCCGTTTCGTGCTAGGTCTCGCTTCATGGCTTTTCGTGGCTAAGGCGTACGCTCAGCCTGAAATCATCGCGCAAGCTCGAGCCTTTATCGGCGACGAAACCGTCCTCAGCGCTGTGCGATCCCTCCGTTTTGTCGGCACTCTCGTTGCGACCGACCCGGTTGAGCCGTCGAAACAAACTCGGGCCTCCGTCGAAATCATTTTCCAAAAGCCCGCCCAGCAACGTATCGCTATCACGTACGAAAAGGCCCTCGAGCAAACTGCGCTTGATGACTACGAAGCCTGGCAACGCCAACAAGAACCGAGCGACGCGAGTAAATGGCGCCTCTCGCTCCTCTCCCTCGAACAGATCAGACGCCTGCGCGCCAATACATTCGAAAACTTAACTTTTTTCCGCGGAATCGAGCAGCAGGGCGGACGGATTGAAGATCAAGGCGTGGTCACAATCGAAGGAGTTGCCTGTCAGAAAATCGCCTTTATCCATGCGCCCAATATTATTTTTACGCGCTACTTCGATCTAACCACAGGCCGCTTGCGGTTGACCGAAACTGAAGCGGGCGGTTCAATCCGTGAAGAAGGTGAGATGAGCGTCGATGCAGTACGTTTTCCTGAAAAAATCATCACCCGTACACCGATCGCTAACGGCAAATCCCAGACCGTCACGATATCTTTCGATAAAATCACTGTGAATGAAACCTTTCCCGCTGCCTACTTTGCCGTTCCGGCCCTGTCTCATCGCTGAGCGGGTAGGGGAGTGTTTTTTTATTCACAACCTTCCTTACTAAAAAAAATCTTCTCTAAACCATGCGCACCCTCGCCATCACCGATAAAAATTTCGCCGACGATCTTGCTGCGTTCTGCCGTGGTTCGAACGTACCACGCGAGATCAGCGATGCGGTCACCTCTATCCTAGCCGACGTCCGCCAACGTGGTGACGAAGCCGTTAGCCACTACGCGGCCAAATTCGATGGCGCTAAACTCCGCGCTAAAGAATTTCGCATCAAACCTGCCGATATCGCTGCTGCCGCTAAGCGACTTCCCTCCACCGAGCGTCGCGCGCTGGTCGCCGCTCATGCCGGTATTGTCGCTTTCAATCGCCGCGGTCTCGCCAAAAATTGGACTGCTAAAAACCCTCAAGGCGCTCTCGTTGGCGAAAAATTCGATCCTATCCGCCGCGTCGGCCTCTACGTCCCCGGCGGTCAAGTTCCGCTCGTTTCCACGGTCTTAATGACCGCCACACTCGCCAAGATCGCGGGTTGCCCCCAGATCGCCGTTTTCACGCCATCCAATTCTTACGGCAAAGTCGCCGACGGCCTGCTCGCCGCGCTCCACCTTATCGGCATCGATGAAGTCTATCGCCTCGGTGGCGTTCAGGCGATCGCAGCCATGGCCTATGGTACTTCAAGCATTCCCGCCGTTGATAAAATTTACGGTCCCGGTAACGCGTACGTTTGCGAAGCCAAACGTCAGGTCTTCGGCCATGTTGGTGTGGATTCGCTGCCCGGTCCGAGCGAAGTCATGATCATTGCCGATGACACTGCGCGCGCTGATTTCGCCGCTGCCGATCTTCTCGCCCAAGCCGAGCACGGCTCCGGTCGTGAAAAAATCTACCTTGTCGGCACCTCTGCCAAAATCATCTCCGCCATCGCGGCCGAGGTACAGGCACAGCTCCCGACGCTTACCCGCTCCGAGAAAACCGCCCGAGTCCTCGCTGAGGGTTGGCTTGCCGTCCAAGTCGACACGCTTGCCCAAGCCACCGAGATCGCCAACTACGTTGCGCCCGAACACCTCGAACTCCTCGTCAAAGACTCCTCTGCCAAGACGCTCACCAAAACCATCACCACGGCTGGGGCGATTATGTTGGGCAATTTTACCCCGACCGCACTGGGAGATTTCACTGCTGGTCCCAGCCATGTGCTGCCTACGGGCCGCGCTGGACGTTTTTTCAGTGGCCTGCGCGTCGCCGATTTTCAACGTCGCACCAGCCTCATCCGCTACGACCGTGCCAGCGTGAAACGTGGCGCGCCCGTCGTTGCCGCCTTTGCGGCGATGGAGCGACTCGACGCCCACGGTCGCTCCGTGCGTATTCGCACCGAGTAATTCAATTCGGCTGAGTTTTCCCTGAACAATTCTATGTCCGCTCTCTCGTCTCTCGCTCTCCCGCATGTAGCCACGCTCCATGCTTACACGCCCGGGCTTCAACCGACTGAGCCGGGTTGGGTGAAACTTAATACCAACGAATGCCCGTATCCGCCGAGCCCGCGCGTGGCTGAAGCGCTGCGGCGTGAGATCGGAGATGACGGTACTTCGCTCCGCCTTTATCCTAACCCCAAGAGTGCGCCGCTCCGCTCAGCCATCGCCGCGCATCACGGCCACAGCCTCACGGCGCAAAACGTCGTCGTCGGCAACGGCTCCGATGACATCCTCAATCTACTCGTGCGCGCGTTCTGTACTCGCGAGGCTGCCGCTGGGTTTACCTTTCCGAGTTATTCACTCTATCCAGTTTTAGTCGAAATCCAAGACGCCGGCAGCTTGGTCATTGAGTTTGACCGTACGATGCGTCTGCCAATCGAGCGCATCGCTGCTTCCAAGGCCCGCGCATTTTTTCTGACCTCGCCCAATGCCCCCACAGGCGTCGCCTTCTCTAACGCCGAACTCACTCGAGTGCTCGAAGTGTTTCCTGGGTTGCTCGTTGTCGACGAAGCATACGCTCCTTTTGCGAGCGAAGACGCCGTGCCATTACTTGCTGCGCACCCGCGCTTGGTCGTGGTGCGTACTTTGTCCAAAGCTTACGCGCTCGCGGGGATCCGTGTTGGTTACGCGCTCGCGCATCCCGAGATCATCGACCTGCTCGACCGCGTACGCGACAGCTACAACGTAAATCGACTCTCTCAAGTTGCCGCGCTCGCCGCCCTCGGGCATCCCGAATATTATACGGATATCATCGCTCGGATTAAGACCACTCGCGATCTCTTTGTGGCCGACAGCCAGCAGCGCCGCGGCTGGTTCACCTATAAATCGTCTTCTAATTTTATCTTCACTGAGCCCAAAAATGCCCGCGGTGAATTCGGCCCGGCCGTCGCCAAGGCCGCCTATGATTTCCTCTTCGCTCATAAGATTTTGGTTCGCCACTTCTCCAGCCACGCCTTGACCGCGTCTTTTCTCCGAATCAGCGTAGGAACCGATGACGAAATGCTCGTCCTCTCTGAAACCTTGGACTCATGGCTAAAAACTTAAATCGCCTCGCCACCGTCGCTCGTAAAACCGCCGAGACCGATATCATGCTCACGCTCGGCGTGGACGGCACCGGCGTTTCCACGATTGAGACGGGCGTGCCGTTTTTCGATCACATGCTCACCTTGTTCGCCAAGCACGGTCTCTTTGATCTCAACGTCAAAGCCAAGGGTGACGTCGAGGTCGATTATCACCACACGGTCGAAGATGTTGGTCTCGTTTTAGGGCAGGCATTTAAAGAGGCGCTCGGCGATAAGCTCGGGATCCGGCGCTATGGTTTTTTTCTTCTACCCATGGATGAATCGCTCGCCCGCGTCGTAGTCGATGTCGGCGGTCGTCCTCACCTAGTTTACGACGCGAATGCCCCGACGATGTTCGTGCGTGATTTCAATATCGTACTCGTAAAAGAATTCTGCCGCGCCTTCAGCAACGCTCTCGGAGCGAATCTCCACGTTAATTTGATTTACGGCGAAGAGCCCCATCACGTGGCTGAGGCAATTTTCAAAGGTCTTGCGCGTGCACTCGATATGGCGACCCAGATCGAACCTCGCGCCGCCGACCAACTTCCCAGCACCAAAGGAAAAATCGGAGTCTAGGGATTTTCTCTATTAGTGGCGGGCTTATTCGTCGTTTTAAAGGTGGTTTGACTGGGTGTCGGACAGTTCGGATGGCGCCGGTGGGGTTAAAACCATCCGTGGCGATAACCCAGTTCGGTCTGAAGTCTGAATCGGTGCGTTTAAACCCATTCAGGGTGAGTTTTTTGGTAAAACCGGGTGAAAGAAAGCCCTATTCTGCTACGAACGAGGTTGAAAAATTTGCGCGGATTTTTTTTTCAGCATGGCGCCGCCGCCCATGAGCGTTACGGTTATGTGCTATGTCCGCTCCCGTCATCGCCGTCATCGACAACGGAATTTGCAACCTGCGTAGCGTTACCAAGGCCCTCGAAGCTGTCGGAGCTGCACCCTGTGTCGTGCAAACACCGGACCAGGTCGAGGCAAGCCGCCCAGTCGGCTTAGTTTTGCCTGGGGTAGGGGCTCTCAGGGACTGCGTGGCCTCCCTGCGGGCCTCTAAATTAGACGTGTTCTTGCGCGCATGGATCGGCGCAGACCGGCCGTTTCTGGGCGTGTGCCTCGGCATGCAGGCCCTATTTGATCATTCGGAAGAAGGTGACGTGAAAGGTTTGGGGATTTTTCCGGGTAAGGTGGTGCGCTTCCAACGCCCTGCTGAGTATAAGATTCCGCACATGGGTTGGAACACCGTGCATTTTACTCAGCTCGGTTCGCCTCTGGCGGCCGATTTGGCTAAAGACGGGGAGGCATTTTATTTTGTGCATAGTTTTCACTGCGTGCCCGTAGACCCAGCGCTTGTTTTGGGTGAATGTGATTATGGCGGGGTTTTCTGTGCTTCGGTCGGTCGCGGCCGAGTCTTCGCCACGCAATTTCACCCGGAGAAGAGCCAATCCAAGGGGCTGCAGATTTACCGCAACTTCGCCACGTTGGCAGCCCGAGCTTAAGCCCTGGACTTCACTTTTGCTTACGCGGTGCTGTGTCCGGGCTAATTCTCGGCGGAAGATTTTCAATCTAGACTATCTTTGTTTTGCCAGTGGCGAAGTTTTTGGCTCCGCTCGGCCCATCATGGCCCACTCCGCCTCACTGAAGATCGACGATAAAGAATACCCCTTGCCGATCATGGTTGGCTCCGAAGGGGAAAAAGCCGTCGACACTCGCACGCTCCGCGCCTCCTCCGGTTACATCGCCTACGACCAAGGCTACGGCAATACTGGCTCTTGTGAGAGCCAGATCACCTACCTAGACGGCGACAACGGCGTGCTGCGTCATCGTGGCTATCCCATTGAGCAACTCGCGGCTCACAGCGATTACGTCGAGACCGCTTATCTCGTGATCTACGGCGAGCTCCCCAATGCTGTCCAACGTAAAGAATTTGGCCTACGCCTCCGACAGAACGCCGCTGTAGAGACGCAGATGCAGAAGATATTCGAAGGCTTCCCAAAGGATGCGCCGCCTATGGCGATGCTGTCCTCGATCGTTGCCTCGCTTGCCGCGCATTACCCGCATCTGGCGACAAATAATTTCGAAAAAGACCTCGCCAACTTCGACCTAGCTGCCGCGATGGCGATTTCGAAAATCCGTACGATCGGAGCGATGATCTATCGCTACCAAAAGGGCCTGCCCTATATTTTCCCCAAGCAGGAGCTGCCGTTCTGCGAAAACTTCCTGCACATGATGTTCTCTGAGCCGTATCAAGATTACGTCTCTGTCCCTGAGGTCGCCAAGGCCCTGAATTTGCTCCTTCTGCTCCACGCTGATCACGAGCAAAATTGCTCGACGTCCACTACGCGCATGGTCGGCTCCAGTGCCGCCAATCTCTTCACCTCACTCTCCGCCGGTATTTGCGCGCTTTCCGGTCCGTTGCACGGTGGCGCCAATGCCGCAGTGATGCAGATGCTTCAGTCCATCCACGACGAGGGTGACGACGGCACGCGTTTCATCGCCGCCGCTAAATCCGGCAGTAAGACCAACCGTCTAATGGGCTTTGGCCACGCCGTTTATAAAAACTTTGATCCCCGCGCCAAGATCATCGGCAAAGCCTGCGAAGAAGTTCTCGCCAAGCTCGGCATTAACGACCCGCTGCTCGCCATCGCCAAAAATCTTGAGCAGGCCGCCCTCAAGGACGACTACTTCGTCTCTCGCAAACTTTACCCTAACGTCGATTTCTACAGCGGGATCATTATGCGCGCCCTCGGTATCCCCGTGAACATGTTCACGGTGATCTTTGCCATTGGTCGCGCTCCAGGCTGGATCGCGAATTGGCGTGAAGTCGCGGCCAATCCTAAGGGCCGTATTTATCGCCCGCGCCAAATTTACGTCGGCCCGGTTAAGCGTGACTTCATTCCAATGGCGCAGCGTGGTTGATGTCTTAAACTCCTTAAAATCGAGACACTCTTGGCCCCGCGTTTTCGCGGGGCTTTTTTATTGCCCAGTTGAAATCGCAGCCTTGCCAACCTGCTTACACTTTAGGCTTTTCCTGCGCAGCACGGAAGATCTCGTCGGTGGTGAGACCGGTCAGTTGGGTCAGTCCCTTGATCAATTTCCAAAATGCCAGCATCATTACGGCCATGCTTGGTAGCACGATCACTGGCCAACTCAGCACGTGCATGCGGCCCAGTTCGGCATTAAATTCTGGTGTGCCAGGCGGGCTGATCAACAGATAGCGGGCGAGCGCATAGTTGAGCCCAGCGCTCAAAAGAAACGACGCAACGAGCCATAGGCTCGAGCGCACCATGAGTTGGTCAAAATCACCTTGTCGTCCCTGTGCAGCGAGTGCCGCTTCCACTCGAGGCACATCGACAATCTGCTCGTTAAAAAACATTTCCTTTACCAGCGGCGATTTAGTTTTGAGCGACACGAGTACGCTTAATCCGATGAGCCCAGGCACTGCGGCGTCTTTCACCGCAAACCAAAACCCACTAGCCTGCATCAAACCTAGTCCGCCTGTTAGCAGCACGCTTGCGATACCAAGTATGGAAATGAAGTTGGCCTTTCGGCGCCGCACGAAATCGGCTACCCCATAACCCAGCGGAAACACAAGCGCCACGATCAATCCCCAAAGCGGCCCTAGGCGGGTTTCACCGCTCAGTTTCGTCAATACCAGCGTAGGTACCACGATGTTGCAGGCGATATTGATGAGAAGATTTTCTCGTTTGGGCGCGGCGGTGGCTGATGCTTGAGCAGTCATTTCGTTTTTGCGTTCCAGAATCACGACCCGCTTAGTCGGGTCAAACCTTCCACTCCCATGCTGCTCCTCGGCGTTAACATCGATCATTGCGCTACCGTCCGCCAAGCCCGTTACCGGCAAGCGCCCACCACGGTTGGCGGCGCTGTGGAGCCGGACCCCGTCACCCTTGCGGTCCTAGCCGAACGCGCGGGCGCCGACGGTATCACGATTCACTTGCGTGAAGACCGGCGCCACATCCAAGAGCACGACGTCTGGCGCACCCGCGAGACGATTTCCTCACGTCTTAACCTGGAGATGGCGTGTACGCCATGGATGATCGACTTTGCTCTTAAATTAAAACCCGACTCCGTTTGCCTCGTCCCTGAGAGCCGTGAAGAAATCACCACTGAAGGCGGTCTCGATGTCGTTGGCCAACGCGAACGGGTTCGTGCCTGCGTCGAAGCAATGAGTGCCGCCGGCATCGCCACCAGTCTTTTCATCGATCCCGATGAGGCCGCTATCGAAGCCTCCGCCGCGCTGAAAGCTCCTTGGGTTGAGTTACATACGGGAGCCTACGCTAACGCCTACTACGGCACCCGTCGCGCGGCTGAGTTTCAACGTCTTCGGCTCGGCGCTGTGTGCGCTCACAACCTAGGCCTTATCGTCAACGCCGGCCACGGCATCAACTACGTGAACATTGCCGAAATCCGCACGTTGCCGCATCTGCACGAACTCAACATCGGTCATAGTTTGATCAGTCGTGCGCTATTCACTGGCATCGAAGAAGCCGTCCGCGAGATGAAGGCGCGGATGAATCCTTGAGTTTATTGGCCCATGAATCTCTCTCTCCCGCCCGGTGGCGTCCTTGTTGGTATCGGTTGCGACCTTGTTGAGGTGCAACGCATCCGTGAGGTACTCGAGCGCCACGGCGATCATTTCCTCAAGCGGGTGTTCACCGCAGAGGAACGCGCCTACTGTATGAGCATGGCGCAGCCGCACAAACACCTCGCCGCGCGTTGGGCTGCGAAAGAGGCGATTTCGAAAACATTCACCACCGGTATCGGCGCGGAGTTGAGCTGGAAGTCCATGTCGATCTATCACGGCGAACGAGCCGAACCGCGTGTACGCCTCGATGACCAAGCTATCGCGCTACTCGCGCACGTCGGTGGCACGCATATTCATGTGAGTCTTTCTCATACCGAGACGACGGCTATGGCTGTCGCCGCCATCGTCCGAGCCTAAATCCATTTCGTGATGTATCAGCATGAGCCCAACGAGTTCGAGGCTGAGGAAACACCTCCGCCTCAACCGAAACCTAAACCCTCGATGGTGCCTTCGTGGGTAATGCTGGGTTTTATTGTCGGAGCGTTATTTGTTTGGGCGTTACCGAAACGAGAATCCGCGTCTACGTCTCCGCCGTCAGAAACGCCTTTAATCGAGGTTTCGGCTACGCCGCGCGTAACGACAATCGAGGCTGTGTTTGCGGAGTGGGGTCAATATGCCATCTGGCATCAGGATCGCACCGAAATCGCATTGTGGAACAGTGCGACTCAGGCCTATTCCGAATGTTACGAGGTGATGCGAAATGACGGCGCATTTTTCTTTCGCTCGATCACGCGATTGTCCCACCCGCTACTTACGCACGGCCCGCAGACCCATTTAGAAAATTGCCCGCTTCAATTCACTGAAACCGAGGCACAACGGGCAGCCTGGCTCGGTGACAAAAGTCACGAAACCTAGCGCGCGATCAGTACTGCCGCCCGTGAAAATATGGGCATGACCCCACCCTCGATCCCTGCACCTCGGCCCTAGCACCATGAATATTTTAAGCCACCCGATTCTCAGCTGCGAGGAAGCTCGCGCTTTTGAGGTAGCTTATTTTGGGGACGACGAAGCGCTCGAATGGACGGCGATGCAACGCGCTGGCCGCGCCGTCAGTTCCGCGGTACAAGTAGATTTTAATGAGATCGGTCCATTCCCTGCGACCGCGCGGGTTCTCGTGCTCGCGGGCAAAGGCCATAACGCGGGCGATGCATTTATCGCGGCACAGAATTTACTGGAAAATAATCCGCAGGCCACCGCCGAGGTTTTGTTTTTCTTCGGCGAACGCCCGCTGCGCCCACTCGCGTGTCGTGCATGGCGCGCGCTGGTGCACGCCGCGCCCGAGCGGGTGCGTGTCATTACCGCACTGCCGCGCAACGCTTACACAATCTGTCTAGATGGCGTTTTTGGTTTTCAGTTTCGTGCGCCCGCGCACCCACGCGTCGTTGAGCTCTTCGCCCAGATCAACGCCCACCCGATCCGCTTTCGGGCCGCGGTGGATTTACCTAGCGCGGATTTATTTCAGGCTGATTTTACTTATGCTACGGGCATAGTGAAAATAACCCTGCTTCAGGCGGCGTGCGCCGGACGCGTGCGTTACCTTGATCTTGGTTTTTTTGATGGGATGAATCCGATGCCAGCGGCGAGAAATCGCCTGCTCATTCGGGAGTTGTTGGCGCCGTTGGGGGCATTGCGACGAGCGATTTCTGACAAACGCACATATGGACATGTGGCCATCCTCGGCGGCTCGCGAAGTTATCCGGGTGCGGTTTTGATGACCGCTCTGGCGGCTTTGCGCAGTGGCGCGGGCCTCGTGACGGCCTTTGTGCCGGAGACGCTGGCGCCAGCGTTCGCGGCTCGGGCGCCGGAGGTAATGTGGGTCGGCTGGCCGGAGACTCCCAGCGGCGGCCTCGCCCTTGAAGGGCAACATTTGTTGAAGGCGCGGGCTGATCGGCTTGATGCATTGGTGCTTGGGCCAGGCGCGGGTCGCGAGCCGGAGACGCTCGCCCTGCTGTGCGATATCGTCGCGACTGCGGCGATACCACTGGTGATCGACGCGGATGCTTTGCAGCCAGAAATTGTCGCTGCCGGTAATGCGCCGCGCGTGCTCACGCCTCACGCAGGCGAATGGTCGCGCATTGCCGGTACGACTTTTCCGTCAGCCACCATCGTTTGCAAAGGTCCGGTGACGCGCATTGAAAGCGGGAGCGGCCTAGGCCCAAGTTATTTTAATTTTTTCGGCGGTCCGGTGCTGGCGCGGGGTGGAAGCGGCGATGTGCTAGCCGGCTTGATCGGTGGCTTGATCGCGCAAACTCCGGGTGAATCTGAACTCGCGGCCGCGCGGGGTGTGCTCTGGCACGGACTTGCCGCGGATGCGTTGGCGCGAGCGCATGGGCAAGTGGCTGTTAGCGCGACCCAGTTGCTCGACTTTTTACCCAAAGTTTTACGATTATAGTTTGCATGAGCGAACTGACCGAGCGGCAGGCATTTTTGGTCTTAAATGCGCTGTCCAATATCGGACCAATCACGCTCAACCGACTTCTTGAAGAACTCGGTGGTGATTCGCGGACGATTTTCAAGGTTGGGCGACGCCGACTGGAATCGGTCAAAGGGGTGGGGCCGGTTATCAGTGCGACACTGGCCAATTGGCCTGAGCATTTTGACCTAGCGCGCGAACAGACGCGGATGGCACAGAGTCAGGTGGATTTTATCGTTAGAGGCGAAGAGGCTTACCCAAAGTTGCTGCGGGAAATTCCCGATCCACCGATCGCTTTATATCGCAAAGGTCGCTACGATTTTGCGCAGCCATGCATCGCGATTGTTGGTTCACGGCGCTCGACGCTCTATGGTATGGCGACTGCGAAAAAAATCGGGGCAGAGCTAGCCCGGTTGGGTTTTTGTGTGGTGAGTGGATTGTCGCGTGGGATCGATACAGCGGCGCACGAAGGTGCGCTCTCGGTCGGCGGTAAGACGGCCGCGGTACTCGGCAACGGTCTTGATATTGTTTATCCGCCGGAAAACTTAGCTCTTTATCGGCAGATCGAAGCACAGGGTGCGGTTCTTTCGGAGTTTCCCCTCGGACGTCGAGCGGATAGGCAGTCCTTCGCCATGCGCAATCGCATCGTCGCCGGCCTCTGCGAGGCGACCGTGGTGATCGAGAGCGAGGTGGATGGCGGCGCGATGATCACGGCGCGTTTCGCGGGCGAACAAGGGCGATTGCTCTTCGCTGTGCCCGGTCGAATTGACCAGCCGAGTAGCTCGGGTTGTCACCAATTGATTCGCGATGGAGCAACGTTGCTAACCTGCGTCGATGATTTGCTTTCAGAATTAAATTACCTCGATGGCTTGCGGCCCGCGCCGATCTCGGAAAAACCCGGCACGCCGGAAGGTACGCCAGCTAATCTGACGGTGGATGAAGCGCGGGTGTTCGCGTGTTTTGCGGGTGGCGCGCAATTGACTCCCGATGCACTCGCGGAGCTCACTGGTTTGGCCGCCGCGCCCCTCTCGGCGGTACTTCTGATTCTCGAGCTCAAGCGAGCCATCGCCAAGCGCGTCGATGGCGCCTTCGAGGCGCGGACCTAGCGCCGTGTTTAACCCGGCGGCCAGGCGAGCGGACGACGGGCAAGGAGGTGCACGTGCAGGTGCGGGACAGATTCACCGCCGTCGGGGCCGTTGTTTACGACGAGACGGAATCCGTTAGCGAGTTGGAGTTTTTTCGCTACCTTGCCGGCGGTTAGCAAAAGGTGACCGAGTAATGCTTGATCGTCGTTCGTGGCGGCGCCAATGCGCGGCAGGGCTTTTTTGGGGATGATCAGAAGGTGGACAGGCGCTTGGGGTTGGACGTCATGCAAGACGATGCACTGTTCGTCCTCGTGCTCGATTTTGGCGGGGATTTCGCGAGCGATGATACGCTCAAAAATGGTCTTAGACATGAGCGGAGGTTGTCGGCGAAATTAGCAGATGACACGGCGGAATTTTCATCGGCCGATGGGGTTTTTTAGCAGCTCGATCGGCTTAGATAAACAACAGGTGTAAATCTGCGTTACGTGCGGTGCGGGCGGCGGTGAGTTCGCGGATGAAGGCGAGGGCTTCGCTGTAATCGCGTTGCCGGCGGGGTGTGGCGCGCAGGGAGGCTGGAAGCAGGGCAGGGCGAAGGTTAGTGACGAGCAACGTGGACTCGCGGAAGGCTGCGAGTTGTTTAAGACCGGTCATGATGCCCGCGCGCGTAAAAAGCGGTGTGGCGGCGTGGGGCGTGGCGGCTGCATCCCAGTGGAAGAAGCCATGTTGGGGGAGCTCGGCGAAACGTCGGG
>Ga0114958_10002750_pt1 | contig 12970 bp, 13 predicted proteins | sample C_130208_EF_Meta_FD_89577 | JGI IMG/M metagenome (GOLD analysis project Ga0114958, IMG submission 89577) | Freshwater microbial communities from Lake Croche, Canada to study carbon cycling - C_130208_EF_MetaG | ecosystem: Environmental > Aquatic > Freshwater > Lake | place: Lake Croche, Canada... | reverse complement strand
GAACCAGAGTGTGCGATACTCACCTTGGTTGTTCGGCATTGCACTCCCGCCGTACGACCTGACGATGTTCTTGCCGCGCTGCGGCGAGTGGCTGACCTCGTGCCGCCCACCCCTGTAAGGGTGACTCGGCTGGCGCAGGGACCACTTGCCCCCGATGGCCAAGGCGTAGGAGACCCCTTCGCTCTTGACCGCGGTTAGCGAGAGCCAAGAACCCCATGGCTTTGTGTGTTTCTCTCGGGAAACACACCTGATTGGCAGAAGTTTTGCCACCGAAGGAGGGTCGACCACATGGTCGACAACGAAAACCCAAGCTCAACCACATCCAACCCAGAAACTCCCGCTCCTCGTACCCGTCGCCGGGCTGCGAGTCGACCTGCAGGTCCACCAGTTGAGGTCGAGGAATCAACCCCAGCACAGCCAAAGGCGGCCGAGAAATCTGCAGCCAAGGCGGAGAATGCCGCTGAAAAAGCACCTGCCAAGGCCAAGGTCACGCGCACACCGCGCAAGACCAAAGCTGCTGCAGGCCAGACTCCGGTAGTCGAAGACACCCAGGCCAAGGAACCCGATTCCCAGCAACCTGAATCAAAACAACACGTGTCAAAGCAAGCTGAGCCAGAGCACCCAGTTGCCAAGCAGGCTGCCACCAGGAGCACTCGAGCACCAATTGCCGCGGCTTTCGTGGCGCCCGTGTTCATGGCTCCAGCTCCGGTTTCCGCAAAGGATGATGCGCAGTCGGATGCGCCGGAAGCAACTGAGAAGCCCAAGAAGGCATCCAGCCAGCGCCGGGGCAGAGGTAAAGCTGCTGCTGCTCAAGAAGCTGAACTCGAAACTGAAACTACTGACGCCGAGGCCCCAGAAACTGATGCCGAGGGCGCAGGTGAGATTGACGATGACAGTGAAGAAGGTCAGCGCCGTCGCCGCCGCCGTCGTGGTGGACGCGGACGCCGCAAGCGCACTGGTGAGGGCGAAGAAACTAGTGATGACGCTGAGAATGAGAATGGCGACGAAGCAACGGCTGACGTTGTAGAAGACGCCGAAGCCATCGAAGGTGAAACAGAAGAGCAGGCGGCTTCGCGCCGTCGACGTCGTCGCCGTCGTCGTGGAAATGACGATCTCGAACCGTCGGCAGACGATCCACCAAACACGGTGGTGAAAGTTCGCGAACCTCGCACGAGCTCCAAGGGCGAAGAAGTTTCCACCATGCGTGGATCGACTCGCTTGGAAGCTAAGAAGCAGCGTCGCCGTGAAGGTCGCGAAGCAGGGCGTCGCCGTCCACCGATCTTGACTGAATCTGAATTCCTAGCCCGTCGCGAAGCAGTCAATCGCGTGATGGTGGTGCGCCAAAACGGTGACCGCACTCAGATTGCTGTGCTTGAAGATGGCGTTCTCGTTGAGCATTACGTCACGCTTGGATCTTCAGGTTCGCTCGTGGGTAACGTTTACTTGGGTCGCGTTCAAAACGTGCTGCCCAGCATGGAAGCGGCGTTCGTTGACATCGGTCGCGGTCGTAACGCAGTGCTGTACGCCGGTGAAGTGAACTGGGATGCGGCTGGTTTAGAAGGTCAGCCAAAGCGCATTGAGCTTGCGATGAAGTCAGGCGATCCAGTGTTGGTGCAGATCACCAAGGATCCAGTGGGCCAAAAGGGTGCACGTTTGACGAGCCAGATTTCCTTGCCAGGACGTTTCTTGGTTTATGTACCAGACGGCTCAATGACAGGTATCAGTCGCAAACTGCCAGACACTGAGCGTTCGCGCCTCAAGTCCATCTTGAAGCGGGTCATGCCAGACGAAGCAGGCGTGATCGTTCGCACTGCTGCTGAAGGCGCTCCTGAAGCTGCTCTCGAGCAAGATGTTGAGCGGCTCAAAGCGCAATGGGAAGGCATCAGCTCTCGCGCTGTTAATGCAACACCTCCAACGTTGTTATACGGCGAACCTGATCTTGCGATCAAGGTCGTCCGTGACATCTTCAATGAAGATGTAAACAAAATGGTGGTTTCAGGCAATGAAGCTTGGCAGACAGTTCAGGAGTACGTCACATCGGTGGCTCCTGATCTTGCAGTTCGCCTTGAGCATCACGTTGGTAACAGTGATGTTTTCGCTGAGTACCGCATTGATGAGCAGTTGGCAAAGGCGTTGGATCGCAAGGTGTGGTTGCCTTCAGGTGGCTCACTTGTAATCGACCGTACTGAAGCAATGACTGTTGTTGACGTCAACACTGGCAAGTTCACTGGTCAAGGCGGAAACCTGGAGCAGACCGTAACGAGCAACAACCTTGAAGCTGCTGAAGAAATCGTTCGCCAACTTCGGTTGCGAGATATCGGCGGCATCATCGTTGTCGACTTCATCGACATGGTTCTTGAAAGCAATAGAGATCTTGTGTTGCGTCGCTTGGTTGAATGCCTTGGTCGCGATCGCACCAAGCATCAGGTTGCAGAAGTCACCAGCCTTGGCTTAGTGCAGATGACACGCAAGCGCATTGGCTCCGGCTTGATCGAATCGTTCTCAACAAACTGTGAAGCCTGCAACGGTCGCGGCGTCAAGGTCAATCTGCATGAGCATGATCATGTGGAATCACCGAAAAGCCGTCGCCCTGCAAACGCGGTTGATCCCGCTGATGTGGCAGCTCGCACGCCCATTCCCTCCGGTGACATCGATACTGCCGACCTCGAAGGCATCGAAGCAATCCAGGAAATGGAAGCGATTCAAGATGTTGAGGAACTTGATGCGATCCAAGCCATTCAACTAGAAGCGCATCTGGAAGCAGCACAAGACCGGGCAGAGTATGACGACGTTGCCCATGCTGTTGCCGTTGATAGTGATTCTGCGGACGCCTAATGAACTCGAAAGAACGCGAACTGCTCATTGACGATGTCAATGGCGTTCGCGTGCTTTCACTTAATCGCCCGCATCGACTGAATGCCTTCACTGCTGAGGCCTATTTCGGATTAGCCCAGGCGCTAGATGAGGCAGCCTTGGATGACACAGTCAGTGTTGTTCTCATCAAAGGTGAAGGTCGGGCTTATTGCGCCGGAGTCGATCTCTTTGCGCTTGCCGAAACCGACAGCGACGAATTCAGTCGCGGTATTAAGACTGTCGTCATGTCTCTCGCGACCTTTCCTAAGCCAATCGTGGCTGCAGTTCACGGTGCGATCGTTGGCTTTGGCGCCACGATGTTGCTGCATGTCGACATTGTGCTGACTGCAGATGACGCAAAATGGCGCTTCCCCTTTACCGAACTTGGCACGGCTCCGGAAGCGGGGAGTTCGTTTATGTTGCAGAAAATCGTTGGTGAACGACGTGCAGCAGAGTTATTGCTGACTTCTCGATGGGTCAGTGGCTCAGAAGCGGCTGAGCTTGGTTTGGCCACAGATGCCGTACCAGCTGACCAGGTACACCAGATGGGTCAACTTGTGGCAGAGAAGCTCACAACCCTTCAGGGGCCGGCCTTGGTGGGCGCGAAGGCAATGCTGCGCCGGGGTTGGGCCCAAGAAATTGCCGATGCCATCGATCGTGAGACCCAAGTTGCCGGCGAAATTAGTCGCGCTATCGGGGGATCTGGCTTCGCTTGGGAGAAGAAGTAAGGCTGAAATGGGGGCCAGTTTGACCCTTAGGGGGCCTTTTCCGTACTCTTAGGGCCCGGACAGTTTTCGTCCGTGTGTGTTCCATGTTTGGTTCTCACGAAATTACGAGGTAGGAGTACGTGGTGTACGCGATTGTGCGCGCTGGCGGCCGTCAGGAAAAGGTCGCAGTTGGCGACGTTGTAGTGCTGGACCGGATTCCCGGTGCACCAGGCACTTCTGTAGTCATGCCTTGCTTACTTATGGTTGATGGCACTTCGGTGACCACCGACTCCGCAGCTCTTGCCAATGTGAAGGTTTCGGCCGAGATCATTGAGCACAAGCGCGGCCCAAAGATTGACATCTTGAAGTACAAGAACAAGACCGGCTACCGCCGCCGCCAGGGCCACCGTCAGGAGCTCACCGCGGTCAAAGTCACCGGCATTTCGACCGGGAAGTAGTGAACTGAAATGGCATCCAAAAAGGGCGTATCCAGTACCCGTAACGGCCGCGACTCCAACTCTCAGCGCCTTGGCGTGAAGCGTTTTGGTGGTCAGGAAGTTAACTCGGGCGAAATCATCGTGCGTCAGCGCGGCACTCATTTTCACCCGGGCAACAATGTTGGCCGCGGCAAGGACGACACTTTGTTTGCACTTGCTGCAGGCCGAGTCGAGTTCGGTACACATCGCGGTCGCCGCGTTGTGAACATCCTCGCTGGGTAGTTCCGCACTCACAGCAGCAATTCTTCAAACGAGGCGAGCTACAGCTCGCCTCGTTTGTCTTTGGTCCCACAGGACCTCATACGTAAGGACCAGTTATGACCACCTTCGTCGATCGCGTTCAGTTGTACGCGCAGGCGGGCGATGGTGGCATCGGCTGCGCATCGATTCTGCGTGAGAAGTTCAAGCCCCTAGGCGGCCCTGATGGCGGCAACGGCGGCAAAGGTGGCGATGTCATCTTGGAAGTCGAACCTCAAATCACCACCCTGCTTGAGTTCCACCACCGTCCGCACCAAAAGGCCACCAGTGGTCGCCCCGGTGCAGGAAACAACCGCCATGGCGCCCAAGGTCACAACACGGTGCTGCGAGTTCCATCCGGCACAGTCGTCACCACACCAAGTGGCCAGATCCTCGCCGACCTCGTTGGCGCGGGCATGTCATTTGTGTTGGCTCAAGGCGGTCGAGGTGGCCTGGGCAACGCGGCATTGGCAAGTCCTCGTCGTAAGGCTCCAGGTTTTGCTCTCAATGGCGAACCCGGCGAATACCGCGAAGTGGTTCTTGAACTTAAAACTGTTGCAGACGTAGCACTCGTTGGTTTCCCCAGCGCTGGTAAGTCCAGCATGATCGCGGCCTTTAGTGCGGCCCGACCAAAGATCGCCGACTACCCCTTCACCACTTTGGTTCCAAACCTTGGTGTGGTCACGGCTGGCGACACAATTTTCACCGTTGCTGACGTTCCTGGTTTGATCCCGGGTGCAAGTCAAGGCAAGGGCCTTGGTCTTGAATTCCTTCGTCACGTTGAGCGTTGCAGTGTTCTCGTGCATGTGCTTGATGGTGCAACTCTGGAGCCAGGTCGCGATCCACTCGATGATCTAGATGCCATTGAAAAAGAGCTTGAATTGTATGGTGGTTTGGCTGATCGTCCGCGATTGGTTGCGATCAACAAGATCGATCTACCAGACGGTCGCACGATGGCTGAACTCGTGCGTCCTGCTTTGATCGGCCGCGGCTACCACGTTTATGAAGTGTCAGCAGCAACGCAAGAAGGTTTGCGTGAACTCACCTATGGCATGGCTGCACTTGTTGCCAAGGCTCGGGCCGCGGTTATTCACGAAATTGCACCGCGCGTTGTCATTAGTCCGCGTGCGGTCAATGAAGAAAGTTTCGTTGTCACGCGCGAAGAAGCCGGATTCCGAGTTCGGGGTGAACGTCCAGAACGTTGGGTGCGTCAGACCAACTTCAGCAACGATGAAGCCGTGGGCTACCTCGGTGATCGACTAGCCCGCTTGGGTGTCGAAGCTGAACTCATTGCTCAAGGTGCGATGCCAGGTGTTGCCGTCATGATTGGCAAAGAAGAAAACGCTGTGGTCTTCGATTGGCACCCATCGATTATGGCAAATACTCGCTCAGAAGCCTCGCCACGTGGAACCGATGTGCGTGTGCATCTCGGTGAAATCCAACGTAACGAGGACAATAGCGTTTATGACGACTGAGGTTCGTAGTGCGATTGCTGCGGCATCGCGCATTGTCGTCAAGGTGGGGTCCTCTTCGTTAACCCTGAGTGATGGTGGAATAAACGAAGAAGCAATCACTGCTTTGGTTGCTGAACTGGCTAAACGTCGCGCGCTGGGGCATCAAGTGGTGCTCGTATCTAGCGGTTCGATCGCTGCGGGTTTTCCAGTGTTAGGTCTCACTCAGCGACCACGCGATCTGGCTACGCAACAAGCCTCAGCAAGCGTCGGACAGGGCATGCTGATTGCGCAATACAGCGCTGCGTTTGCAAAGTTTGGTTTAACCGTTGGTCAGGTGCTGCTCACTGCTGAAGATGTCACTCGACGTGCACATTATGGCAATGCGCAACGCACACTCTTTCGCTTACTTGAGCTTGGCGTAGTACCCATTGTTAATGAGAACGACACTGTTGCCACCGAAGAAATTCGAGTCGGCGATAACGATCGTCTTGCTGCTTTAGTTGCGCATGTGGTGCAAGCAGATGCCTTGGTGTTGCTTTCTGATGTTGATGGTCTCTACGACGGCCCACCTTCGCAAGGGGGCGCCACGCTCATTTCATCGGTCGCGTCAGCTGACGATCTACGAAATTTGAATATCGGTGGCACCGGAGATGCAGGAATTGGCTCAGGTGGCATGTCATCCAAGGTTGAAGCAGCGCAAATTGCTACCTCGGCAGGCATCCCTGTGTTGCTAACTTCAGCAGCCTTGGTGTCTGCCGCATTGGGTGCTGCTCAAGTGGGCACTGCATTTGCGCCGACCGGAATCCGTTCGTCGACTCGTCTGTTGTGGCTTGAACACGCCACCACAAGCACTGGTCGCCTGCACCTAGATGCCGGTGCCACGAGGGCGATAACTGAGCGGGGTTCATCTCTCCTGCCAGCCGGCATCACTTCAGTAGAAGGCTCCTTCTCGGCCGGGGACCCCGTAGACCTGGTAGATGAAACAGGCCATGCAATTGCTCGCGGCTTAGTGAACTTTGATTCCACTGAGTTGCCAAGCCTGCTCGGCCGGTCAACCAAAGAGTTGGCGGCAGAACTAGGCCCGGCTTATGAGCGTGAGGTTGTTCATCGTGATGACCTCGTGCTTCTGCGCAGCTAGCGAACGGATCGTTAGGCTCATGGGCATGAGTGATGATCGCGAACAAGTCCTTGAGGTTGCCCGTCGTGGCCGAGCAGTGGCCAACGCGGTCCGCCAGCTAACCCGTGAAGCCAAAGATGCCGCACTCTTTGCAATAGCCGATTCGCTCGATATGCGTACAGCCGAAATTGTCTCGGCAAACCAAATCGATGTTGAGCGGGCAAAGCACGCAGGTACCGCCGATGGAATTATCGATCGTCTGACTTTAGATGCAGCCAGAATTGCCGCCATTGCCGATGCCCTTCGTGATGTTGCGGCGCTTCCAGATCCGTGCGGCGAAGTAGTCCGGGGTTACACCCTGGCCAATGGCTTACAAATCCGTCAGGTACGAGTGCCGATGGGCGTGGTTGGCATGATTTACGAGGCGCGACCAAACGTCACAGTTGATGCAGCTGGCTTGTGCCTCAAGAGTGGCAACGTGGCCCTTCTACGCGGATCTTCTTCTGCCGCAACCACAAATGCTGCACTGGTGAACATCATGCGTGATGCATTGGTCACTCAAGGAATACCAGCAGATGCTATTCAACTTGTTCCCGGCCTCACTCATGAATCAACTCGTCACTTGATGACAGCCCGAGGTTTTGTCGACGTGTTGATTCCGCGTGGGGGAGCAGCTCTGATTAATAACGTTGTGGAGAACTCAACGGTTCCGGTGATCGAAACAGGCGTCGGTAATTGCCATGTCTACATCGATAAAGATGCTGACATTCAAAAGGCCATCAACATCATCGTGAATAGCAAGGTGCAGCGTCCAAGCGTGTGTAACGCGGCAGAGACGTTGCTCGTGCATCAAGACATCGCGGAAATCTTCCTGCCATTGGCTGCCGCGGTACTCCACCAAAATGGGGTGACCCTGCACGCGGACCAGCGAGCATGGGAACTCACGGTAGGCACAGGTATTCCTGTTGAGCTCGCAACCGATGAGGATTGGGCCGCGGAATACCTCTCGCTGGATCTTGCCGTGGGAGTGGTCGATTCGGTAGACCAGGCCATCTCGCATATTCAACGCTGGTCCACCGGCCATACCGAGGCAATCGTGACTGATAGCCAGTCTGCGGCGGCTGCCTTTGTGGCTGGAGTCGACTCAGCTGCGGTCATGGTCAATGCTTCCACCCGGTTTACCGATGGCGGAGAGTTCGGGTTTGGAGCTGAAATTGGTATTTCGACCCAGAAACTGCACGCTCGAGGCCCGATGGGATTAGCTGAATTAACCACCACGACTTATGTCGTGACGGGGGATGGTCACATCCGGGGCTAGCCACTGGCTAAACTAAGTGCGCACTTCATCCAAGGAAGGAAATAGTCATGGGTTTGATCAGCACCGCCGTTGCTCTTGCAGCTGAGGCTCCGGTAGACAACCCTCAGGTTTCCCCCTACTTGTTTGGCCTGTTCACCTTCGCAGCACTTGGAGTACTCCTTGTGATCACGATGATGAGCAAGGTCGGCCGCTAGCCCTCGTGAAGACGTGGCGCCTCGGTGCCTTTGGTGGAACTTTTGACCCGATCCATTCTGGCCATCTGATTGCTGCAGCTTCAGTACGCAATGCACTTGAACTTGATTTGGTGATCTTCATTCCCACGGGTAATTCCTGGCACAAACTTCCTGGACCGCTAGCCCCAGCGATGGATCGCCTCGCGATGGTTGATTTGGCGATTGCTGATTACGAAGGTTTCATTTCGTCTTCCGTAGACATTGATCGGCATGGGCCGACGTACACGATCGATACCCTGACCGACCTGCAAGCACAATGGCATAGCGAAAATCTGGAAGACGAAGCTACTTGGTTTTTTATCACCGGAGCCGATGCGCTCGCAGATTTTCCAACTTGGAAAGAGCCGGAAGCAATCTTGCAGCGCGCTCAAATGGTCGGCGTTACGAGACCGGGCTTCACTGCGGCTCCTGGCCCACTCCTCACCGGTCACTCGATTGTGATCGAGGCGTCAACGCCAGACATCGCTTCCAGTGATATTCGACTGCGGGTTCGCGAAGGTCGTTCAATCGAAGGTCTTTTACCAACAGTTATCGCTGACTACATTCAGACTCACTCGCTTTACCGTGAAACTCCTGTAGGTCTGTAATGCCGGCACACCAATCACACGCCCGCCGCTGGTTCGTGATCCTCATCGTGGTGGCCATAGTTTCGGCAGGGGCGGTGATCTCAGCTTTCATTGGTGACTCCGGGCAGCCGGCAGGCACCGCAACAGCGTCACCACGTCCGGTTGTTTCGGCTTCTACTTCCTCAGCTGCAGTGAAGCCGGCACTCAAGACTCAGCGCACGTTGCTGTTACAAGTCCGTAACGACAGTCGCCGAATTGTCTACTCGGTACTACTCGCCACAAGTTATGCATCGGCGAATGGCAGCAGAATGCAAGTAGCGTCAAATCTCTTGGTTCCTGTTCCTGAATGGACGGCACTGGCTTTTACCGGTGACGCTGCGGACACTTTGCAAAGCCCACATGCAATTGAAGAACTCTTGGGCGTTGATATAGATATCTCACTCGTATTAGATCGACTGGCACTCTCTGGTCTTTACGACGTCACCCTGACTCCGGCTGCTGCGAAAGAAGCAAAGGCATCTGCCGATATTCATCAGTGGATTTTGAAGTCACTGACAAACCTTCCCGTGGCACCGGCAGACACTGGTCAGCTCCTGTTAAGTCTGGGTCACATGGCCCGATCAAGCGCCCCGAACGCTGACTTAGTTGACCTGCTCTTGGATTTTCGCAAGGACGCTCGCGCCAAGAAGTTGACCACAGTGGCCCTTCCGACTCGACTCGTTCGTGCAACTGGCACTGCAATGGTGATTCCAGATGCCAGCGCTGTCTTGGTCCGAAAGAATTTCGCGCGCACTTTGTTAACTCCGGGGCAGGCTGCTCGCCCCAGAATCATTCTCACTCCAGCCGGTGCCTCTGCGGCGCGGGTAGCTGAAGCCACAGCAGCGCTGATCGGGGCTGGGATGACTGTGGTGCCAGGTGCCCCAATTGCCCCTCGGGAAGCTTCGATCGTGCAAACCCCCATATCCACGATCAGCCTTGGGATTGGGCGCCGAGTTGCCGCCGCGCTTGGGCTTTTCCCTCAGGATGTGCGCCAGGCCAAGGGGTATGCGGTTGATGCTGAAGTTCTCTTGGGTTTGGCCCCCTCAACCTTGTGAGAGGCTTGGCCCCATACATCCGGGTATCCGGACCTAGAAAAGGATCACCTTGAGCGCGACAGCAGCAGCCAAAAACTTGGCGATTGAAGCAGCATTGGCTGCTTCCGACAAACTGGCTACCGAAATTATTGCCATTGACGTAAGTGAAGCGATCGCCATCACTGAAGTCTTCCTAATGGCCACCGGCGCCAACGAGCCTCAGGTGAAGGCGATTGTTGACGCTGTCGAAGAGCGCTTGCGCAAGATCGGTGAAAAGCCACTTCGCCGCGAGGGTGAGCAACAAGCTCGTTGGGTCTTGCTGGATTACGGCGACATCGTGGTTCACGTGCAGGTTGCCGAAGAACGCATTCATTATGCAATCGAGCGCCTCTGGAAAGACTGCCCTGTTATTGAGCTTCCTGCAGAAGTGCATCTTCCTCGTGAGGTGCAAGGAGTACCTGAGTGACCGAGCCACGTCGAGTGGTGTTTTGGCGGCATGGTCGAACAGATTGGAACGCTTCTTCGCGGTTTCAAGGTCAGTCTGATTCCATGTTGGATGAAGTTGGAATCCAGCAAGCCGCTGCGGCTGCTGTGCAACTCGCCAAGCTAGAGCCGGCATACGTCATGTCTTCGGATTTAAAGCGCGCTCATCACACAGCGATGCCGCTTGCTGCTGCGCTTGGTTTAGAGGTAGTGCTCGACGAAGGTTTGCGGGAGACTTTTGTTGGAGTCTGGCAGGGGATGTATCGCGCAGATATTGAACGCGAGCACACTCAAGATTTACAAGAATGGATTGCCGGAACAAATATTCGGCCAGGGCTCCATGGTGAAACGCGAACAGAAGTTGCAGCTCGCGTAAGTGCCGCCGTCAATCGTGGGCTTGCTCAGATTGGTCCGGGCCAGACTTTGGTATGTGTCACTCATGGTGCCGCCGCCATGTCAGGTATCGCGGCCCTACTTGATTTGCCTTTGGAGAAGTGGCCAATTTTCGCTGTCATGCCTAATTGCGCTTGGTCAATTGCGGTGGAAACCCAAACACACAATGGCCCGGCTTGGCGATTACAGGAATACAACACTCGCGTTCCTGCACTATGAGTGTGCTGAAAGTATGAGTCTGTCGAAAGCGTGAGGAGTAGGGGTGAAATTCTCACCTCCACTGCGCCAGATATGATTCTGATTCCCGTGTTGGCTAATAACTGATGCATGGGGCTGTGGCGCAGCTGGTAGCGCACCTGCATGGCATGCAGGGGGTCAGGGGTTCGAGTCCCCTCAGCTCCACCAACTAGGTTCAATCGAGAAGTGGGTTCGCTGCTTCCCGCTGATGTTGCATAAATGCGAACATCCGAGCGAGCGCTCCGTACGGATAACCGTCAATTTCAAGTTGAACTCCATTGTACAGGCGTGAAATAAGGCGTTTAGTGGCCCTGTGACAACACTAAGGCGGGTAGTTATGCCTAGGTTGCTTATGACCGGGGGCGTTATGGCTTTAGATTCTTGGAAAGATGATGAGTCGTGGGCACCAGTTGATATGGGCCGCGAAATCAACTTTGAAAACACGCAGGTGCTCCGTTTGCCTATCGATCAAGAACGACATCGCCTTCGACAATGGGCTGAAGCTCAAGAGCGCTTTCGATTCGATCAAGGCGCGATGCGAAAGGAAAGCTCGTTGGCGGCACTCGTTCTAGGACAGGCTCGCGAAATCGCCGCCAATGACCTCGGGCAAATGGAAGCAGCACTGCTGCTCGCGACAACTCGTGCATTGCTGTGGGTGCGCAGTGCCAGCGAAGCAAAGGAAGTCGCGCTGAATTTCGTGAGTGCTGTTGGTGGTGAATGCGTTCTGGCGTCCGCAGAAGGCGATCGGGCAATCCAAATTGATATTTCTTTTGGCTTTGGGCAGAGCATCTACCCAACGGCACCGAGTGGAAGCGCGGCTCGTGCGTTGCTAGAGAGACATATCCCGGGGCTTGTCGGAGATATATATCGAGCGTTGGAAATTGGCACAGAAGTTGAGTTGCTCAATTCTGAAGCAAACCTGGACCCCTTAACGCATTTGCCAAACCGGAGAATGCTCGATCGCTCGCTAGGTCGACTCGATCAAGGTGACTCTCTGATAATTCTTGACTTAGACGACTTCAAAGTCGTGAATGACGAAGATGGTCACGAGGTAGGAGACATCGTACTTCGAAGCTTTGGTTCCGCGATGATTGAAACCGTTCGCGGCCGAGATCTTGTCGGACGTTTCGGCGGCGACGAGTTTATGATTATCCTGCCTGGATACTCAGACCCTGATGCTTTTCTTCGTAGATTAGTGCAGCTCTGGGAAAGCGGCCGTCCTCGTCCGGTGACATTCAGTGCTGGGATCACACGAGCAGGTAACTCTGCGGCAGCCAATATCGCGGCAGCAGATGCCGCCATGTATGAAGCCAAGAAACAGGCCGGAAACAGCTGGGTTCACGCCAACCAAGGTGTGTAACTTTCGCGATAACTCGGCAAATTGATCAACGCACGAAGTAATGAACGCACGAACGAGAGCCACAAATAGGTGCAGGCTAGCTCGCCACCCCCCAGTGGAGTCGAGTTAGCCTGCGGCTTAGTTGTTACTTATTCACCTGTTACTTGCACCGTCTCTCGTGCAAGCGACTTCTTAGATTTCGCCGTCTTGGCGGCGGGTGATTTCTTCTCAGCTGCTGGTCGAGCAGTCGATTTTTTAGCAACCCTTTTCGTGGCTAGCTTTGGAGTATCTTTTTGAGTCTCCTCTGCGATGTCGCATGCAGCTCCGATGATTTGATTCGCTTCACCCACGATGGCGAACTTGCTGCAAAGGTCAGGGTGCTCATTTGGATGCGAGCGCGAAGACTCGGTGAGTTCTGCAACTTTAATCGCAACCGGAACGTGCGTCGTTCCAGATTGCTGAG
>Ga0114958_10002748_pt1 | contig 12972 bp, 10 predicted proteins | sample C_130208_EF_Meta_FD_89577 | JGI IMG/M metagenome (GOLD analysis project Ga0114958, IMG submission 89577) | Freshwater microbial communities from Lake Croche, Canada to study carbon cycling - C_130208_EF_MetaG | ecosystem: Environmental > Aquatic > Freshwater > Lake | place: Lake Croche, Canada... | reverse complement strand
TGTTGTAGGTGCAGTGGCAGAACGTATCAAATTCACTTCTTATATTTTATTTATAGTGCTGTTTATCATATTAGTGTATGCACCTCTAGCACATTGGTCTTGGCACCCTAACGGATTTTTATTAAAAATGGGTGCCTTAGATTTTGCTGGTGGAACAGTAGTTCATATAAGTGCGGGTTGTGCTGCCTTAGCAGGCGCGATTGTATTAAAATCTCGTCGTTCTAAATTAGAACAACAAGAAATTCCTCCAGCCAATATTCCTTATGTTTTGATTGGCACGGGTTTACTTTGGTTTGGTTGGTTTGGATTTAATGCAGGCTCTGCATTAGCTGCCAACAGTTTAGCTATTAATGCATTTGCCACTACCAATACAGCTGCAGCTTCTGCAGGTTTAGCTTGGATGTTCTTTGATGTATTAAAAGGAAGAAAACCATCTGTACTTGGATTCTGTATTGGCGCTGTGGTGGGTTTAGTTGCCATTACACCAGCAGCAGGTTTTGTAGGAATTCCTCAAAGTATTTTTATAGGATTCATCGCAGCTATCATTTCAAATGTAGCCAGTCATGTATTTAAATTATCAAGAGTAGACGATACATTAGATGTATTTCCTTGTCATGGTATTGGTGGAATGGTAGGCATGTTAATGACAGGAATTTTCGCATCAAAAGCGGTGAATGCAGCAGGCAATGATGGATTATTTTATGGTAACCCTGCTTTTTTCTTAACTCAATTAAAAGCAATGTTAATTGTAGTTGGGTATAGCTTTACAGTTTCGTTTTTAATATTTAAATTTATAAGTTTTATCATGCCACTTCGTGTTACTGAAGAAGATGAAGAATTAGGCTTAGATGCAACACAACATGATGAAAAATATGGAAGAAACCCCCTAAAGGCCTAGTTTTTTAAGTTTTCGAGGCTTTTTTATTATATTAGCTGACAGATGAAAATCCTTAAAAGAGCTCTTCAGCTTATATACTGTCTCTATGTCATTGTATTGTTTTCAATACTCACTATCCTATCGGTGACGGCCATGTTTTTAGCCCTTCCCTTCGGTAAAGAAAAACTAAGCGAGCATGTTTATTTTATCTGCCGTTATTGGGCTAAAATTTTATACTTTTTCATGGGTATTCGACACAGCGAAATTTTTGAAGCGCCTCATGATTTTAATCGCGCTCATGTATTTGTAGGTAACCATAATTCTTATATGGATATTCCCTCCATTGTTCAATTAAAACATCAACCCATTCGACCTTTAGGTAAGTTTGAATCCTCTAAAATTCCATTGTTTGGACTGATATATAGACAAGCAGTCGTTATGGTAGACAGAAGCGACCCAGAAAAAAGAGCCCAAAGCTTACGCAATTTAAAAGCAGCCTTAGAAAAACATATCTCCATTTTTATATTCCCAGAAGGCACTTTCAGCATGACAGAGGATTATCCTTTAAAATCTTTTTACAATGGAGCATTTAAATTAGCCATTGAAATGAATATCCCTATTCAACCAATTTTGTTAGTTGATTCCGTTGAACGTATGCATTTTAGTAGTATTCTTTCACTTACACCTGGCAAGCACAGAGTGGTATATTTAGAGACTGTAGAGGTTTCAGATTACTCAATAGATAGAATGAACGATTTAAAAGACCTCGTTTTCAAAAAAATGGATGAAGGCTTAAGAAGATATAGAAAGTATCCAAATTCATAGTGTATTTTTGCAATCCTATATCATGTACGCAGAAATAATCATACCCTTAGCGCTTCCCAAAAATTATACTTGGATGATTCCAGCATCCATGGAAGAAGAAATTGCAATTGGCATGCGTGTAGAAGTAATGTTAGGCGCTAATAAAAGATATGCAGGTATAGTAAAAAATATAAGTAGCAAAGCCCCTGAAGCATTTACCCCTAAACCCATTTTATCTGTTTTAGATGACGCACCCATTGTATATGAACATCAATTGGCCCTTTGGCAATGGATGGCAGAATATTATATGTGCACAGAAGGCGAAGTCATGCAAGCAGCCATACCTAGTCATTTAAAAATATCTAGTGAAAGCGTTTTTGTATTGAATGAACAACAAGAACAAGATATTAAAAATTTAAGTGATGCTGAATATATTATTTCAGAAGCTTTAGAAATTAAAAAAACCTTAAGTCTATTAGAAATTCAAAAACTATTAGATAAAAAATCGGTTTACCCTGTAATTAATAAACTCATTCAAAAAGGAATTTGTTACGTGCAGGAAAATATGAAAGATAAATATTCTAGTAAAGTAGAAATATTTTTAAGCTTGCATGCACAATATAAAAACGAGGCCGCTTTAGAAAAACTTTTAAATGAATGGACAAGAGCGCCTAAACAATTAGATTTATTATTGGCTTTTTTACATTATGAAAAAACGGAAGGAAGTGTTCAACAAAAATCTATTTTAGAAAAAGCCAGCGCTACCCATGCACAATTAAAAGCTTTGATTGACAAAGGTATATTAGTACCAGAGAAAAGAAAAATCGACAGACTTGCCAATGATATAAGTACTGGCAATAGCTCTATACATAGTTTATCTAAAAAGCAAGAGAATGCCTTGATAACCTTGAAAGAACAATTAAATACAAAGCCCGTAGGGTTATTACACGGTATAACGGGAAGTGGTAAAACACAAATTTATGTGGCGCTTATTAATGAAGTGATTAAGGAAAATAAGCAAGCCTTGTATATGCTTCCTGAAATTGCACTTACAGCTCAGATGATAAGAAGACTGAAACAGTATTTTGGTGGATCAATTGCTATATATCATTCAAAATTTAATCCTAATGAAAGAGTAGAGATTTGGAATAAGGTAAAGTCTGGAGAAATTAAAATTGTATTAGGTGCTAGGTCTGCACTTTTTTTACCTTATAAAAATTTATCGCTCATTGTCATTGATGAAGAGCATGACCCTTCATATAAACAACAAGAGCCTGCTCCGAGATACCAAGCAAGGGATACCGCTATTTACTATGCCAACCAATTAAAGGCAAAAGTGGTATTGGGTTCTGCGACACCATCTGTGGAAACTTATTTTAATGCTATTTCAAAAAAGTTTGGCTATACATACTTAGATGAAAGGTTTAGCAAAGGGGCACTTCCAAAAATTGAATTAGTTGATACAAAAAAACAACCTGCTGGAACTGCTATTCTTACACCACAACTATTAGCCTCTATTTCAAAAACAATTGCGAATAATAAGCAGGTAATTTTATTCCAAAATAGAAGAGGTTATGCCCCTTACTTAATTTGTGAAACTTGTGGATGGATACCCCATTGCGAACACTGCGATGTTACCCTAACTTATCATAAAGCCAAGAACCTACTCTCTTGCCACTACTGCGGTGCTTCTTATCCAATAGTCAATACTTGTAAAGCTTGTGGCAAACAAAACTTTAAGCAAAAAAGTTTTGGCACGGAGCAAATTGAAGAAAAATTAAATCAATCATTACCCGGTGTGATTGTTGCAAGAATGGATTTAGACAATGTTAAAGGTAAAAACGAGCACGACCAACTCATTCAAAAATTTGAACAAAAACAAATTGATATTTTGGTCGGCACACAAATGGTAGTTAAAGGGCTTGACTTTGAAAATGTGGACTTAGTGGGTATAGTAGATGCAGACAGCTTACTCAACTTTAATCATTATAGAGTGAATGAACGTGCTTTTCAAATGATGGAACAAGTAAGTGGTAGAGCAGGTAGAAGAAACGATAATGGAACAGTTATAATTCAAGTAAGTCAATTACAACATCCCATAATACAGTTTGTACAACAACACGATTATTTTGGATTTTACAAATTTGAAATTCAAAATAGAAAACATTTCTCCTACCCTCCTTTTAGCAGACTCATGAGCTTGTTATTTAAGCACAAAGAGAATAATATTGCAGAAGAAGCCGCTAACCATTTTTTACAAACACTAACTCCTGAAATTCAAAAAACAGTTTTAGGCCCTGCGCAACCTATTGTAAATAGAGTACGTAATAAATATATATGGGAGCTAGCTATAAAAATTTCAAAACAGCCTCAAGAATTACAACTAGCAAAGAAACAATTACTACATTATATAAGATTACTTCAAGTACACCCAAGATATAAATCGGTTAATATTATAATTGATATAGACCCTAATTAGTATTAAACCAAGATCAATCCCCAGCATGAATTAAACAATTATGGAAATAAGCGAAAATATATCTCTTCAAGCTTTACATAGTTTTGGCTGCAATGAAAAAGCAAGTTATTTTACTAAAATTGATTCTATAGAAGCTATTGAAAAAACTATTCATTGGGTCAAAGAAAAAAATATTCCTTATTTAATACTGGGAGCAGGCTCTAATATACTTTTTACTAAAACTTTTGAGGGCTTGGTATTGAAGATGGAAATAATGGGTATAAAAAAAATAAAAGAGACGGCCTCCGAAGTCATTTTAGAAGTTGGCGCAGGTGAAAATTGGCACCACCTAGTGAGTTATTGTGTTCAAAAAGGTTGGGGCGGCATGGAAAATTTAAGTTTAATACCTGGTACAGTGGGCGCAGCCCCTATTCAAAATATTGGAGCCTATGGTGTGGAAGCCAAAGATTGCATAGATTTAGTAAACGCCTATGACACATTTGAAGACAGGTTCATTATACTTAAGAATACCGAATGCCATTTTGGTTATAGGACTAGCTTATTTAAAAAAGAAAAAAATAGATATATAGTAAGCTCTGTTCAATTTATTTTACAAAAACAACCCATTTTTAGGACTGAATATGGAGCCATTAAAGAAGTTCTTCATCAAAAAAATAATAAACAACCAAGTGTAGAAGCTATATATAATGCAGTTATTCAAATTAGATCAGAAAAATTACCCGATCCTAAAAAAATAAGCAACGCGGGTAGCTTTTTTAAAAATCCTACTATTACAAAGGACTTATATGATATATTAATTGAAAAATATCCGAAAATTGTTGCCTACCCAATTACAGACAATACTTATAAAATAGCAGCAGCTTGGTTAATTGAAGCATGTGGATGGAAGGGAATACAAAAAGGAAATGTAGGCTGCTATGAAAAACAATCTTTAGTTATTGTGCATTACAATAATGGTCCAGGTATTGAAATTTATAATTTCTCCGAAGAAATCTTTCAATCAGTACTTAAAAAATTTAATATTTTACTAGAAAGAGAAGTTGTTATTTATTAATTTTTTCCTCTATTTATAAACTTAATATATAACTTCAATAGTAACCCTTCTATTTTGAGCCCTTCCTATTAATGTTTTGTTGTCTCCAATTGGCATAGTTGCTGCAAAACCTCTTTGACTAATTCTATTTTTATCAATTCCTTTTCTAATTAAATAATTAGCAACTTCACCAGCTCTTTCTAGAGATAGTTTTTCATTGATTTTAGTAGTTCCGGTATTATCGGTATGACCACTAATTATCAAATTTATGTTTACATTATTTTTTAATAAAAGTACTAATGAATCCAGCCCTTGATAGCCTTTTTTACCAAGCTTCACTTTGCTTGATTCAAATTTTAAATGACTTGACAAATCATTTACCATTGGTTGCAAATCGACACAACCATGATTACCCATAATACCAGGGGTATTAGGACATTTATCTTCTTCATCATTGATGCCATCTTTATCTGTATCGGGAATAGGACAGCCTTCATATCTTGATAGCCCTTTACTATTTGGGCATTTATCTAATTCATCATTAATGCCATCTTTATCTAAATCTGGAATAGGGCATCCTTTATATTTCACCGTTCCTTCTACATTTGGACATTTATCATTTTCGTCATCTATGCCATCATTATCTGTATCTGGTACTGGGCATCCATGATATTTGGCTAAACCCGCTTTATTAGGACAATCATCTTCACTTCCCACTACACCATCATGGTCATCATCAGACACTACAGGGGCTGGAGGTATCATGACTGGTTTTTTCTCTCTCAATTTCAAAGGTAAAGTATAACTGATAGAATGATTATAATGCATTTTAGTAAGGGCTGATGCTTCAGCTCTATAGGTACTAAGTAGATTGATAAAAGAACCTTGTTTAGCTTTAATTTGTAAACCTACTCCTAGGGGAGCATATGCTGTATAATAAGTATTTTTTATAGAAGCTAAACCTAGGCCAGCGCTAATATAAGGCACAACTTTATTTTCATCTGTCAAAAATTTATAATTTAAACTAGCATCTAATGCCGTATACATCTCATTATTTTTTGGAATACCAATTTTCGATGAAGTATAGAATGGATATTTCAATTTAGTAAAATCCAGATTCATCATAAGATCTAAGTGATAGTTTATGCCTTTAAAATATTGCAAACCTGCTTGTAATATTGTTTCACTGGCATTATCGGTAATAGGCGTTTTTTTAAAATTAAATAAGCCTATTTTGAAAGCAATTGAGGAAGGCTTAATGCTTGCCGTATCTTGCCCAATAACAGATAAACTAAAAAAAGATGCTAGTAAGATTATGATTATTTTTTTCATTTTGATCGTGTATTGTAAAAGGAAAGTATATTTTACTTGAAATTTATATTTAAATGAAAGATATATTTTAAATGGACATATTTTTATTAAGTGTAAATTAAAGATAATCCTTGAATATTTTACTGTTTTTTAGGGTTGATTCTAGTGTACCCCACAGCATCAAGTGCTACTTTTACAATACCCATTGAACTTAAATGTAATTTTTTGGCAGCAACAGCACTTAGGTCTACCACCCTACCTAACTTTAACATATTAGGATGCATGCGGTCATTGATTCTAACAAGAACAGACCTACCATTTCTCATATTCGTAACACGTACTAATGTATTTAATTTATACAAGTTGCAAGCAGCAGTATATTTACTATTTTTGAAAATTTCACCGGTTGAAGTTAAAGTGCCATCTAAATTGGCGCTGTAAAAACTAGCAATACCTATAATATGATTTAATTCTATTTTAATTCTATGTGTATCAATTTTTTTATGATATTTTTTTACTGCATCACTATCCAAATAGTTTATAGTGGTTAAACTTGTAGGGTAAATTTTTTGAACAGTTTTTTGTGCAATAATTTGATTAAAACATAATAGGGTTAATACTAAAATAAAAAAAGAGCCTGATTTACTATTCATGGTATATGCTTAAGATAAGTTTAGACTATGCCTAAGAATTCAATTTATACTTTATCCAAAAATTCAATAATACTTTAATTAGCTTACAGGAATCACTTCCACTACGCTATCTATGTTTAAGGCTCCATAAATATGTGGGAATAATTCATTTAAATCCTCAGCTAATTCAAATAATACAGGTCTTTGTACTTTTGCTTTTTCAATTTTAAGTTTTACCAGTCCTATTTGCCCTTTATAAAAACGGTCCAAAACGCCATCAATTTGTTTTTCAACAGAACAATGTATAAAACCATCTTGAATGAAATGAATGGGTGTATACTCCTTTTGTAATTGAGCTGCTTCCCACTCTTTTAAACTAGTTATGTGGTATATATATTCGCTTTCCATAAATAATTATTTAATAATTCTTGGAATTTTTTGATCTATTAACATTAAATCTGCAAGCACAATAGCAGTTACTGCCTCTAGTACAACAGGCACTCTAAGGGCAATACATAAATCGTGTCTTCCTTTTACTGAAAATATTTCTTGTTCATTGGTTTCCCAATTAAGTGTAATTTGTTCTTTAGGAGTGGAAGAAGTTGGTTTTACTGCAATTCTGAATACGAGTTCATTACCATTAGTATAACCGCCTACGACTCCACCAGCATGATTGGTTTTTGTTTTTCCGGTTGTATCTATAATAGCATCATTATGATCCACTCCAAACATATTAGCTGCAGCAAAGCCAGTTCCAAACTCAATACCTCGAATTGCAGGTATTGCAAAAACTGCATGGCTAATTAAAGACTCTACTGAATTAAAAAAATGTTCACCAAGTCCAATCGGCAATCCTTTCACTACGCATTCAACAATACCTCCCACGCTATCTTTTTGATCAATGGCTTTTTGTATTCCTTTTTCAAGATCTGATTCTCCGCCAATACTTATAATAGTAGCTTCTACTTTAATTTTTTCTTTTTGCTGACTAGCATTTAATAATTTCTTTGCCACAACTCCAGCACCCACCAAGGCAGCTGTTAACCTTCCACTAAAATGGCCACCTCCTCTATAATCTTCAAAGCCTCCAAATTTATGATGGGCTGTAAAGTCGGCATGTCCAGGCCTTGGTACGGAACGTTGTTTTTCATAATCACTACTTCTTGTATTATTATTTTCAAAAAGAAACATAATAGGTGCACCCGTAGTGATATCATTAAATAAGCCTGCTTTAAAGATTGGAATATCATCTTCTTGTCTTGGCGTGGTTCCTTTTTGTTTACCTCCTTTACGGCGCTCCATATCTTCCACGAAATCAGTAGAATGCAATGATAAACCCGCAGGGCAACCATCTATAGTGATGCCCACACAGGCTCCATGCGACTCGCCAAAAATTTGTACAGTAAATAAGGTTCCGAATTTGTTCATGTATTTATTTAATTATTACAAGGTAAGAAATTTATTGTATATCTACTTTTGCACCTAGTGCTTGTAAATGGGTAAAGAAATCGGTATAAGATTTATTTATAGCTTCTGCTTCTGTAATTTCAATGGGGCCGTTCGCTACTAAAGCTGCTACACCAGATGCCATGGCTATTCGATGATCATGATGAGAGAAAACAGTGGTTGATTGAATTTGACTTCCCCCATGAATATACATTTCATCTTTTACTAGTTCAATTTGAATACCCATTTTTGCAAATTCTATTTGTAAAGTTAGCCCTCTATCACTTTCTTTATGTGCTAATCTGCTTACTCCTTTAATTTTGCTAATTCCTTTACAAACGCATGCTAGTGCCACTAGTGGAGGAAATAAATCAGGGCAATCGGTGGCATCAAATTCAAATGCTATTAAACCATTAGAAGGGCCGATCAAAATTCCCTCTTCTTCAAACTTAATACTTGCCTTGGCACTTAGTAGCGCTTCCATTATTTTTTTATCGGCCTGTGTTGAATCTAATTGTAAACCTTTTACTTTAATAGGACCCGCAATTGCGCCGGCTACTAATAAAAAAGCAGCACCACTCCAATCTCCTTCTACTGTATATTCAATAATAGGTTCTAAAGGCGTATGCGCTAAAAAACGGAAACTTTCATAGTTTGTATGTGTTACCTTCCAACCAAATGCATTTAAAACAGCCAATGTTAAATCGATATAGGGTTTACTTTTTAAGTCTATAACTTTTATTTCAATATCCTGCATTTCAGTAGCTGCATAGGCCATTAACATACCTGTTAAAAATTGAGAACTTAAAGAACCATCAATGGTAATATTGCTTGGCACTAAAGGACCTTGAATTTGTATAGGTAAAAAACCTTTTTGAGACTGAACTTTTACCCCCACCAAAGGCAAAATCTCGTCAAAAAAATGCATGGGCCTTTTCACCAAGCTTCCTTTGCCTTCAATACTTATTAATTGACTACTTAATGCAGCAATAGGTGTAAACATTCTAATACCTAGGCCACTTTCACCACAATTCATGGAGGGCCCATTTGGCTTTACCCCATTGGAGTTTATTTCAATAGAAGTGGAATATAGTTTTCCACTAGTTGGTGTTGCTTTTATTACAGTTGCTCCTAATTTCTGAATAACATCTAGGGCTGCAAGGTCGTCATTTGAATGTCCTGGATTATGAATAATTGTTTTTCCTATATGTATCAATGCTGCAGCACAAGCCCTTTGCATAGAGCTTTTACTGGCTGGTGCTATTTGCGAACCAATTAGTTTACTTGGATGAACTATCGCAATCATATTAAGAATACAATTTTATTAATTTTTCTAATGATTTTATAGGAACGCTTTGATACACTGCATAACCTATTTTTTTTAGTAATACATATTGTATAGATGAACCTTGCTTTTTCTTATCCTTCTGCATAATTTGCATGGTCTGGTCTATATCTAAATGCATACTTGTAGGCAAGCCGTATTTTTTCAAAGTGTCTACTAATAAACCCGTATCATTAAAGCCTTCCATTACTTGAGAAATTTTAGCAGCATACACCATACCAATACTAATCGCATGGCCATGTAATAATGCATGTTGATTTTCAATGGCATGTCCAAGCGTATGTCCAAAATTGAGCAACTTTCGATCGCCTTTTTCAAACTCGTCCTTTTGTACCACCTTCACTTTTATTTTTACATTTTTTTCAATTAATAAGGCTAATGCTTTTTTATTTTTTTGATAATAATTTAAGTCATGACTTGCCAAAGCCTTCATCATTGAAGCATCCTTAATAGCTGCATGTTTAATTATTTCCGCAAATCCATTTTCCCACTGATGTTTAGGTAATGTTTTTAAGAAATCTAAGTCGTATAATAAAAAAGAAGGTTGCCTTATTAAACCCACCATATTTTTATATAAGCCCACATCGATACCATTTTTACCTCCAATAGAAGCATCTACCATGGAAAGAAGCGTAGTAGGTACAAAACCTACAGCTACGCCTCGCATGTATATGCCTGCTACATAACCCACAATATCAGTTACCACACCACCTCCCACACCAATTAAGACTGCTTCTCTGGTAGCGCCAAAATGAAGCAAGGCTTCAATAATAAAATCTACTGCTGCTTGTTGCTTATGCTCCTCTCCCGCAGGAATGACAATTGTATTTTTCCCTATAAATTTTTTTTCATGTAAAGCAAAAATATTTTCATCTGTAATATAAAAAGCATTAGACTTATCTACTATTTTATTAATAGCAGCAAACTTACCTTCTAATAAAAAAGATACTGTTTGTGACGAAAATTTTACTTTCCAGTTTTTCATATTTTTATACTTTACTATAAGCACTAACTAGCTGTTCATTATTTTATTTTGATGATTAATACTTTCCATATGTACTGCATCCATGTACTTTGTAATGAAATCCTCGCTTAAACCAACTTTATTTCCTTTACTTACAGCACGCTCTAAAATTTCATTCCAACGATTAGTTTGTAAAATAGTGATGTCATTATTTTTCTTATACTCTCCTATTTTTTCAGCTACCTTCATACGCGTTGATAAAACTTGTAATAGTTCATCATCTAATTGATTGATTTGTTGACGTAATTTTTCAAGTGCTGCATGGTATTCTGCTGAAGCCACGTCTTCTTTTCTCCAACGAATGGCTTCCAACATTGTTTTTAAAACTTCTGGAGTGATTTGTTGTTTTGCATCACTCCAAGCATTGTCTGGATCAATATGGGATTCAATAATTAGACCATCAAAATCTAAGTCCATTGCTTGTTGCGCCACGTCTTGTAAAATGTCGCGACGACCACAAATATGTGAAGGATCATTGATCATAGGAATACCTGGATAACGACGTTTCATTTCAATCGCTAAATGCCACATGGGTGCATTTCTATATTCAGTATTTCCGTAAGAACTAAATCCACGATGAATCAATCCTAATTCTTCAATACCCGCTTTGGCAATACGTTCCATACCACCAATCCATAATTCTAAATCTGGATTAATAGGATTCTTAATTAATACAGGTACTTTCACTCCTTTTAGAGAGTCTGCAATTTCTTGTACACTAAAAGGGTTAACAGTAGTTCTTGCACCAATCCATAAAACATCTACTCCAAAATGCAGGGCATCTTCTACTTGTTTAGCAGTAGCAACCTCAACAGCAAGAGGCAAACCTGTTTCTTTTTTGGCTTGTTGCAACCAAGGCAAACCTTTGGTACCAATACCCTCAAAACTTCCGGGTCTGGTTCTTGGCTTCCATATACCAGCTCGCATTATGTCTACTTTACCAGTAGCGGCTAAACGAATGGCGGTTTGCATCACTTGTTCTTCGGTCTCTGCACTACAAGGACCAGAAATTATCAAGGGTGATTTTTTTAGTAAAATGCTTACTTTTTCTTTTTGTGCTGTTAAGTCTCCCATTTTTTCCAATTTTAATATTTGAATATTTATTTTATTTTTTTGAACCTGTTTTTTAATCTTGCTTAAGAAATCTATCCTATTTATTTTCTAATTAACCTTCTCTTTTTGAAAAACCTTTAGGTCCACCACTATCAGCATCGTTCATTCTTATACGGCGCCCTTTGTAGTTTTTACCATCAACAGCATTAATCATTTGTTGTGCTGCACCTGATTCAATTTCTACCCAGCTATTCATATCTCGCATATCTATTTTACCCAAGGCTTCTTTTCTTAAGTCGCTCATGTCTAAAATGAATTGTAAAAAACTAGCCTTATAAAAACCATCCTTGGTACCTAAGTTCACAAACAAACGGGTATAACCACTTGCACCTCTTTCTGCACCTCTACTTCCACGATCACCTGAACTGCGTTCCATACCGCGATCATTAGATCTAGTACGTCCACGATCCGCGCCATTAAACTCTTGACGCCCTCTATCGCGGTTACGGTCTTGTTGTTGCATAGGTTCACGACGTCCTCTCTCTGCAGTACGAATATTTAAATCCTGTGCATTTTCATAATAACTCAAGAAACGATTAAACTCTAAGGCAGCGACACGCTTTAAAATTTCTTCCTTACTCATATCAGCAAACTTTTCAGCCAACATGGGAACATAAGTTTCATAATCGCCATGACTTACATCGGTAGACATTAATTTATCCATTACATGGAAAAATTGTTTTCTACAAACATCTTTACCACTAGGGATATCTAATTTATGGAAAGTGCACTTATTTATATTTTCAATCTGACGCAAACGGTAAGACTCACGCGCGTGTACTATCGATATACAAATTCCTTGGCTACCCGCACGACCCGTTCTTCCGCTTCGGTGTGTATATACTTCAACATCATCAGGTAATTCAAAATTGATAACATGGGTAATGCCTTTTACATCAATACCTCTA
>Ga0114958_10002746_pt1 | contig 12975 bp, 19 predicted proteins | sample C_130208_EF_Meta_FD_89577 | JGI IMG/M metagenome (GOLD analysis project Ga0114958, IMG submission 89577) | Freshwater microbial communities from Lake Croche, Canada to study carbon cycling - C_130208_EF_MetaG | ecosystem: Environmental > Aquatic > Freshwater > Lake | place: Lake Croche, Canada... | reverse complement strand
TCTTCTTCGCACCAGCAGGGACTTTTCCCTTCACGTAAGTATCCACGAGGACACTTCCAACTTCGACCGATGCCTGATGTTGTGTCTGCTTCCCTGCCTCAATCTTCTCCATCTGGGTTATCATCCGCTCCAGTACAACCTTGTCAAAGTTCGGAACAAGAAGCATGGCAAACAACCGAGGAAACTCGGTCTGGTAATTGGGAAACTGTGAAGCGACCACAGCGGCGGAATTGGAAAGGAGAGCCTTAGCAACTTCATCTATCATTTTGCGAATACGAACAGTTTTTGACTCTTCTTGTGATCCGCTCAGATCATTTAGAGGAACAACTTTGGCGGACATTCTTGTCATTCGCCATATATAATTCAAAAATTCTAAACGTAGTTTAGGGATGGCAACAAGAAAGTTGAATCTGAAGCAGAAGCAACAGAAAAGAAAGCAGAAGAAGCAGACTAAGCAGAAGACACAGAAAAAGCAAAAGATGCAGAGGATGCAGAGGCAACGAGGAGGTGCATATCCATTTTTACCTCAGACAGTATGGGGTCCTGGTTGGCCAATGGCTTCCACTCAGGCTACTCAAACAGGTCAACTTCCTGCCCCTTTAGCCAATGGTGGAATGTTTACAGGTCCTCAGTCGACAGGTCCTTGGGCATCCACTCCTTTTCCTCCTACACAATATGCACATGCTTTACAAACAGGTCCGGCTTTCTTCCATCAGAGACCCAATGATAATTTTGGAGCCAGTTTTAGTCCTGCGTTTCCAAATCCACCAGTCAATCATAAATTGTAAGACTCAAATAGGATGTCGCTTATTAAGAATGATGCCCGCGCGGCAATTCCCCCGGAATATAGTCAAGATGATCCGCGCAATCCAAACAATCTAATGAATGCCAGTCATTCGCAACTAGAGCAAATTGCAGCAGATTCAGTATTTGATTTTAAGCAGAAGAAATCGCTCAGATGCAAACTCCAAGAAGGGTTTCGCATTCAGGCGTATAAGAAACAACTAGAACCATATCAGGCAACGGCTGCTTTAACTATCTTTGCACTAATAACACTAGTTATAGTCGCAAGACTAAAGATTTAATGAGAAACTGATAGTCCATAGTTTTCCTCCGGTCGCAGCCTGAAAGCACATCTTATCCAAGCGTTTCTCTTCCAAGTACTTTTTATTATCTAGCATATACATATCAGGTTCGTTCTCAGATACGAGTTTGAAGCGAACACCAAATGAAGCATAATACTGAACAAGTTCTAAGAGTTTTGCCTCTGTGACCTTGGACAGATCAACAGGTTTTCCGTACCAAGTTGCAAGAGCATGAGTCATAAACATTAAAAAAAATTCAAACATACCTTGAGCATCTTCAGTATCAATTTCAAGTTGGATAGACCTAGGAGGTTTAGGATCTGATCTCAAAATTAATTCAAAAAATTCTTTACTATTATCCATTAATTCAAGCAGTGATTTCTTTTATGAATTCTATCCGCTCCCCCCTCCGAATAGCCCAATCAATAATTTTTCTCTGATTCTCCACTTTTTCATGAGTCGAATGAATTTTATTATCCTTCATAAATGCACGAATCTTCTTATCATGATCAATAATCCTATAAGTATTCGCCCTTCCAATTTCTTTATCGGCAGTCACCAGATCATGTGATATACACAGAGGTCTATGAAGAATAGGAGTTTTGGTTGAGATACGCCACCTCTTTCTATCTTCCTCTGGAATTAACTCTTCAATACAAGTAGGTCTCTTCCAGTTCATTTCAATTGTACAATCTGATGCTAGATGACCCTTTAGACAGCATTTTAGACAAGTAATGCTAAGACGGAAAGGACAAGTCTCATAGTCATGCGATGCTTTTGGTAGACTAGGAATATTCTTTTCGCAGAAAGCACAGGGCATTTTAAATTCGTTAGGTGAAATAGAGGATGAGCGCTAAGCAGGTTCAATTTTTATTGGAAATACGTAACCAGATTAAACTCTATCATTGGCAGACATACGAGCATAGTCGTCATATGGCAACTGACAAGGTTGTATCTGCCTTAGATGAAAGCATAGATATGTTTGTGGAAGTCTATATGGGAAAATATGGAAGACCGAAGATGACTGCAGCAACTGGTTCTTTTACTCTAAAGAATCTTTCTGAGAAGGCGGCTGTAGCATATCTCAGAGGTGCAATTCAGTTCTTACAGGGTCCTTTTTCAAAGACTTTGGATCCGAAAAAGGATACAGATTTAATCAATATCCGTGATGAGATTTTGGCTGATCTAAATCAATTGGCTTACTTGTTTACTCTCAATTAGGACCCTTAAAAAATTGAATTTATAATATGGGTTTTAGTGTTTGGTACCTCAGAATGGATCCGTGTGGAGCACTTATAATGGCAGTAATGAGTTGCGGCGGTCAAGCATGTTGGTGGTATACTATATTTAATTGGTGTGGTTGTATTGATAGAGAACGTGAAGTAATACAAACACAACAACCACAAGTTGCACAGCGTGTAGAACCTCCATCAAATCCATTTCTTGTAAATGGATTACCAAAGAATGCACATTTAATGCCCGCTTACAAATAAATTTGAATACTTAATACGAACTGTAAGAAAGCAAATGTCAGAGAAGACCCTTATTCGTGTTGCACTAAATGGAATTGTCTATTGGATTGATAATCTTACGGGCAATTGTTACACATATAGCGAATCGCCTGTCTTCATCGGGACCCTTGTAAAGGATCCATTTGAGCCGAAGACGCTTCATATCCAACTTCTTCCAAATTGGAAGGAAATCATGGATGCTGAGATGGCAAAAATTTGAGGTTCTTGCAGGATTAATTCCTTGTACAGAATGGAAGTTGATCCACATTTAGTTACATGGACCGCGCAGATTTTAGCAGAAAGAAGACTTGAAATTCTTAAGAGACTTCTGCAAGAAAATCCAGATTTGAAGGAGCAGATTCATAAGATTAAGAAAAATTATGAATATGAGCCTCAGCCAATTATTTATAGTTAATCTTGTAAAAAGACTAAATAATTTTTTTTATAATAAAGGTTATGTAGTTTGAAAAAGTGCAGCGCATGCTTTACGATTAGAAACATAGTCTTGATAACTTCTAAAATACCTTTTGGTATTAGGATTTTCAGCCATCATAGTGCTATTAAAAACATAATTTGTCAAAGCGGTAATAGTTCCAAGACGACCACTGCTAGAATCAGGCACAGAACCAATTGCATTACATAAACATGAATCAAGTAGGTCTGTTGGTCCAGGACCTGGTGGAGGAGGTATTTGAACAAGAGTCGAAAAATCAATATATGGATATCTATTTATGTGGTATTGCTGACCTGCTTTAAAAGATATCAGACTAGCATTGGATTGAAATTGGTAAAAAAGACCATTATTTTCTGAAGATGGACTAACAAAACTAGCGGTTCCTAGACTAAGTGAAGTACTTACCTTAATATTGCAGACTTGTACACTTTCAAAAAGATTAAATGAATTTCTAATATTCATGATATCACCATAATTCAAATACGTAACGCCACTCAAATCAAATGTTTGAAATCTGGGTGGTGTTAATAACAAAAAATTTGTGCTCCAGTATGTCATTCCCCTACTTTCGTGATAGGATTAGAAATCTGCATCCAGACCGAAAGACTGTTCCTCTTCAGTCTTACCAATACCCGACAAGGCATAATTTGTCACACGCTTCTCAAAGAAGTTATCCTTGCCCTCAAGTGAAATACGCTCCATGAAAGGGAAAGGATTCGCGGCGTTAAAAGCCTTAGGATATCCAAGTTGGAGAAGAAGACGATCCGCCACAAACTCAATATACTGTGACATCTGCTTGGAATTCATACCGACAAGAGCACAAGGCAAAGACTCAGTAATAAATTCCTTCTCAATCTTGACCGCTTCCTTGACCAACTTATACGCCTTCGTCTTGGTCAACTTATTCTCTTGCATGCCGTAAAGCAGACAGGCGAAATCAGTGTGAAGACCTTCATCACGGGAAATGAATTCATTGCTGGTGGTCAGACCAGGCATAATTCCACGCTGCTTGAGCCAAAAGATGGCACAGAATGCACCAGAGAAGAAGATACCTTCAACGATAGCGAATGCAAGAAGACGTGTAGGAAAGTCAGCCTCTACAGAATCAATCCACTGAAGAGCCCAAGCCGCCTTCTTTTGAACACAAGGAATACGGGTAATAGCACCGAGCATATTACGCTTCTCTTCACGATCCTTGATGTAAGTATCAATCAGCAGGGAATACATTACAGAATGGACACCTTCCATCATATTCTGGACACCGTAGAACAACTTGGCCTCGGTGTGCGGAACTTCGCGCATAAAACGCAGTGCTAGATTTTCCATTACAATTCCATCAGATCCCGCAAAGAATCCAAGAACACGATTGATAAAATAACGCTCATTCGTCGTCAACTTATTTGCATAGTCATCTACATCCTTGGCTAAGGAAACTTCTTCCGGAATCCAAAACACACTCAAGTGCTTCTGATACATCTGATAAAGAGATGGCTGTTTAATAGGAAAAACAACAAAACGCTCCGCATCTTCATCTGTCAAAACAGTCTTCGCCTCAATTGACTGAATTCCTTTGGTGCACTCTGTCAAACTCTCATCTTCCGATACGTTAATTGCAATAGGATTTTCCATTCTTGTCTTCTCCGTATTCATTATACCGAAAATATCCAGGGTTGCCATTTAGGTGGAGTGCGTTTTGGGTTCAAATTTTTTATTTGTTAAAGATTAGTTCTTGTAGAATGATCAGCCTAAACTCAGATGTCATGAGAATCATAACTCAGTTCCTAGATCCGGTAGATTGTGCAAGAATGGCAAAAGTTAGCAGAGGATGGGCAACATATATGTATCGGAATGAAATATGGAATAAATTTAACTGGAAAATAACGACTGAAGCAACTGTACTAGGTCTTACGGATAAATCTGTGCATTGCGGTAATAAACGAAAGGATTGTTTTTGGAATTGGATCTCCCGGAACTATTCTTTTAGAAACGGAGGAGTCTTATCACTAAATACTTTATGGCGTATTTGGTTACAGCAAAATAAACCTTGCAGAATACTTTTTCACCATCTACCCGAGACTTGTTTTTTATATACTATGGATGATACAGAAAAGCAACATTTCCTAAAAAATCATATTACATACGGATCATCCTTTACAAATTCATATCATCAATATTTGGAACGTGTAAGCCGAAGTGTATGGTTAGATAATGGAGGAAGAGTCACATCCTATTGGCTATCTGACCAAAATAAGATAAAAAACCAACATATTTTGCTAGAAACAGATACTTCAGAAAAGGGTAAGTTTGAATCTAGATTGGCTGCAATAGATTTAGTGAATTTACAAAAGATAATAGAAGAATTTACTGCATTATTCAATACATTTCAAGGAAACTTAAATCGTTTACGACAGCATACAGATTCTGAGTTCAGAAATAATCATGAGATAATAAATAATCACAATAATCTTGCATGGAATAATATCATATTTGAAGTGGGTCATGTAAGATTACCAATATATCTCTAGAATAAGACTTATTCTAAGGTCTTGTAGAATTCAACAACACGGGGATGAGCCTTGATTCTGTTAGGATCAAGTGACCAAATATAGAGACCTTCTAAGGATTTAACACGAGACAAAGCAACATATGCTTGTCCGAATTCAAAAGTATCTTTTCCAATATCAATAAGAGCACAATCCAAGGTTGCACCTTGACTCTTATGGATAGTAATAGCATACGCAATTCGCAGAGGGATCTGTGTCCGACCAACTTGAGGAAAATCCTCTGTCATCCAAGTTGCCAAATCAATCGTCCGGATCACACCGTTAATAAATTTAACAATAGGCAGATTAGTTCCAGTAAAACCAGTAATGACTCCGCGACTTCCATTAACAAGACCGCAGTCAATATCAAGATTAGTGATTAGCATAACTTGAGCCCCAACTTTCATAGAAAGAACAGATACATATGCAGCATCACTATCAAGACGATTAAGAGCCCTTTTAATTTCAGGATCTTCAACATTAACTGAGAATTCATCAACTTTAGGAGCATAACAAGTTGCAGCCATACGAACAATCATTGGACCATCAAGAGCATCCATATTCTTATTATTAATCTCATCCACCTTATTGTTTCGGCTAAAGATAAGAGTCGGTTTAATATCATCAATCTTATGTTTCTTCATCTTACGTTCTTCTAGAATAGCCAAACTTTCAGGAGTAAGAGTACCCATTCGGGCTTCATTCAAGATTCCCTGCAGGATAGGATTAGATTGGCGTTGAATCTGCTTGAGACAAATAGTACGTTGAACAATTTCTTTCCATGTACCTGAATCAAACAACATTTTATCCATTTCTTCTCCAGATATATCACGAACAACAGGAGGAAGTTGACAGAAATCTCCAACAAAGACAATCTGGAGACCACCCATAGGAGCAAAATCATTCTTTCGCAAGATGCGACCGATAACATCCAACTTTTCTAGAAGATCCGCTGTCATCATGCTAACTTCATCAATAACCAGAATATCAGTATGTTTCCAACGTGTCTGAGTCTTTTTATTATTAAAACGTTTGAGTGTCGTAAGTAGGACATCAACAGGCTCTTTCCCGAGACCAATACCAGCCCAAGAATGAAGGGTTTTAGCCCCACATTCAAGTTGCAGAGCGGCACATCCGGTCATTGCAGTTACAGCAATAACTTTACCTGCAAGAAGCGTTCGTTCCTTCAATTCCCTAATTAAATGAGATTTCCCCACACCACCAGGTCCGGTTAAGAAGATAGATTTTCCTGCAAGAACTTCACTGATTGCCTCTTCTTGTTCAACAGTAAGAGGCATTTCCTTAATTTTATAACTCAGCAGAGCAATGATTCAATTTTAAGTCATGGTAATCTTGCATCTCATTTTATTAGTAGGCAGTTCTTCATAGTAGTGAAAGAAAGAAGTTGGATACAAAGTCGAACCAAGTTGAGTTTGAAAAAAAGGATGATTATTTTTACTGAAGTGAAGAAATTTAGCATAAACAGGATGATAAACATACCATTCAGATTCATTAATTCCAGAACGCAAAACCCAATAAGATTCACCAGGTATTAAATCAACAATCTGAAGACGCTGTACAGCATTTGAGGATGCAAGGACCATTATTATTTAGTATATAATCTTCTTTAATAGCCCAACAAGTTCAGGAAAAGTCACAGGATTCTTAATTCCAAAAACTCTTCGTAGACTGCGACTAGGAGTAATAATACCTTCACAGTCCATTTTCTCAGTATCAATCCACGAAATAAGACGACTAATGATAGTTTTATAAGTTAAAATATCACCTTCTTGAATTCCCATTTCTTCAACGGTAACACGAATACGAAATTTACTGCGGTACATATCTTTTTGTAAGGGTGCTTCTTCCAATTCCATCTTTCCAAGTTTTTTCTTTAGTGTTTGCAGACCTTTGATGATATCATTTACAGAAGAAATCGAGTCTTGAATAATAGCAGATGCTTTACCTAATCCTTCTTCTATCTCATTCTGCAAGTCTGAATCAGATTCATGTTCGGACACGGACATTTCTATTTAATCTTTAAAGAATAAGTTTAAGCATATTTAAATCAAACAAGATAATATCAACTAAAATGAATATAATATTTGGAACATATGATGCCTATAATTCTTTAAAGACGGAGGCAGGAGGGATATATTATTTTATGAAAAGTTTACGAAAGTATTCAGATTGTAAAGTAGTTATTCTATGTCATAAAAGATTTGAATTTGAGGGGCTAAAGAACTTTGCAAAGGAGATGAATTTTGAAATTTATACAAATTATGAACCTACGTGTCATATGTTGTATTATAGATTTAAGATATATAAAGAATATCTTCAACAATCTGCAATAAAATATGAGAAAATATTGCTAGCAGATGTAACAGATCTAATATTTCAAGAGGATCCTTTTAAAATAAAATTTACAGAAGATATATTTTGTGCACTTGAAACAAATAAATATTTTGAACCAACAATAAGTTCACAAATGAATGTAAAATGGATAAAAGAATGTCTTCACTTACCAAATATAAACTTGGATATTTTTAAAGATAAACATATTATTTGTGCAGGAACTATTCTAGGAAAGTATGAAACTATTTATAAATATTTAGAATTTTATGATTCAATACAGAATTATTCCATCAATAAAGTTATAAATGACCAAGGTCTCTTAAATGCATATGTATATACTAATTTATGTTCGGCATCCATAATCCCTTGGCAAAAATCAAAAATTCTAACACTAGATCGCATACCATTTGATGCACTAAAAATTGTAAATAATTCTGTAGTGAATGAAAATAATGAAAAATACGCAATAATTCATCAGATAAATCGTTGTAATTTAGAGTTTATGTTACGTTTAGTTGAATAACTATTTAGAAATAGATGAAATAAATAAACTGAGTGGAGAATTTAGTTCTACACAAGAATAATAGATAACACCAACTTCAGATTTTAGTGCCCAAAGAGAACGAGGTGGCAAGACCAATGAGTTTCCAGCACGAAGTCTGACTTCAATGTATTGCAGTTCAGTAATAAAAGGAAATGATTTAGCGGAAAGAGCCCAAGGATTTTTATCTTGAATCATTTGAATTTCTTTCACGGGCAAAGTTTCCCGACAAAGCCAGACTAGGGCAGTTCCCTCATGTATAGTAATAACAGTCCTTTCTGCTAGAGACCGCTGAAGTCCTCCACTCATTTCCTTGGGAATTGTTGCCAAACGAGCAGGAGTAGTAATTGAATGAATAGGTAGATACCAGAATTTAGATAACCAAGTCATAGTATCTTTAAAGCGATCATGAACATGAAATTTGGAAGCAAGTTCAATTTGATTTAGAGGATGGATTTGGATAACGGGTGCTTCAGCAAATTCCTTAAGAATAGAACGACGATTATCTGCAAGAAGGATAGGCAGAGAACTTTGTTTAGCCAAGGTTGAGTTCCACATGCCGGAAAATTCAGTAGGTACTTTACGAATAACAATAGGAATACGTTCATCGGGCATCACCAAAGAAGGCGACCATTCAAATTGAACAATCGTAAAATCTTGAAATGACCGATACCAGAGAACAACACTGATAACTGCAGCCAACAGTAATAAAAACATTATTTCTAGCATTCCCTGTTAGAAACAACGTTTCTTTTATAAAAACTACTACGCATATCACTTATCTTCAGGCAGACCTTGTTTTAGGACACTTTCACCCAAAGTTACTTTTTTAGGGGTAGGAAGAACAGGCATTTTCATGAAACTTCCAATAATATCACGAATAAACGGAGGAGTTAGATGGTACACAATTCCACCGAAGAGACCAACAAGTAGAACAGCAGCAACGAGATGAGTCACATCCCAACTGAATAAGAACATAAATAAAAGTCTAAAAATGGTCCATAAAACGGCAGATTCAACAATAGCAAAAACAGTAAAATCCGACAATGTTATAATGGAAGTAAAATAACATCCAAATACAATAATAACTGCAGCAATATATGCAGCATAGATTGAATCAAAATGACTCATCCCTATTACTAAAGCGGAAAACAGTAGGAATATAAACCCGCAGCACGACTTTAAAATAGGGATAGGATGTTACAGAATCATGTGCTAGAATTTCCTTTTAGCAAAATAACATTAAATACACAACAAAATGAAATTGTGCAACAATCATTGGACCAAAATCTACGAATCCTAGCATCTGCTGGTTCAGGTAAGACAACTACAATTACTGCAAAGATTGCGCATGCAATAACAAACCTTGGAGTAAAACCGGAAGCAATTGTTTTAACAACCTTTAGTCGTTCGGGTGCAGATACAATGAAAGAAAAGTTAGAAAAGATGATTGGTCCAACACAAACATCAATTGGAACATTTCATGCCTTATCTCTTCAAGTTCTAAAAGCGAATGATCCTGCAAGACTTCAAGGAATGTTTACAGTGGATGAACTCCCGTATCTATGGCTAGATTTTCTGCAAAGTCCTAAGGGTTCAAAATGGTCAAAGATGATAACACTTTTAGTAGTAGATGAATTTCAAGATATTAATGATATTCAACTTGACATTATTCGTGAAATTCTATCTGCTGGAACTGCAAAAATTATTATAGTAGGCGATGATGCACAGAATATTTATGCTTGGAGGGGTTCACGCGTAGAGATTATCTTGAATATGCATGAAGAAATTACAAGTATAAAAGATTTTCAGTTGACATATAACTACAGAAGTAGTGAAAGTATTGTCGCAGTAGCAAATTCACTGATGCGTAAGATTCCGACATTATCACACAAGGAACGAATGACAGCAATGCGATCAACAACACCAGTAAAACCCGAGATTAGATACTTTCATCGTTTTGCCTCGGAGGTAAATTGGATCATAGATGATATAATACGAAGGCAAGTGAATGGAGAAAAGAGTATAGCAATTCTGAGCAAATACAATAATGTACTATATCAATTTGAGGAAGCATTTGTTCAAAAGAAAATACCATGTAAACTAATGACTGATGAAAAGTTGAATAAAAGAAAGGGGAAAGAAACAGATATAATTCTGAGCACATTTCATGCATCAAAAGGTTTAGAATGGGATACGGTATATATAGTAAAGTTGCATGACGGAGCATTTCCGCAGAAGAAGGATGAAGAAAGTATAGATGAGGAGCGGCGTCTATTCTATGTTGCAGTGACAAGAGCACGTAATAACTTAGTAATGACATATAGCAAAGGTGAAAAGAATATGTGTAGATTTTTGAGGGAAATTCACAGACCTCTACTAAGATGGTATTCAATTGCCCAGCATATAGCAATAGATGAAGAAGTCTTAGTAGAGAATAAAGATATAGAAAGTTATTTTATGTCATGGACTGGAGAAAACTTTCGTTCAATAAAGGCAGCAGATTGTCTACCGTTAAATATGCAAGAGCAGATACATGTTTCAAATTATTTCAGACAAGGTGAATCCTATTGTGTACCAGATTGGGTATTTCGTCTAGATTCAATTACTGATTTTTATGCCTTTATAAGATATGGAATTTTAAGAGAAATAGGTATAAAATATCCGGAATCAGCGGGCGAATGGGATGAGAAAATCAGACTTTCACTTTTCAGAATCAGAATTTTGAAGGAAGATTTACCGGTCTTTGAAAAGGAGAAGGAATTAATTCATGCATGTGTAACTGAACTATTTCCTGCAAGATTAGGCGCAGATAAGGAACCACCACCAATCTTTGAATTTGGAGATTTAGAGAAGGTAATTACAGTCTTAACACCTGGTCGTGAATGGATAATTGAAGAGATGATAGCAGTCATGCAGATTTTACATAAGATACGATCTGTTATATATAATTTACGTCATGTTCCAAGTGAATTAAATGAATTTTTATTAGGTCCATCTAAGGGATCACCACCAATGATTATGAGGAATGATTTAATAACATGTTGGCGTCGTGTAACAACTCGTTCAATCCCGAACAAATCAGTTCTTTTTGATTTATACAGATTAGCATGTGTACATTCATCAAGAATAGGAAGAAATGCGCCACTTTACAAGACTCCTGAAATGACAGATTTGAGTGGATGTCTACCATTTTTGGAAGATATTAGCAACCATGTATTGGAAGAAATTCAAGTGACAAATACGAGTGAAATTCAAGCAAGAGTAGTTCTGAATGATAGTATATTAGATCTAACATGTGAAATAGATTTAATTGTGGGTGATACAGTGTTTGTTTTCTTAGAAGGAGAAAGCAAAGCGGAGGTGCAGCGTCTTGATCGTTGGATAGAAGGCTTAGCGCGTGTTTCTATTGCTAGAGCCGCTAAATATATAATTAAGAATTTAGTCTATATTCAACCATTATCGGGAGCAGTTGCTCGTCTTTCATTGGTAGGATGGGATGATACCAGATTTAGAAAATATATACAGACTAGATAGAATGCCAATTGGAAATCCAACAAACATTAAAGTTAAAATAGATAGTGATTCTGCTGTAGTAACATGGACACCTCCCGCAGATGGTACAGGTCTAACAGGATATATTATCACAGGAACGTCATCAAATGGAGGAACAACACGAACGCTAACAATTACAGGTGCATCATTAAAAACAACATCGGGAACAGTCACAGGTTTGACAACAGGAAAGAAGTATACATTTACGGTAGTTTCAGTTGCATCAGCCACGCAAAGTTCTTCTTCAACCGCATCACAAGTTGCAACAGCGCAAACAATATCACATACATCAACAATTCAAGCAAAAAATGTTACAGGAAGTGATCAGATAAACTTTGTAAAAGGTGTAACAACAGTAAATTTCCAGAATCAGTTTATTGCGCCTGCACCAACAGTATTTACAAGATTTGCAAGTGCAGCGGATTATCTAGCATATAAGAAAGCGTCCCACAATATTGGATCAACAACTTAAATAAAATTAAATAAAATTAAATGAAAAATCATAAATATAATACAGAACTAAAAGATATTCTTTTAATTCTGGTTTATTTCAAAAAAATCCTATTTAACGCATTAATTCAGCATAAGTAACCCAGAATTTAACATATAATCCTTTAATAGTCTTTTCATCAGTTTGCTCAGAATCATCAATAACAACAGGCTCAGTAGTTCCTAAACTTGTAACTATAGCACCCATAGGTGCATATGCCAATTCATCAGAATGGGAAGCATACGCGGAACAACGAGTAAAGATAGTGTATGCATATTCAGCAGTCAAAGGAGAATATGAAGCATATGACCAAGGATTACTAAAATAGAATAGAGAAGGAATTGATCGGACTGAAGGCGTTATGACAAGAGTTCGGAGAAAGATAGGTAGATATGCAGAATAACGATTTACGATCCAGTAAAAAGCGTATGTGAACATAAT
>Ga0114958_10002743_pt1 | contig 12977 bp, 13 predicted proteins | sample C_130208_EF_Meta_FD_89577 | JGI IMG/M metagenome (GOLD analysis project Ga0114958, IMG submission 89577) | Freshwater microbial communities from Lake Croche, Canada to study carbon cycling - C_130208_EF_MetaG | ecosystem: Environmental > Aquatic > Freshwater > Lake | place: Lake Croche, Canada... | reverse complement strand
CGTAAATCTTGATCGCTTCATTTGTCCGTTCCTTCCTCGGAGCGGACTCTAATCATTTTTGGACGAGTTTCAGGGGGTCATGTCACATTCATCGCTCGATTTGGCGCTGATTTCCTCTAGGCGCTCGCGAGCGCGGACGCGCTCTGCAGTGCTCGCCAGCCTGACGTACACGTCATTGCGAGCTTCGTGATAGTCGCAAAAATTCTCGCCGATGTAGGAGTTCAAGCAGGCCTGATCTGCCTGCCTGTAGGCGCTTCGAGCTTCCTGCACCCTGCGGTTGGCCCTATTTTAGAGTTTTGACCCTAGTTTTTGTAGCGTTGCTGTCGGAACTTAATCGCTCGTTAGTTGACATGACGCAACTGTCGAGCGTCTGGACATGTCCACTTGGTGTGCATAAGGATTTGTCAAGCTTGGCAGTGCATTGGCGCCACTTATCGAATGCTGGGTTCTCACCAAAGGCGGCGCAATGAAATTTTGGAAAAATGAGACAGCTCTCCCCTTCAGGACAGTGGCCAGGTTCGACTTCGTCTCTTTCTTGACGAATGCACATCTGCGATTCTGGTTCGGTCCCGCAGCTCTGGGCTAGACAAGTATTTTGCTCCGAAATGGCCGCCTTGCATGTTGCGACGATCGCTTCACGCTGTTCTCGTTCTGCGCGCTCTTTGGCTATTTTGAGGTTCTGGGCCTTAGTTCCGGCCTCCATTTGAGCAAACGCCAATTCTATTGGCGACCCGCCTCCAGATACCGCTTTGCCGACCGTGGCCGAGGCTGATTTTCCATTTAAGGCATCGAGTTTTGCAAACCCATCGGCGACAATGGAGGTGCTGGTCTTGCGGTTTTTTTCGGGTTTTAGAGGCGGACAGAATGGATACAACTTGTTCGATTCAGGAATAGCGCAGAGCTCTGCGATGCGCCCCTCAATCGAACTCAGCTCCCCAACGCTGGTGTTTCTGCAGAACACCAGGCTAGGGCCAAGGGTGATGCCCTTCGCGACCGCCGACTTCGCCGCAGCGTCATCGAGGTAACGTGACGGGTTAGCATCGCAGGCACCTGACACAGCGTTTACGGACGATGCGAACATCCGGTTCCAGCTCGGGCTGCCTGGAACATTCATAGATGTGCGGTTGCCTGATCGTACGCTAACACCGGTGTCGAATTGGTGATAGCCCACTACGCCGTTAACGCCTGATGTCGTCACTTCCGTCCACGCGGATATAAAAAGCTCAATCCTGTCGGAGTCGGCCTTTAGCGCTGGGGGCAACTGGTCCGCACTATAGTCGAACGTCTGCTTACTCTCTGAGTTCTGGATCTTCAGACTCTTCAGCGTCCAGGAAAGATTGTAGTCACCTACCGGCTCGCCCATGAGAGTCCATATCTTCCATCGGATCACATAGTCGCCGCAGACCTCGGTCACGGAAGCCGATCTGGTCTGGAAACAGTTATGAGGCCAAGCGCCGATGATCTTTCCCTCTCCGCCAGGATGGGTGCCTTGCGCCATTGCACCGGACAGGGAGGTCATGGAGAAAATAACGGCGACGACGATCACCGCCGACAAGGTTCTAAAAATAGCTTTCACAAAAAAGCTTCCTCTAATTGTAGCGCTGCACCGAAAGCCGTAACATTTGTTGATAACGAAAATCTCTGCAGGGATACTCTTATCAACCTAGCTGAACTCTTGACTAACAATTATGATAATATCAAAATTAGAAAGAGATAATAGAGTCAATCACCAAATTCGATCTGACGTGCCCCCCTGATAATAGGTCTGCTGTTGCCGAGGTGTAGGCCCTCGCATTGTTGGTCTACATTATGTTATTTGCGTGAGACCTATATAGATAAGGTCGCCACCACGATGAGCAGCAAGGAACTCGGTCGGGTAATCTGCCCCCCGGGCACCACGAGTGGGCCAAGGGTCGAATACACCCATTCGAAGAATTATCGGCCCATTTGGTCCCATCGTGAACTCTGCAGCCGTCAACAACATTGCATGATGACGGGTGCAAATGATCATCGGCTGTTCCGCCTGCAAAGCATCAACGATCATTGCGTCATTGATATTCAACACTCCCGCATTGAAATCATAAGCGGCAGTGAGTCTTGCGCTCACTGGCACACCGAAGTCATCAATCCAATCTCGGTTTGTTAGGGACGCGATCTGAGCAGCTGAGATGGCGGGGAGGTTGTAAAGCCCCCCGTAGACTTCCTGTACGATTCTCTTTTGGTCAACTTGCCGGCCAGAAGCAGCAAAAAGCATTTGCAGACTAGCGGCCCAGCACCAATTTGATCCTTGCTGATACGCATAGATGCTCGCCCAGCTAGCCCCCGAAATCCCCACGACAGTCCCTTGCGGTGTCGCCTTTTTTAATAGGCTTTCGCGGCGTTTGGTCTGGCACCCATCAACGCAGCTATGACTGCACTGATCAATTTGCGTCTGTTCACATGCCCTCCTAGTTACCCTCTAACGCCGAACACATACTGGATCGACGCGCATCACCACCTAAAGTAGTCCCCAACAGCTGTGCCTGTCCGGCAGAGGTGTGCCAAGGCATCCTAACCAAGATGTCTCGTCGTTGCCGTCAACCTAGTTACCCGCGCCTCTTAGCCCCGAGCTTGTAGACCTTAACGCTCTCACCGGCCTCCGTTTTGCGAGTGACTCGGGTCGTCCAAACGTCCGAATTTTGAGCACCCTGCTGGTAGGTGAAAGTAGTCTCCACGCCATTGCGCGTCGTGACCGATGTGGTCGCCGAGTGGTTGTCATAAGTCATACGATTGTGGGATTGATCGATATACTCAATGTCGATCATGTTATCCCGAGCGTCGTAAGTGTACCGATAGTTGGCCTTTTGTGGATCTCCTAAGAATATTAGATTGCTTCGATCGTCGTGAGTAAATGTCTTGACCTTGCCGTTTTCGTCGCGGATCCCGCCGATGACGGCCCCGGTCCAAGTGAATTTGACTGTGCCGGTTTCGCCTGAAAGTGTCCTGAAATCGATCTGCGTCAGTTTCCCATACTCATAGCTATATTCCTGCCTCACCCCACTGACTGCGTCAAAGCTAACCTGCAACAATCCATCTGGTCGAAAAATGGAGAGGGTGTCGCAACTATAGCGTCTCACATATCCGGACCAATCCCGCTCCAAAAGGCCGCCACATTCGCCGCTGTCTGTGAACGTCGTCGACATGTCCAACGCAAGCCTGGTATTCCGAGGAAACTCCCTTTCAAGGCCGTATTTCAGCACGGCATTGAAAAGCACCCCGCGATCCGCCAGTTGGGAGCGCAAGGTTTCAGCCGAAATCGCGGGGTCCCTAGCGGTGGCTACACGGACGATGTCAGCAATTTCTTGCTCGAGTAGGCGCGGATCAGCTTTGCCATAGACAGTCACGGAACCCGTACCGTTCTCGCGAACTGCGGCAATGCCATCGGGCATGTACACCAAGCGGGTATCGAGAACCGACCCCCAACCGCGGCCGAACATGCCGAACGTCTCGGTTTCCTTATTGTTGTATGTGATCGTGAAATCTTGCAGCCATTTAGAGTAATCTGAAAGCTTATAGCTAATGGAAAAATTGCCGTTACGGACATTAACGCCGTCAACGACCACAAAACTATCGGGGGGGACTTCAACCATATCTGGTTCTGTCTTGGCCATGGTCGATGAGGCCAATAACATTGGGGCGGCGCTCGCCGCAGGAGCAAGGATGGCAGAGGCCATCAAACAGAAAATGGATGGTAAAAAAGCTTTCAATTTCCAGCCTCCTAGGCCCACTCACTAAATCATGATGTAGCATCACGGTTGGAAGAATAATTTGGCCGTTACTTAACTGTCTAGAAAAATTTCGAAAAAAAATTTGACCGTATCGCTGGCTGGTGACACATTTTCGAGTGGATTACAGCTTATGAAAAAACGGTTCTAAAAACTTGGGAGATTGTTTTGTGATTCGGAAGTTTTCTTTCAACAGTTTGATTTTAGCATTCTTAGTATTTTTTAGTTCCAATAATGCTTCAGCAGAAATGAAAAAAATGGCAGATGGGGATAGTATATGCAAAATCACGGCTTATTCATATGCTGTTTTTAAAGAAGATGTTGATATAAATGACGTGTTAAAATTGGAGAACAAGGCTTACATAAGTATTGATGATAACCCAATTAAGGGTGTAAAAAAATTATTTCATAAGGGCGACTACATAAGATTAATTGCTTGTGATATTGATGACAATTATGTAAGCATATTATTTGGTGTATTTGACGGGGACAGAAAGGTGACTATTTATCGTCGTCGCGCCTCGGAAACCGAAGTGGCCCCCCGGCATTTTGGCCCATTTTCCATTGGTTTCGAGAGCGCAGTAGATTTTATTTATGATGACAGTAATTTTGATCCTTATAGTGATTTTCCGTTGGACGTAAAAATCAGTGCATCAATGAAAAAAATAACAAATTTTTACACTAAAGATCAATTTGAACAGACATTATCGACATTTAGGTATATCGAAAATTTAGGCGTAGATCTTCCAGAGGAGTTCGAATTTTATTATATAAAATGTTTATCAAAATCAGGATTTCTGGAAAAAGCCAAAGAACGAGCTTCTAATTATTTTAAAAAATATAAAAACTCCGGAAAATACAGCAGTCAAGTTGTTGATATTATATCTGCTCAATAGTGTACGTCGTCAGAACATTCGAGACCTTAGGCACTTGTTTTTAGCTTAGAGCATGTCTTATCTTGGGTTGATATTTAGGCGGCGATTTTGCGGTGTTGCAAGCGCCTAATATCTTGAATCTTTTGACGACGTACAAGCACGACTGAAACGCCTAACCGCGGCAACACCAGCGACTTAAAGCCCCAACGCCCTCATGGCCCGCCGCAATGCCGCCACTTCCCGGCGCAAGGCCACCTGTTGGCGCGTATAGAACCCGTGTTTCCAATTGCCATTCCGCTCACCCTTGGGTGCGCCTTGATTTGGCCCGCCGTGCAATCGACAACGCTTGCGGCCCCTCATGGCCGGAGAACAACACGGCGTCCCGCGCCGGGTCTTGGCCAGACAGCGAGGCGCTTGTTGTGCACTCTGAATCCGGCTCATAGCATTGTGCGCCGTTTTGATATCCGGCCCCACCTCCCCCCCCGGTCATTGCCGAACAGGGCTTGGTTGCCATCCCCAACAACAGCGTTTCCGTTGATGTATACATGCTTGACCTCGACAGTTTGCTTCCCACCCCCACGCAGCCGCGAGAGCGCCTCGACGCCGCTCGTGAGGTTGCGCTGCAGCTTGGTTGCCATCGTTACATAGCGCTCCATTATGCCCACATCAGAAGCGTTAGCGGCATGGGCCAGAAGCAGCATTGAAAGCTCGTGGGTGCCCGCAATCTGAGTTGCAAGGACACCTTCCAATTCATTCCGAGGCGCTATGCCCGCAATCAAGGCCAGTTGTGCATTGCCGGACGTCTCTGATTTTCGCAGGTCTTTATCAGTGACCCGCGCAATCTTGCTCATCTGGTCGTTCACAAAATCGCCCGACCGCGTTCCCCAGGCATCCAAGAGCCAATCACCAAAGCCCGCGTCATCACTATGATCGGGGACGGCCGAAATTGATTCCGGTTTATCGGGATTAGGAACGGAGTAGGTCATCCGCAGCCGTGCAGGCCTAGCCGCCTTGTGGTCTTTGGCCAGCGCCATAGCCTCGACCTCAGAAGGTGTAGGATCAGGCCTAACCACCACCGCCTTTTTTGATTTGCGCGTCATGCCCTCGCCCTCGCTGTCGAGATCAACTTATCGTCTGCCATGCCATGCTCTGCGAGGATCGACGCCGAAACCTTGCAGCCAGCCCTGCCCGGACGCGGCCCCCAGTCCGTATCATTCCAATATTGATTGACCGTCCATTCATTCACCCGACCAGACCAGACAAGCCGCTCAGTCTCTTGAGGGCTTAGCGAGGGTGCAGCCTCTTGGACCTCGCCCCAATGCTCCCATTTTCCGTCTTTGAGCCACCGATCAAAACCCGGCACAAACTCCCCGCCGGACTTGGTGGCATCGTCACAGACCGCATAGGCTATAACCCCATCCAACAGCCGAGCCTCTGACCCGGTAATCTTGGCCTGTTGCGTCCATGCCGCCAGCGCCTTGGGCTTGCTCGACCTCGTGCGCCCTCTTTGGGGATAGGCAGTCCAAGCCGCCTGAAAGAGATAACCCGATCCTTTGGCCTCCGAGGAAACCGAACCCGACAGAGATCTATCTTTCTTTTTACGGTTCTTGATAGATTCATAGGCATCTGGCGCACCTTTCCCATACGATATTTGCACCTTACCCCCCTCGTTAAGGGCATCTGGCGCACCTTTCCTTGGTGCATCTGGCGCACCTATCGATAGGTCAATTTCCTCAATATTCAGCCGGATCAGGTCGGAGGATCGACCGCCTTGACCATTGCCGCGCCGCGTCTTTGAGATCAAGCCTTGCCGATCTAACCGCCCCATTGCGGCCTTGACCGCCCGAAGGCTTAATTCCACCTCTCGAGCGATAGCCGCTTGTGAAGGCCAGCAAGAGCCGCCGTTGTCTGCATAGTCCGCCAGAGCCCTTAAGACCGCCTTGGCCGTTGGTGAGCCCGTCACTTGAGTCCGCGCCCAGTTGCTTGCCGTAATGCTCATTGGCGGCCGTCCGACGCGGGATTGGTCACAGAGTCGTATTCCGCCCGATAGGTTTGCAGATCGACACCCACGGCCCCGGCCCGGTTCTTAGCGCAGATGACTTCCATCGTTTGGCGACAGGCCGTTAGTTCGGATTGCCATTTTTTATGGGCTTCCGATCTCGCGCCTTGGGGCTCTGACCGTTCTAAATAATAGGCCCGCCGGTAGCACAAGAGCACCGCGTTAGCGTCTTGCTCAATTGCCCCTGAATCACGAAGGTCCGACAGTTGCGGCCGGTTATCGTCCCTCTTTTCAGCGTCTCGGTTCAGTTGCGACAGGAGCACCACGCAGCACCCGGCATCCTTTGCCAAAGCCGCCAAGGCTTGCGTCATCTCCCCAATTACCGTTGTCTCGTTCCGGCCCCCATAGGCAGGGCGGCGCATGATCTGAAGATAGTCGATAAAGACCGCACCGACGGGACCCTTGCGCTTGGCTTGCCAGACGCGGCGCTTGATATCTTCGACCGACAGGCCCGCCCGGTCTACGATCTGGACGTTGATCGGCAAGCGCTCGACCATATCGCCCAATTGCACCCGCTCCGACCTATCCGCCTTGTGAAACCTCGAATAGGCCAACGCGCAGGTTGAGGTGACCGAGTGCCAGGTATCACTCAGACCCCGCGCCGCTAGATCACCCGCAGGCATTTCGAGCGAGAAGAACAACACTTGGTGCGCCAGATTAAGCCGCCCGCAGCCGAACGCCGCAGCCCTCGCCAAGCCGCTTTTGCCCATCGAAGGACGACCGGCGACAATGACCAAGTGACCGGCCCGAAGCCCCCCTAACCGCTTATCGAAACAATCTAGGCCCGTGGGAAGGCCCAGAGAGCCGCCAGAGGCCCGCGCCGCGTCTAGGTCGGCTAGGTATGCCACTGCCGCCTCTTGAGCCGTCACAGCGCCGCTATCGCCAGCCGAGCCTTGCAGGGTCAAGGTGTCAAGATCGACCTTCACGCCCTGGATGATATCGGCCGCCATCGTGTCGGGTTGTTCTGCCAATTCTCGCGAGCCTTGGCTTAGCCGCTCAGAGGCCCTACGTCGGACGAAAGCGGCCATAACCGCCTCGCCCATTGCCTCGATTTGGTGTGAAGACGGGGCCTTTTCGACCAGATCATAAAGCCACGCCTTCCCGCCCATATCTTCGAAAGCCAAGTTGCCTCGAAAGGCGTCTGCCATAGCCTGAACCGCTGGCTCTCGACCCTTGGTCAAGGTCGCGTCAATGGCTTCCAAGATTGCCGCGTGAAGAGGCTCTATCAGATGCTCAGGCTTCACATGGGCCACAAAGGACCGCGCCGCAGGATCGAACAGCAGCGCACCCAAGAGGGCTTGTGACGACTCCGCAGCGTCGGCGAAGGTCATGGCTTTGGTCATGCCCAGCCCTCCGCAATGAGCCGCGCCCGATCCTGAAAAGACCGCGCCCGTGCCAACAGAGGTCGCGCAGCATCATCAGGGAGGGTTGCAGCTTTCGCCCCAAGATTTGCAGACGCCGCCAAAAATTGAGATGACTTTTGGAGCCGCTCGACCTGGGACATTTGCTCCGCCTCTGCCCACGCGTCCGCGTTGGTTTTAAGCTCGCATTGGCGCTGCCTATAAGCCCGCTCTATGGTTCCCAGTGCTTGTCCTAGAGCACTGCTCAAACTGATTAGGCCCGTATCCCCATGGTCAACTGGGGGATGGGCCCCTTGGGGCTTATCGCCCCACGGCAATGTTAGTTCGCTCATGAGGCCACCCCCAGCGGACGACCGCCGCGCGCAATCCATTCTTCCAAATCGATGCGGTGGATCAAGCGCTTGTTCAAAACCTTGAACGAGGGCAAAGCACCACTTGCGATGGAGTCAAAGATCGTCGTGCGCCCGACGCCATAGGCCTGAGCCTCAGCAATCCGGGCGATCAGGGCGTCTTGTTCGGCATAGGATGATGGACCGACAGCGCCAGAACGCCACGAGGAGCGGATACCAAGGCGATAATGGCCAAAGACACCTGCAGGGATACCGTCTAGGTGCAGGATCGCCCATTCGTTTCTACGGCCAAGCTTGTCTCCCTCGGCGCGAAAACGCACTAGCTCACCCGAGGTGAGTTTGCCCATGATGGACTCAGTCGGGGTGATGCCCGACGAAGCCATCGCCGCTAAGAATGACGAGATTGCACCTGCCGCATCAAAGCTCTTCCCGTGAAGGCGGGTGCGAGATGTAACTTCCGAACCTTCACGCGAAACCCTGATCGACAAAGGCTCGGTTTTTGCTTTGCTTGGCATGGCTCAAACCTCCCCCGGATAGGCAGGGAGGCTGGCGAGATAGGCTTGAAGATCTGAAAATGAGATCAGCGTCTGCCGACCGGCCTTTTTCGCCGAAAGCGATCCATCCTTTAGCGCTTCATACAACCGCGAACGGGACAGACCAGTCGCTTTGACCGCATCTGAGATAGTGACAGCGATTGGTGTCTGCATAGCTATAATCCCGCAAGGTCCGGCTTAATTGCTAAGACCTAGTGGGACTATTAGTTGTCAGGAATTTTCGGGCGGAGCAAAGGACATAAAAGGACATTTAATCATGTCGAAATAAGCTAGCGTAAGCCCGCTGAACTCTTTTCAGATTTGACTCATGGCTCCATCCAGAAACACGGCCAGTGTCGATCAAAATCCCAGCGGCTTCGGCAACTGACTTGGCCTGTCCTGACCCGATCAATTTAGAGACTTCGACGGCAATCCTGTAATCCGCGTTTGCTTGTGGACCGGATTTGCGTGGTCTTCCTCTGCGCCTTTCAGGCAAGCTTGCGCCGCAAAGTGTCCGTTCGACATCATCGACTGACACTCCCATCCAGGTTGGCAGTTCATACTTCCGTTCACTCTCTGGAACATCCTTATGGAGAAGATTTAGGAGCGCACGGACCTGCTCGCCTGAAAATTCCACGTCCATAATCGACACTCGAATATGACCAGCATGGGTGGCCTGCCAAAGGTCCGCGGGGGTCCGTTGGGCCCTGTCCAAATAGTACTCGAACGCCTTTCGCGGAGTCGCCCAAACAAATGTCGACATAATGGCTCCTAAGTTACTAGTAACGGAAAACGACGCTGTTAGAGCGCAAGCTTGTCTAATGCTTTTAGCGCTGCATCGCTGGACAGATGGCCGTAATGACGTTCGATCATCTCGGCGCTAGTGCCGGAGATTTGCGCGATGGTGAGCAATGGCAGGCCTGCGCTCACTAGATCGGTAATGGTGCTATGGCGCAGAGTGTAGGCCGATGCTTCACTTGGCAAACTGGCTGCTATCACCGCCGCCTTGATGGGCAACTTCCAACTCGACTTGTCCCACGCCTTACCATTGTCTCGCCTAAACAAGGGTGCTGTAGGCCGCTTGTTTGTGGCCTGCTCCGTAAGGAGTTTAGCGGCCTCGGTTGGCAACTGGATACGCCTAGGCTTTCCTGTCTTATCTTTGCCGATCGTCAGTTCCGTTGTGCGCTTATCAAAGTCGCCAGCGGTCAGGGCCGCCAAAGCGCCAGGGCGCAAGGGCAGGAGGCAAAGCGCGCGAACAAATGGCGCAGCCTCAGTGCTAGTCTTTTCCAGCAACCTGCGGCGCTGCGCTCTATCCAGATATAAGGTCCGCTGCCCATCAGCATTTCGAAAGGCCTTTAACGCCTCCTGCCAAGCAGCCTCAGTGTTGGGTGCGCCGGGTGCCAGAACTTTGGATAGTGCCGCCCGCAAAACCGACATATCCCTATTGACTGTTGAATCCGCTCGCTTGCGGTGAATCTTCTCGCCCTGTTTGTTGCGGGACACGAGCGCTGGTGCCGCCTCTAGGCCCTTGCGCCACCCTATAAGATGACGGCGGCGCAGCTTTGCCAGCTTCACCTTGGCAAGCGCGTCGCCATAGACATATCGACCAAAGCGCTGCGCGGCTTCAGGACGGGTCTTTGCATACTCCTTGCAGGCGTCGGCTACAGTCTGGATCGTGGCTCGGACCTCACCGCCTGATTCAACCAGTTCGGCCAGCGCCTCTGCTTCCTTTTTGGCTGCAGCGAACATTTCCTTTCCAGGCAACGTGCCGAAGTCGCCAAGCGCCTTGAGGCGATACTTGCCTGAATCCTCATCATAGACGCGTGCAATCCAGGTCCCTTTGCCATCCCGTTTCGAGCGGCGAAAGCCAAGGAAGCATCCAGTGCGAAGCCGTTGCCAATGCGGTTCACGTTGCACCGCCAGCTTTTCGCGATCGCCAACCTTGCCAAGATCCAAAGCCATTACGAAAGCCTTTTTGGTCCGTACGGAATGAGTACGGAATACCATGGGGGATGTGGTGGGATACGGCAAGAAATAAAGTAATGTTTTATATAGGTTATTTCGTCCCGTGATGTAGGCTTTTGGTGTAAATCCCTGCATTCACACGGCAGGGGTCGTAGGTTCAATCCCTACTGCGTCCACCAATCTTTTCAATGACTTGTATGAATAGCGTTGGGGCGCCGTAGGCTTCGGGCATCACCGGGGTAGCACGCCTCTGGCTATGAAGATAAATTCACTGTTCAAATCATCGGTATCTCAGCCCCCCCCTTCGAAGCCGGCCGGGGTGTCGATGTCGAGACAGATGGCCCGTATAATCAGGGTGGGTAATTCGAGTTCTACAGCTCAATTTTTCATCGTCTAGATAGAATTTTCAAATTTAGTTGCCAGAAAACTATCGGCGATAGCTTGAATTGTTTAAGCAACAATCTAAGCAAAATCAATAATTTATATTATGTATTATTTATATTTTAAAAATTTATAATCTATTTAATTATTGTATATCCAAATAAACACGCGTTATTATTCTTTTTTTACTTATGCATAAATGATACCGATCCTCAAACTGGTCTGAGGCGGTATTCATGTTTTCTTTCAAGGTATTTGTTTGGATGCTCCAGAGGGGCCGATTGTATCAAATCGCACTGATTGCGACTCTGCTTTTTGGGGGGTTTTCAAGTGCCGCAATGGCTCAGGTCATCACCGGAACTCTCAGTAATGCAACAACCCAGACGGGTCGTCTATTCCGGAATGGTGTGACGTCAACATGCGCCTCACCCAAAGCCAATCCGGGACTTCTCCAGACTACGGGGATCCGCGCCCAAGTTAGCTATTCGGGCTCAAACACCTCAGGCGCTGCACAATGCTACACGATCACTCTAAGTTACCCTAACCCCCAGCGTTCGCTGTACGCCGTAGCTTATCTCGGAAGTTTTTCCCCCGCCGACCCTGCCGCCAACTACCTTGGGGAATTCGGCAGCAGTTTGACCCCCTCTACTTTCAGCGTCAACGTGCCGAGTGGACAGACGCTCGTCGTCGTCGTGCATGAGCTCGATCCTGGTCAGAGTGTTGGTGAGACCTATACGCTCACTGTATCTCCCCCGGTAACAGCCACCCCCGTCCCGACCATGTCACAGTGGGCAATGATCGTGCTGGGGTTGATCTTAGCGGGTGGGGCTGCGGTCATGATCCACCACAGGCGGGTTCCTGACCCGTTGATGTGATCGCCGATCAGGGACCTACATCAACCCCTTCAACTCTTCGACCCGCCCTTGCGTCTGTTCCGTCTCGCAGCGTAGGCGGGCGGCTTCTTTGATGAGGGGGTCGGTGGAGGTTTCGGCGGCCTTGATGTTGCAGTCGGCGGTTTTCTTTTTGGCCCAGGCGCGTTGAATCTCGACATTTTGCGCGCGGACCGTGTCGGGCAGGGATTTCCAGACCTCGGAATAGGCTTGGATGGCCAGCTTGTTTTCGGCTGTGGCCAGTTCGAGATCGGCTTGGCTTTGGGCCTTTGTCTGTTGGTCGAGTAGGGCCTGTTGGGCCGCGGCGGCGGTGGCTTCGCTCTGTTGACTGGCCTCCTGCATCGGCAAGACCATGTGGGCGGCGATGATCTCACCCAGCGCATTGGCCACGGGACCAAAGGCCTCGACCTCGCCATAGACCTTCTTCTTGTCGTCAGTCGGCTGCACCGAATAGGTCAGCTGATGGGTATAGCTGTCGGCCGAACGTTGGAGCCCGACAGCGTCAGTCAGGCTTGAGATCGACTGAAGCTGGTTGTTGGTGTGGAACCTTTCGGCGTCGGCAATCATATTGAGCGGCAGGACCAGCTTGACCGTCGCCGCGCAGCCGCGTTTGCTGCTGGCCTCGTCCTTCTTGGTGGTGCGGATGTCCTCGATCAGGATCTTGATCTGAGCCACCGTAGCCTTGATTTTGGCCTCATTGGTCTGGGGGTCGCTGACAGCGGTGCCCAACTGTTCGCGGGTGGCCTGAATGATCTGGTCCGATAGTAGGCTGCTGATCACGGCCTGCCCATCGGTGTTG
>Ga0114958_10002742_pt1 | contig 12980 bp, 10 predicted proteins | sample C_130208_EF_Meta_FD_89577 | JGI IMG/M metagenome (GOLD analysis project Ga0114958, IMG submission 89577) | Freshwater microbial communities from Lake Croche, Canada to study carbon cycling - C_130208_EF_MetaG | ecosystem: Environmental > Aquatic > Freshwater > Lake | place: Lake Croche, Canada... | reverse complement strand
CCCGCGCTCGGACGGCGTATGCCACCGGTCATTGCCGCCCTGTTAGTGGGTGCAATCATGATCGCCACACTGGGTCGTTTGAACCCAGACGATTTAGGTGCGCTCGGCCTCGCTCACCCAGTCATACAGGCGCCAAGTTGGTCTTGGGCGGCAATGCTAGAGCTCGTGATTCCACTCACCATCACGGTGTTAGTCGTGCAAAACGGGCAAGGTGTTGCTGTGCTGAAGGCTGCAGGGCACGAGCCACCCATCACAGCGATTGCGGTGGCCTGTGGCATCGGTGCCGCCTTGAGCGCCGCTGTGGGTGCCGTAAGCTCTTGCCTCACCGGCCCGACAAATGCCTTGATCAGTTCGTCTGGCGAAAAAAGCCGTCACTACACTGGGGCACTCACCTTTGCCTGCTTGGCCTTGGTCTTTGGGGTGCTCGCACCAACCTTTACCAACCTCACCTTGGCCACCCCAAAAGCATTCATTATGGTATTGGCTGGGCTCGCCATGCTGCGCGCGTTGCAAAGCGCCTTTGTCACTTCATTTGGCTCGGGCAAATTTACCTTAGGTGCACTCGTGAGCCTGCTAGTTACCGTCGCGGATGTCAGCCTCTTCAATATCGGTTCAGCTTTTTGGGGTTTGATCGCTGGCTTTGCCGTGTCTTGGCTGATGGAGCGTCACGACTTCAAGACAAAATGACGGTTACGCTCTTGAGATAACGCTTCATGCCGGACTCAATCACGTGTTTGTCGCGACCATGTGTACGGGTGAAGGGCTTAAACCATTGACTCATTAATGAGCCATAAAGGCCTTAATGACTCGTTAATGAGTCATTTACACTGAGCTACAGCAACGCGATCTCAGCCGCTTCAAAACCGGCCGCTAAGCGCGCCTCAATATTGAATGGCCCTTTTAATTTTGGCGCACGATAAGTGGTCGCCAGTTCGGCATAGGTATCGATGGGATCTAACCCGCGCTCGGTGCATAACCAGCGGTACCAGTGATTGCCAATGCCGACGTGGCCAATTTCATCACGCAAAATAATATCGATGATCGCCGCGCCTGCCCGATCGCCGCCGCTCGCCAACTTATGGCGGACGGCAGGCGACGCATCCAGCCCTCTAGCTTCGAGCGTGCGCGGCACCAACGCTAGTCTTGCCAAGACATCGTCTTGCGTACGCTCAGCCATTTCCCATAAACCATCGTGGCCTGAAAAATCGCCATACTGAAAGCCTAAGGTTTGAAGATGCTGATTGAGCAAGCCAAAGTGCTCACACTCTTCTTGCGCAACCCGCAGCCAGTCGTAATAAAACTTCTCGGGCATGTTTGCAAAGCGCCACATTACATCCAAGGCAAGATTGATGGCATTGAATTCAATATGAGCCAACGCATGGATGAGCACCGCGCGCCCTTCAAGCGTATGCACACTTCGCAAGCCTAGCTGCGCGGGCGGCACAAGTTTGATCGCGGGTCGGCCTGGGATATCGGTTGGGGCTGAAAAGATACGCGCGGTATCAAGCGTTGTGTTCTGACTCAAACCACCTAGATAATCAGCTTTCGCCTGCCAGGTATCTTGGCATAATGCCTTAAGCGCACAGTCTCTAAGCTCCATCGCTTAAGCCAACTGCCACCAGGCAAAGCCCAAGGCGCTTAACGCACCACCGGTCAACATTGTGCGCAAGCGAAACACCCAACCGAGCATGAGCTCGGGCAGCTTGCGCCTGAGCATACTGTCGAGCAACCATTGCAACGCCAGGCCTGCCATCAGCATTCGCAAGCCAGTTTCTGGCGTTGTCAGCGTAGCCGACCAACCAACTAGTGCTGGCACAACGCTCCAAACGAACATCGTCGCGCGCGGCGCGTTCATGGGAGCATGCACAGCCATCCCCCACCAAAGCGCACCAACAAAACTTAAAATCACCGCGGCGTACATAATGAGCGCCATCAGCGCGAGCACTGGATCGACTCCCGTGTCGAGCACGGTTGCCAGGGCAAAACCCCAAAACGGCAATAAACCAAGCAGCCCAGGAATCAGTGCTGCCAGAGGCGTACGACCAGGTTGATCCATCACGTCAGTTACGCCTGATCAGCCGCTTTTTTCTTCGTTTTTTTCTTAGCTTTTTTCTTAGCTTTATTTTTGGGGATACCCAACATCGTTTTACGACAACTTGGCGCACCACAACGGCACTCGTACTGCGCTTTAAGAGACTTGGTTAACTTCTCGTCATCGATAATTAAGCCATAGTCATACGAGAGCTCTTCCCCGCGCTTGATGTCGCGTTTAGCAAGGATATAAACGCGTTTGCCACCTTTGCCTTCTGAGCTTTCGCAATTTGGCTCGCAGGCGTGATTAATCCAACGCGCTTCGTTACCGTGATCATTACCATCGATCACTTTGCCTGAGCTCAGCGAGAAGAAAAAGGTATGAAAAGGATCGTCGGGGTTAGTTGGGTGGCGCCTGTCAGCTTCTTTGGCACTGATGGTTTTGCCACCGTACTCAATAATGCGCGTACCTTCGGGGATCTTCCGTGCCGCAAAAACGCCGTTGCCGTGTACTTTAGATTGCCGGACAACATGCCAGGGCTTTTCAGATGTAGTCATTTAATTAAGGCCTAGAATCAGGTGCGTTTGACACCAAAACAATGCTGCGGCTCGGGAAATTTACCTGCGCGAACCTCGTCAGCATAACGCTGAACCGAGCTTCGCATCATTTCTTCAAGATTGGCATAGCGCTTGACGAATTTTGGCACACGCTCGCCACTTAAGCCAAGCATATCTTCTGTGACCAGTATTTGTCCGTCACATTTAACTGAAGCCCCAATCCCGATTGTTGGGATCGCGAGCGCTGCCGTGATCGTTTCGCCCAAGGCCTCGGCCACCCCTTCAAGCACGATCGCAAACGCACCCGCCTGCTCAAGCGCCTGCGCCTCGGCAAGAATACGTGCAGCAGCTTCAGGGCTGCGGCCTTGTGCCAAATAGCCGCCCATCGTGTTCACATACTGAGGCATCAGCCCCACGTGCGCCATGACTGGGATGCCACGATCTACCAGGTAACGCACCGTTTCAGCCATGACGACGCCACCCTCTAGCTTGACCGCCGTGGCGCCCTTTCCGATCAAATACGCAGCATTGCGAAACGCTTGTGCCAACGATTCTTGGTAACTACCAAACGGCATATCGGCCACAACACACGCATGCTGTGTTGCCCGCACGACCGCGGCAGTATGTTGCCCAATTTGCTCAACCGTAATGGTCAGTGTGTCGGGCAAACCGTAGGCAACCATCGCGGTCGAATCGCCAATCAGCAAAAAATCGACGTATTCGTCAATGATCCGTGCGGTTGAAAAGTTATGCGCGGTGAGCGCCACAATTTTTCGCTGACCTTTACAAGCCATTAACTGGGGCACGGTGACGCGCTTAATTTCTACATGCGAGCTCAAAATAGCACCTCAGCCTTTAACAACAGATTCGAAAGCTTGACGACTTACCTTGCCACTTTTTTTGCTGCGGCTTTCTTTACAGTTTTCGTTGCGGTTTTCGTGACCGCTTTTTTCACTACTTTTTTCACTACTTTTTTTACGGCTTTTTTTGCAACTTTTTTTACCGCCTTTGTTGCTGGCTGAGCGGCTTTGGCAACATCGGCCTCAGTTGCAACCTGAGTCGCTGACTTGGCAACAGCTTTCTTAACCGCCTTTTTGACCGCTTTTTTTGCTGCCGTCTTGGTTGGCGTTTTTGCAGCCGTTTTACCGGCAACTTTACTCGCGGTTTTACCTGCTGCCTTTGCTGCAAAACGACCTATGGCCGCCTTACCGCCCTCTTTGATGGGGCGCGCCTCAAACTCAAAGCTCACCTTGCCGTCTTCGCCGCGTGACAGGTAAGCCTTAAATTTACGATTGTTGCGATTAGAAACAAAACCTTCAAGCAAATCGGTACGGCCGGTGGCCAATAATTTGGTCATCTGTTCGGCACTGATCTCTTGCTGCAAAATCACTTTACCCGAACGAAAATCGCAATTGCGGTCGGGCCCGACTGACTTTTCGCAAATAAAACTCATGCCATGCTCAAACACCGGTGACTGACATTTAGGGCAAGGGCCAAGCGCCATCTGCCCAGAAAAATCAACCGGCTCGTTCGCTTCCTCGTCGCGTTGACCAAAATCAAACTCAAGCTTGTACTCAGCGTTGATGATCAAAATCGAAGCAAAAGGGCGCCCCATCTTGCTGATAAAACCTTGCATCGGCCCCAGGCGCTTGTCTGTAATTAAGGCCTCAACTTCTTCAGGCTCAAACGTGCGTCCACCCGGATGCTTACCAATCGAAAAATCACAACTCGTGCAGGCATAGCGACGATAGTTTTCTTTCACAACATTGCCGCACTTTGGGCAAGGCGTTTTTAAGGTGACATAATCGCCTGGGACAGTATCGCGCTCATATTCTTTTGCGCGCTTCACAATGACTTGGGTCATTTGCGCGATCTCAAGCATAAAGGCTTCGCGCTGCATTTCACCTTGTTCGATTTGCTTGAGCTTGTGCTCCCACTCGCCCGTCAACTCAGGCGAGGTCAACTCTTTGACATCCAAGCCATTGAGCAAGGTCATCAGCTGCCTAGCTTTTGCGGTTGGGACCAGATCGCGGCCGTCGCGACGCAAATAGGTTTCTGAAAGCAGGCCTTCAATAATCGTTGCGCGTGTGGCCGGTGTACCCAAACCACTTTGCGCCATCGCCTGCGCAAAATCGTCATCGTCGACCAGTTTGCCCGCATTTTCCATGCCAGACAACAAAGTCGCTTCGTTGTAACGCGCAGGTGGACGAGTGGCCAAGCTCACCGTTTCGATATCTTCGGTGCGCACTTTTTCACCATCGGCCACGGCCACTAAGTTAGCGTCATCGCCTTGGGCCTCGCGCCCTTGTACCGAACGCCAACCCGGCGACACCATCACTTCGCCTTCAGTCTTAAAGTGGTGCCCTTGTACGATGGTTGTTCGAACGGTTTTACGCCACTCAACGGCGGGAAAGAAAATCGCCAAAAACCGTTTCACCACTAAATCGTAGACCTTTGCCTCAGCATCGCTGAGTTCAGTGGGCACCTGCATCGTCGGGATAATTGCAAAGTGGTCAGATACTTTTTTGTTATCAAAAATACGGCGGTTTGGTTTGACCCAACCATTTTTAGTAATCGTCGCGGCGTGTGGCGCAAGGGCCTTCGCAACGCCCTTTCCTTCAGCCAAACCAGCGATGGTCTCGCGAACCGTCGTCAGATAATCTTCGGGCAAAAACTTCGAGTCGGTTCGCGGATACGTTAAGGCCTTGTGACGCTCGTACAAGCTTTGCGCCAGTGACAAGGTTGTTTTCGCCGAAAAGCCGAAGCGTCCGTTGGCCTCACGCTGCAACGAGGTCAAATCAAACAAAGCTGGTGCAGCCTCCATACGAGGCTTTGACTCTTCCGTGACCACACCAGGCTGATTGCGGCACGCCACGACCACGCTTTTGGCGGCCGCTTCAGTCCAAACACGCGATTCTTTCTGTTCAGCATCGTCGGCTACTTTTTTAAAGTTTGGATCAATCCAACGCCCTTCGTAGATACCGGCGGCTGCGACAAAACTTGCCTTAACTTCCCAGTAATCACGTGGCACAAAATGTCGGATTTTTTCTTCACGAGCAAATACTAAAGCGAGCGTAGGTGTTTGTACACGCCCAACAGGGGTCTTGAAAAAGCCTCCATCTTTACTATTAAAAGCGGTCATGGCGCGCGTGCCATTGATACCCACCAGCCAGTCTGCCTCGGCCCGTGAACGGGCAGCCGCCTCAAGCGGCTTCATAGTGTCATCGGCCCGCAGCGTAGCAAAGGCCTCGCGAATCGCATCTTGGGTCATCGATTGCAACCACAGGCGCTGCGTGGGCTTTTTTTGGCCCGCATATTGCGCAATGTAGCGAAAAATTAATTCGCCTTCACGCCCTGCGTCGCAGGCGTTGATCAAGGCGCCAACATCTTTACGCTTAATCAGTTTCACCAGCATTTTGAGTCGGTCGACCGAGCGCTTGTCTTTTGTGGGTGCCAAATCGAACTCAGGCGGCACAACCGGCAAATGCGCAAAGCTCCATTTACCTTTGACGGGGTCGTTTGGCGCAATTAAGGTCAGCAGGTGGCCTACGCTGGAAGACAACACATATTTTTCGTTTTCAAAAAAGTCGCCTTCGCGGGTAAAACCGCCCAAGGCACGCGAAATATCGAGTGCGACAGAAGGTTTTTCGGCAATGATTAAAGTTTTAGTCATTCTTGTCCAGATACAACTCTTAAAGCGGTTTACCAAGCAAGGCGCGAGGCCTAAATCAGGCTAACGCGCATCATATGAGCGGTGATTGATGCCGTGCAAGTTAGCACGTTCGGGGCCTTGACCCCAAATTTGGGTGGCCACAGACCAAAATGTCGCTATATTAGAGACCGCTAATTTTTCAAAACCTAGTGCCTGCCAGGCTTGCTGCAACACATTCAATGGATTCGACAGCTCAAGGGCTTGGGCTTTATTTTGCTTAGAAAGTTTCAACCCCGTGGCATCGAAGATCACCGGAACATGCAACACCGTAGGCGGCCTCAGCCCCAAGAGGCGAGCTAACAATTGTTGGCGCGCCGTGCTGTTAAGCAAGTCTTGTCCTCGCACAATATCTGTGACGCCTTGCTCAGCATCATCTACCACCACAGCCAGTTGATAAGACCAGATCCCATCGGCACGCTTGAGCACAAAATCACCCACCGCGCGGGCGACCTCCTGAACCTGCGCGCCCAGCCAACGATCTTCAAAACATACCGACCCCTCGGGTACTCTCAGGCGCCAAGAGTACGCCTGGCGCCCGACTGGTGCTCCCCAGCGGCAAGTGCCTGGGTAGGGGCGCTCTGAGTGAGTACTTGCATCGAGCTGACCCACAACCGAGTCGGCAATTTCACGCCTGGTGCAACCACAGGCGTACACCTGCCCGTCCACTAAAAGCCTATCAAACGCTCGTTGGTACAGGTTTAAGCGTTGCGACTGGTAAGTCACCTCGCGATCCCAGCGCATGCCAAGCCCAGACAATTGTTGCAAGATCAGTTCGGCAGCACCCAGCATCGTTCTTGGGGTGTCCAAGTCTTCGATTCTGACCAGCCATTGCCCCCGTTGGGCTCGCGCATCCAAAAAACTGGCCATGGCAGCCACGAGCGAGCCAGCATGAAGCGGCCCACTCGGGCTAGGCGCAAACCGACCAACGTAGGGCAAAGCCGTACCTAACAAGCTTAGTGCAGAAGCCGATCGTCGTCGTCGCGCAATAATTCTTCAAGGATCAGATGATCAACCTCTGACTCTTGGCTCCAGAGCACCATCAACGCGATGATTTTGATTTTTTGCAACGAGACCGAACCTTCGGTGGTGGCAAGCGCGCGATCGATCACGATCTCACGCAGCGCAGGTGACAGGGCTTCAGTTGCCTCAAGAAACGTAATAAAGCCAATCGCCTCGGGATCGAGGTGTTGCTGCTCAACGTCAGCGTAGACACGGGTACCGTTACCTGGAGTCTGCGATAGTTCAACGCACTGTGCAGTGGTTTCGGCCAAGCCCACTAACCAGCCTAATGCGTCATCAATATCGGTGTGCTCAAAGCCTGCCGCAGCAAGACGCTTTGCCAACACATCCGCCGATGGACAGGCCTCGGGGGTGTAGTAGTTCTCAAACAGGTAAACCAGAATGTCAAACATAAAGACGGGCTCCTGTTGCTGGCCGGGGCAGGGGGCACCCGACCAAGTAGTTTGACTCTACGCCAAAAACTTTACGGCGACAAGTCCGACAAATAAATTTATTTTCCAGTACCCCTTTTTTACTCTAACGAACGTCTTTTTTGCGCATAGCGAGCTGCATTAAAGTTGATGGTTTCGGGGGTGTATCGACAGTTTTCATTCGTCGCTTACAAACCACAGCAAAGCCCTACTCACTCTAGGGTAATCAACGCCGCGCCCTCCGCCACTTGATCCCCAACACCATAGAGCAGTTCTTTGACCGTACCCTCGCCAGGCGCGGCAATCGTATGCTCCATTTTCATGGCCTCCATCACCAATAACGGTTGTCCGCGTTTAACCTTTTCACCCGCAGCGACGTGAACAGCAATGACTTTGCCAGGCATCGGGGCCGTCAGCCCGCCCGCCGGTTCAGACTGCCCGTCCGTAGCGTGCGTCAATGGGTCTTTCAATACAAGTGGGGTCATTGCGCCCGACGCAAAAACGTCAAAACGCTCGCCTCGCCGCACCACGGTACCGCTTTCAGCCAAGCTGCCCAGCGTCAGTTCAATACTGAAGGCCACGGTATGACTATCTTTTGCGATATTGTCGTTCTGGGTCGCACGCCAGTCAAAGGCATAGCGCTCACCGTCTATTTCAAGCACTTGAACGACACCCTCGCGGTGCAAAACACAGCTGCGGGCACCCTCTTGATCAATCCAACTGAAGGTGCGCCGATACAAACCATTTAAACGCCAACCGTCGGTGCGTGCCCAGGGATCTTCATCAGACGAAGCCGCGGTTTCACACAATAACAACGCGGCAACCGCAAACGCCAGAGTCCCATCACCAGCCGGCGCGGGCGGTGGTAACAACGTCGCGCGCTGTTGCTCGATCAGCCCCGTGTCGAGGTCGCCGCCCGCAAAAGCCGCGTCTGTCATGAGCCGCGTCAAAAACGCAACGTTGGTATACACACCTACTACGTGCGTCTGGGCAAGCGCCTGCACCATCCGAGCACGTGCCTGATCGCGATCCGAGCCCCAAACAATCAACTTGGCAATCATGGGATCATAAAACGGCGAAATCGTATCGCCCATGCGAACACCGCCATCCACGCGAATAACTGCGTTGCCAAAGGCCGTATGTGGCGGCAAGGCAAGGTACGCTAAGGAGCCAACTGAGGGCAAAAAGTTTTTGTCTGGATTTTCTGCATAAATGCGGGCTTCAATCGCATGCCCGTTGCGCTGAAGTTGCTCTTGCGTTAAAGGCAAGGGTTGGCCGCTAGCCACCCGCAACTGCCACTCTACTAAGTCAAGCCCGGTAATCATCTCAGTCACTGGATGCTCAACCTGCAAGCGCGTATTCATCTCCATGAAATAAAAACGGCCACTTGGCTCGACAATAAATTCGACCGTACCCGCGCCCACATAATTTACGGCGCGAGCCGCAGCAACCGCAGCTTCGCCCATCGCTCGGCGGCGCTCTTCGGTCATGCTAGGGGCAGGCGCCTCTTCAATTACTTTTTGGTGACGGCGTTGCACAGAGCAATCGCGTTCAAACAAATAGACCGCATGGCCGTGCGAATCAGCAAACACTTGTATCTCGATATGGCGTGGCTTTTGCACATAACGCTCAATCAAGACTCGGTCATCATCAAAGCTCGAGGCAGACTCACGCTTGCATGAGGCTAAGGCGCTGGCGAAATCGTCAGCGCTCGTCACGACTCGCATCCCCTTGCCACCGCCACCCGCGCTCGCCTTAATCATGACGGGGTAGCCAATGGCATCCGCTTGCTGCTTTAAAAACTCGGGGTCTTGGTTATCGCCGTGGTAACCGGGCACTAAAGGCACCCCGGCTTTTTCCATCAAGGTCTTTGACGCAGATTTGCTGCCCATCGCAGCGATCGCAGAAGCAGGTGGACCCACAAAACTGATGCCAACTTTTGCACACGCGCTCGCAAAGTCAGCGTTCTCAGATAAAAATCCGTAGCCTGGATGAATCGCTTGCGCACCGTGCGCGAGTGCCGCCTGCAAAATCGTGTCGCTTTTTAAATAACTTTCGCGCGCAGCCGACGCACCAATGTGCACCGCAGCGTCACAACTGACAACATGCTTGGCACCTGCATCGGCATCCGAATACACCGCGATGGTTCGGATCCCTAAGCGGCGCGCTGTGGCAGCCACACGGCAGGCGATTTCACCGCGGTTCGCAATCAATAACGTTGTAAACACAATAGCTCCTTGATCCAACGTTTACATGCGAAACACGCCAAAGCGTGTGTCAGCAATCGGTGCGTTTAATGCAGCAGACAAACCAAGCGCCAGCACGCGACGCGTATCCGAAGGCTGAATCACGCCGTCATCCCACAAGCGTGCGGTGGCGTAGTATGGGTGCCCTTCGCGTTCGTATTGCTCGCGAATCGGCGTTTTAAATTCGTTTTCTTCGTCACTCGACCATTGCGCGCCTTTCGCTTCAACGGCTTCGCGCTTAAGCGTTGCCAGCACACTGGCCGCTTGCTCGCCACCCATCACAGAAATGCGTGCGTTGGGCCACATCACCAACAGGCGCGGTGAAAACGCCCGGCCGCACATGCCATAGTTGCCGGCCCCAAACGACCCACCGATAATGACAGTGAACTTTGGTACCGCAACTGTCGACACGGCCGTGACCAATTTGGCACCGTGGCGAGCGATCCCTTCGTTTTCGTATTTGCGACCCACCATAAAGCCCGTGATGTTTTGTAAAAACACGAGCGGGATTTTTCGTTGGCCGCAAAGCTCAATAAAGTGTGCGCCCTTTTGTGCCGACTCTGAAAACAAGATGCCATTGTTGGCGACAATGCCCACCGGCATGCCGTCGATATGTGCAAAGCCCGTGACCAGCGTCGTGCCAAACCGCGCTTTAAATTCGTCAAACTCAGAGCCATCGACGATACGGGCGATAATCTCACGCACGTCATACGGTTTGCGCGTGTCGGCCGGCACAATACCGTTAACTTCACGCACGTCATAGGCAGGTGGCATACTTTTTTTAAGCGCCAACTGCCTAGGCTTGATACGATTTAAACGACCCACCGCATCGCGCGCAAGCGCTAAGGCATGGTGATCATTTGCAGCAAGATGATCCGCAACACCAGATAAGCGCGTGTGCACATCACCGCCGCCTAAATCCTCGGTTGAAACGATTTCTCCGGTCGCTGCCTTGACTAGCGGTGGCCCACCTAAAAATATGGTGCCTTGATTGCGAACGATGATCGACTCATCACTCATCGCTGGTACATAGGCACCACCCGCGGTGCACGAACCCATGACTACGGCGATTTGCGCGATGCCTTGCGCGGACATATTGGCCTGGTTGAAAAAGATTCGACCAAAATGATCACGGTCCGGAAACACGTCTTCTTGTCGCGGCAGGTTTGCGCCGCCAGAATCTACCAGATACACACATGGCAAATTATTTTGCTGTGCGATCTCTTGTGCACGCAAATGCTTTTTAACTGTCAAAGGGTAATACGTACCTCCCTTGACGGTGGCATCGTTGCATACGATCACGCACTCGACACCCGAGATGCGTCCAATGCCTGTGATCAACCCCGCGCCCGGAGACTCATTGTTGTAGAGGCCGTGCGCCGCGAGGGGCGAGAGCTCTAAAAAAGGCGTGCCTGGGTCAAGCAGCTGCTCAACGCGATCGCGTGGCAGCAACTTGCCGCGGCCTACATGCTTTTGGCGTGCCTGCTCGCTGCCGCCCAAAGCGGTCTGTGCGAGGTGCTTGTGCAGGTCATCAATCTGCGCCTGCATCGCCATCGCATTTTGCGCAAACTCGGGCGAGCGCGTGTTAATTAGAGATTCAATTTTTGGCATGTCTCTCGACCTTTTGACCTTTTATTTTGTTCTTTACATTGTTTCGTTAAAGAGCTCGCGCCCAATTAGCATCCGGCGAATCTCGCTGGTGCCGGCACCAATTTCATAGAGCTTAGCGTCACGCCAATAACGGCCCAAGGGGTAATCATTGATATAGCCATTGCCACCAAAGATTTGGATCCCCTCGCCCGCCATCCAGGTGGCCTTTTCGGCGCAATACAAAATCACGGCCGCGCAGTCTTTGCGGATTTGGCGCACATGTTCGGAGCCCAGCTTGTCAAGATTTTTGCCCACCGTATAACAAAACGCGCGGCACGCCTGCAGCGTGGTGTACATATCCGCAACTTTGCCTTGAATCAATTGAAACTCACCAATCGATTGGCCAAACTGCTTACGATCGTGAATGTAAGGAATCACCTGATCCATCACGGCCTGCATGATACCGATGGGCCCCGCAGCTAAGACGGCGCGTTCATAATCCAAGCCGCTCATCAATACACGCACGCCACCATTCACTTCACCCAACACGTGGTCGCCCGGGATCAAGCAGTCTTCAAACAACAATTCGCCCGTGTGACTGCCACGCATCCCGAGCTTATCCAGTTGTTGCGCAATACTAAAACCTGGCATTCCTTTTTCAACTAAAAACGCCGTGACGCCGCGGGCGTTGGCGTCGGGATCGGTCTTGGCATACACCACGAGGGTGTCTGCGTCGGGCCCGTTCGTGATCCACATCTTGGTACCATTCAAGATATAGTCTGAGCCCTTGGGCGTGGCGCGAAGTTTCATACTCACCACATCCGAGCCAGCGCCAGATTCACTCATCGCAAGCGCCCCTATGTGCTCGCCCGTCAGCAACTTAGGCAGGTATTTTTTCTTTTGTACTGCGCTGCCATTGCGATGAATTTGATTGACGCACAAATTAGAGTGAGCACCGTACGACAGTCCAATCGAGGCACTCGCACGCGAGATTTCTTCCATGACGATCATGTGGGCCAGATAGCCCATGTTGGTGCCACCGTACTCTTCGCTGACCGTCATCCCCATCAGCCCAAGTTCACCCATTTTTTGCCACAAGTGCATCGGAAACTGATCCTCACGATCAGTTTGCGCGGCCAACGGTGCGATCTCATGGCGGGCAAAATCTCGCACGGCCTCGCGCAGCATGTCGACATCTTCGCCTAATTCAAAATTCAAGCCGGGTAAGTGCACAGTCGTCTCCTGTCATATTCATCTAGTTTACGTTTACGTGAGCGTCATTGCACATTATGATGGTCTGATGATACCGTCAAGCCCGGAGACAAAGTAGCAATGAATCACCTTGAACAACAACTGCAATATCCCTTAGGGGACACCCTGCCGGGCGCAGGTCTCACCCTTGAGGTCGCACCT
>Ga0114958_10002741_pt1 | contig 12984 bp, 13 predicted proteins | sample C_130208_EF_Meta_FD_89577 | JGI IMG/M metagenome (GOLD analysis project Ga0114958, IMG submission 89577) | Freshwater microbial communities from Lake Croche, Canada to study carbon cycling - C_130208_EF_MetaG | ecosystem: Environmental > Aquatic > Freshwater > Lake | place: Lake Croche, Canada... | reverse complement strand
GCTACACAGGAAGAAGCGGCGCTACCGCCACCACCGCCTGAAGGACAGGCAGCCCCACCAGCACCCCAGCAGCCTGTAGCACCAGTACAACAGCAGGCACCACCGCCCCAGGCCGCTCCGCCACCACCCCAGGCCGCTCCGCCACCACCCCAGGCCGCTCCGCCACCACCCCAGGCCGCTCCTCCCCCGCCCCCGCAAGCTGCTCCTCAGGCTCTAGCAGTAGGACCAATGCAACAGCAAGTTCCTGGTGCAGTACAGCCACCTCCAGGTCCTGTACTGAATATTCAGGAAGTCGATGCAGCAGCTCTACCGCCTGCAGCCGATAGTGACGTAAAGGTGATTACGCTCAACGCTCCTATCCCGCCTCCTAAAAACAAGTAACTCACTATTTTTTTTGATAAAAAGACCATCGGTTTCTCTATTAAAAAAGTTCCCAAGAAGTAACGACTGCTATTTTTGCCTCCTTGCCTGCTACAGTCCAAGTATCCCAGTTATAAATAAATAGAGATTGAGAATACTTAGAAACAATTTTACCAAACGCTGATTTTGTTTTTTCAGGCGAGCATCTGTAGACAATCCACTGCCCCTTCTGCTCGTTATAAGGCATTTCTTTCATGATAGACAATGACCAATGGTTATCGGTTACAGTTAGTCCTCCTGACTCTGTATACGTAAATTTACGTTCATTAGTCTCTGCATTATATGTGATAAATCCTAGAACATAGTCACTGGGATAATCAAGTAATTCCTGTTGAAGCGTCTTATCAAGCGAATAGGGTAGAATTGTAAACCCGAGATCTTTGCCACTGGAAATTAGTGTCGCCATGTTTATAATTATTTAATAGAGATATTTGTTTAAATTGTGTTGACCAAAATGCGTAAAGGTCTTTTGTGCCCTAAATGCATAAAGGTTTTTTTTGTGCCCTTTACGTCATATTGAAAATTAAGCTACTTTCCTCTGGAAAGTAGCTTAATAATGAAAATGCGTAAAGGTTTTTTTTGTTCCCTTTACGTCATATTGATTATTAAGCTACTTTCCTCTGGAAAGTAGCTTAATAATGAAAATGCGTAAAGGTTTAAAAATTGATACTAACTAATTGTTAGAGACATAGGTAAAATGGAGGCCGACATTGAACTCATTATTCGCAGCAGACCTACGATTTTAGATATCATCGAAAATCGTGGATACGATGTAACCAACTATAAGAATGTACATCCCGAAGATATTCTCAAATTCGCATCAACAAACCCAGACTTACTCCGTATCACAGCGACTAAGGTTCCAGGTGGTGTAGCACCTATGGAGCGCTGTGTAGTTCTTTATTGGGTAGCAAATCCAATGCGACTTCGTCTAGAGCAGGAGATTGCAAAGTTCTGGGACAACGAGGTGACAGGCCATTTCAATAAGGAAACAGACGAAGTCATCGTCATTCTTTCGGAGCCGTATCACGAGGCCTTTGACCTGACGTCCGTGAAGCAGTGGAATATACAGAAGGCACGTATTTCATTCTTCCATCTGAAGAACCTTATTAGTAATCCTGCACATCATACATTTGTACCTCCGCATCGTAAGCTTACTCAAGATGAGATTGATACAGTGATTGCTGAAACGCACGTGAAGACAAAGTCTGAGTTTCCGCATATCAAGTATCATCGTGATATCCAGGCTCGTGTATTGGGATTAGTACCCGGCGATGTGGTTGAAATCCAGCGTCCTTCCGAAACATGCGGGATTTATACAATGTATCGTATTTGTGTGCCATAAGTCTAAAACCAAAGTAGAGTAAATGAGCGATACAGATGGTTTAGTCCAGGCTCGTACAAGTGAAGTAAGTACTATTACTGATACTGTTAATATGAATTTACAGCTTATTACTGATCGTACACCTGCAGCGGCATTAAATTTACCTGGTGCGGGCACAGCTATTTCTACAGCAAAGACGTCGATTGAAGCTGGTCTCAGTCGGCTGGCACAGATAAATAATGACGTAGACCGCGCTACACAACAAATCACAGCGAAGGGGAAGCAAACAGGCTCGGCTTATTTGAATGCTAAAGCTAGCATTGATACGTTAAAAAAGGAAACCGAGCAAAATAAGACACTACTTGAAATACGTAAGGCGCAGACAGAAAGCCTCAAAGAAAAATACGCAGCAGATAATCACAGTTCCTATTTGGGATTATGGAGACCTCTTTCCGAAGATACACGTGTTGCTCTTTTTGTACTCAGTATCATACTTGGCCTGGTAGCCATTGTATCTGCTGTTTTTTTCTTTAAGGATAACATGCCTTCTATGCCATCACTACCGTCCTTTGGTGCTGCCCCGGCAGTGAAACCAGCAGAGCGGTCCACTAACTTCTTTGGTGGAGCATTACGTAGACTTTTTCCAAATAAACCTTAGAGAAGTATGTCAGATTATACTCAAACAGGCGTCCCGCAGGCATTAACTGATATATGCAGTCCGCCTGCAAACAACTACACGGATCAACAGTTACTAGCATTAATGCCGAAAGGTATTGCGACCGATTCGTTAGTTCCCGATGCGTCCACAGGCCGCATTCCGGTGGCCCAACTGAACAGCAGGGTCCAGGCGTTGATAAGTAGTGGTGTTATCCCTGCTCGTCCACAGGTTAAGGTAGGCACAGGTCTTGAAACAGACTTAAACAAGTTAGTCCCCCAGGATGCAGAAATGTTCAAGAACTTCCGTACTGAATATTGCTACTATGAGCAGCGCTACCGATTTGCGTTGAAGAAGTTCTTAAGTCTCGCGACAAGTCGTAATGCTGGAGATGATAACAATGCACAGAAAATGTTAGAAATCACAAAGAAGCTCAACTTGCGCACAAACAGCGTTCTTGAAGTTATGAACTACATGGCTCAGAGCCGCGTTACAGAAGTTAACGATAACAAGATGAACATTGATAAATTCAATAAGAGTATCAATGAGAAGTTATCTAAGCTCAACCAGCAGTATGGTTTTTTAACAAAGGAGAACACCATCGTGAACACACAGCGTGCGTCAGTACTGTACACAGAAGAGAAGAACAATTACACAACAAACCAAATAAGTGTCTGGGCGGCGCTCAACGTAATTGCGTTAGCGACCATTTTCTACGTATATCGCTCGTAAGTAGTTTTAAAATAGTATTCGGTTAAGGTCTTATTAGACCTAAACCGAATAATTTGGTCACAATCGGTAGAGAGACACGATGGCGAATAATCAATATATTCCCCAGGCGATGGCCTACCAGGACCTAGAACGTCTACAATTTTCTAGGAACCTCCGGGCTAACCCAGAAGACTATAGTGCATACGTAAATGAACGTGTGGAGAAACTTACCGATGAAATTTACAATCGTAAGCGCGCAGCGTTTCAGAAGGCGCACATAGACCTTGCGCGGTACATGGATTTGGACCACAACGCAAATTTCTACAAGGAACGTGCGGGAGACGTGGACCGTCTAACTGATGCCATGGCGGCTAATAACGAGACTATTAAGCAAAAGCTAGTACGTGATAACGCAGTTTCTCGTCGTCAGTTTGAGATTAACGAATGGTACAACCAGAACAAGCTAGAGACCCTTTTTTTCTTACAGGTGTTCTTTATCGTATCTATGTTGATGGCGTGCGTTATCTACTTACAGAAGACAAGTGCCGTGACAACACAGACAGCATCACTCATCACAATTCTGTTATGCGTAGTTGTGGCTGCGATTGGCGTATACCGTTACTACTACACACGTCGTATACGCGATGCTCGTCTCTGGCATCGTCGCCACTTTGCCAAGCCGAAGGCACCGAAGATGCCACCAAAGTGTGCGGGCGGTTCAACTGTGCTTGCGAACCTGGACGAGCTCATTCCAGAGGGTGTTGCGGCATGCGCTGCCCAGGCTTTGGGCAATCTCGGAAACGCAGAGCAAAGTTTCGAAAAGTGGCAAACAGAGCTGGAGCAGAATATGGCGGATTACCAGACTTCTGGCAAGCCGCCGAAGTCAGTGTTTGGCAAAGCAGGGTCTCTAGGTGGCTTGGTTTGCGACCAGCTCGATACAAGCCGGCAGTAAACATCTTAACTATTACAACATACAAAGACTAGTATATTCTTTGTATATTATAAGAGGTACTCCATGGGTAATAAACAATCATCACCGGCTCCGCCGCCTCCACCACCTCAACCAGCTGCTCCGCCGCCGCCCCCGCCACCAACTCCGGCGCAACAGTGCGCTCTTAGCAAAGTACAGCTAAACCAGATACAGGCGGACTTGACAAGTAAACAAACGCAGGTGGATACATGCGATCCACAGGGAGCACAGGCCCGGCTTACAAATGCTGCAATGGCAGCGAATAATGACTATGTGTATCAAAAGCGCAGTAAGTTTAATGAATTGCTGCAAGCGAATACAGCAGCAACAACAATTTACTATAATGTTCGAGATGCAGTGGCGCCTATTTTAACTGTAGGGACTGAAGTAACTGACCAACAAAAGCGCCTGCTTGAGGAAAATCGTAAGTACACGCGTGCGCAACGCAAGGAGCGTCGTACATTCTTGGATAATGATCCGTCAGTTGGGGTCGGTGGTGCTCCAGCCGTTCGTACTAGTGATGACAAGGTATTATTGTTCTTTTGGATCACGTTTGGGCTTGCGCTCTTAATCGCCTTAGTCTATCTACTCAACGTCTTTGGTACGGGTATGGATATGAAGCAGAAGGCCATGATTGGCGCGACAGTTGTATTTGTTTCCTATGGGCTGGTGTACTTTTTACTTGCACAATATGGATAGGGGCTAAACAGATAAGCATTAAATATACTTAGGATGGATCATATTTATTTATTTGTTGTTGATGGTGCTGAATGGGAAGACATCGTTGTGTATTTGACTGTTGAAGAAGCGATTGAAAAATCAAAGAAATATCCTAAGGCAAGGCTGGAAGTATTCGCCAATTCTGAAAAAGGTGGTTACAAACCGACATATAATTATTATCAAAATGGTGTTTTAGTCCAAACTTAAGGCATGTGCTGTAGCAGCCCAGGAACACTACCACTAATATCTTCACCATCCTGACCAACGCGAACGCCCCAGAACTCGTTCGCGTTGCTGTTCTTCTTACAGAGTTCTCTCATCCGCTCAACAGCATGTTCAACCTTCATCTCACAGGCCTTACCCTGTGCTTTCTTCCAGGCCGTAAACAGAGTGCGGAACTCCTTCATGCTGACTGGACCTGCGTCAGGCTCCACCACGAATGTCTCGCCGATGAACTGCATGAACATGTCGCTCTCCTGCTTGTACTTGTCGGATGCAGCCGTCACAGACGCCGGCTCCCTCAGACCATGAGTGAGATAGTGCTCCTGATAGTACCAGACAAGAATGCCTAGGAACGCCGTTCGCCAATGACGGAGCTTGTTCTCTAGGTCGAGGTCCTTCTCATAAATGTTCTGAGCAGGATTGATTGTAGGATCACCAGGGTCCTTAAAAGTGCTGATGTGCGGAATGACACGAATGCGCCGCCAAGTGCCATTGTCCGTCTTAGACACAGGTGGTAGGTCGTTACATGACATGAAGATCTTGCCCGTGATACTAAACTTATCCTGGTCTCCATAAAGGCCACGAGCCGCTACACGGTCACCACCTGTGTACTGCTTCATAATCGCTGTGTTGATCTTCTCGTTGTCATCAGGCTCACCTGTATGGATGTAGCGGCGGCACTTAATCGTGATAATATCAGGATTGGCTGCACCACTATCAGGCTTCTTCCTCGTAAAGACAGTCGTGCTAATCGCTGTACCATAGTCACCGAAGGTCAGCTCCATCAGCATCTCAATCATCGACTTACCGTTCGAGCCCTTGCCCTGCATCACATAGAACCTCTGCTCCTTGTTCGTGCCCTCGAGACAGCTCGACAGAAGGGTCATGACGTATTCACGGAGCACAGGGTCAGGATAGATACGGTCGAAGAACTCGAGAATCAGCTTTTGCGTGGGCGTAGGATTAGATGGAACATAGACCTCATAAGGAATAGCTTCCATATCAGGGTCATTACGACCCATCTGGAAACTAATATTATCCTCTGGAACACCATCGCGGAAGAGAACACAAGGCTTACCCTGCTCGTCGTAGTGACGAAGGTCAAGGACACCATTTGCTACACCGAGAAGATAGGGATTTGCATTGAGCTTCGCTAGAAATTCATCATCATAAAACTTCTCTTGGCACTCACGAAGGACATTATCCTTAAAATTGGTAGTTTCTAGTTTTATCTGAATACCAATAAGGAGCTTTTGCTTCTCAAGCATAGCCTTGTTATCATCTTCTGTGCCTGTATCCTTAGCTTTGAAGTGAAGAGGGCACTCACGTATAGCAATTTGATATTCTTTGTTGATACCCTCACTCAATCTTGCTCTCAGTTCGGTTGGGGTCCGCATGTGCTTCCACGCATGTGCTAGCTTAGGGAACTGATACCATTCGACCGAACGGCCTTTACCATAACTTGCGCGGAATTCATGCATATATTTTCTACAGACAAAGGATGCAATGTTTACATGTGTGTCCTTAGCAAAATGTAGAATCCAAGATGTTAGGGTCTCACTCAAGATACTGTTATACGTTGGCTCATTGTCTTGTTTACTCCAATGCTGAAGACTGCCCATGCCAAGTTTCTTCGATTCATCAACCTTAATAATATTCCACTTTGCGCGAAGGTCAGCATCACTATATGATGCCTTCTTATGACCAGGATCAACACGGCGAGTAAGATCAACCCAAGCTGCATACGACTCTTCGGTATTTGCTACATTCTTAAGAAGAATAGCGCAATTGACCCAATCCTGATAGTCACCAGCGCGCTTCTCTGCATTTACACATTCCTTAAAAAGCCTATAACACAGTTTAATATCTTCCTTTTTAACATCATTTGTTACACGTATGCCATCTTCTGTGTCCGTTACTACCAATTGGTTATCAGTATCATTCTGGGGAACATCAGACACAGGAGGTGCAGGCACTAATGCATTCGCCGCTGTCGCCTTACCAGACCCCCAATTAACCATCAGGTCTTCCCACTCATCCTTGCGTATAGACCGCATATCAAGTGCCGTAGGCTCAGAATGATTACGACGAACACTTAGCAATTTCATGAGCTCCAGATTGTCCTTGATAGGTACGACTTCTGTCATCACATCGTGGATAATCTCGGCAAGCTCATCAAAGTTTGCAGGGTCACCGCCATCCAGTGCCTCCTTTACATCAGCAATTGTAACCTTCCATCCGCGAATTAGTTTATAAGGAGATTTGTTTGGTTTAGTAGCACCATAGAAGAACCAACCTGCATGCTTGATTACAGAGACATCGTAAACATCTTCAGATGTATTTTTTACACCATGCTCACCAAATATCCTCTTAATAATCTCACGCTGTAACAAGAATCCACGAATACCATACTGATATTTGGAATTTGTTGTTAAGTTTGCACACTGGATATGTACTCCATCTTTGTGTTTTTCACTATCCTTCTCAGGACCTGGCTTTTCTAGATGCCAGAAGATAAGGTCTTCTTGCAGATCTTCTACCCTCGAAAAGTACACCATTGTCGCAATATACTCTGCAATAAACTTCTGAATGTCATCATTAGTAAATTGCCTAACCAAAGGAGCACCTAGTTCATATTTAAAATCTAGATCGACTAGTGGTGGACGGAAAGATTGTTGTGGCTCACGACATCTTTCAATCAGATTACTAGCCCTCAACGGTTTTCCTCCAACAAAGATATGATCATGTAGAACGCGAAGGAATGTGTCATATTCTTCGTCTTCTACCTTATATGATCCACCTCCCATACCAGTCATTGTGGCTTTTTCACCATCTTTGACCCTATGGTCGTTCAGAAACTTACTTAGCGTTTGCTGCATTGTTACTATTCAAAAACCTACTTCAGAACCAGTTCAACTTTTTATTGATTTCAGTTTTTCAACGGCACTCTTAAAGTCATATTTTATCGTCATGCGATAAATACGGCTCGTCTCAGACCCGCCATCGTGGACCTTACTCTCTTCAGCTCTCTTCAAAAGATCATCGTAATTTTTCTTAAATAATTCGGTCATTGTCTCCTTGAAGTCCTCGGCAAACGCAGGCGTCTTTGTCATCATCCAGCAAACAGCTGTATGAAGATTGGCATGCCAGAGTATACGATTGTAGACGACCGAGTCAGGATGATCGGCTCTGTAGTCACGATATGCTGGCTCATTAATAATCGGATTGTTGTGTAGAACATCGCTCATAATCACTAGCAAAACCGACTCCAATGTCTGCACACCAGACCACTGTGGCCCATCGTGCCACGTATTTAAAATACTCAAGCAGACTTTTCCATCTGTATACATATTTGGATTAAACCGTGTATAACCATCCTGGGTCAACGTCTTGACCTTTACAGGTCCAAATGGATAGTCCTCAGGGAATTCAATGCTAAAGAAATAATACCCACCAAAATAAGGCGTATCTTTCTGTCCAACTAGCATCGCTATACCTTTCATTACGCTGGCTTCATCGGGCATAAAATAAATACCAGCCGCTGCTAACGTAGCAGCATTGGTAGTCGTGACGGTCAGCACATCGCGCTGAATCCGCCGGGTAACGGACGGTGGCATATTCTATTTCATCTTAGACAACCTGCCTTTAAGGCCTGCTCTTAAACGCATCCGTTATCGTTTTAAGGAAGGTTGAAGGACGACAGCCAAGAATATCCACATCGTTGTGTCGTAAGAAAATATAAATACCATCGTTAAATACTGGCGCAGCCGTAATTCTAGTCAAAGGAGTTCCGTCCTTTTCAAATCCCTTTAACACATCGATCGTTCTATACCCTTTCTTTGCCATCATACATCCCCTGAGCGCAGAGCAAAGCCACGGCGATAAATAGGTTTCGAACGGATAATAACAATGAATAGAAAAGAGGAACTGTCCAAGATCACGTCCATATTTCATACAATCATGTTCATCGCAAAACCAGCTGCCGGCACCGAGCAACGTTGCGCGCGGATTGGGTGTTCCAGGCCCACACGAAAAACACGCAAACCCGTAGTCAATCAGTACAACATCATTTTTACATGTCCATTTTCCAAATGTATCTATAGGAATAGTTCTAGCAGACCAATGCGTATCATGTAATCGCACAAAGATATTATTGATTTTCATATCACGATGATTAAAATGCAGAGTTTCCTGCAGTAGTTTAAGATAAAAGGCTATCTGCACGACTACATCCATAATTATCATATCGTTTGCCACACGATCACCTACGTGAAGATGATGCTTTAAAAAATTCTCAAGAGTGCTACCCTGTAATAGTTCCATGACTAACCAAACACTATCGATATTTGTAGGAAGCGAAGAAGTACCACCATCCTTCGATACGGCACAGACTTCATGTAAATGTGGTACCGCTTCACAATATCCTGCTGTTTCAAACATTTTACAGATAACCGCATGAATATATGCTTCATATAGAATAGCATTTACTTCTTCCTCGTACGTTTTTAACCGACTTCTAGGTGTTTGCTGCTCCTCTTCGGGCATGACATTTAGAGGAATTTTTTTTATACATACAGGCTCAAAATTACCTTGCTTTTGTAGAACGAGTGTATTTGTAGAACCATCTATTTCTTGTTTAAAAATTGCTCGTTTTCCCTTGTATATCTTTGCGTAGCCGCCATCATTAATTTTAGTGTCTTTTATATAGGCAGGCATATATTTGTCCGTACCTCTATGAAAGAATGTATGGGGAAAATAAACTTCTGTGCCACTCATAAGTTGTGGGGGACGCAGAAGCTTCAGATGGTTTGAATTAGGTAAATGATCTTTGATATTTTTAAGTTCGGCTGGTACGGTGATACCATCCCAGCCGAAACGTTCCAAAGAGAACGCCATCTTAACTTGGGTTTAGACTTTTTTTGTAACATTCGCTATTTCAAAATATTGAACTGATCCATACGTTACTTTTCCATCGACGGTTCTAGCTAAAGAAACACCTAATCTATTGTCTTTGTTCAAAAACTTAACCTTTCCGTCTCTTTTAGGTTTATCAGGTTCTTCTGTAGTAACTAAATCATCTTTAAAGATGGGTGTACCATCTTTATAACTTCCTATTTGTTTTGGTTCAGCGGGCAGCTTAGGCTCGACGGGTGCTTTGGGCGCTTTCAGAGACTTATTATATCTACTCAGAGCTTTTCTTCCAGCCATAATTCTGTTCCGTCTTGTTGCTGCTGGAGAGTTGATCCTCTTCAATAATTTGCCGCGAGTAGACATGATTATATCATCATCGGCAAGATCTATGTTACTTCCTGGTTTTAATTGTGCAATTTGCAAAGAATTACCTCGTTTACGTAAAGCTATACCTCGTTTACCTATGTATTTGCCTTCTTTTTGTTCAACAATGTTACCTAGTTTTATTTCTGCACCATCTTTATTCTTTCCCAGGACATCAACTACACCCTTTGATGCGAGGATTACGCGCAGTCTATCTGCCTCTTCTTTCAAACTTTCATATTTAGGTTTTAGTTCATCAAGCTCTTTCTTCAGTGATTCCGCTTCAACCGTTTTCTTTCGAAGGTCTTCCTTGATTGTATCATAATCGGCTGATGCTGCCACTTTCGCTTTTAGAGCTGCTACTTCTACTTCCAACTTTCGTTTATCTTCTTCAGTGACTAAATCCTGAACCTTGTCGGTACGACCTTTAGGAAGCGCACGAAGTTGTCCTAATAATCTTTCTTTTTCGGCTACAGCAGAAGTTGCCTCTGCTTTTGCACTAGTTAGTTCCGATTGAGCTTTCGCTAATGCAGTGGCAGAGGCAGTTGCTTCCTTAATCGCTGTTTCAGATTTAGACTTTGCAGTCCGTAACTCGGCTTGGACTTCCTCGAGTTGTCTTTTTAATTCTTGTACGTCATCTCCGTAATTCTCATTATTATCTTCCTCTTCTTCCTCTTCTTCATTTTTAACATCTAGGTTATTAAATCCGTGTTCAGTTGCTGTATCATTTATAACACCATTTTGGATATATTTAGCAACACCACGTATTCCACCTACAACTAAAGCGGTAAAATCTTCATATTTTTCATACTTATCTTTATCAGTGATGTATTTATTCTGAAGCACTTCATAATACTCTGGAATTCCTACATATTCTTCTTCTTCTAGTACACCACGTACTGCATTAAACTTGTTTCTAAATGTGTCTGAAAATTCTACTTTTAGCTTATCATTTACAATACCTAAGAAAAACATTTGGTGAAACATGGCTAGAAAGACTACTTGCTGCGGTACAATTTCATTAATACTTTTGATATTACTATCATTTCTGTACACCAATTTTACTAGAGCATGCGTATTGGGGAGTTCAGATAGTATTTTTTCAAATGCAGGTCCGTTCACGGCTAGGACTGTTTTCGGGTCTAGCGCAACCTTCGTTATAGAATTCTTCTCTCCACTATCTGAAGCTGTATCATCGACAAGTATAATCGCCTTTTCGAAAGCGTCAATTGGTTTAGCCTTATATTCTTTCAGAGTAAGTATTGTAAAATCTGTAGGACCTCCTCCGCTGCTCGGGGGAAGAATAAACAACTGATCGTTAAAGTCCATATCCTATCGTGTTCTAAGAAATTAGCTTTATCCGATTTGCCTACATCGGATTTCCTGCCAGGCCTACGGCCAGGCGGAAGCGTCGGATTGTCGGATTATCTACCTGGCCTACGGCCAGGTGATAGCGTCGGATTTTCTGCCAGGCCAGGCGGAAATCCTTTAAAAATTGATATAAAGCTATAAAAATTAACATCTAGTAGACTAGAATGGACGAATATGCAGATGTAGGTGAAGGTGACTATGTAGAGGAGGAGCAGATCGAGGAGGAGGCGGAGTTTGAGACTGCCGATGTCGAGCAGACTGAAGCTCAGCGCTCTGAGGCTGCCGATATATCAAAGCTTCTTCGTCATCACAATGAAGTCTTTATTCCGTACGAAGAGCAGGTCTTCGCACAACTCCATACAACGCCCGGTGGAGGAGATGGCGCAAAGGTCGCAAAAGTAGGCTTCCGTGATACTAGTAAACTTGATGCAAAGCACATCACCTATCCCTTTCTAACAAACTATGAACGCACCAAGGCGATTAGCTTTCGTGCGAGCCAGATTTCGAATGGTTCTAAGCCTTATATTTTGGTACCGGACGGTGTGACCGAAGCGTATCAGATTGCGAAGTTGGAGCTTGAGGCAAAGCGTCTACCGTATATCATTAAGCGTCCTTTGCCGGATGGGTCCTATGAGACATGGCAGCTGGCCGACCTTCTGCTGTTCTAGTAACTCCACGTAATGCCAAACACACCCTTTTTTGAGAGCCAGTTAAGCGCCTCCTTAAAGTCATCGTGGTCGGCCTCGGACCAATCATACATATCTTCGCCGCCCCTGTTGTCCAATACCTCCTGCCATTCTGGATAGTTATATAGGAATGTATCTACACATGTAGTATATCCCTCAATACCACCAATGTATAAATGAAATACGTGTCCGCGTTGCTTCAAGAACTTACGATACTTCTCGGGCACTACATATTCACAGGGAATATACGGCAGCTTTTCCAAGTTCTTTCCCCATACGAACGGCAGACCTGTCTTATCGTCAATCCATACATTCAAAGTAATATTCAAATCAAAGCCCATTTTACAACGTAGAATTGGCTGTGCTTTCGTTCAATTTTTCTTCTATGTGTGCCAAGGCTTACGGCCTGTCTTAACGCATACGATGGAGAACCCCTTCATAATACAGACGGCAACCGAATTGTGGTGTTAAAAGCAAAACCCAGTCGTCGTCAAGAACTTCTGTTTTTGCAGCGTCTTTAAGGCACACGATCAGTTCATCCAGTTTACTCGTATCACTAAATCCTGGACCATTCTCTTCAAGCCATTTAGCGGCGTCATTGAATAGGTACGTACGAGCCTTAAAATCCATT
>Ga0114958_10002739_pt1 | contig 12986 bp, 9 predicted proteins | sample C_130208_EF_Meta_FD_89577 | JGI IMG/M metagenome (GOLD analysis project Ga0114958, IMG submission 89577) | Freshwater microbial communities from Lake Croche, Canada to study carbon cycling - C_130208_EF_MetaG | ecosystem: Environmental > Aquatic > Freshwater > Lake | place: Lake Croche, Canada... | reverse complement strand
TGTTTCTGAATGTGAATAGGAACCAGCCCAGGAAGAGGTACGATTTACTCGTGATGGCTTTCGTGGAACTCATTGTGGCTCACCCCAATCAGAATATCTGCCTGCTGTGTATTTGCGACAAGGGCGATAAGGGGGGCTGGTGGCTGTTTGATATTTACAAGAGAGAGTTGCAGCTGCGTGGCGTGGGGGTGGATCGTTACATGAACAGGTTGATGCTCACATCTCAGGATATGACCTTCACGGACGAGGCGATCAATAAGTTCTACAATATCGCGGATGTGGGGGTGAATTCCGCAGAAGGCGAGGGCTGGGGCTTGTGCAATTTCGAGGGGATGGGGGTGGGGGTGCCTCAGGTCGTGCCAAATGTGGGAGGATTCAAGGAGTTCTGTAAGGAAGATAATTCTGTCCTGGTGGAACCCAAGTTTCGCTATTATCTCCCGACAGTCTATTCTCCTGTGGGTGGTGAAGTGAATTGTATTGATGCTCACGATTTGTTTTTGGGCATGGAGAAGTATCTGGATGCGGATTTACGCAAGAAGCACGGGGAAGCCGCCCGCGCGAAAGTTCTCGAGTATACTTGGGAGCGGGCGGTGGTGCCCTTAGTAAAGCGGCTGAAGGAGGCGGTGGACGATGAATAATGTTGGACTAGAGTAGAATGGCGGCAGTGGCACGAAATATTGCGGTGAATACTGCGGCTTCTGCAGTTTTTAACCCTGTAAATCCAGGAAATCTTGCAGAAGCTTATGTGGCTTTGTATAATCTTCATACGGGAATTAATGAGCCAGCATTAGCTGGGGCGAATGCACGTGTACGTGCAGATGCATATGCAGAAATGGAGAGAATCGTTACGGCTATTCGTGGGATTGATGCGAATGCTGAACGTGTCGCTAGTTTGGCAGCCCCTGGTGCAAATGCAAATGGAAATATTAACAATATTGTCGCGGCTGTTACTGGACCTATTCGTCAACAGGTTGCTCGAGATGTAGCAGCTGGTCGAGTTCCAGATCCTCTTGCAGAAGCTCAGCGTATGGCAGCACTAGCAGCCCCAAATCCACTTGATGCTGCTAAGGCGCGCGCTGCTGCTGCTGCTGCTGCTGCTGCTGCTTCACTGGGTGTTGCTAATCATGAGAATGATGAGGCTATAGCTGCTGCTCGTGCTGCGCGTGCTGCTCCTGGTTTACTTGGCGGAGGGGGAGCTGGAGGTGGTGATGCTTATGATGCTCCTCTTGCTGACGCTGCTGTAGCTGCAGCTGCTGCTCTTGCTGCTTCTGACGAAGCTGCAGCTGCCGATGGCGATGCTCAAGCTGCTGGTGCTGCTGATGTTGCTGCTGCTGCTGCTGATGTTGCTGAGGCTGCTGCTGCTCGTGCAGAAGCCGCTGCAGTAGCAGCAGCTGGTGCTTTTGCTGCTGTTCGTGCTGCAGCTGCAGGTGGCGGTGGCGGTGGCGGTGGCGGTGGCGGTGGCGGTGGCGGTGGCGGTGGAGGCGGAGGTGGAGCAGATCCTTTTGCCCTTCTCATGGCAGCAACTGATGTATTTGGTGAAGCAAATCGCGCTCTTAATAATGCTGGTGCCCCTGCTGCTGGTGCAGGGCGAACCCCTATATCTGACGCGAATATAGTTGATGTCACAGGGAGAGCACAAGCACTCCGTCTTGCTATTGCTGCAAATCAAGCACATCCAAGACATGGAGACGCAGAAGCAGAATTAGTTCGTATTGATGCCCTTATTGCTGCATTTAATGCTGGCCAGCTTGATGATTTGATTGCAATGATTGACGGTCAACATAGCGGAAATAATGCTAGACCTGCAGCCGCGGCGAACAGTTTACAACAAAGAACTTTAGCTATAAATAATAGACTGGTAGCATTAATCGCTGATGCAGGCCAAACAACACGGCAAATTGAACAGTTAACAGGACAGATTCTTCATCAAGGAGCTCGTTTAGCAGGGGGTGATCTTGCAAGAATCAGAGATGCCCTTACAGAGTTATTCCGAAGAGAAAGAGCAACCATTGCATCAGTGGAAACGAGATTAGCAGCAGCAGGCGCAGGCGTACAGGCTGGTGACGTAACTAGAGCGCTTAATGCTACACGTGCCGCATTTGATCGCTTAACCGCAACACACGGTCAAGCTACTCGTGCCAATGCGCCACCAGCACCTGCTGCGTTAAATGCTGGACTAGCTGCCAGAGCAGCGCTTCCTGAATCGCTAGCCGCTAATGGTCTCTCTGCACCAGGTGGTGCATTAACTGAGGCAGTTACTGCATTAACAAGTAATCTTAGACCAATTATGAAAATAGCTGGAAGAGATCTTTTTCCTGAATATAAACCTCTTATAAATACAGTCATAGATAATTTACAAATAATAATGAATGCTCCAAATTGGACTATAGATAAAATAAAACCTACAGATAAAGTAGACGATATTATAAGTGACGGTATTGCATATGTATTACGTTATTATAAAGATACGCAACTAGATCTTCCAGGAGGCCAAGATCGGGCTGCATTAGGATTAGAAGCAGGTGGTCAGAGTTTTTTTGAATTAAGAGGAATAAAACGAAAATTAGCATTAAAGAAAACGTTAACGCCTGCGCAAAAAACCCTTATCGTAGAATTTATTAAAGCTATTCCTGCTCGAGCTGCTCGTGGTATACAAGGTGGAGGTAGACGTAAGAACAATGCACATAAGAACAATGCACATAAGAACAATACCCGTAAGAACAATGCGCGTAAGAACAATGCACGTAAGAGCAATACCCGTAAGAACAATGCGCGTAAGAACAATGCACGTAAGAGCAATACCCGTAAGAATAATGCACGTAAGAGAAATACACGTAAAAATAAACATACCAACAGACGCTAAGCTACTAAACGCAAAGCCATCGACTCTATTGTTATATAGAGTAGATGGACGAGCTTCTTCACGAGATTCATGAAGCAACTCGAAATATAAACCGACGGTCTGGAAACGTCGATCGAGATATTGATAGAATTGTTGATAAATCAAATGAACTCCTTCGACAAATTCAAGCCTTAGATTTTTCAGAAAATACTCCTGGAACGATTAATGCGATACGACAGAAACTTCAACGGATTCAACAGGCGACTCGAGGTAAACTACAAGAACCCCGTCTTGCCGTAGTGAACAATCTCTTTGGCCAATTATATAACGCCTTATCTCCGAATCGTCTTGCAAATGCAATCTCACGGTTAGGGACTGTTGGGGCTTCTGCGCTCGCTCGTAGCCAAGCAACTCGTACGCGAGGGCTGGCTCCTAATGCATGGGTAACTGCTCCTGTGAATACAAGAGGTGGAAGACGTACTCGACGAAGACGATCCAAACTATATCTATAGAATAGATGGCGGAAGTCGCTGAAGTCACCGAGGATAATCTAGTTCTAGTCATTGAGACGCTAAGTAATTATTTAAATGATCCTATACACCTTCATGCTATTGACGATGATACGTTAGCTAATATACAGGGTGATATTGGAACATTACAAACTATACCTCTAACGAATAAGAATGCTATGGCAGAAGTAATTGTAAGTATCATAGAACTTCTCAATGTAAACAAATCAACTCCGGGTTTTGATAGTACAGATTTAGAAAATGCCATTGAAATCCTCGAAGGTGTTGTTCGTAATCTACGATCAACCAGAGGCGGAATCTTAGCATCAACCTTTAAAACAAGAGGTCCTCGTTCTGCAGGTGGATCTCTAGGCGGATCTACATCTCTAGGCGGATCTACATCTTTAGGCGGTTCTACATCTCTAGGCGGTTCTGGGAATGTATCAGCATTAACCCCTGTAAACCATGATGCTGAGTTTGCTGAACATGCGGTTCAACAGCTATTTGAACCAAATAATGAAGATCCGAAGAAACAAACCTTTTTACATAATAAAGGAAGATTTAGCAATTCGTTTTTTACACGGAATATACGAACAAATAAAACTACCTATGGTACAACCGACTATTTTCTCTTTCAAACTTATGTGAAAGGAATACGAACCTTACTTGAAGGAACCCCATTTAATCGAGAGGGTCTTCGACGCATTATGTTCAATCCATATGCAAAAAAGAGATTAGAACGAATTATTCGCTATACAGATACAACGAAATTCCTAGGAATGGAACCCATTCGACCAAAATTTGATATGTCTATATTTCATTCAAAGCTTGGATCAACAAATGAATTTATTGATGTTGGAACGACCACCGATAATACGGGGTTACGCAAAGAGATTGCGGATCGATCCTGGACAGCCTTAGCTAACTATTTTATTCAGTTAGATACGAAGATAAATCCTAGGGTAAATAATTATTTAGCACAAGTAAATAAATTCGCTGCCGTCGTAGGACAACCATTAATTCCTCTTGAGAATGTCGAACAACAAATGGCGAATGTACGGGCAGGATTAGATCCTGTACTCAAATCAGCAAATACACAGATCGCAACCTTAGATCTGACCCAACCTACAAAAGATGAGCTTGTTCGACTTGGAACTGCCTTGTTTCCACGGCTTGGGGGTGAAGCCTTTTTATCTTTCATAAACCGATTAGGAAAAAGTAACTTGACAGTTCAAGATCAGCTAGTACTATTGAATAAAATCGATATCATAACACAAAATCCAATCCTACTTGCTGGAGTACCTAATTCACTCGCAGGGATGCCAAAGAATAGTCCAATTCAGGTTGATCCTGCAGATATTCTTCCCTTACGAAAGTATCTTACTAGCTTTTTTTCTCCGGAAGTATTACGTGAATTACCTGATTCTCAGATCCCCCGCGTCTTTGTCTTTGTGAATTTATTGTCCCAGATATTAAACAAAAAAACTGGCTTGCTTGAGAATGTTCCCAGACCAGACCCAATTAGAGGATCTAGTTATATTAGTAATTATATAATAGATACATTAAACTTAGATGTCAACAAGAAACAAGAGAGGGACTATGCGAACCTTATGACGGCTCAAGTATTTAACGCATTTTGTAAAACTAAGAAGTTTGTTACCACAAAAGAATGTAGAAACTATTTATTTACAGATGGCGATACTGAACTCCTGAATCAACTTATTGATCAGGCTGTCGAAGGTATAGGTCAAGGACGTAGAAATATTCTAGCTGGTCGAATTGGTATTGCTAAGAAAGCAATTCAGAATGCTAGAGTAGAAACCAGTATTGATACTATATTGAATAGAGCTGGAACAACTCATTCTCGTGTAAAGCCCTTTCTAAATCAGTTTAACCTTGATACTTCAACAGAAAGGGAAGCCAGGGTAGCTACTGGACTCGAGGAGGCCAAGGCACTAGAAGTCTTCAATGCATCCAGGCTAGCCAGCGCAGCCAATGAAACCAGGCAAGCCAGAGAAGCCAGAGAAGCTACAGAAGCGAATTTCGCCAGAAGAACTGAGAATGCAAGGAAAGCAAGTAATGCAGCTAGTGCTGCAAATAGGGCAGAAAAAGCTGCAATGAAGCAAACCCCCCTTGTCACCGCTATTGAGGCTGCAAGGAAGGTACTAATAGCTGCTGATAGGATAGCTGCTGAGGCTAAAACAAAGGCAGATAATCTTGCGGATACTGCAAGCAGGGCAGCTAATGCGTATCAGACTGCAACCAATGTGTATCATACTGCAAAGAACAAAGCAAATGCTGCAGAGAGAAAAGGTGCCACTAGTAATGTTCAGAAACAATCTGAAGCAAAATATGCCATATATAAAGGTGCCATTATGTCAAGATTAGGGGTCGATGCTGATCAAGTAAAAAGCGCTGCAGATGAAGCAAGAAGGGTTGCTGATAAAGCAAAGAGGGCGGCTGATGAAGCAAGGAGGGTTGTCGAGAAATTAGAGAGAGAGGCAGCAAATGTTGCCGCAGCAAACGCTGCCTGGGTAAATGCTCCTGTAAATGAAGCCAATACTCCTGTAAACGCAACACCGAACATACTCACAGATATTAATGCGATCAATGGAACAAATACAACGTCAATGACACTTTATACTGCAGTAAGTGCTCTAAAATCCTTTTTAGAGCGAATCCCGTCAGAAGTAAATACTGGATTACTTGCCTATATTAGACAGTATGCTGATAAATCTACACGAGAATTGAGCGGTGAATTAAATACTGTCCATAAACCTGTGTTAAAGTATATTCTGTCGTTAGCAAACTCAACTCCTGAAGACTTTGCGATGAAGATCCAAACCCCTATTCCTGGTATAAATCCATTCAGTGATAAAGGAAAACGAAGAGATATTTTAGAAAGTGTTTATACATCTCTTAGCAATACAACTCCGTTAAATGGTGCACTAAATGCTGTGCAGCGAGGAGGGACACGTAGACGTAGGGGTAATCGACGTACCAAGAGGCGCAGAGCTTAGCTGAGGTAAAACCCCCCTAGATTTTTATCAACGTGTATAGAATGATTGTACACAGAGCCCCTATCGAGACAAATATCTTCGAACCAAACGAAGATATTCGGCCTCGCACTCGGTGTGGATATCTCGTCCCTGACGCCTTCCACGCCTATCTCGTCGCCTTATCCGAAACAGGATCAGCTGCCAGCGCGAAAGCAGTCCATTTCGCCGCCGATCTAGTCTGTAGCGGCGGAATCGATATCTGGATCCGATCCGTCTATACCTATGCTATCAAACGGGTCGGATTAGGAAATCCACGCATCTTTGTCTATATCCGCGATATGGTCAACCGTCTTGATCAAAAACTCACCGTCCTTCCTCAAGAAGGATTCTTCGCCAATGCCGAAGTTCAATCTGCCATAGGGGAAACTGTCTTTCTTCTCCAACTCTGTCCGAAAAAGCCCAATATGGCCTGGCCAAAAGTGGATGAATCAACCAAGAAACCCGGCTGGCTACGTGGAATAGCCGCTTCCCCAGAAACGAAAGCTACTCGCACCGTCTGGTCATCCGAAGATAGTACACCCTTATATTTAGTCTCGAATGAACTCTGTAAAGCCATCCAAGATGGATTAACAGAAAAAGCTCTCTTCTGGATTCGGTGGGCATATGATGAAGATGCTCGCATTCGTAAAGAAACAAAAGGTCCTGGGCTCACGAAAAAAGAACGGCTCATGGTGGGATCGACTGCTCAACGGACGGATGTCGGTCTCTATTTCCTCTCCCTTCTCATCACGATCTATAAAGAACTCGCTGAGAAACAATTAGTTCGTATGCATGAAGAAATCTCTGAACTCGCCCGTCTCTGGAAAAACGAGAAACGAGCCGGTTCTCATAAAAAAGATATTCTCGTTCTTATGGTAACCATCTGCTCTGAAGTGCCTCGATGGAAAGTCCCCGCAGCTCCTCCTCTCACCCAAGATCCCACCCGCTTAAGTCGTGCTGTGACACAGGTGGCAGGCTTTTTCCAGGAAGTTCTCGCCTTTAAAGCCCTTCCGATGAATGCCCAACTCAAACCGAATATGCTCCATGCCCCAAAGACGAAAAAGGAAAAGCCGAAGCAGTCAGCCATGGATGACCATTTAGATGCCTATAATCTGGCTATGGAGTCTTATATGAATAAATAGGGGGCAGCCAAACCGTTTTGTTCCCCACCTTTGCTGACCAGACCGATCGGTCTTCAAATAATCCTGTATAAAGAATTCGATCCTGGTCAATCCCAACCCCGCCACACGAACAGTACAGAAGTCGATCCTTCCATTCGATCGTTGTCCTACACTGCAAACAATAGACGGCATGACGCACTTTGGTATATTTTACTCCTCCATAGAGAATCGCTGACATCCTGTTAAAGGGAAGATATTCACCTTTAGCTCTAAAAAATGAACCTCCCTCCCCCGCCAAATCCTGTCCATGGAAGCCTTAGCGAGACGTATCCAAGAAGCCATGTGGGCGTATTATAATACTGATACCCCCACGATGTCGGATGATGACTATGATGCCCTGATTGAACAGTTACGTGCAGCCGCGCCTTCGCATCCTCTCTTGACGGCTGTTGGCGCCACTCCCACGACAGGCACGCGTCTTCCTGTCCCTCTCGCCTCACTCGATAAACTGCACATGGGCGATTTTGATCGCTGGAAGAAACGGCGCGGCGACTTCTGTGTTGTCAGTGAAAAGCTAGACGGATTGTCTGGACTCTTCTGTGGGAAAACACTCTATCTTCGCGGTAACGGCATTCTCGGGGTTGATGTGAGCCCAGTGCTCAAACAGATCCCCATTCCTCCCCTCGACTGTATTGTCCGCGGAGAGCTGGTTCTCCCCAAAGCCAATGTGCCCGAAGGATCTATTGGCCGTTCTCTCGTCAATGGATGGGTACACCGCGCCATTGATTCCCCAGTTCCAGAGCTCAAGGCCGTCCATTTCGTCGCCTATCAAGTGATTCAGCCAAAGGGAATGACCCGATCCCAGCAGCTCATGTGGTTACAGTCAAAGGGGTTTCGCACTCCTGCCTGGGAACGGCTCCCTCTTCCTCCTTTAACTGACCAGATCTTGTACGATAGACTCATGATAGCAAAAGAGGGGTTGTATCCCGTGGATGGCATTGTCATTGGAACGGATACGGTGCCTGTGGAGGCAGCAGGAGAAGCCAAGAATCCTTCCGATGCAGCAGCCTTCAAAGTGTCTCTCCATCGAAAGGATACCACAGTAGTCTCCATTGAATGGAATGTGAGCCGGCTGGGTTCCTGGATTCCTCGCATTGAAATTGAGCCGATCGTCATCACAGGTTCTCATATCCAATGGATCAGTGGACATAGTGCAAAGACGATTGAAGAGGGAGGGATTGGGAAGGGGGCGAAGATTTCCGTCCAGTACAGCGGCGAGGTGATTCCTACCTTACATTCTGTGCTGAGTCCTTCTCCCACAGGAGCCGATATGCCTCCCGCAGGATCCTGGAACTGGGATGCAAATCATGTGCATGCTCTGCGCACCAAGGACGGTGAGGGGGGTGAGTCAATGGCGCAAAAGACGCTTCTCCATGCTCTTCAGACGCTGGAGATTGAGGGCGTGGGACCAAGTTTGGCGACGGCCTTAGTCAAGGCAGGGGTTACAGGTCTTCCTCAGTTGCTAGGGGCGAGTGATGCTGTGTTAAAGGAATATCTGGGTCCTGGGCGGGGGGTGACGGTGAGGGAACAGCTCAAGAAGATCAGCGGGGCAAGTCTGGCGACCCTCTTCATTGCCAGCAATTTACTTCCACGAGGGACGGGAGAGCGCAAATTACGTCCCCTCTTTGCGCTGGGCTCACCCCGACGATGGTCAGCGGCAGCGGCGCCAGAAGGATGGAGTCAGGAGTCCTTCACAGTACTCTTGGCATCTTTGCCGGCGGTGCTGGCATGGTGTGAGAGCGTGAAGCCTGGATGCACGGAGGAAGTGGTTGCAGCGCCAGCGCCGCAGGCCAAAGGCAAGCCCGTCGTCTTCACCGGTGTCCGTCCTGACGCCAGTCTCCTCGCAGCAATGACACGTTCCGGATGGGAGATGAGTGACAGCTTGACAAAATCCACCCAGCTCGTCGTCCATGCTGACGGAGCAGCTGATTCAGCCAAACTCCGTACTGCAGCGAAATACGGAATTCAAACATCGTCTCTCTCAGCGTTTCGTGCCATGTGTTAGATGGACGAGTTCCTTGAATCATTTGTCCTGTATACGCTGATCCTCTTATTTGCCGTCTATATCTTCAGTTACTTCTACCGTATTGATGTGGAAGGCTTTGCTTCTGCTTCGACCTCAGCGATACAATCCCGTATCGAAGCAGAACTCGTGACTGTACGTACTGGATCCGCAGGCCTGAAAGCATCCCCAACCTTTTTTACACAAACCACGACGATGCCCATTCTTTCGGATAACCAATCCTTCCTGGTCAATATTTGTCCCCTCACAGGTTACCTGGGAGGATATTTGGGTCCTCCTGAACAACTCTTTGATGCGAACGTCTATTTACAATTCGCCTTTCGCGCAGGAATCCGTTCCTTCGTCCTTCCTCTCTCCACCTACCTCTCTTCCTCGAAAGAACCTCCCACCTGGCCAAATTCCAAAGATCCCGCTCTGGTGTCCCGCAATACCTCAGATATCATCATCAGTAAGAACGGAATCACCCTCGATGTCTTTATCGAGGCCTTGATTGCAAACAAATCCGTCGCTGGTCAAGGACTCAATACGGATCCCATCATCCTTTATATTGAAGATCATATCTCTGACATCGACCGATCAAAGATAAACTATGTGACGTTTATGAAGAAGATTGTTAGAGCGTTGAAGCCTCTGGATCCATACCGGCTAACTACCTATGGATCTCTCGGATCGTGTGTAGGAGGAACGAAAGAGCAACAACAGATGCTGTTGACCCAACTTCCTCTGGGAGCCTTCAGCAATAAAATCATTATCTTTACTGACTTTGATACCGTGCAAGATGAAACGAATTCCCTTGCATCCTATGCCAATTTTATCTATGGCAAGGATCTTCCTACACGAACGGTGGCTCTGGAAGATCTGATTGGAACCACGGAGAACTATGTCTCCAATTCCCGTATTAATTGGTACATTGCCACCAGTAAGACGCCTCTGGTCGCGCCTTCCATTGCCACTGTGGAGAATGCCTTAGCAAATGGGATGCAATGTATTCCCATTCCCTTTTTATCGGTTCCTATGTCGACCGTGGCAGACATCTGGAACCTGTGGAAGAATTCTTCCGCGAAGTTAAAGGCAGAAAAGGCGAGATATACACGACCTGATCCTGTGGTTCCCTCCAAAGTCAGTACGAAACTGAATGCCAGTATTCAAGGACAACCTCCTGGAAACCTGGTGGTTTCTTAACTGACCCCTTAGTAGTATGGAGGAATCTCCTAAAGATATTAAGAGTCCTATTCTCGACAAACCAATCATACAGAAACAACTGTCCCGATTGGATCATGCGGTAAAGGAGGCGTCTAAGCGCATTGATTATACCGTGGCAAATGATCCTGAGATACAGAGAGCCATTCAAGTGGTGGAACGGTTCCTCAGGAAGAAGAAGCGCGTTTGTTATGGAGGTCAGGCCATTAATGCATTGCTGTCAAAGGAAAGGAAGTTCTACGATGAGAAATATTCCATCCCCGATTATGACTTTTTTACTCCGTCGTACAAGGAAGATTCTAATGATCTCGTGGAGGAGCTGAAAAAGGAGGGATTCGATGATGTGAATATTAAATTTAGTGTCCATGAAGGAACCAGTAAAATTCTGATGAATTTTATCCCAGTTGCTGATTGTACTGATATGCATCCCGCATTCTTCAAGATCGTTCAATCCCGTGCAAAAGTGGTGAATGGGATCTATTTTGCAGATCCTGATTTTCTTCGGATGATGATGTATTTAGAGCTGAGTCGGCCACGTGGACAAGTGGATCGCTGGAAGAAAGTCTATGAACGCCTAACCTTGTTAAATACGGAATATAAGCCTCCTCGATGCATCGATCCTCTTCGTCTGCCGACGAATGTATCTATTGATGAGCGAGGAGCTATGATTGATCTGGCGATTAAGAGAAAGCGTGTACTCCTGAGTCCTGAATGTCTTCTCTTGATGAAGGAAGGCACGGGAAGAAAGCCCCTCGAGGTGTTAGTTGCCATGGGTGGTCCCGTGATTTTACTCAGTCCGCAAGCCAAGGTGGATGGAGAGGATATTGCCGATATGCTGAGGATTTTACATAATGGGCACGGCAAGGTGACGGTCGAGGAAGTCATCAGTTTACATTCTGATTTATTTAGCTTTACATTAGTCAAACATATGAAGCGGCCAATTGCTCTCCTCTTTCAAGAAGACGCATGCCACTCGTATAATCTGTTAGAGGTGGCGCGGGGGATCAGTTTACGCACGGGTAGTGTCGATTTGCTGTTACAGATCTATTATTGTATCTCTATCTTTGGGAAGAAGGAAAAGGAGTACTTTCTGACACCTGTGTCGTGTTTGATTGAACAATTGCACGAGATTGAAGAGAAGGCGAGAAATAGTCCTTCTCACTACGTGCCGGCGTTTTCGATTCAGTGTTCGGGTCATCAACAGGGTATTGCAACCCTCTTGAAAGAGCGGGCGAAACGGACAGAAATGGAGCGGAAGAAGGGGGGGAGACGGACGAGGAGGCTGCGCTAGGTGCGAACCAAGTGCGTAGCACCAAGTTCGAACTAGCTGCGCGAGCTTGCAGCTAAAAACATATTGGCATATCCATTAATGGGGACAACTGAATATCCCATTGACTTAATATAGGCAAATAACTCCTTGTTTTCAGTATTAGATTCAAAGAGGATGGGAGGATAGTTACTCCAGCGTAAGGTATTCACGGCTCCCTTCAGCGCCTCCAGTTCATTTCCTTCAATATCCATCTTTATACATCCCACATCACGTATCGCAAAGGAATCGAGGGTCACTACATCCACGATCTCTGTGCCAATCGTGGGGGCGCCTTGAAGGCTCGACCCCCCTCCGTCGACACTGACAATGTTGAGGTTCTGTCTCCCCACCTGGGCAGGAGATCCGATGGCGACCTTATGACAGTGGACATTCTCGAGATGAGAGAGAGCGACACTCCCACAGAGAGAATAATAGGTCATTCGCTGAGGTTCGAAACTGTGGACTTCTTTACACTGTTTAGCTAACGAGATGGAATACGTTCCTGAATGGGCTCCTAGATCAAGAAAGACTTTATCCTTACTGCAGAATTGGGCAAACCAATCGATTAAGGATTGTTCAAAGAGGCCATGGGTGGCATAGTAGGTCAGATTAATCTGAGGTAAAATGTGCACTTCCTGTTTATTCAATGCCACGAGTTGATTATCAGCTCCTGACTTTGCGAGAAGAAAGTACTTCATAGAGGGTATTCGCGTCTAAGGTTTAAACGTATGCCCTTTGCCCTACATCGACATCGCCAAAGATCCATCCTCTGCCTTTGCCCTCATGGTCTTTAAGTACTCGGCGCTTGCCTTGGCGTCCTTGAGAAATGCCTGGAGATCGAGCGTCGGTGAGATATACTTTTGAGCTAATATAGATTGACGTTT
>Ga0114958_10002735_pt1 | contig 12993 bp, 9 predicted proteins | sample C_130208_EF_Meta_FD_89577 | JGI IMG/M metagenome (GOLD analysis project Ga0114958, IMG submission 89577) | Freshwater microbial communities from Lake Croche, Canada to study carbon cycling - C_130208_EF_MetaG | ecosystem: Environmental > Aquatic > Freshwater > Lake | place: Lake Croche, Canada... | reverse complement strand
TACCTAGTAGACGCAATCCCATCCGGCCACCCGTAGTACGCCTTTTTAGTTTTGGGATCGAAGAACTGAAGTCCGTTCTCACCACTTACGTTCACCTTCCACTTGTATTTCAAGTGATATGGCCCAGCCGTCGCCGGGCCGTGCTTGATTGAATCTTTGCAATAAGCATCAGCCTTCAAGCCCTTGAAGAAAATCTTCGCCACTGTTTTGGCACTTCCCTTATCAGGCATCAGCTGCAGATATATAGGGGAGGAGACGCCCTTCGGCAAACACACCTCGGTTTCAATTACATCCCCAGGATGTGTTGGATACCAACCGGCGCTTGCCAATGCAGAAAAAGGGAGGCTGGTTAACAGAGTTGTTAACCCAAACGCTACAAACCTCTTATCCAAGATTTTGTACTTTCTCATTCTCGTCGAAAACAATATCCGCTAGAGAGGAGATTCGCCTAAGCACTTCCTCGCCTTCTCTTTCTCTGCCCAATTTTTTAAGGATATCTGCCATTTGTCTTTCCTGTTTAACGATTGCTTTCCAGGGTGGATTTTCTTGGCGGGTCATCATTAACTTGACTTCAGCAAATAATTCTAATGCTTCCTCGTATTCGGCCAATCTCTTTTTTGCAAGAGCCATCCTGTTCTTGGCCCAGATCAAGTGACATTCATCATTAGCGGTTACCGCGAAATCCAACGCTAATTGAGCATAATGTAATGAATTTACTCCATCGTTTAGCCAGTAATAGCAATGCGATATTTCTTCATCACAATGGGCAATAGTCCTAGGATCTTTTAGTTTTTTAAAGCGGTCCCTCGCTTCGAGAAAATATGTTAGGGCCTTATCCCATTGCTTAAGCCCCTCTAACGCAGTTCCGGCATCGACATAATTTCTGGCCACAATGTAATCGCATGTGTCCGGATTTGAATTTTCAATTCCACGTCGATAGGCGTCATATGACTTTTGATACTCTTTAGCTTCATACCAAGCATCTCCCTCCTCGTTAAGAATGTGGACCGCCTCTTCGGATCCGACTTCCTCATACAGTTGAACTGAAGTCTCCAACGCATTCGCCGCTTCAGTAGCACGTTTAAGATTACGAAGAGAGTGACCTATTCCGAAGTAGATATGTGCCAATTTCATGTTACTAGCAAGCGCACCTAAACCTTCATAGACTTCTTTTGCAGTTTCACAGAATGCCAGAGACTCTACATATTCCCTTCGCCCAGAGGCGTTATAACTCAACTGCAAAAGCGCATCGACTTTCTCTTCACCTTCAGATTTCGAAGCAGTCTCCCAAAGCTCTGCTTCTTCTTTCTCGTCTTCGTTCTTCACTTGATCCCTTCGTCCTTGAGGTTCGAAAATTACTGACTGCTACTGACATTCCAGGCTGGCCCGGGGATAGGGGGAAGGGCGACAATACACCTCTCCGAACAACTGTTCGAATTGGGCCTTCTGAGCCCGTTTCTGGGCGTGTCAGGGGGCGGTTATACCTTCGAGGCATGAATAAGAAATGCCCTTACTGCGACTCATCCGAAGGTGTCCGCAAGATTTTCTATGGGATGCCTATGGAGGAACCTGATGAAACTAAATATGTTCTTGGTGGATGCGTTGTCTTTGACGATTCACCTGAATATCTATGCCTAACATGCGGGCTGGAGTTTCATCGACGAAATAGTGGAACTTCAGATCAAATTCGTCTCTACTGTAATCGAAATTCTGGAAGGTCGCCTTCCTGAAAGCGGTGCCAAGTGCAACAATTGTCCCTACGTTGTAAAGCGGATTGAATGGAGCGGGACCAAATGAGTTCACCAGTACCTCAAATAGGCCCGCGCTTAGTAATCGGTTCTGACTTTGTCTCGGTTGATAGCCTAATCATCCAAAACTCAAATTTGGCAGCAATTTTGCTTGACGTCGTTCCAGAAGAGCGCATTTCAAAGTTAATTGAAATAGTTGGATACGGCGCAGAAACCTACCAATTATTCAGTACGACGGCGGCGGCAGAAGCGTTAAAAGCTGTGGCGATTGGCATCGCTAATGACATGAGCGAAAAGAAAAATGAAATTGTGACAGGCGTTAATCAGATTGCCCAACAACTTTCTGCGGAAACAGGGGCGCTGAGCATTAGAGCCTTGCTTGAAAGTTGGCGCACCGGGTTTAGCGAACTTTTGAATGCAAATTTCGATATCAATAACACGCAAAGTATTCTCGCTAAGTTTGACGCAATGATTAAGGAGAAGACTCAAACTCAAAATTCTGATGTAATTAATCGACTTAGTTTTGATGTTGAAGGCAGTGCGATAAATCAACTCCAAAATAACTTACGCCTTCATGTCACAGGCGAGTTTGAGCGCATGAAAACAGAACTCGACACTATTAAGACAAAACTCAAAATAGACGAAGCAGTAACTGAAGCTGAGTCACTGCTTGCGAACCGAGGAAATATTTTCGAAGAAATTATTTACGAACTTGTGGCTCGGTTCGCTCAAGCAAAGGGTGATGTTGCTGACAATCCTGGGATAACAAAAACAGCAGGTCTCAATGGAGACAACGAGGGAGATATTACAGTAGATATCAATCGTCAAGTAACAGGTGGTGCCCAAGTTCGATTTGTGATTGAGTGTAAAACTCGCAAGACAAGGTTGTCATCAAGAAAACTGTTGGAGGAGATTGATAAGGGTATTTCAAACAGGGGCGCTCAGATTGGAATAATTGTTACCGATCGTACTGCTGGAGAAGATTTAGATAATTTTAGTTTTTTCCACGAACATTCGAATCGAGCCATTTTGCACATGGACCCAAATAATCCAGACCCAAATTCTCTCCAGTTTGCTTACATTTGGGCACGCTGGATGTGCCTGAAAGATTCTGGAAAAGTTCTGGATTCGAACGTAGTGGGAGAGTCGTTGAAGGCCATAAAAATTGCAATAGGCAATGCCACCACCATAAAAGGTAATAACACAAGAGTCAAAGATTTAATGGACACGAACTCCACACTCGCGGACACAATTTCAACGCAAGTTACGGCCGAGATACGGGCTCTTGAAGCCTTAATTTTGTCGCTTGAATCTCAAGGGAGCGATTAGTAAGAAAATGAAACATTCTCCGCATGCACCTCGGAAAAAGTTTATTTCAGCCATACGTCCTTTGCTGAGTGTAAATTTTAAAGTATACTTAAAATTTTTTTCAAGGTGCGGGTTCTAAAAGGGTAACTGATGTATGATTTAGTTTTAGAAATCTTTGAAAAATTTGTAATTCTATATCGTATAGATGAACTCGATTTGGAAAATTTTTCAGACATAATTGCAGACGCCACTTCAGACACAGACTTTAGAAAATTAATCGCTCGAAAGGTGAACTCCTATAGGGAATTTATAATGGAGTTTGATTTTCCAGCAATAAAGCTAATGACCGAAAATGAACGGGAGAAACTTTCGGATGAAATTGATGAACTAACCAAGACCTATTTTATTGAGGAAATATTTGAAAATCGACTCGTCACGACAGAAGCACAACGGAATGAAAGAATTCGGCTCGCCGCAGAAAGACGCAAAACCTCACCAGCGAGCGACCCTCTTCATTTATTGGAAAAAAATACGGAAATTGGGCGTAATCAAGATTTACGGAATAAGGTTCTATTCTGTGAAGTCTGTGGAGAGAAATTTTTTGGTTGGATTAACTTTGACGAGCACTTAGGAACAATGCATGGACAAATATACCTTAAGCGCTTTTTTTGTGGTGTTTGTGCGGGAATGTGGTTAACCGAGCATGAGCATAACTGAGTGACTATATTTATAAATTTTGGTCCGGATGAACAATTATTTTTTGGAAGTTCCTGTATTATTTCAGAATGCGTATCGCAAATCCGGATATTACAAGTGAAGAACAGTTACATCAGGCCGGTATAGCCCTCATTAATTTGTTTGCTGTTGATTTTTTTGAAGCGTTAGATAAAGAACTTTGCCAGCTTGATGGTGAAGCATGGCTTGCTGAATATAGAAAAAATCAAATTTTTTACCGCAACTATAATTTCACTGATCCATCAAATCTTTTGAAAGAGTTGCTTAGAACCAGTGAGTCACCCCTGAGAAAGCCCATACGCAATCAGGTCGCGCAAAAATTCTGGCGTGGATTTTATGACAGGCTCCAGGTGATCCTTGATGATCGTAATGATTGGGTTCATAGAAATGTTACTTTTACGTGCGAAAGTTTGAAAACTCTGACTTTGAATATTTATCCAATTACTTCGATCTTTGATTTAAAGGTTCGGGAAGAGTGTGAGTATATTTTGCGTCTCCTCACAGCAGTTGATTCGGATATTGAAGTGCTTGAACTTACTGAGGAAGTGTTACCGGGAGCTAATCTAAAGCTTTCAAGCGTTGCAAAACTTATTAATAGCACTTCAGTGGATAAAATGAGTATCGGAGAACTTATTGATGATAAATTCACACCTCATAGTTATGTTTTGCTTGTTAATGGTGAAATAAGAGATCGGAAAACTCGCGAGATTCTTTCGGCTTTTAGGAGCAGTAGTGCCCTTGACCTAGGTGTATTTTTATTGGCACGGAAACCTGGCGGCGGGCGGCTCAGAATTTCAAGTGAAGGGATCCTTGCAGCCTATTTTGAAGATCATTGGGGATATCTAGCGACGGTGAATCAGGATATTTGGTTCCCAAATCACATTAATTTTGAAATCCTTAAATAGATTGCCACATAGATCTATGCCATTCGTGTTTTATTTCTAGGGCACGTCGACTGGGGTGACTCATTGGATCGACTGGTACTCTTAAGTCTTTTCCATGGTAGGAATCATAATCAACTAATACGAAGTCATGTACTACGCAGGTGTATTTTTTAGTAGAAACCGAGTATTCGATACGGATTAATCCAGCATCAAAGAGCTTATGAATATCTGCCCGCATAGGAATTGCGTTTTGCACGACATTGCTTGCGGCTCCGAAATAGGGCACGATGTGAGCGACTTCGATGGCATCTGGTGATGTTATTCCGGATACTGCACAACGGCTCCCGTATTCCTCCATTACGGCTGCCCTAAAATCGCTCGCGCCGGGTCTTGTAAGGACCCTTACTTCCTCCCTTACGAGTTGACTTCGGATTTCAAACCAGTTTTCAATTGGACTCCAAGACGTAAAAATAATATTCTCGGGAAGTCCTATCACGGGTTTACCTAGCCACGCTAAAACAGCGTTTTTTATTTGCAAGATACCCAATGCGGTGACAGTTCCTCCTCCACCTGATGGTGAAAGTTCACTGCTAAATTCTTCATGCCATTCTAATCTTGATGCCTCAATAATGGTGCGGGCCATTTGTGGCATGGAACCATGTACGTGAAGGCCCATTTGAGTTGCGATATCGTCGAAAAAGACACGTGGTACCGAGGATCCAACCGTCGGGCTTACCAGTGGTATTTCAAGTAAGGCACAAATATCCGACATCGTTTCACTTTTTGAGGGAAATGGGCGAGTCATGGACCTAATTTTGTCAGTAAGAAGCAGTATCTTGTCCACATGACCATCAGATTCATTGATTTATTTTCAGGAATTGGGGGGTTTCACGCCGCAGCGGATGCTTTTGGGTGGGAGTGTGTATTTGCGAATGAGTGGGATCCAGCCGCAGCCGCGATCTATAACGCAAACTGGGGCATCGATCCCTTTGGAGACATCTCTAACTACACGCGGGCCCCACGAAAGAAAAAAATTCCTGCTCATGATGTTTTATTTGGTGGATTCCCTTGCCAACCCTTTTCGAAGAGTGGCAAACAGTTGGGAATGGAAGAAGATCGTGGGTCCCTTTTCCACGACATTGCTTTTATTTTGGAGAAATTGAAACCTTCAATGTTTGTTTTAGAAAATGTAAGAAACATTGCAGGCCCGCGGCATGCGCATGAGTGGAACTACATAATTAATAAATTGCGTGAACTGGGGTATCGAGTTTCGTCTAAACCATTTGTGGTGTCGCCTCACAGAATTCCGCCCAAATTCGGAGGTCGGCCTCAAGCGCGCGAGAGAGTATTTATAGTAGGTACTCGACTCTCGTCGAAGGGTGCCTCGCTCAACGCTGATGATACCGAGCTTTTGTTCCCAACAGATTTTGAAAGTTGGGACACAGATAATTGGAATTTAGCAAGAGATTTGCCACTCGAGTCCAATTCTGCATCCACTTTCATGAAATATCGGCTCTCAAGCGAAGAGACTGAAGTTATAGATGCCTGGAACAATTTGGTAAAAAGGATGTTGGTCCATCGCGATGGCCTTCGCTTACCTGGGTTCCCACTTTGGTCGGATATTTGGGGCAAGAAGCCAATTTATGAAAAAGATACAAACTCTCCCGATTGGAAAAAATCATTCGAGGCAAAAAACCGTCAGTTTTATTTGGAGCATAAGGCGATTATCGACTCATGGTTTACCGAATTTCCCATAATCAGGAAAGTACCAGCCTCTAAAAGAAAGTTTGAATGGCAGGCGCAAGGAATGGAATCGATATGGGATGGGCTAATACATTTTCGCCCATCTGGGATAAGGGTGAAAAGAGCAACTTATGTACCAGCACTGGTTGCAATTACTCAAACAACTATCTATGGGCCGTACCGTCGACGCATTACTCCAACGGAAGCAGCAAGACTCCAAGGGATGTTCGATAATTTTACATTTGGGGACCAAGCCGATGTTTTAAGTTATAAACAACTTGGAAATGGCGTGTCTGTGGGCGCTGTATATCAAGTGCTAAGGGCAGCAGTACAACGGGATCGAGATATTCTCAAGACTACAAATCCAGGACTGCTTAAATCGGTGCTCGCTGCAGACATTTCACCTTATAATCCAAAGGATTTGGGAAATTTGGACATAAGGAATAAAGCCTAGAAATTAGTCCCTAAATATAATTTAGTTTGACTCCACAATAAATCCCTTGGTATTCGGTGGTAGAACCAGAGCCATTGCTGCAACTGGACTCATTAAGGTGTTTTCGTAATTGGGTTGAATTTTGTGCACTTGAATGGTGAGTGCCCCAGAAACCTTCATTTCTGCATCTCCTGGGAAGGATGGAAGGGAAGGTCCTTGGAAAATATTGGCAATGAGTTGCGATTCAATAGGCTTTGAGCCATCCGCGACATTATTTAGCAGAGAACGCTCTCGATTCCTTTGAGTTCTTGAAGTGGGGTCCCAATCCATCAGAACGAGAGAAGCTCTTTCAATAAGGTTACCCTCTCCAAGGGCCTGAATCGCCCAAATTATGTCATCAAGTTGATTACGATTTTCAAATGTCATGGGCCAATCTGCGAGAAGTGACAGCGCATCGGCAACACTAATATCACACTGGTAATTTCCAGAGGTAGAACGTTGATCTAAAGGATGTTTACTTTCGTTAGAGACAAGTTTATATATACGGTCTGATAAGAAATTGTCACAACGCCCTGAAAGCGAAGAATCAAATAACATGTGCTGTTTAAAAGTTGACACGCGTTTATGACTTATGCCAAGTGAAATAACTTGATGCCTAACTGCTTGGTAGGCGGGATCAAGTAGAAATCTTCTGCGCCAGCTAGACAATTCTTCATTATTGACGTCTATTTCGTGGAGTTGCTCTCTAATTGATTTTTCATGATCAACATAAGCAATGTAGGCCTGAATGTGGTCTTCAAGAAACCATCCCCTCAACAAGTCTTTGTATTTTCGCTTGTAGCCGAAGAAACGGCCACGCTGCTGAATTACGTCGACATTACCGACTCCTGTCGAGCGCGGCATGTAAGTTACGGCAAGGTTTTCAATCGTAAAGCCTCGCTCCAACTTATTTCCGCCAATTAAAATCCATCCTGGATGGCTAAGCCACTCTCGTGGATTAATGTCACTTTTATCGCTATTAATCACGCGTATTTCGACATTTGCTATCCACCAAGGTAACGATTTTAAAACTTTATCTAAATCCCAGTCTGGAGGGAGCGCCGTCGTCTTGGTTAATTCTAAAACAGCCGGTTCAAAGAAATCTTCCCTTAAATTCGTGTAGACAATCTCATCACTATTCTGCAAAACAAGCTCCCAAGACTCCAAAACGTTCGTAACCCAATTTTCGTAAGACGCATGGAAACTTTTTTGTGCAGAAGGATGTATTAACATGCTTAGTGGTTTTGGGTTTGCTCGTTTTTGGGCGAGATACAGGCTTACTAAAAAAAATGCCAAAGCCCGTTTTAGTGAATCCGGAACTGGGGCACGAGAACCGGTATCAAAAAGAAGAGGTCTATCCATCTCAGGAATACGCTTTATAAAGTCACTGTCTGTAACAAATAAATCTTCCCCGCTCAAGTAATCCGGTCCCGCTTTTAACAATGTTACGTATTTGGGGGAGAGACTATCTTGAATATTGATTAATAAGGGGCCTTGTGGAGTTGCGGTGTACATTACGTAACTATGCCTCTTTAGATTTCTCCTTAAACGTCCTATAGCCGCGTAGATAGTTGACTCTTCTTCGGTCAGCCAACTTAGGTTCAGTCCAGCCTGATCTCCCTCATCATCAATTATAAGCACTGGAAAATCACCAATTTCAAAACCGGGCCTCAGGCTCTTTAACAATTCTGAAACTTCGTCAAGAGAGGTACGATTTTTTAAAATTGAAATTACTACTGTCGGTTTGAACTCAATTGGTGCAGATGATTGCTTCCAAATATGAAACGCCCTTTGTAACTTCTTTAGATTTTGGTTGTGATCCTTTCGTTTTGGTTTCACGATCATGACCCAAGAATTGGGTCCACCATTTCCATCAGCTTTCAAATCACGGTTGATCCGTTCGGCTGTCTGAGACAGGAGTTGATCTTTGGTCCCGGCCAGCACTATCACCAGAGGAAAGCCATTGTCGTGCGCGAGGGCAATAAGCGAGGCGAATGACATCGTCTTTCCGCTTTGAACCTCGCCAACCACTAACTGGCAGTTGGAAGATTCTTCACCACCCAACAATTCAGTTCTGTTCATTATGCGTTTTGTAGTTTCAACCAGAATATTTTTAGAAACCCCATCAATATTCTGTCTGGTCAAAAACTCGTTAAATTCTCTTTCCTCTAACTCCATCACTCACTCCCTGTTTTAAGTTCAACATCGCTTCGACTTGAGAGGTAATTCCGCAAGATATCATTGATTGCCAAACGTAGGAATCCAGCAGACTCATAGCCTGAACTTAGTCCCTGAATCTCGGCAATGCCGATTGCAAGCGCCAATCGAAGAATTGGCTCCAGAGAATCCGGGTCGGCCACTGTAAAAGATTGCATGAATGGGTGGTCTCGATTGACTGTAATAAACCATTTTTTTGTTGCCTCATCATTTTTTACTCTTAGCCAACTTAGGTCATCGCCCTGGTCTTTTACTTCCAACATTATGTCTGATTTGAAGTGAGGTATCAATGAAAGTATCTGACGATAGACCTTCGTGTCACTCTTTCTCGGAGGCTCTGGTTCTTCTTCCTGTTCTCTTAACGTAAATTCGCTTTCAGCAGTTGATTCGCGTAATGTTTCAACCAAGGCACTTGCAGCACTCTCCACTACATCGCTCAATGTCGTGGAAATATTTTCTTCAATTTCAAGTGAAACTTCGTTGGCTCGAAAATTACGTGCCATTTTGAGGAGTGGATTAGGATCAGCATTTAAAATTATTTTTATTTTTGCTAGGGCTTCCTCTTCTTGGCCAGCTTTCCAGAGAACCGAGTCTTTGAAAGAAGTTACATTTAGTTCTGAAACATCTAACTCGCCAAATATTCTTTGGCGCTCATAACTATTGGCACCGCCAAATATGATAGGTGGACGATAAAGATCATCCGGACTTTCAGCGAGGTTTCCTCCTCCTTGTACAACTTTGCGCCTCCAAACCAAGGCAAGCCCTGCTTGCTTGGTTTTACCTTTCTCTAAGATTCCAACCCAACCTCGAATTTTGGGTGGTTTTTCGCCCTCAAAAGCAGGAACATGTGATTGGTCTAGCTCCACTTCAAAGTCCTTAAACCATTCCACAACCTTGTCTTTGTCCGCCGGACCCCTGTCTGAAGGCCAATACGGCTGCACAAGCCATTTATTTGTAATTACTTCCTGAACCTCGCCGTTAATAATTAAAATTAATTCACCCGAACTTAGAAAATTTCTATACATACTCCGCAAGTAACTTTTAACACGTGCGGCTGCTCCAGCCATCGGTATGGGTTGATGTAAGTTTCTGAGCAGGATTCGAGTGCCGTGAATCTTTGGGTTTGTGGCCTCTTCGGTTTCTATGTCTAATTCATAAATCTCTTCCTTGATTATTTTAGGTATATCAAATGTGATGGTTCGAATCTTTGATTCTCCGAGTGCCCGTGTTCTAACCGTAAAAAAATTTGAATACCAACATGCGGAGCTCTTCATGCCAATTCCATACTGGCTGATCAAACCCTTATTCTGAGGTGGCATTGCCGGCGTGAAGGCTCTCCCAATATCTTTTGTGAAAATTCCTGCAGCGTTGTCAATTACTTGAATTGTTGGGTTGTCCCCTCCCACAAAATTAATTTCAACTCGGAGTTTGTAAGTAGGTCCATGCAAAGTTAAGAGTTCATCTTTGTGCTCAAGAAAGGACTGAATCGAATTATCGACCATTTCGCCTAACGCCACCCACGGTGTATAGCGCAGGGACGGGAAAAGTGCGTAAAGGCCAACACCTGGACGAATGTGTACTTTTTCTATTTCATCAGTCATGCCATTATTATAAAGGCCTGTACTGACAAATTGAACGTTGGGTTATTGCAAATTATATGATTTGGGGCCGCCGACTGGGCGTGCACATCCTGTATTTCATAGTCGACCCTTCACCACTCTGAGAGTCGGATCAACCACATCCGTGAGTTCGAGGTCCCTCTTGGCCAGAGAAATTTTATTTTGTCATTAATAATTTTTGGTCATTTGAAGCGGGTTTTGCCGATTCGTTACCTCAACCAGGCAAAGAAGTAAAGACGCGCAGAACGAGGCCTTTTGGCCAAAAGACCTAACTCCGTGTACGTCAAAGGAATAGTCTTTAACCATGCTCGCGTACCTCGCAACGAAAGACCAATTTCTCCGCGATGCCCCGTCGATCGAAGACATCGTTCGAGGTGAGGTGAAGAAGAAACTGGGTCATAACGTTGGAGAGTCTGAATATTCGTCCTGGCGGAACTCTTTAGGTAACGCCATGTTCCATACGATGAATAATCCGGAGATTCCTGGCGATGCTGGGGTGGCAATTGAATATCGAGTCAATGGCCGAGCTTTCCGGATCGATTTTATGCTTTCAGGAAAAAATCCCGCAGGGAGAGAGTCGTTAGTAATTATCGAATTGAAGCAGTGGACGGATGTCGAGTTTTCTGATTTTGGGGAGCATGTTCGTACCTTTGTTGGGGGCGCTATTAGAGATACGCCACATCCTTCTTACCAGGCCTGGAGTTATTTAAGCCATCTGAAGATGTACAACGAATATATCTACGACAAGGGTGTTTCGGTGAATGCATGTGCATACCTTCACAATTGCGCGGATGGCAATGTAGTTAATGCTTCCCTGTATGAAGAGAAATTACGAGAAGTTCCGGTATTCATCAAGGGACAAAGCGCCGAATTGAAATCTATGATTTTGGCAAACATTTCCGAAGGAACGGGCACAGAATTGCTCGAGCGGATTGATGCCGCCGTTATTCGACCTTCTCAACAATTAGCTGACTCAGTTGGGGCAATGCTGAAAGGTCAGGAAGAGTTTGTGCTTTTGGATGAGCAGAAAACTGTCTTGGAGAAAATAATCAAAGCCACCAGCGATTCATTGACTGGTCAAAAGCGAGTTTTAATTATCAATGGTGGACCTGGGACAGGAAAGTCTGTTATTTCAATTAATGCATTGGCTCGCTTAACTGGACAACGCCTTAATGCAAAGTATGTGACACCAAATGCGGCACCTCGTGCCGTCTTTGAATCGAAGTTGAAGACATTCTTTGGGAAGGCTGACATTCGGAGTTTGTTTAGTGGTTCTGGATCTTTTACCGAATCCGAGTCGGAGAGCTTTGACACCTTAATTGTTGATGAGGCCCATCGCTTGAAGATGAAGTCTGGGATGTTTAAGAACATGGGAGAGAACCAGGTAAAAGAAATTATTCATTCAGCGCACACCTCAGTGTTTTTCATTGACGAAGCCCAAAAGGTCACCTGGTCAGATGTGGGCGAAATATCGATGATCGAGGAGCAGGCTGGTCTAGCAGGTGCTCGAGTTGAACGCCTTGAGTTAACCTCTCAATTCCGATGCAGTGGTTCAGACGATTACATGGCTTGGTTGGATGAAACATTAGGTGTGAATGCGGATACGGCTCATTATTTTTCACGCGATAAATTTGATTTTCAGATTTTTGATAATCCGGTTGAACTTCACAAGGTCATCAGGGAAAAGAATAAGATTAATAACAAATCTCGCATGGTCGCCGGTTACTGTTGGGACTGGATAAGCAAGAATAAACCAAACCTATCTGACATCACGATTCCAGAATTTGGTTACAAGGCAACCTGGAATTTAACTTCTGATGGTAGCGAATGGATCATTAGCCCAAAGTCTGTTGAAGAGGTCGGCTGTATCCATACATGCCAAGGTTTGGAAGTTGACTACGTCGGTGTGATTGTTGGAAGCGATATGAGAGTGATCGACGGGGTATTGCGAACCGATCCAGCCGCTAGGGCGAAGACCGATAAGTCACTTGCCGGTTATAAAAAGGAGTTTAAAGAGGATCCAGTCAGTGCTGAATTAAAGGCTGACGAGATAATTCGTAATACCTATCGAACTCTTATGAGTCGTGGGATGAAGGGTTGTTACGTGTATTTTGTCGACCCTGCTACAGCGCAATATTTCAGAGAGCACTTACCTAAATAGATTTATTTAGCTGTCCCCAACCTCTTCAACCTCTCCTTAACCTCCTCATTCGTTGGGTCATCCACAAGGATTAGTTCGAGGTCTTTCTTGGCGAGGTCGATTTTCT
>Ga0114958_10002734_pt1 | contig 12998 bp, 12 predicted proteins | sample C_130208_EF_Meta_FD_89577 | JGI IMG/M metagenome (GOLD analysis project Ga0114958, IMG submission 89577) | Freshwater microbial communities from Lake Croche, Canada to study carbon cycling - C_130208_EF_MetaG | ecosystem: Environmental > Aquatic > Freshwater > Lake | place: Lake Croche, Canada... | reverse complement strand
GCGCAAGCTACCGCGCCGCACTCCCACGGGTCAATCCATTTTGTGCGCTTTTTTTGAAACACTCACCAAATCCCCCGCAATCCCCTCCTAATCAACCGTAAAGAAATGGGTTTTCTTTACACAGCCGGGTTCATGGAGGCGGAAAATCGCCTTCCGACCGCATGGGTTCGGCTCAGAATCTCACCCACGGCCTCCGTCCGACGTTCACGGCGGGCAATTCTACTAGACCTGTAGTAGATTTTTCAATCGCCGACCAAAGGATTACTAGGAACCACAATCAGGAGGAGTTTCCCGGTTCAGCGACGAGCGTCGCGGTGACCTCGAATCCCCCTCCCGCCGGGCGGGAGGCGGTCACATGGCCACCGCAGGCCTCCAGGCAACTCCGCACGATGGCGAGGCCAAGGCCACTGCCGCCCGTGTCGCGTGTACGCGAACGGTCAGGTCGATAAAACGGCTCGAACAAGCGGGCGAGTTCGCCTTCCGCCACCCCGGGGCCATTGTCACGGAATGAGAGCTTGATGGTGCCCTCGGCAGATTGACCGTAAATTACGAGTTCTGCCGAGGTTCCGGCATGAATGCGGGCGTTCCGAATCAGATTGCCGAATGCGCGCGACAGGAGGCGCGGATCCGCGTGAGAAACCAGCCCCGGGGCCAATTCAAAGCGAATCGTCAGCCCGGCCGCCTCCCTCGCCGCCACGTCGCGGATCAAGGGCTCGAGCTCACAGGGTTGGAGCTGGGGATGACCGGCGCCTGCTCTCGAAAAGGCAAGAATTTCCTCGATCAGCCGGGCGAGTTCATCGGCATCCTCCTCGACCGCCATCAAGCGCGATTGCCGGTCTTCCGGGACCGACGGCTCCAGCACCGCAATCCCAGTCCGAAGTCTCGCCAATGGCGCGCAGAGCTCGTGAGCAACGTCCGCGAGGAAGCGCCTTTGCCCGGTCACGAAATGATCGAGCCGGAACGCCATGTCGGAAACGGCGGAGCCCAACCGCCCTAACTCGTCGTGCCGGTCGGAGTCGGTTTTCACCTTGAAATCTCCATTTGCAATCCTCTCGGTCGCGGTGGTCAGGCGCCGGATGTAACGAGTGATGCCGAGCACGAAAGGCGCCCAAAACAGGATGCTGATGGCGATCACCGCGATCGCACCAAGAATCCAAGGTCGCACTTCGAAAAACAGGCCATTTCCCGACAAATCATCGCCCCGAATCAGGATCAGACCATGCTGCGGATTCTGATTTTTCGGCATCGAAAGCGGCACATCGATGGCGGCCCAATAGCCATCTCCCGATTCACCCCTGAGGAAAAAGGCCGGCTTCGCCGATGGCGGCATGCGGTCCTGACCACGGCCAGCTTCCGTTCCGGGGCCCGGAGGCGGGGCAAATTCACCTCCGCGCGGGATTCCCTCTGGGCCGAGCATCTGGGGAGGGAATCCACCGGGGCCGGCCGGGGGGCGCCGATCCGTCATGGCTTCCGGCTGACGACCCGGAGGAATTCTTACTTCCTTGAGCCGCTGCATCACGTTGTCTGGAACCCGCTTGAAATTGTTGGCCTGCCATTCTTCAGGTGGGCGCCAGAGATCAATCTGAAGGCCTAGGGAAGTCGAGTAGCGCTCGAGAATCGAGTTCCACTCGGATCGGGAAGTCGAACGGAGGTCATGGCCGATCGATTCTCCAAGGTCACGCAGGCGCTCCCCCGTCCGACCGCTCAGCAGGGAATCAAGGCCCACACGGAGTTGCAGGCTGACAAACAGCACAAAGACCGCAACGAGCATGGCGAGGTGCAGCGCCAACCAGCCGAGCATTTTCGCAAGCAATGAATGACGCCAGGGGGCTTTCATGAACGCGAAGAAGGATTGGAAGGGTCCGCCAGCACATAGCCGACTCCGCGGACCGTGCGAATGAAACGTGGTTCCTTCGGATCATCTCCGAGCTTTCTCCGCAGAGCGGAGATATGCACGTCGATCGAGCGATCGAAGATATCGAACCTCCGCTCCGAGACCCGCTCGATGAGTTGTTCCCGCGATTTGACGCGGCCCTTGCCCCGCAGCAGCTCCGCCAGCAAGGCGAACTCCAGCGCGGTCAAATCCAGCGCCTGGTCTCCGAGGGCCGCCAGGTGGGTCTCCTCACAGAGACGGAGCTCTCCCGCCGTCCACTCGCCGGAAACTTTCTCCTCCGCTCGCTGTGCATGGCGTCGGGTCACCGCCCTCAAGCGGGCCAGCAATTCGCGCACGGAAAAGGTCTTAGGTAGGTAGTCGTCCGCCCCGGTTTCAAGTCCCGCGATCCGGTCCGCCTCATCGCCCATCGCCGTCAGCATCAGGACCGGCACATCAGATTTCTTGCGGAGCTCACGGAGCACGGCGAAACCGTCCATGCCCGGCATCATCACATCGAGGATAATGACTTCATACTGGCCGTAAAGTGCCTCATCCAATCCCTCTGGGCCAGTGTGGCGGACCTCGACCCGCCATCCCAAGGGCAACAGGTAATCACGAATCAACCCGCAAAGCTTGCGGTCGTCATCAATCATCAGCAGCGGGCGGCCCGTATCGGATTCCACGGTATTCATGGCGTTTCCCAGATCATCAGCCGAATTGCCTGCCGTCGGCCATGTCATTTACGCGGTCTTAACAAAAAAGCCGAACTCCGTGGAACTAGAGTGGCTGGGATGGTTCCGAGACCGCGGAAATTTCATGCTCGGTTCATCAAAGTTTCATTCGAGGGGGTGATTCTCCCTTCCGATGCAACTTCCCACCCGTGATGTCTTTCTCCGCCAGCTTCGTTACTGGTCGCTTCATTGCTCGATCAATGCCCTCCCCAGTTTGGGGATTGCGTTGTCCTTTCTGGGTCTCTGGAAAAATGTGGAAGGTGTCGCCGCCATGCTTTCCGCCATTGCGACCTTCATCCTCCTTTATGCCGCTCTCGCCTCCTTGAGAGGTCCGCTTTCGAACGAAGGACACGTTCTTTCCAAGTCGCTGAAACTGGGGACGAAAATCCGTTCGTGGATTTCGGGAATCTCCCCCCTGATGCTCCCTCTCGGGCCAACCGCGCTGCTGATGCCGGATCTCTGGTGCGGCTTCCTATCCATTTCGATTCTGAATCAGGCCTCCAGGCTACTGGGATTGGAAATCGCACTTCCCACTGGAGGTCCCCCGAACAGCAACGTCGGCTTCCTGTCCATCTACGCCACGACCATGCTCGAAGGCTTCATCATTTCCTTTCTCCTCTTGATGATCTCCTTCTTCGCCTTGTTTTTCGTCCATCGGAAGGCCCATCGCCGCATATCCCTTGGCTATCCAGCATTCGGCGACTGAGCTCCCCGCCTTCTGTCAGGCCGCGTGATTTCCCCACCCGGAACACCGGAACATGCCCGGGACCACGACCTTTGGGCCCACCGTCGGATGAGATTCTATTCGACCCCGCCCGTGCTCTCTTAGGCCTCCCGAGCGCCGCGTGACAGGTCTTTTGCACTCCCGGCACGCCGTTTCCCTTGCCAGAGGTCTCAAAACCCGGCATAGGCCCCCGCCCGCACGAACTGCCGCCGCCTCGTTATGTCACTCAAGATCCGCAACCTCGCCATCATCGCCCACGTTGACCATGGGAAAACCACCCTCGTCGACCAGCTACTGCAAGCCGGTGGCACCTACCGTGAAAACCAGGCCACGCAGGTCCGCGCAATGGACTCGATGGACCTCGAACGCGAGAAGGGCATCACCATCAAGGCCAAGAACACCTCCATTCTCTGGAACGGCTACACGATCAACATCGTTGATACTCCCGGCCACGCCGACTTCGGTGCCGAGGTGGAGCGCGTGATGAAGATGGTCGATGGCGTGCTGCTCGTCGTCGATGCTTCCGGCGGCCCGCAGGCCCAGACCCGCTTCGTGCTCCGCAAGGCGATGCAGGAGGGACTCAAGCCGATCGTCGTCATCAACAAGATCGACCGCCCGCTGGCCGACCCCATGAAGGTCCACGACCAGGTGCTGGAACTCTTCCTCGACCTCGATGCCGATGAGGAGCAGTTCAACGCCCCCTTCTGTTACGGCTCCGCCCGCGACGGTTACTTCATGAACCATCCAGACGACGAGCGGAAGGACTGCATCCCGCTTCTCGAAAAGATCGTCGAGTTCATCCCCGCCCCGAAGGCCGATCCGGACGCCCCGTTCCTCATGCTCGTCTCGAACATCGAGTGGGATGACTACGTCGGACGCGTCGCCATCGGCAAGGTTCTCGGTGGTGCCGTCACCAAGGGCGACACCATTTACCTCATGCGCCAGGACGGCACCAAGGTGCAGTCGAAGGTGATGAAGACCTTCACCTATTCCGGTCTCGCCACCACCGACTCCGAAGGTTGCGGTGCAGGCGGCATCGTCGGCATCGCGGCCGGCATTGAGAACGTCGACATCGGTGAAACCATCGCCGGCAGCCCGGATCAGGCTCCGCTTCCATTCGTCGCCATCGATCCGCCGACGGTCTCGATGCAGTTCTCGATCAACGACGGCCCGCTCGCTGGAAAAGAAGGCAAGCACGTCACCACCCGCGCCATCCGTGAGCGGTTGATGCGTGAGTTGAAGACCAACATTTCCATCACCGTCGAGGACACCGAGGTCGCTGGCGTTTTTAATGTTTCTGCCCGTGGCTCGATGCAGATCGCCGTTCTCGTGGAGCAAATGCGCCGCGAAGGTTTCGAGGTGCTCGTTTCCCGTCCGGTCGTGATCTATCGCCGCGATGATGCCGGCAAGCTGCTCGAGCCGTTCGAAACGCTCTACGTGGAAGCTCCCGGCGACTACACCCAGGGCATCCTCAAGATTCTCATGAACCGCAAGGGCATCATGGAACACATGGATACCGAGGCCTCCGGCCGCGTGTTCATCCAGGCGACGATCCCGACCCGTGGACTCATTGGCTTCGAAACCGAGCTGGTCAACCTGACCTCCGGCCATGGTATCATGTCCCACCTCTTCAAGGAATATGGCCCGCACGCCGGAGAAATCCAGAACCGCACGACCGGCACGCTCGTCTCGATGGACTCCGGCACCGCCACTCCTTACTCACTTCAGATGCTCGAAGAGCGCGGCACCCTGTTCGTCGCCCCTGGCGATGCGGTTTACGGCGGCATGCTCGTCGGAGAAAACCCTCGCGTCGGCGACCTTCCCGTCAACCCGGTGAAGGAGAAGCACCTCGACAACATGCGTTCCTCCGGCAAGGACAAGACCTCCAAGCTCACCCCGGCTCTGCGCTTCTCCTTGGAGCGCGCGATCGAATACATCGACGCCGACGAGCTGGTCGAAGCCACGCCGCAGAATATTCGTCTCCGCAAGCGCATCCTCGACGCCAGCGCCCGCAAGCGCTCGCAGAAGGGCCCGGCCGTGGAAGACCGCAGCAACCGCGGATAAGGGAGCGCGAGTTTTCAACCCGCTCTGATTACGGCCGTTTCCTCCGGGAGACGGCTGTTTTTGTTATCTGCCGGATCTGGGGCTGCGGTTTGAAAACCCGCGTTCCTTTCACATCCTGAAATCCTCGCCGAGATAGTATTTTCTGGCGATCGGGTCGTTGACGAGCTCCTGCGAATCCCCCTCCAGGATCACGCGACCGTCGTGGATGAGGAAGGCGCGGTCGACGATCGAAAGCGTCTCGCGCACCGAGTGATCGGTGATGAGGATCGCTAGGCCATCCTTTTCACGGAGATCACGCACGATTTTCTGTATATCATCGACGGCGATCGGATCAATGCCGGCGAAGGGCTCGTCGAGCATCAGCAGCGTCGGGTCGGTGCAAAGCGATCTGGCAATCGCGAGACGGCGTTTTTCACCACCGGAAAGGGTGATGGCGAGCGATTTGGCGACCTTGGAAATGCCGAAGCGGTCTAGCAGGTTGTGCGCGCGTTCGAGGCGCTCCTTGCGGCCGAGATTCGGGCGCGTCTCCAGGATGGCGAGCAGGTTGTCGAGCACGCTGAGCTTGCGAAACACCGACTCCTCCTGTGGAAGATAGCCAAGACCAAGGCGGGCGCGGCGGTGCATCGGCAGGGAGGTGATGTCCTTGCCATTCAAACAGACCGATCCGGCGTCCGGCGGGACGAGTCCGGCGATCATGTAGAACGAAGTCGTTTTCCCCGCGCCGTTCGGACCTAACAGGCCGACAATTTCCCCCGGCCGGAGGGTGAGCGAGACGCCATCGACGACGGCGCGTCCGCCGTAAACCTTCTTCAAGCCGGTTGCGGAAAGGATGGCGGTGGCGCTGTTGCAGCAGGTCGAACCGGGAGCGTGTGAGGAGGGATCAGGCATGAAAATCGGGCTCAGGGCTTCGCTGGCTTGGCTCCGGGTTTGGGTGGCGCGGGATTGGAATTGAGAGGGGCACCCATGTCCCATGGTCCCTCCGTCACGAAGCTCCCGTCCTTCTGGATCCGGAGATAAAGGTTTGGCTCTTTGGCGCGCATGAAGGTCGCTCCTTGCTGAACCCAGGGATAGCCACCACTGAGAATGATTTCCCCGGTCTTGGCGTTGTAATCAAGAACGGCCGCGCTGGCGACGACCGGCGGCTTTCCATCGACCGACTTCTGGGTGATTTTCACCGCTCCGGTCGCGATGATTTTTTCCGGATCACCGAATCCGCTGGTGGCTTCGAATAGACCAGGGGTGGCTTTTTTCTCGTCCTTTTTCTCGTCCTGCACCGGCTCGGAACCTGACTCACCGTCTCTCAAGGGAGCCTTTTTCTTCTCCTCCTTCTTGCCGAGGAAGACCTTCAGTTCGTTGGCACCGGAGAGGTCGAAGTCCGGACTCGTGAGCTTGACGTTCTTAAGGTAAATAAGAACGCCTTTTTCCGCATCGAAGAACATCCCGTCATCTGCGGAGATCAGTGTGTCCTTCGGGCCCGGCTTGACCTCAAGCGGCTTGGTCGCAGCTTGGTGATCCGCGTCCGGCGAAGTCGCTTCGTTTGCAGGCGCGGCAGGTGGAGCGTCCTCGATGCTGATGGAAGTCAGGGCCGCCTGGGCGAGAAATTCACGGACCGAATCATCGGCTTCTTTGGACTTGATCCGGCCCGACTCGATCAGCTCGGAGGTGCCGCCCGCCGCTGTCTTGAACAATTCGCGGGCACTTCCGGCGGCAGTCTGAATCGCGGCGCGCTCATCCGCGCTCATCCTGGCAGGTCCGTCGGCGAGCACCGGAAGAGTGCCCAAGAGAGAGACCAGCGCGATCGCGACCTTCGGGGAAGAGGCTTGGAAATTCATTTGGAGTCGGGTTTGGCGAAGAACCGGGTTTGAACGGGCCCGATCAGGAAACCTTGGGAGCGATTCTGGGCGTAGGTGAGACCGGCACCGTGGGCGGAGAAGTCGGCTGAAACGATCTCGACGGGCTTCTTACTCTCCAGTATGCCCTTTTCCTGATCAAAACGGGCCACCTCAAGGTCGATGTGTGCGCGCTGGCTCCGATCCGGGTGATAGAACTCCAATCTGACGAGCTTGCCCTCGACCCTCTGGCTGTCGACGACGGTCATTTCCTCCGAACGGAGAACCGCCGTTAGCTTTTTCTGCCGATCGTAGCGCGGGATGAGGACTTTTTTCAGGATGCTGCCCGCGGGAAGAAGCGAAACCGCTGGCAAGCTGCGGTCCTGGGGAAATCCGGGCATGACGGTCTCCTCAGCCAGCAAGAGCGACGGGACCAGCAAAATGGAAAGGAGCGGGCGCAAGGACGTCAGGTTAGGCAATGAAGGGAAATTTCCAACCGTTAAAGCGGACGACCTGCCCTCAGCCGTGGGCGGCGTGGTGGATGGCGATGAGTTTGATGAGCAGGTCTTCCATGAATTCGAGCGGAATTTGATTCGGACCATCCGACATCGCGTTGGCCGGATCGGAGTGAGTTTCCATGAACACACCCTCGACGCCGGTCGCCACTGCGGCGCGGGCAAGGACCGGGGCGAGTTCGCCGTCGCCGCCGGTGGTGCCGCCGAGACCGCCCGGGCGCTGGACCGAGTGGGTGGCATCGAAAATGACCGGCAGGCCTTCCTTGCGCATCCAGTAGAGCGAGCGCATGTCGGTCACGAGGTTGTTGTAGCCGAAAGTCGTGCCGCGCTCCGTGATGAGGAAGCGCTCGCAGCCAAAGGAGCGAAGCTTGTCGGCGATGTTGACCGTGTCCCACGGCGCGAGGAACTGGCCCTTCTTCACGTTCACGGCGCGACCTGTCTTCGCGGCGGCTTCGAGGATGTCGGTCTGGCGGCAGAGGAAGGCGGGGATCTGAAGGAGGTCGATGTATTCCCCGGCGATCTCGGCCTGCTCGGCGGTGTGGATGTCGGTGGTGACGGGCACGCCGAGTTCCTTGCCGATCTCGCTGAGGATGCGGCAGCCCTCCTCGATGCCGGGCCCGCGGAATGAGCTGACCGAGGTGCGGTTGGCCTTGTCGTAGGAGGCCTTGAAGATGAGGTGGATGCCGGTCTTATCGGCGATCTCCTTCACTGAGCGCGCCATTTCCCAGGCGAAGGATTCACTTTCCAGCGCGCAAGGACCGAGGACGAAGAACGGAGTGGGGCCGCCGACGGGGACGTTGGCGATGCTGAAGGGATCGAAGGACATAAGGGCAGGAAGCACGAAATTCTAAGCACTAAATTCGAAACGCAGAGGTCAATCCTCGGCGACTTGGTCGTAGAGGGGGCGGAGGTTGTTGACGGCCGTGGCGAGGAGTTTGGCCTCGGTGGCGGTAAGGTTGCCGCGGGTCTTGCTTTCGAGCATTTCGAGGCAGTCGAGCACGGATTTCGCAGCACGGAGGTTCACCTGGTTGCTACCGGTCTGCGGATTTGGAATCTGGCCGAGGAACATGCCGGCGCTTTGGGCCTGGAGGAACAGGAATTCACTGAATCGGGGATCGGCCTGGGGCTGTTCGGGCATGACGGAGTTCTAAGACAGGTTGGCGGTCCGCTCCAAGTGCTCATTCCGGCAGAACGGTCACGAGGGTCGGCGCGACACCGAGCAGGCGAGCGGCGGTTTCAGCCACCGCCTCCGGTGTTAGGCTGCTGTAGATCGCCGGGAGATGGCGGTGCTGGTCGGCAGCTTGGTCGAAAAGCAGATCGATGGCGGCGAGGCGGGCACAGGAGGCAATCGACTGCTGCTGGATCGCGAGGCTGCTCAGGACCGTCGATCGGACCCGCTCGAAGGCTTCGGCGGGAATGCCGTATTGAGCTAGCTTGGAGATTTCCGTCAGGAGTTCCTCACGGGCAAAACGGGCCTGCTCGGGCGAAGTGGCGAGGTAGAAAGTGAACAGCCCGCTGTCAAAGCCGAGAAACTGGGTCGCGCCGACCTGATAGGCCAGCCCTAGTTCTTCACGGATGCGGGTGAACAGCGGGCCAGCCATGTCGGAGCAATACTCCTGAAGCATCGTCAGTGCGTGTCGATCGGCCGACAACGCATGGGCCCCGGGAAATCCGATCGCCATCACCGCCTGCTTTTTCGGCAGGTGAAAGGTGAGGTCGGCCCCGGTCACAAGCTGACTCACAGGCGGCATCCAGCGCTGACCGGTCTGCAGTTTCTCGAACAGGGGCGCAATCGCATCCCCGGCTGCGATGGGGTCGAAGTCACCGGCAATGGCGAGTGCGAGATTCGAACCCGTGAAATGCACGCTGTGGTGTGCGAACAGCCCGAGACGGTTCAGTGAACCGAGGCTTTCCAATGATCCGAGCGAATCGAGTCCGTAGCCGGAAGCGTTGAAAACGGAGCGGCGCAGCTCGCGGATCGCGGTGTGCAGCGGGTCTTCCAACGATTCCTCAAATGCAGCGCGTTGGCTGGCCTTTTCGCGGTCGATGGCATCGTCGGGAAGCGACGGGGAGAGAAGGACATCGGCCAGCACTTCCGCCAGGGTCTGAAAATCCGGGGAAAGTCCGCCCGCTTGGACGAGCAGGGCGTTATTGCCTGCGGTTGCCCCGATGGACGCGCCGAGCGATTCGAGCGCGAGTGCGAGTTCCTCTCCAGTGCGCGATTTCGTGCCCTGCGGCAGGGTCGAGGCGAGGAGTTGATTGAGACCGTTCGAAACTGGAGTTTCCGATGGCAGGCCGCTGCGGATGGCCGATTGGAAATGGAGCAAGGGCACGCGGCGATCCGGCAGGAAGGCGAGTTGGATGCCGTTCGGCAGCGTCAGCGATTCGATGTCAGGGCGACTGCGCTTGGCTTTCGCGGTGCGGGCCGGTGGCGCGGCGTCTTCGGGATCCAAAACGGTCAGACTCATCCGCTCGGTTCCGAGCCCGATCACCACTCGGCGCACGTCGGCATCGGTCACTGCCTGGATCAAAGCGAGGTAATTGCGTGTGTAGTTCAGGTCGCGTGCCTCATGCCAGTTCGATGCGAGATCGGACGCACGACCGGAAGCCGTTGTTAGAGAGCGGAACTGACTGGCGGCGATCTGCCGCTTCGCCTTCATCAGCTCGTCATCGAAGGCCTCGCTTGGAAAAGAGAAGAGCTCCGCAAGGACGGCTTCGATCAGTTCGTCACGATGCTCTGGCAATGCCTCGGCACTCACCGCAAACAGGCCTTCACGACCCGGGCCCGTCCATGACCAGGCGGAAATCTCCAGCGCCAGCTCGCGTTCCTGCCGCAGCCGTCGGTAGAGCCGCGCGGAACGACCGCGCCCCAGCATCGTGGCCAAAACCTCGTAGACCGCCGCATCCGGATGGGTGGCATCGGGCATCTTCCAAGCCATCGTCAACCGCGAGGCCGGCACCGCGAAGGTCTCGCGACTACGGCGTTCCCCGACCTGTGGCGGATCGACCGGCACGTGCGGCTCCGGCCCGCCGGCGAGTGGGATCTCGGCGGTCAGGGACGCGACCAGCGTCCGGATGTCCACCGGATCGAAATCGCCTGAGATCGCCACGAACACTCGGTCGGGAGTGTAGCGGCTGCGATGATACCGCAGCATTTCATCGTGCGTGATCGCATCGAACAAATGACGATGACCAATGACCGGGTGACGTCGCGGATCGTGGACAAAGGCAGTCGAGAACAACAAGCGGTGCGCGACGTTGTCCGGATCGTCGAGACCCATGTCGATCTCACGACGGATCACGTCCTTTTCCTTTTCAAACTCCGAGACTGGCAAGGACGGCAGGAAAACCAGTTCGGTCAGGATGCCGAGGAACTTCTTCAGTGAGGCGGCGGGGCCGTCGATGTAGTAAACCGTGCGATCAAAACTGGTATAGGCGTTCCAATGACCACCGGCCGCCTGGACCGAACTCGCCAGTGAGTCGGCATCGTAGCTGCGGGTGCCCTTGAAGACCATGTGCTCGAGAAAATGCGAAAGCCCGGCCCCCAACTGCGATTCCTCATGGAGACTGCCGGTCTCCACCCAAAACTGGGCGCTGACCACCGGAGCAGAGGGATCGGGGTCAAGAATCAGCGCGAGCCCGTTGGGCAGGGTTTCGACAGTGGCGGTGACGGCGGGGTAATCCATGAAATTTACGGCTTGGATGAAGGTGGATGATCGATCAGAAAGAGGGATGCAACGGTGGATTGCTTTGGCATTGGTAGTGATACTCCTTCTCGGGAGTGTGGGAAGCGCGCTGGTCTGGAATCATCGCCGGAACCGACCCGACAAGGTCTGGGTGCCGCTCCCGCTCAGCCCGGAGTCCTCGGACGATGCACGCAAAACCTTCGCCAGGCAACTCGACAAGGAACTCCGTAAAACGTCCGTCCTGTTAGGAGTTGCCACGGACGTCCACCTCGCCGAAAAACTCGGCCTGCCCTCGGCCGAGGCTGCTGCCGACGAGCTTGGGAAGCGCTTATTCGTCGAAATCGGCCAAGCCAACATGCCGATGAGCAAGATTCCTTCACTCAATGTCGGCGTGAATGGAAAAAGTAAGGAGCACGCCCTGCTCGGCCAGATTGCCGAGCGCCTGATGAAGGACGTGAAGCGCGTCATCGGGGCAAAGGAACAGCAGTCGCCCTCATTTTAAGGCCCTGATTCGGCATCACACGTGCGACGGCCGAAAACCAACATCGGCACGCCGATCACAAAATAGAGGAGAACCACCAGCGGCCAGAACCTGATTGTCCTCTCGATCGGCGACTCAGCCATTCGCGCCGCCACATAGTCGGCATAGCCTTCCTCCGCCTCTTCCCTGTCGTCATCCTCCACTGACAACCTCACGCCTCCAAGTGCATTGGTAAGCTGCCAGGACCATTGAACCATGTGTTCATCCAGAACCGCCGATTCAAGTCCAAGATCCGCCAGATGGATACGGACCAAATGTGCCTCTTCCGGTGTCTGGAATCGGCCAAGCGTGATCATGGTCCGAACCCTAACAGGCGGCGGGCCTGAAGCGAGAGTAACGAAAGAAAGAGAACACCAATCATCCTTGCGCTCTCCCGCCTTTGGGCGGTCCTTATCTGATTCTCGCAATCAAGCTTTCGGCATCAAAGCGGGCCTTTGGACGATTGGCCGTGTGATCATCCGCTGAACGATAGCCGACGGCACAGGCGACAGCCGTTGCGTAGCCGCTTTCCTTCAGACCGAGGATTTCGTCATAGGCCGAGGCATCGAGTCCTTCCATCGGGCAGGTGTCGATTCCAAGCATGGCGGCGGCCGTCATGAACTGGCCGAGTGCAATATATACCTGGCGGGTGTTCCAGGCCTGACGCGCCTCGATCGACATGCTGCCCACGAAGCCCTCGATCATGCCTTTCATCGGAGCGAGCACCTCGGCCGGAGTGGACTGGACAGCTCCCAGCTTGGCGATCCAGATTTCAATGTCCGCCTGACTCACATCGGTGCGGGTGGCAAAGACGACGAAGTGCGAGGCATCCGTCACCTGACCCTGACCCCATGACTGCGCGCGGAGTTCAGCCCGCACGTCGGGGTTCTCGACGATGAGAAATTTCCATGGTTGGAGGCCGAATGATGATGGCGTGAGGATCAGGGTTTCCTCAAGGGCAGCCCAGATCTCCGCCGGGATTTTCTGGTCGGCTTGGAAGTGCTTGGTGGCGTATCGCCAGCGCAGCGCGGCAACAACAGATGCAGGAGTGGATTC
>Ga0114958_10002733_pt1 | contig 12998 bp, 11 predicted proteins | sample C_130208_EF_Meta_FD_89577 | JGI IMG/M metagenome (GOLD analysis project Ga0114958, IMG submission 89577) | Freshwater microbial communities from Lake Croche, Canada to study carbon cycling - C_130208_EF_MetaG | ecosystem: Environmental > Aquatic > Freshwater > Lake | place: Lake Croche, Canada... | reverse complement strand
TTTGCAATTTCAGCCCAACATGAATTACAATACTAATTTTGTGGCGAATCAAGTAATCTATGATTGGGGTAAAAATGCATTAGCCTTAGAAAGAAGTAGACTTGAAAATAAGTTGACCCAAGTTCAAATCGACCTAGCTACGACTAACATGGCCTATCAAATTGCCACGATCTACCATCAAATAAAGTATTTACAAAATGTGCTTAAAATCCAGCAATCGGAATTAAACAGAATTAAATCACATGCTGAGGTAGTGAACATGCAAGTAAAATTAGGCGAGCTATTAGAATTGGATCAATTAGGAATCAATATTCGATTAAAAAGCCAAGAAATTAAAATCAGCGAGACGGAGCTTCAAATTAACAAAATGATTGATTTTTTGAATACTCAAGCAGGAAAAGATATCAGTCCATGGTTAAAAAATAACCAATTAAACAAACAAGATTCAAAAGGCAGTATAACAGAAAACCCATTATTAGTTCAGTTAAACGCCGAAGATGCTATTTTACAAAAAGAAATCAATGTACAAGAGAAATCAAGCTCCCCAACGATAGCAGGAATCGCAAGCATAGGGGTTCGAAATGGTTATTTGCCCAGAATTAATGGCGAGGTTCCGCCTATTGCAGATGATTTCAAGTTGAATACGGCTTTAGGAATTAAGCTAACAATACCGATTTATTCAGGTAAGCGGGCGTTTCTTCAGGAAAATATTTTGAAGTTTCAAAAAGATCGAGTTCAATTGCAGAGAGATGAAACCGGAGCAAAACTTGCCTTTGAATTGCGACAAGGAGAAGCCAATTTAGTGCAATTAACCAACAAATCAGTCATTCAAAACCAAGTAATCGAACAAGCGATTTATGCCTATAAATTAGCAGAAGCAAGGTTTTCAAAAGGTACTATCAAACAAATTGAGTTAGATGCAGTTCAAAATACATTAGAGGAAGTTTCTTTACAAAAAGAAAATATTTACTTACAAATCAATTTGCAACAGCTAGAACTCTTGAAAATCAAAGGTTTAAAATTCTGGGAATTATAAATTAAATGAGGCGGCCAAACCTGGGTGAAATAATTTTCCATCATAGATCGTTACACCTTTTTTTAATGCATCATTTGAGGCAATCGCCTCTTTCCATCCCAATTTTGCTATGATCTGAACATAGGGTAGCGTGGCTTGCGTTAAGGCTAATGTGGAGGTTTGTGGCACTGCACCAGGCATATTAGCAACACAATAATGCAAAATCCCATCTATAGAAAACACAGGATTTTCATGTGTGGTCGGCTGACAAGTTTCGATGCAACCACCTTGGTCCACTGCCACATCGACTATAACCGTACCATTTCCCATTTTCAATAAATCTTGCTTTTTAATAAGATGAGGAGCTTTTGATCCATGTAGCAGCACAGCACCAATCAACAGATCAACTTTGGGTAAATGATCCTGAATAGCTAATTCTGTTGAAAACTGTGTGTGAACATTCGCTGGTAAAACCTCGTCCAAATATCGCAAACGTGATAAATTAGTATCCATAATCGTCACATTTGCACCCAACCCAGAAGCCATTTTTGCTGCTTGCGTGCCGACCACTCCCCCACCTAAAATCAAAACATTTGCAGGCTGAACTCCTGGAACACCTCCTAACATCTTCCCTTTACCACCTTGTGGCTTTCCTAAATAAAATGCTCCCACTTGGACCGCCATTCGGCCAGCCACCTCAGACATAGGGATTAAAAGCGGTAATGACCTATCAGCCAATTCAACGGATTCATAGGCAATACAAATGGCTTTTGATCGTATCATAGCTTCTGTTAATTCACGAGAAGCAGCAAAATGAAAATACGTAAAAAGGATTTGGCCTTCTTTGATTAAATTATATTCTGAAGAAAGAGGCTCTTTAACTTTCACGATTAGGTCTGCAACAGCATAAACTTCGGCCGCAGTACCCACTATAGTAGCGCCCTCGTTCACATACATTGCATCTGTAAATCCAGAACCTAATCCTGCATTCGTTTCAATCCAAATTTGATGGCCATCCAACTTTAAAGCATGTACTCCAGCCGGATTTAGGCCTACCCTAAACTCGTGATTCTTTATTTCTTTTGGGATCCCAATATTCATTTAATGTAAGGTATAAAAGAAAGGCCAACGAATTAAATACGTTGGCCTATTCCAATGATGAAGAATAATACAATGCAAATATATAATAATCAATAAAATATTTTGCGTTGATTCATTTAATAAGAAATTAAATAATATTTAATTAGATTTATCAGAAAATATTACCAATATTAGGATTATTAAATCATAAAAACAGAAAAGATTATGGCTAAAAAACTAAGCTTGGATTCGTTAGATACTAAAATTCTAAGGATATTACAGAATAATAGTCAACATACACTTAAAGATATTGCGGAGCAGGTTAATTTATCATTGAGTCCGACTCATGACCGAATAAAGCGCTTAGAAATGGATGGGTATATTAAAGGATATGTGGGCATATTAAATCGTAAAAAGTTGAACTTGGGTTTGATGGTCCATTGCCAAGTAACTTTAGAAAAGCAAAATCGAAGTAATTTTTCCCAGTTTGAACAATCAATTAAAGAGTTTCCCGAGGTAATTTCATGTCATTTGGTATCTGGAAACTTTGATTATTATTTAAATGTAATTAGTGAAGATGTGGAAAGTTACAATAGATTTTATCAGGAAAAGTTAGCTATACTACCATCAGTAGCACATATTAGTTCCTTATTCGTGATGGATGAAATTAAATCCACAACCGCTTTACCCTTATAATATTTTTGTATCTTTGCTGACCTTTTATGGGGTCGACCGGTTTTGACAGCTTAAGCAGTCTGGTTGTAAGCACGTCGGGAGTTGTAGGAATTTCCTGTTAAAAAAACCTTCGAATTATAGCTGGCAATACACAGTATGCCATGGCTGCCTAGTCTGATAGATTAGCCAATTTGCCATCGTCCGGCCTCTTCCAAACTCTGCCGAGGAGGATTTCTGGGCGTCGACATGCAGAGTCGATCATTAAGATTTTACTAATTAATGATTAGTATCCAGTAAATAAGTGTTAAATAAGGTCTGATTTGAACCTATTTAACATCGAAAAAGAATCAAATCTAAACGTGTAGAAGGCAATTTTACTCTAGGTTTGGACGAGGGTTCGAATCCCTCCGACTCCACAATTTTTTTAGATATTGTCGCTCGCCCTGCAAATTGCAGGGCGAGTTTAGTAAATCGAGACCCCAACAAAATTCACATATCTCAAAAAAGTCTTTTAGTACCCCAACTTGTTCTACTCTTAAAAATCAACATATATGCCTCTCATTTAACTCCGATTTCGTATTTTTTTTATAAATTGTAGCTTAAACATTACACTATGACAATCAAATCAACCTTTTTATTTCTTTTTGGATTCTTATTTAGCTATTGTAGCATCGCACAGGATTATCCATCAGATTATTTAAGTGCATCTTTTCATGCAGATCGACGAGCAGCTGTAAAAAAGCAGTTATCAGACAAAGGAGTAGGTATCTTTTTTGCTGGTCAAACACGTCAGCGAAGCAATGATACTGAATTTCCATATGCGCAAAACAAAAATTTCTATTATTTAACAGGTTTAAATGAACCAAATGCAGTTTTGTTATTATTTAAACAACCTGTAACCCTTTTAGGTAAAACGGGAACTGAATTTATTTTCATCCAAAACCGCGATCCTTTCAAAGAATTATGGACAGGAAAAATTTTGGGTATTGATGGCTTTAAAGCAAAAAGTAACATGGAAAATATATTCATCAATGATGAATTTAAAGCTAGCGCACTCCCAATGGCTAGCATAGATTCTGTGTTTAGTCTGTTTCGCACGGAAGGAATTTTCAACAAATACAAAGCGAAAGAAGACGCCCTATCACGAATGGCGGGAACCGTTGACAGCTTAATCACCATCTTTAAAAAACCTATCGCGATGCGCTCTATTTTGGCCATTATGCGAAATTTAAGGGGAATCAAAACTGCTGAGGAAATTAAATTAATCAAAAAAGCTGCCTCAATTAGCGCATTAGGACATAATGATGTGATGAGATCCATCAAACCTGGGATGAAGGAGTTCCAGGCACAAGCGATCATGGAATATCATTTTAAGAATAATGGTTCCGAATTTCCAGGCTATAGCAGCATTAATGGTTCAGCCGAAAATGCCTGTGTGCTCCATTACGTGACCAATTTAAAAACGATTAAAAACGGAGATTTACTTCTAAGTGATTGCGCCGCTGAATACCATGGATATACTGCCGATGTGACTAGAACTATTCCAGCAAATGGAAAATTCACAGAAGCTCAAAAAATACTTTATGAAATTGTCTTGGCAGCTCAAGATGCTGGAATTGCTGCATGCCAGGCAGGTGCCCCGATGGCAAACGTGGACGCGGCTGCCCGAGCAGTTGTGAATGCCGGATTAATCAAATTAGGCATCGTCAAAAATGACATGGAAGCTAGAACTTATTTTCCACATGGGACTTCCCACCATCTAGGATTAGATGTGCATGATTTGGGACCTCGCACACTTCAACCAGGTGTTATCATTACCGTAGAGCCAGGAATTTATATTCCAGCGGGAAGCAAATGTGATAAAAAATGGTGGGATATCGGTATACGAATTGAGGATGACATACTGATAACAGAAAAAGGTCCTGAAAATATATCAGCTGGCACACCCAGAAAAGTTGCTGACATAGAAAAAATGGCTAAAGAAAAAAGAATTTTGACTAACTAATACATATCAACATATGTACTAAAAAATGGCCTTCCTTAAGGCCATTTTTTATTGATTCATTTCTTTTTCGAGCAACATCCTCAACTCATTTAGCTTTTCCTTTTCAAACGAAGCTACATTATTTTTTTCATTAGGATCCGTTTTAAGATTATAAAGTTGGTCTTCCAAATCATTCCCCAATTCAATATTAACTTGTGGATTAAATTTTGATCCTTTACTACTTTTAATAAATTTCCAGTCTCCCTTTTTAATCGCTAAGGTTCCTGCTTGTTCAACAATATATTCGCGTCCTACCTTATCTTTCCCTAACCACGCGTTTAAATTAGCCTTGGAATCTTTTGCAGAATTTACATCAAAATTACTACCCAACATTTGGCTCATTGATGCTAAAAAATCAATCTGAGAAATCAAAGCATCTGACCTACCAATTGGGACTTTTTTAGGCCATTTTACAATGAAAGGGACCCGAGTGCCAGCTTCAAAAGAACTATATTTTCCTCCTCTTAAAATACCTGAAGGTTGATGTAATCCTAAATTCTCCCTAGATCCATCGATATATCCATCATCCACTACGGGACCATTATCGCTAGTCAAAATAACTAATGTGTTTGAAGTTAAATGAAGTGAATCAAGCGTTTTCATTAATTGGCCTACCGAATCATCCAATTGCAATAACGCATCTCCCCTATTCCCAAAACCACTTTTTCCCAAGAACCTTGAATTAGGAATTCTTGGCACATGAATATCATGCGTCGCGAAATACAGGAAGAAAGGATTTTTCTGATTTCGAATCATGAATTCTTTAGCTTTATTGGCCAAAGTTTGGGCCATATCTTCATCATCCCATAATGCCTGCTTTCCACCGACCATAAAACCGATTCTTCCTACTCCATTGACAATGGTGTTATCATGTCCATGCGAGTGTTTCATTATCAAAAGCTCGGGATTTTCTTTGCCTGTTGGCATACTGCCAATTTTTTTTAGGTAATTTACCTCAATAGGATCTTGTCCATCTAAATTTTGAACGTGGTCATTTTCAATATAAACACAAGGGACCCGGTCACCCGTAGCAGGCAATATAAATGCTTCCTTAAAACCAATATCTAATGGACCATGTTCTATTTTTCCATTCCAATTAGGTCCACCTAAAGGTCCTAAACCTAAATGCCATTTACCAATAACTCCTGTATGATATCCCGCTTTTGAAAAAATAGTCGCAACGGTTTGTTGGCCAGCAGGAATTAAAGCCGACGCATCACCAGTCGCGACACCCGTATCTTTTCTACGAAAAGCATATTCACCCTTCAACAAAGAATATCGAGAGGGAGTACATGTGGCAGATGTGGTGTGAGCTTGAGTAAATAATAGGCCTTTTCTAGCTATTTGGTCTATATTTGGTGTTTTGATTGTTTTAGACCCATAGCAACCTAGATCACCAAAGCCCAAATCATCTACATAAATGATTAAAACATTAGGCTTTTGTCCTAAGGTCAAAAACGAAATACAAACGAAAAAAAATACATTGAAACAAGATAAAAACTTCATAAAACTTTAGTTTTCATTTTACATATTTAATTAATTCCACTCCGGCCAATAAAAAACAACCTGTCCCAAAATCTTCAAAGTCAGGCACGTGCGTAAATGAAATGGGTTGAGAATCTTTGGGCTCCTTTCCCGTTCCTTGCACATACCCTAAAAATCCTGTGGGATGGACACAAGTAGATAAGGCATTCCAACCTGATAAAATAGCTTGATTAAATTTCTTTTTTGGCAATAATTTATTTCGAACACCCCACGACATACCATACACAAACAAGGAAGTACCTGTTGCTTCAGGACCACCAAAATGAGCTGGATCCTTCAAACTTACATTCCAAAAACCATCTTTTCGCTGTAAAGGCAAAAGCGCATTAGCCAAGGCGATAAAATCTTGTTCATATTCAGCTCGATGAGGTGCATTTTTAGGCATTAATTCGAGGGTTCTAACCAAGGCAGCAAATACCCAACCATTTCCACGAGACCAATAACAATTCTCTCCATTGGGTTCTTTATAAGGAGGGACAAAATCTTTATCTCGCCACCATAAGCCTGCATTTTCGTCATACAAACCTGAACCGCCATGCTTGTATTTCGTAAAGGCATATAAGTCATACATTTTTTCAAAATATCGATTGTCAGAAAATTGAACGCCCAATCGTGTAAAAACGGGCATACTCATTTGCAAACAATCAACCCAAGACCAATCATCGGCTTTGACAGAATTAACCATTAGATCAACATTCGCTTTGATAGGTAAAATACGCAAAGAGTCGGATTTAAAATCAAATAAGTCGAGGTAAACTTGTCCACAGGCTTGATTGTCAGCATTACGCGTTTTAATTCCATCCCGTAAATTCCATTGATGAAAGTTCGCCCAGTCCAACATATATTTCATGTCAGCAGGCTTCGGGTCGATCTTATATAATTCCATTAGCCCTTCATAAAATACGGCGCGTGTCCAAATATTTGAGGGCCTAATACGGTCTGGCCTAGGGATAGTCGCCGTAACATCTGGCCATTTTTGCTGAAAATAGGCTTTAGTCAGATGTAATTTCTCTAGAATTACTTCAGGTTTTGGCCTTGCAAAGCCATTAAAGCTAAGAGCAAAGAACATTAAAATTAGGTACCTTTTCATTTTAAGCCAAATAAAAAACAGAAGGTATATCCACTGAAACAGGTGAGTTATCTGGATTAGCTTTCATAATATCACCCATGTAGGCCCACCATTTTTGCATGATTGGTTGTGAAGGCAATCCATCCAATAAACCTAGGTCATTAGCTTCTAAATAAGCAAACAAGGTAAGCGTCTCTTCATCCAAAAAAATAGAATAGTTACGAATTCCAAGCTCCTTCAAAAGTTCGCTCAGTTCGGGCCAAATTTCATCATGACGTTTTTTATATTCTGCCTCAAAACCAGGCAATAAAAACATTTTAAATGCTTTTCGTTCCATATCTTTTTGAATTATTGTTTTATAATTTTAATGAATTGGGTTAAGGCTTCATCATCAAAATTCAAATGGGTGACAAATCTTATATATTGAGGACCAAAAGGTGCACATTTAATGCCTATAGAGTCCAATTCGGCAACTTTAGTCGAAGCCTTTAAATCATCCTTTAATTTAACAATAACGATGTTCGTGGTTACAGGCAAAACTTCGGTGACCCAAGGTAAACTTTCACAAGCTAAACCTATTTGCTTCGCACGTGCGTGATCTTCTTTTAATCTTTCAACCTGATAATCTAATGCATATATTCCAGCGGCGGCCAACATCCCCGCTTGGCGCCAACCGCCTCCCAATCTTTTTCTAATTCTTCTTGCTTTTTTAATGAAATCTGTAGATCCTAATAAAACTGAACCTATGGGGGCGCCCAAACCTTTAGACAAGCACACAGAAATTGAATCAAACCACTGACCAAATTGGCTGGGTTTTTGTCCACTCGCTGCCATTGCGTTGAAAATACGAGCTCCATCCAAATGCAAAGGAATCGAAGCAGTTTTACAAAAATCAGCTATTTCCTGAAGCGACTCTGAGGTGTAAATACTTCCTCCACCCTTATTCACTGTATTTTCTAAACTAACCAATTTGCTTTCACAGGCATGAATATCATCAGGTGAAATAGCATTTGCAATTTGATCTTTAGTCAATCGGCCCAAATCACCCTTCAGTAATTTAACCGAGGCTCCCGCATTCGCCATAATTCCGCCCCCCTCATACAAGTAAATATGTGATAACTCGTCACAAATCACCTCTTGGCCTTTAGATACGTGAGCAGAAATAGCTATCTGATTTGTCATGGTCCCAGAGGGGCAAAACAAGGCGCTTTCCATCCCGAACAATTCAGCTACTTTAATCTGCAAATTATTCACACTGGGATCTTCCCCAAAAACATCATCTCCTAATGGTGCAGAAAACATTGCATCGCGCATTCCTTCGGTGGGTAAAGTAAACGTGTCACTCCTTAGTTCAATCATTGGAATATTTAATAAAATGAGATAAGAAAAACAATCGGATCATTGGCATCAATCCCACCAAGACAATCCATGGAAAGTAAAACAAGGTCCATAGAGACCCAATTATGGTTAATAAAAATGCAAATCGGCAATAATAGGTCCACCATACAGAACTGTTTTTTCTAGCAAACCAAATGACCAAAGGAAAATTTAAGGGAAATAATAATAGTGAGCTAGGATTGTACCCCATCACCTCGTGATCTGTCCCAACGGCCAAAAAGAAAATAAACCAAGCTAAAATTCCGATAATAGAAAATAGTGTCACATCAAAAATATAGAGTTCCAATCTTCGCTTTTTGATTGAAATGAAAATGATGACCAAATTAATTAAGGCCAACAAAGGAATTGGGCCAAAGAAATCATAAGTTTCAATTTTTTCAGGTTTTGAAACAAAAACATCATATGGGGCATACGCTAATTTCTGGCCATTCACTTCAGCTTGTTGGACTGATAAATTTAAATTATCAGGCAAATAGCAGGACTCAGATGCACTGGCAATATGATTAGCAGGAACCCCTAAAGCTAAATTCATCCCGAAGGTAATCCAGGAATTAATCTTCAAATAATCATTCATCCAATCTCGATAGGATTTACCTTCCAAACTATGGTAATCCTTCCACTTAAATGCACCTGGAGCAGCCTTTTCAATCATATCACGAAGCCTGGAAGAACAATTATCATAGAAGAATTTGTATTGATAATTTTTATTTTCAGGTAACAAATTAGTTTCTAAGGCTGAGAAAATCTGTGTTTTCTGTGCATTCGTCAATTTTAAATTTTGAATTTGAATGCCTCTTTTTTCAATTTCAGAATAATAATAAACCAAATCATTCATGGAATTAAATGATATTGAATATGGTAGTGTACCCTTTAAAAATTTTAAGTAAAAATTATCCGTATTGAAATCAAAAGTTCCATAACTGTATGCCCGGTCTATCCCTTGATCTGGATCATTTACCCATATAACCGCATGACCAAAAGCGGCATGAAGCTCTTTTCCAGGGGCAAAAGTAACCAAAGAAACCTGTGCTCTTGGGCTTAGTTCAGGCATCGCGGCCAAGCCAACGTAGGGTAAAATTATCAGCAGAATTAAACGTGTATAAATTTTTCTCATTTTATTTCCCAGCAATGACGATGACTATTTCCCCTCGAATCTTATCAGGATTTTGATCAAAATAGTTTAAAACTTCTTCAGCGCTCCCTCGAACCATTTGTTCATGCAATTTACTTAATTCACGGGCCACCATAATTTGCCTATCGGGCCCTATAAATTCAATAATTTGTGTTAAAGCTTTTTGCAAACGATGTGGGGATTCATATAAAACCGTCGTTCTTTCTTCATCCGAAATGGCTTTCCAACGAGTTTGTCGGCCTTTTTTATGTGGCAAAAAACCTTCAAAAACGAATCGATCTAAAGGAAAACCTGAGTTCACTAAAGCAGGAATAAGTGCTGTGGCACCAGGTAAGGTTTCCACCTCAATACCCTGTTCTACGCACGTTTTGACTAATAAAAACCCTGGATCTGAAATTCCTGGCGTTCCTGCATCGGAAATTAAGCCCACCAACTTACCTTCCTTCAATAATTTAATTACTCCTGCTACTCCCACATGTTCATTGTGCGCATGATGAGCAAAAAGTGGTTTGGATATGTCTAAATGCTTAAGAAGTTGGCCCGAAGTTCTAGTATCCTCAGCGAAAATAACATCCACCTCTTTTAAAACTCGAATTGACCGCAAAGTCATATCTTCTAGGTTACCAATGGGAGTGGGAATTAAGTATAATTTCATATTCGAAATTTAACCAAAAATGATTGAAATTATTTCATCGCAATCAAAAGCTTTTTGAAAAGGAATGAGACAAATAATAACCACAAGACTAATCGATTAAAACAAAAAGGGCTTGCATGAATGCAAGCCCAAAACGTAGAGAGTGAGGGATTCGAACCCCCGGGCCTGTAACAGCCAACAGTTTTCAAGACTGCCTCGATCGACCACTCTGACAACTCTCTATTTCCTTATGAGGATGCAAATTAAATCAAAAAATACTTTTTATGCAACCCTAAAGCCTTAAAATTGTTGAAATTAAATTCTTGATTTAATGTGAGCCAACTTACCCGCTAAATCAAGTTCGTCAGGAATCCAATGAATTTTGATGCCAGAGCGCTCCATTTTTCGAAAAAATGTCATTTGACGTTTAGAAAATTGTTGAATAGCGATCGTTAAGCCATGTTCAAATTCAACACGATTAATTTTTCCTTGGACTAAATGCACAAGCCATTTATATTCTAAACCTAACCTGATTAAATCATTTGGATTAACTCCATTTGAAATTAATTGAACTACTTCTTCGATCAATCCATTATTTAATCGATCCATTAATCTATAAGCACACCTCATTCTTCGAATTTCGGCCATTGGATTTAGGCCAAAAACGATAAAATCTCGATTTAACTTTAGCGACTCCTTCGAAAAGTCTGTCGTGCGAGAAAATTCATAATCTTGTAAAAGTGCATCTACATAAAGTCCGGTGCCGCCACAAACAATGACTTGATGATCACTTTTCTCAATTTTTTCAATGGTTTTCAATGCATCAAATTGGAAATGTGCTACAGAATAGGGTACACCTACATCAATAATATCAATTAAATGATAATTAACGGGTCTTTCTCCATGTTGGTAAATTTCCAAATCTTTTCCAGTACCAATTGTAAGTCCACGGTATATTTGTCTGGAATCGGCTGAAATAATTTCTCCATTTATTGCTCGAGCCAGGGCAACCGCCAACTCCGTCTTTCCAGAGGCGGTGGGACCTACAATAACAACAATTGGCATTTTATCTTTCATTGATCTTGAGTCTTAATTTCAAATTTCCTGAATTACAGGCATCTGCTAATTTTAAGTCTTTTGAGATACCTCTATTTCCATTTTCCAATACATTAAAATATAAAGGGATGGTCATATGTTCATTGGCAAAACCAATTTTCTGAAATGCAAGTCCAGCACTCCACTCTAAGTCTGAATAGGTCATAAGGTTATCTATGCGACGCTTAGCCGTATAAAATGAAATCAATTTTGTCAGACCACCCACAAGCCTAACCGAAGGGTCCGTACATATTTGAATCAATTCTGCCGAAATTTGGGTATGGCCTTCGTCATTTTTAAAAACACGATCCTTGCCAAAAACGGCTATGGCTATTAGCGGATTTCCATCAACCTCAAATTCTGATTTAATGTTACGAAATTGTCGATGTGGCGGAACAATGCAAGCCAAATAAGTTTTGCCTCTCAAGAAACCCAATAAATGATTTTTATCTGCAAATTTCCGAGCGTCCTTCTCCTCTAAAATCACCACTTTAGTGTCACGAGCAAAAATGGATAAAGGTTTATTTATTTTAAATTTTAAAAAGTTCAAAATCCAATTCTTTTTTTGATTCCAAACATCTTCCCAAATTCGAAAAGCTGAAAAACCGTCTTTTCTAAGTTCTATAATTTCTTGTTGGAAATCCATAATTTTCCCAAAATCCAACCTTTTAAACTCAGCTAAACAAATCCCTTGAATGATGATTGAATTTACTTTCGATTTCCAAATAGGAAAACTATCTTGCATATCTGTTTGTCTTTCAAACCCCCAAGGGGTAAGATGAACATCCAATTCAAGGTAAAAATTTGAGTTTTCGGGAATCATTCAATGCAAATAATGATTCAAAGATACAGTGAAATTGAGTAGAAATTGGTTAATAAACGCTTTGTAAATTAAAATAAACCAGTATGCAATTTAGATTTGAGTCGAGTAGAAATGAGGTATCCACCTTCACAACCCAACAAATTAGAGATCATTTTTTAATTGAAAATATTTTTACTGAGGATGCGATAGAATTAACTTATTCCATTTATGATCGTATGATTATAGGTGGGGCCATGCCCGTTAATCAAACGCTTGTTTTAGGAAATCCAGAAAAATTAAAAGCTAACTTCTTTTTAGAAAGAAGGGAAATGGGAATCATTAATGTGGGCGGGGAAGGAACCGTAATTGCCGATAATGAGGCCTTTGAAATAGGCAAATTGAGCGCGGTATATTTAGGAAAGGGTACACAAAATGTTTCTTTCAGCTCCAAATCAATCAATAATCCAGCCTTATTTTACATATTATCTTGTCCGGCTCACGCTAATTAT
>Ga0114958_10002732_pt1 | contig 13001 bp, 16 predicted proteins | sample C_130208_EF_Meta_FD_89577 | JGI IMG/M metagenome (GOLD analysis project Ga0114958, IMG submission 89577) | Freshwater microbial communities from Lake Croche, Canada to study carbon cycling - C_130208_EF_MetaG | ecosystem: Environmental > Aquatic > Freshwater > Lake | place: Lake Croche, Canada... | reverse complement strand
GTTGTCGTGGGAGTAAATCCAATTCCAATAGTAACAGTACCCGCCGATGTTCCTGTCTGGTTATTTTGAACAAGAAGATATTTCCGATTGGTATTTGTGACACAAGTAGTAGCCAATACTGTATTTGCGGTTGTGACAGAACCAAAACGAGTGGTCAGGGTTCCGTTTGGATTGTTGGCCGTAACTGTTCCAGCGATTGCGCTGAAAGTTACAGTCGGAGTACCCAAAAGACTAACCGAACCAGTTACCGTTGTTCTGCCAGATGAATCGACAAGGATGGCTCTAAGATTTGTTCCATCGCTTCCACCGTACAGATTTCCATAACTAGGAGCCGTTGCGCCAATCGTAGTGGCCGAGGAAAGAGTGACATTAAGGCGAGCTGTTCCCCCGATGGTGGTGGTGGAAAGCTGGACGGGGAGAGAGCCAACGGCAACAGAGTTTACAACCGACACGATTCCACTAACAATAACGTGTTCAGCTCCATCGGTTAATGGAATTGGGGCAATTTGATTATTAGCACTATCGAATCCTCCAACTGCAATAAATTGTGTATCTACTAAGCCACCGGCAGCAGAACTATACCATGACTTTGTTGTTACATTCGCCGTGACCGTGCCAGAAATGGGAAAGTTTCCGTAATCAGAAACGTATGTGAAGATTCCGTCCCCTATGGTTGTGAATGGCACATTCGCCGTGACCGTGCCAGAGATGGCCAAAATACCATCTTGATCTATTTTTAGAATTTTATATGTATCATTATCTGAATTTTTTCCCATTGCTGGAACTCCATAAAATCCAATAGAATCAACATCTTCTTGAACTAAATTAGGAACATTCGCCGTGACCGTGCCAGAGATGGCGGGGAGGGAGGAGATGGTGACGGAACTTGCTATGATATGGTTAGGATAGTGCGCTCCACCCGAAACTGTGGTTGCAAGCGTGGTGGAGGTCTGATTGCCGTCAAGAATAGGGAGTGCCATATAGCTATCCTCTGTGTCAAATTAAACCAAGATACTGAGAGTTCAGATAGTCGCTAAAGTCAAGACTTCTTATGCTTGATTCAGTTGATGGAGTGCATATTGCTGTAATAATCAATCCCCTCTTCCAAGCTCTTTTAGCTATTTGTATAGTAGGAGTTTGAGATGAAATCCTTGCCATGTAGGTCTTTAGATTTACAGAATGAGACTCAATTTGAGCCACCAAAGTTCTTGAATTGTTATAAAGATGAGAAAAAATGTTAAGATATTCAGCATCAAAGGCATCTTTGTCTATCAATGCAGAGCTATCTGAATAATCAACCGATACTTGCATTTCATAAACACCGCTATATGGAGTGACAAGCTGGCGAACAGGCTGTGCTGAAACAACCACATATGGAAATAACCTTGCTCCAATTCTGTTTGTTCCATAACAATTTATATCAGTTGAATCATTTATCAATGATAAAACTGCGTGTTCAAGCTGATAGTCTGGAGATTGTGTAAGACTCATGGATTTGGGAATGGTTGATTTGGGGGAGTAAAGTTTGAGGTGTAGGCTGCATAACCCTTAACAATTCTTAGTTCGTCAATATAACAATGCGCTGTTTTATTTCCTTCTGGCAGTGGGGTATAATGCCCTATTTCAAAATTTTGCGCGCTAGAAATTGAGACAGTTTGTGTTCCATATCTTGCGGAAGTAACATCAACCCCATCTTTATATATTGTTATTACATTATTATATCGAACAACAGCAATATGAACCCATTGCTCGGAATCTGGATATGTTTCTGTTACTATTTGGCAATTCCATCCACCAATCGGGCCAGATTGCGTTCCATCTGATCCGTAAAAATAAATATTTCCGTTGCTTTCCAAAAGAAAAACCCATCCTGTAGCATCAAGTCCATCAGTGTGTGTTGACAAAAATGCTTGATAACCAATGTTGTTTTCAATCATATAAACCCACATTTCAATAGTAAAATCAGATTCAAATGCAAAATTAGAATTTGATGCTCTACCCACATAGGTTGTATCGTCTCGATCAAATAGTCCACTTGCACCCCCAAATTTGTATTGTGCAGTGCTTATTTGAGCGTTTCCGTAGGGAGTAATTGTAAAATTATTCAATGAATTATCTATAAAGTTTGTAGAGCCGTTTGCTCCGTCCATGTGAAGTAAAAGAGAAGGATTTGGAAGCACGGCTGGATTGAAAGTTGCCTTAACATCCATAAAAATATCCCTAGCCCAAGTCCTAGATGTTGAGATAATTCTTTGTCCAACTCTTGTGATGTCTGCAATATAGAATTCAAGATCAAATTGCGTTGAAGTCATCTGAGACGCTAGGTTTGGATCTGTATAAAAAGCCTGTTGAATGCTTGCAAACTTTTGATCGTAGGCTTGGTCGCTTATCGTATCTGCTCTGGCTACATAAGTGATCGTGCAATTAAGGTCAAATATGCCTGTGAGTGGAGCAATCTCTTCTGATTTGATTGAGGCTACTATTGAGACAAAGGGAAGAAGCCGTCCAAAAGTGCGCTCCGAGGTGTAGATATTAACGCCTGTAACCCCAGCCACAGTTAGGGCATAGGCGATGGCATTTTCAACATCTCTTTCAATGCTTGAGGTCATCCTGTAGTGATGTCTGCAACATCAATGTTGTAAGATACCCCATCAGCCGAAATCGTCCATCTTGCAACCATGCGTTGCGTTCCTCCAATAGTGCAAAGAGATCCGATTGTTGGAGGAGCAGAAATAGTATTAGCGTTAACAATTAAAGTTTGTGTAATTGTATAAACCTCTCCACCAACCTCTAGTTCTGAGGCAAAGGAAAGGTCTGTAACTGAGGCAGATACGGCATTTGTAGCCAGTCCTGTAACCACTGTGTACATATCAGAGATTATCTCGGATAGGTCAGTTCCAAAAATAGTTGTATCCAAGCGTCCAGCCATATTACACATATAGCTATGTCAATTTTCACCCTACAACCACCCTATTTAAACCATAAGACGCTTTTAAACGCCATTTACGGACGATTTTGATGCCTTTAAAGACGAATTATATTTGCACCCAGAGTGTAATCGTCCTGTTTGTTGCCTGTGGGGATAAGGTCATAGGAATCCCTGACCGCACTAGCGATTGCCGAGGGTGACGAATTTATGCCCAAAAAGTTCCTAGCTTTTTGAATCAAGAAAGGCATATAGGCAACCGAACTGCAACTAATCGCCTTCAGTCCGTTGATGTCTAGTTCTGGTGGGCAAAGAACAACCAAATAATCCTTTCCGTACATCTCAACCGCCTTTTTAATTACCGCCATAGGATCATGCCTTACAATTTGACTTATCCCAAAAGGAGCAACTAGATCATACAATCCCATGTCTGGAGCAAGCCAGATATTGTTCAAAACTATTCGTTCATCAACTGCCTCTGGAAAGTCTTTCCCAAATACGAATTCCTCCCATCGCTTCCCGCTTGCCCTATATTTCTCATAAAGCAAAGGCCAAACTTCACGATTAAATATAAAGTCAAATCCCTCATACGGAGCATCTATTTTTTTATGCTTAACATAGGTTGTGCATTTTAGAATATCCGCATACTCATCTTTGCATTCAAACCACACATCATCACCCCTATCAGCCAGAAGCTTTGCAACTGGTAGCATTCTGACTACATCGCCCAACCTCTGATGATACTGAATAAGAACCCTCATCCAGCAAAGTATTCCGTGACTTTATGCTCCAATGCTTTTTCGGTTTCCAATAGCTGAATCTTTCTTCCTTTTACCTGTGACTTCATCGCTAAATCAGCGTTGCTTTTTGTGTAGGTATCGGTTTCCTCGTTGTCCATACTTCCACGAAGTCGTGCTGGCACTCCACAGCCTGTGCAAAAATGCTTAATCTGACCGCTGAAATCTTTGATTGGCCTTTTCCACCATCCCTCTACAACTGGATGTCCGTTGTCGGTTCCCCTAGCCAGATCAAACGAAGCGGCTACCTCGCAGAAATAAGCCCTCAATTCACCCTTGTTTTGCACGATGGATGCAGACCACTCCCTGTTCACATCGCAACCAGCAATCTTTTCCCACATATCCTGTTCTGGATACAAGTCTTTTACAGCCGTTAGAAGAGGTGCGTGATGCGAATTTCCAACATAAAATCCACCATTAAATCCCCTTTTGCTTACCATAACATCGTGCAAATCTTTCAGTTTTTCATTCGCCCTTTCCTCATTATGCGGATTAAGATTAAGAGCACCGAATGTTTTCTCGATTACTTCACGATGCTTAAAATAATTGTTCGTCCAAAGACCTCGCTGGAACTGGTTTGAAATTTCTTCTGCAAAGATCTGGCAAAGCTCTTCAAACTTTGTATGAACGCAAGGATTCCCGCCAATCATAGCAATAATCCCCTTGAAATCCTTTAGACTGCGAAGTGCCAAGCGAAAATTTTCTGGAGTCATCTCCCATAGCGAATCTTGATTTTTCAGAAGCCTTGTGCAGTTTGAGCAGGCCAAATCACACTTGTTGGTAACATCCACACAGATAATGTGCATATGCTCTGGTGAGCGCATCTTCCCAATCGCAATATCGGCGTATGATTGACTCTCAAGATTTTCGGCTACTTGTTCCATAATAAAGTCCTTTTCAAATATATGTTTGTCTCTTGCTATATTTTTCTGCTTTTCTGCAATTTCATCAATGGATAGCCGATGGATAAAGTCAGTCAAGCTAAACAAGTGACGCTCTTCAACTACATAACAATACTTGCTCCAGTCGATTTTATTGCCGAATGGAAGAACATATCCGTCCGACAAAAGGATGGGTATTGATCCATTTAGCAAAGCCTCAATAAACCGAAACGACCATCTACCATACCCAGCGGGACATAGAGTGAATGCCGATCTTGCCATTAAATCGTGGTAGGTGATTTTCCCAAGTTTTTGTGCGACCTCATCGATAGATCCAATAACTATTTTATCGCCTTGAAACCGCTTCTTAAATTCAAGCAATCTTCCACCTCGAATATGCTCTTGCGGAAGATGAAGCTGAATCATGCTTCCCATGAATGAGAGCAGAATATCCCTATCTACATTTTGCTGTTTTACTGGCTGAATTTGATACGGAGGGATCGCTATATCTTGCCTATGAAGAGTAGTCAAAGATTCAAGCACGATCAGAATAAACCGATCATCCATCCATTTGTACTTCTTATCATAGGCACGATAAGGATTGGCCTCATGCGTCATCTCGTATTTTGACTCTGCTCTTTGCCCCACATCCCCAGTTGAAACAAGGATATGATTGCCTTTGTAAAGATAGGCACAATGATTGATCAATAGCTCTGGATCGACATTTGCAAACTGCAATCCAGCCATGAAGACAGGCACAAAAAAGAAGTTTGCCTCTTCTGGATTTTTTGTTTCGTATTCTTTGAAAAAATTGTAGAAATCAATTAAATACTGAAGATGCGGGAATAGCCTGTTTAGTTCCGCATAAAACAAGTTTTTCTGCCAGATCTCATTTGATAGGATCAGATCATGGTAGATAAAGATTTTCATTTAATCTTTAGCCAGCAATCTCTAATAATTTCTGGTGATTGAATAATTTCATCTACGGCTTGAATTACTCCACTGTGAGTACGAATATAGTCATGCCCAGCCAATATCCCTCCTGTTTTAACTTTTGGCATCCAAGCGAGAATGTCTTTCTTTACTGATTCGTACCCATGATCTGCGTCTATAAAAACAGCATTTATGGATTCATCGGAATACATCTTGGAAGCTGAAACGCTGTCCGTCCTAATAGGATTTATTAGATTTATCAGTGGGCGCATATTGTCGATGAATATTTCAAAAAGATAATTTTCAGTTATTTCGTTCATTTCTTTATGCTCTTCTGATCCAACCCAAGTATCCACTACATCAATCCTCATTTTTTTATGTTGTGCCTCAACCGCAAGATAGGATGTGCTTGAACCCTTCCATGCCCCAACCTCGACAATATGACCTCCCTCTGGGATTGATTTTACTATTCTTTTATATATATCTTGATAATTAAACCATTTTTCACCGAATTTTTCATGGTTCCAATAGTGCTCAATCACTTATTCCGTTCCTCAAAAATCTTCTTTCCAAGCTCATAATTAGCCATCGAGTTGTGCGTTCTAAACACGGCATCTTTTTCTGCTCCAGTAAAAAATGGATTTTGATGAGTAAATACTAAGTCTCTGGCATCTACTTGAATGCTTTTGGTTCGTAGCGTGAACTCATTGTCTCCGTAAATTCCAGAGCATTGAGCATATTCTGGTGCGTAGAAGTGTCCTCCAAGATATTCAAGGGTAGGCTTGGTCATAATTCCAATACAGAGAAGATCGTCTTTTCTATGACCATCCGACACGGCTAGAACTGCTGGCTTGCTTGGATCTGGAAGCCTCTTTCTAATCTCGTTATCCCATCCGACAGGAGGAACAAAATCATCCGATAACTGAACAATATATTTGCCCTTTGCCTGTTTCATCGTCTCATTCCAAGCACCTACACATTTTCCGTTTGGAATAACGATCTTTTCAAATCCTCTGTACTTATCACTATCAATATCGACTCCTAAAAGATGCTGAATCTTATTTGGCTGGTTTGCCATCGAATACCATACCCATCTTGCTTGATGGAATTTGTCTGGTCTTGCGGTTGCATGGCATAGCGTGATGTCGATTTCTCCGAAGTTTTTTGTCTTATCATCTTCAAGAAATTTCATCAAATCATCCATCCCCAATGCCCTAGCACATCGCATATAAAGGTCTGGAGCCTCGAAATCATAAATATGTTTTTTTGTAGTCCAATAGGTCATGTTCGGTAGCTGTATTGAGCAAGCCGACTTAGCCAGTGCCAATGCCTCAGTATAGTGCTTTCGATTAAAATAATCTTCCGCTATGTAAAACAAAGCCTCGATCCGTTGTGGTTGAAGTGCGTATGCCTTAAAAAGCTCCTCTCTTTTGGCTACTGGATCTTCCATTGATCTTCCAATAATTGTATGACATTGAACCCGCAAAATTACATCCAGTTTTGGATCTGCGAGTGCTTGTTTTGCCCATAAAATTGCATCATTATATTGACCCGAAAGAAAGTGCTCTTCAGCCTTATAAAACTCATACAGCCATGATTCCCTTGTGACTTGATCTAAGATCATGTGATTGCGGTCAACGCTGGATTTCTTATGACCGATGGGAGCATGAACAATCAATCCCCCATGCGTTCCGATTGCTTTGGCATCTCCCTTTACTGGTTTTAATTGTTCGTGAACTGCGTACTTCCATCGAAAAGCACCTTTTTTTGTTAGCCTTTCACGCACTGGACAAAGACCTGCCGCTGGTACTTCATACCCAGCAAAAATGCAATCGTGATCCGTGACCCTTGATCCTATCTCAAAGAATACTTTCTCTGCTCCTTCAACCAGAAGGTCATCTGCATCGAACCACATGGCAAAGTCGCTTGTACAGGCATTTAAAGCGCAATTTCGGGCATTTGAGAAGCTGTCCAAATAATCCCACCCAGATGCCTCATCAGCGTTCCTATAGATCACAACCTTTGCCCCATACTTTTTGGCTACTTCCTCAAGAATTGGCAAGCCTTCATCAGTATGTTTGCCCATAGCAGAACAAAGGACAATTTCATCTGGCTTTAGTGGCTGAAAAGATTCCAATGCCCTAGCGATATATTTTGAGGCACACTCCCTAGATACGATTGCGTAAAGAGAAAAAGTGAATGGGAATCTGTCCATTTGGATAAATTGGGAATCTGCTTTTATTTTGCAAGCATTATTTCAATATTCTATCTGCTCCCATGCTCCCATCGTAGGCTTATCTTCATACTTGCTTGGTATCGTATATGGATCTGGCTTTTCTTGTTCGGAGCAAGATGAAAGAATGACTAATAAAGGCAAAAAGAAAAGGGGGGACAAGACTTTCATCTCATCCCCCCTTCTCCAGAGGAACAACCAACCAACAATTACGAAGCGGAGTAGTTCGTAGTGATCAACTGCATCGCAGTGCTGTCGATGACCTTGACCACACGATTCGAGCGAACTCGCAGAATGTTCGACCTGCGACCTTCATCACGATAGCTCTCGGCAACGAAAGGAGCCGAAGCATCTTCGCTCCAGATAATCGTCCGACCTGCGCCACCAGAGGCGAAATCGCCACCAGCAACATATCCCACCGCAACGTAGGTTGTGGGGAAGATGAACGCACCGCTGAAGGATTGACCCTTCGCCGCACTATTCTTGGCCGCTTTGCCGACATAGACTTTCTCAACACCAGCCGCTTGAGCGATTTCAACTTCCGACAACAGACGGCGGGAGTCAGTCGCAACCACACCGAAGAACTGATTCTGGGTGAGGGGGCTACGGCGCACAAGGTCAAACACTTCTTGGTTCATCACAACGCAGTTAGCGATCACGCCCTGCTTGAGCAACCGCTGTTTGGCGGCGGCTACGTCAGCCACGAAATTAATCGTGGAAAGCAAGCTAACAGTGTAGTTAACCAGAGCGCTAGTAGCAGTGAAGGTTCCGCTGTCGAACAAAGTCGAAGCGACTTCAGCCTCATGGCCGATCTGGATGTTGCGGAGAAGGATCTTCGCAGTCTCAGTTTCCAATCCGAAGAAGCGAGACACATCCGAGGCCAACGCATCTGGAACAACTTCCTCAAGCCCGAATTCCACGCAAGTGAAATTATCATTATCGAATGCACGGCTGGAGCGAGGGTAGGACGAACCGGGGGCCACCTTAGAAGCATCGCTGTTCAACAATTCAGCATTCCCAAGCTGAAGCTTTAGGTACTGACCAGCACGAACAGGGCTGTTGTAGATGGGGAACACATCGGTTCCGATGAATCCTTGATCCATTTGCGACCCTTGGATAAGAGCCGTGGTAATATCGCCACGCAGAGTGGCGTTTGAGGTTAGATAAGACATTTTTTTATTTTCCTTTCTTTAGCGGGTGTAGAACACTTCGATGACATCGCCAGATGCACCAGCATTCCGAACAACACCAGCAGTGATAGCACCACCAGCCGTGGAGGTGGAAACCTGTCCGTTGATCGCTTGATAAACAAGCGATCCAGCCGTAACCAAACTCGCACAGCGAGCAAAGTTCGAATTCTGGAAGAGTTTAACAAAGCCAATGGATCCGCTAACCACATCCTGTTGAAGAACGCCGATTGCGTTTCCAGCAGTCGTAGCGACCTGCGCCGTGTTGTCCGTAGTAGTCATGCTGACAATGCTGTTAGCCGTCACCGTGGAGGCGAAGGCTAGTGAGGCAAAGCCAGAATCAAATTGAGTTGCCATAGTATTTTACCTTTCTTTAGAAGCTTTTAAAGCCACCAGCGGAAAGCTCTTTCCGATATTGTTCAGTGTATTTACCGATGCAAAGGCGAAGAGCTTCACCCTTGGAGATGTTGTTTACTTTCATCTCAAAATTTACCAGTTCCGCAAAAGTTTCAGCTTTTTTTTGCTCAGTGGCGGGAGCCGAAGGAGCGATAGGAGCCGACACCATCTTGGATAGTTCGGTTTTGATTTCATTCAAAACTCCAGAAAGTTCCGTCTTGGCTTCATTGTTAGCCGACATATCTTCGGTGGGATTGCCTTCAGAACCCTTTTTATCAATGCTCAGTCCCTTTGCGGGAATCGTAGCTTTGGACTCATCCTTGGCGGCGATGTTTTCGGGAAGGTTTTCGACCACATCCACAGGAGTCAGTTTAGCTTCCAGAGCCGAAAGGCGGGTAGCGAATTCTGCCATCTGTTTGCCGAGGTCTTCCATGTTATAAGAAGCGGTAGGCTTCTTGTCGGCGGTATCAGCAGTGTTTTCCATATTACTGAGATTCGTCTTGTCAACTACTACACAACCAGAATCCGCTGAAAAAAGTCCTTGGGGATTCGCCGCTGGGTGCTGAACTAGGTCTGCCGAGTACAATTCTTGGCATCTTGCAAGATCAAAGTTAGATCCATTGATCTCCGAATCACCACTGAACGAAATCGAAATCCCAAACGCATCTGGGATCTCGGAGGCCAAGTCCATGTAGTATTTAGCTCTGTCTTGGCGACTCTTGAGAAAAGTAAGATCAGCTAACAGCTTGTTCCCGCTTTCATCAATTCTGAAGTTGGTGAGCTTGCCGATAATATCAGCAATTCCAGCACCATGATTTTCATTTACCTTAACTCCACCCTTGAACTGCTCTGCACATTTCTTCACCTGCTCAAGTGTGGTTTTATCGATTTCAAGGCGATGACCCTTTGCCATGCCTGTAGTCAAAACTGAAACTCCGTTAATGGTCATATCGCCACCTTCTTCATAGTTATATTTCTTTGCTCCCTGCCCTTGAATAACTGCCGTAGGAATGGTTCCTCTGGGTGCTCCACCGTTTCCAGTTGCACCGCCACCAGTCGCATAAGCCATTTCCTCTTCATCGTCATCCTCAGAAGTGGATTTTCCGATTGCTGGCTCGATGTCCGTTGCATCGCTACCAGATTCGGAAACGCTGTCCATTTCTTCATTGTCGTAGATTTCCGAAGCGATTTCGGCACGATCCGAAGAGTCTGGAAAGAGTCCGATCATATTCTCGTCAGCCACGAAGCGACCAAGGAATTCGGCGAAGCTTTCATCGGGATTAGGGGTAAGAATGCTGTTATCAGCCTCTAGGTTTGACTTCTTCTGCTTCTTTTTAGTCTCACGAAAGATGCTTGCTCCGACTGCGTAACGCTGTTTATTGTCTTTGTAATCCTTTACAGCAGTAGGGTTTCCCATGAATTTAGACATAAAATCAGCGAGTTTCTCGCCTTTTTTGGGTGTAGGTAGGGGCATACTCCATCAAAAAGTGTCAACTACTATATGTGTAGTATCTTGACAGATTGCATAGCTTATGCCCCTTTCCCTTAATCACCTATTATCCTTGGATTGGAAGACATGGGTGTGCAGAAATAATCCAGCAGATGCAAGTCCTGTAAGTATTTTTGCTTTTAGCGATAATGTAACGACTCAAAATAAAACACTTTGGGATGGGCTTCCTGTTGTCTGGCAACATCCAATAACAGCAACAACACTTTCGATTGTAACTACAGCCACTACTGCGGATACAGGAGGAAAGATTTTGGTCAGCGGTCTTGATTCAAATTGGGATGCAATTACAGAATCCGTCACTTTAAACGGTGTCACTCCTGTTGTTACCACAAATTCATTTATTAGAGTAAATGGATTGTCTATGACCGCACCAGCCAGCGGTGGTACTACAAATGTTGGAACAATTACGGCAAAACATAATTCAATTACCTATGCACAGATCAATCCGTTGATGGGGAAAACGCAAGCTGGTATATATTCTGTTCCTAATGGATATACTTTGTATGTTTATTCTGTCGATTGTTATAGCGGTGATGCTGGAAGTGGAACAAATTATGTCACATTTAATGTTGCGGTAACTCCCAATGCATCTCCTACGCCAGTAACTTTTGATCTTCTTCAGACAACTTGGCTTGGTAACTTTTCAGTTCAAAGGATTGTTCCCCAAATTCAATACCAGAAAACAGATATTGAGTGGCAGTTTAAAGTAAATAGCGGAACGCAAAGCGTCAGCCTTATCGTGCAGGGAATGTTGCTGAAGAACGCAGACTAGAATAGCTTGAATACAAAGTGGATCACCAGCATATAAAAGAAGCTGGCTAGAATCCACCCGATGCAGATGTGTTTCAGATCTCGATAGTTCATGGATTTACTTCCGCAAGTTCAGCAAGCTTACCCTCGATTCGACTTTTGACCTGCACGATTGCGCCGTATTCGGTATCGCATTCGACCCGATGAGGCCACACTTGGCTACCATCTCGACCCAGCAATACCCAGATATTCTCATCCACCTCGACTGCCCTATCGCACTTTAGGACAGCCTTGAGATCATCTGGTAAATTTATGGTGATCGTGTTCATGCGACTTCCTGTAGTTTGGGGTAGAGCCGACTGCTGATTGAATCCCTAATCTTGGAGAATTCATAAGGGATATAGCCCAACTGCTTGTGAAGTATTTGAATTGTTTTTGTAATAATCAAATCATCACGACTCCCGAAGTTTTCAGCAAGAAGAACTGCGTTCTCCGAGTGATGGTTGCTGTCTTCATTTTCTTGATACTTTTTATACAGGTTGTTCATGTTTTCTGATTCCTTTCTTTGTTGGCCTTACTCTACTACATTCAAAGCTGGTTGGCAAACATTATTTTCGGTCTTGGGAATAAATTCGTATGCTTCTGTGATTCGCTGGTAGGGGGTATTTGGCGTTGTGTCGAGAATCACACCGTCAATTACCGCAAAGGCATGACCACTGCGCCGACAATAAAACCGACCATTGGGATATTTTTTCAAGAATTTCTGGATGGTGATTGAACTGCGAATACATTTGTAAAATTGAAGACCATTCTTTTTGGCTTCTTTGATAATTTTTGGAACATAAAATCCACATCGACTCCTACGCCCAGCGTCTCTTGCGATATTGTGAGCAATATAATATTTGATACCAGCCGAGATAGCCAAGGCTCGAACTGTGCAGTCACGAGTTTCATTGAATCCGTCATCTGCCTTCCCGCCATCAGTTCTGGCTTGAGGAATTACATCGCCATTGAATTTTTTGAAGGTTTCCAAATCAATACTGATAGTGGTTTGTTCGCTCATCGTGGTTGTAGCTTAACACAAGCCAATCCGCTTGGCAAGGATTATTTTTATCCTTGTAATTATTATGTTAATAAATATTAACTGCCCAGACGATCATAGGCTCCAGAGCCGAGAACGGAGTCGATAAACGCCTTCGTCTCCTCTGGAGTCTGCTTTAAAGCATCGTTGATGCGATCCATCGAATCATCATCAGCCTTCTTCCAGTCTTTTCCAAGATCATTCAAAGATTTTTCCATAAGTCTCCTTTACTGGTGCTTCGCCTTTTGACCTCGATACATTCCCATCTACTTGATAGCCTATATCAATAAGATTGTCTTTGGTCAAT
>Ga0114958_10002725_pt1 | contig 13035 bp, 15 predicted proteins | sample C_130208_EF_Meta_FD_89577 | JGI IMG/M metagenome (GOLD analysis project Ga0114958, IMG submission 89577) | Freshwater microbial communities from Lake Croche, Canada to study carbon cycling - C_130208_EF_MetaG | ecosystem: Environmental > Aquatic > Freshwater > Lake | place: Lake Croche, Canada... | reverse complement strand
TTATTATTGCGGTCGGTTTGGCGGTGGCGCTTGGGCTTTATGTGTTTGTGACCAGAACGCGTGCCGGTGTGTTGGTACGTGCGGGTGCCTCGAATCGACAGATGGCGACGTTAATGGGTGTACGCGTGCCTCTGTTATTTATGGGCGTGTTTGTGTTGGGGGCAGTATTGGCTGCGTTGGCGGGTGCCTTGCTAGGGCCCATTACCGCCATTCAGGCCGGGATGGGCGAGCAAATTCTAATCTTGGTCTTGGTCTGCATTGTGATTGGCGGCATTGGTTCAATGCGTGGCGCCTTTGTGGGGGCGTTGTTGGTGGGCTTTGTCGATACCGCCGGGCGCGCCTTCTTACCAACTTTACTCAAAATGTTTTTTTCTCCGGCCGTGGCCTCAAGTGTGGGGCCCACGCTGGCAGCGATTGCGATTTATGTGTTGATGGCGGTAGTGCTGGTGTTTAGGCCAGCGGGCTTGTTTCCGGCGCGTGGTTAATGAATAAACACTCAAGCGCTGCGTGGTTACCTCTCGGGTGTTTGCTTTTGCTCACACTGTTTCCGTTGTTTGCGCCCGTGCTTGATCTTGGTTTTTATGTTTCGTTTGTTCGGCGAGTATTAATTTACGCTCTGGCCGCAAGTAGCTTGAATTTTATTTTGGGTTACGGAGGGATGGTTGCGTTGGGTCATGCCGCTTTTTTTGGTGCAGGTGCCTACGTCGTGGCGATCTTATCTGCGCAAGGCCAAAGTCAGGCACTGATCGCCTGGCCGTTGGCGATGCTGGTGGCAGGAGTGTTGGCGTTGTTGATCGGTTCGATTTCGCTGCGTACGCGAGGCGTTTATTTCATCATGATCACGCTTGCTTTTGCGCAGATGGTCTTTTATCTCTTTATTTCATTACGCCAATACGGCGGTGAAGATGGCATCAATCTTTCGGCAACGTCTACGTTGCCTGGGTTAAGTTTGTCGAGCGATACGCAGTTCTATTACCTAGTCTTGATCATCGTAGTTGCCTGTTTGTGGCTGATGCACCGCATGGCCAACGCGCGCTTTGGGCGGGCGTTGCAAGGCATTCGCGAAAACGAAACGCGCATGCAAGCATTGGGGTACCCGGTGCTGCGCATCAAGCTCGTGGCCTTTGTGTTCGCGGGTGCGCTCGCTGGCTTGGCTGGCGCTTTGCTCGCTAACCACAATTTATTTGTGTCCCCAAGTTTGATGCACTGGACAGCGTCGGCCAACCTCATCATTATGGTGATCGTGGGCGGTATCGGTTTGCGCTTTGGCGGCGTAGTCGGCGCGGCAGTGATGCTGTTACTTGAAGAATTTTTGCGACTTTATACCGATTATTGGCATCTGCCGCTCGGTGTGTTGTTGTTAATGATTGTGTTGTTTGCCCCCCGCGGATTAGCGGGTTTGTTTGTGCGGCGGTCGCCATGAAAGCAACGTCTGAGCTTGCGCCAGCGCTTGTCGCGACTCAACTCTCTAAGCGCTACGGTGCATTACAGGCCTGCGATCAGGTTTCGCTGACAGTATTGCCTGGCGAGATCCATGCACTGATTGGCCCAAATGGCGCAGGTAAATCGACCTTGATCAATCTGTTGTCTGGGGTTGTGGCGGCCGACAGTGGAAGCCTCTGGGTCAACGCGCGCGACGTGACGCGGGCCTCGGTGCAGCAGCGTGTCGCCGCGGGTTTGTCGCGTTCGTACCAGATCACAAATATTTTTCAGACAAGCTCAGTGTTTGAAAACTTACTGTTGGCCGTGCAAGCTCAGCAGAGTAGTCAGTTTAGTTTTCTACGTTCACGCGAAAAGGACACTGCATTGCAGGAAGCCGCACAGGCCTTAGCGCATGATTGCTCAATCGCTATGTCTTTGTGGGCTTTGCCGGCTGGGACTTTACCGCACGGCGAGCAACGCAAGCTTGAGTTTGCGCTAGCTTGGGCGGTACGCCCTTCTGTGTTGCTCTTGGATGAGCCCATGGCAGGCATGGGGCCCGATGAAACCTTGCGCCTGACCGAACTGATCGAGTCGTTGCGTGGCCGCGCGGCAATGCTTTTGGTTGAACACGACATGCAAGCGGTGTTTCGCTTGGCCGACCGCATTTCGGTGTTGGTCTACGGACGCATCATCGCGACCGGAACGCCCGAAGAGATTCGTGCGAATGATGCGGTACGGCAAGCCTACCTGGGCGACGAGGGCGCGCAATGAGTGCGTGGCTGACTGGTGGCGTTGAGGACTGCGCCTTACAAGATGCGCAAGAGGCCTTACGATGCTGAGCATTAAAAACATTCAAAGCGGCTATGGCTTAAGCCAGGTTTTATTTGATGTTTCGCTTGAGATCGCTGCAGGCGAAGTGGTGGCTCTGTTGGGGCGCAACGGTATGGGCAAATCGACTCTGGTGCGTACACTTTTTGGGCAGCTTGCCTTGCAAGCAGGTTCGTTGCAGGTCGAGGGTCAGGACATTCGGGGTTGGTCAACCGATCGCATCGCGCGCTTAGGGCTGGCGATTGTGCCCGAGGGGCGGCAGTGTTTTCCTAATCTGACTGTACGCGAGCATTTAACGGCCTTCGCCGCGCAACGCAATGCCGCCTCAGTGCAACAGTGGGATGTCGAGCGGGTATTCGCGATGTTTCCGCGTTTGCGTGAGCGTTCAGGCAATATGGGTAATCAGTTGTCAGGCGGCGAGCAACAAATGCTGGCGATTGGTCGCGCGCTTGTTACCAACCCACGCTTGCTGGTGCTCGATGAGGCCACTGAAGGCTTAGCACCCTTAGTACGCGAAGAAATCTGGCAATGTCTGGCCCGCTTGCGTCAAGAAGGGCAAACGATTTTGGTGATCGATAAGTATGTTGAGCGCCTGATCAAACTCGCCGATCGGCACGTGATTCTTGAGCGCGGTCGCGTTGTGTGGCAAGGTACTTCAGCCGCGTTAAACGCCGACCGCGCCCTATGGACTCGGTATCTTGGCGTTTGAGCTAGATTCACCCAAGGCAAGCGTTGATGCTAAGCCTAGCTCGAGTGAATTAAAAAAACAGCATGCCATGTCTTTATTGCTTGGCTAGTTTTGCAAATACCCGATCAGCAGCGGCCACCGTGGCGGCGATGACTTCGTCAGTGTGGGTGATTGAGACAAAGCCCGCCTCGTACGCTGACGGTGCGAAGTACACGCCTTCGTCAAGCATGGCATGAAAAAAGACTTTGAACATGTCGATGTTGCTGGCTGAAACTTCAGCAAGGGTGGTGGGGACGGTGTTTGAAAAATACATGCCAAACATACCGCCTTCAGAATCGGCGCAAAAGGCAACGCCGTGTTTGCGTGCGCTGGCGGTTAAGCCTTCGGTGAGCTTGCGCGTGCGGGCTGCGAGATCCTCATAAAATCCAGGCTGAGCCAATAATTTAAGTGTGGTGATGCCCGCTGCAACGGCAACGGGGTTGCCCGATAAAGTGCCGGCTTGATACACGCCACCCAGTGGTGCGATATTTTTCATAATTTCGGCGCTTGCACCGAACGCGCCAATGGGCATGCCGCCGCCAATCACCTTAGCCAAGGTGGTGATGTCGGGTTTAATGCCGGTTAAGCCTTGCACCCCCTGTGGTCCAACCCGAAAGCCTGTCATCACCTCATCAAAAATCAGTAACGCGCCATGCGCGGTGCATTCGCTGCGCAGAGTTTCAAGAAAGCCTGGGATTGGTTTGATCAAATTCATATTGCCGGCCATTGGTTCAACAATGATGCAGGCAATTTCTTTGCCATGTGTCGCAAAAGCGGCCTTAACGCCCTCGATATCGTTGTAGTCCAACACGATGGTGTGGGCAACAAATTCGGGTGGCACGCCGGCAGAAGTCGGGTCGCCGCCAGCGGTAAGCAACCCAGAGCCCGCCTTGACCAACAGGCTGTCTGCATGGCCGTGATAACAGCCTTCAAACTTGATGATTTTGCTGCGGCCAGTGGCGCCACGCGCCAGACGAATGGCTGTCATGGTGGCTTCGGTGCCCGAGCTCACTAAACGCACTTGCTCGAAAGAAGGCATGCGTGCAATCAGTATTTCAGCGATTTCGATCTCGGCTTCGGTGGGCGCGCCATACGACAGGCCGTGAACGGCCGCGTCTTGGACGGCTTTGACGACCTCAGGGTGTGCATGGCCCAAAATCGCTGGGCCCCAAGAACCGATGTAATCGATATAGCGTTTGTCTTCAGCATCCCAAAAATAAGGACCTTGAGCGCGTGCGACAAAGCGTGGTGTGCCACCGACCGACCGAAAAGCGCGAACGGGTGAGTTCACGCCCCCAGGAATGCTGCGGCAGGCGCGTTCAAAAAGTTCAGCGTTGCGAGACATAAGATTAATTCCGCCTAGACAAAAGAAGAAAAGGGTTGCGAAAGCGCGCGTGCTGCGGCTTCGATATCGGGTGCCATAAACAAACTCCCGACGACGGCGATTGAGTCAGCGCCTGCAAGCGCTAGGGTTTGCGCGTGTTGCGGGCCGATACCGCCGATTGCGACAACGGCAGGCCGGGGGGGTAAATAGTGTTCGCACAGTACGCGCCCAGCGTGCAAGATCGACAGCGGTGCGGGCGGCGCCAGGGGTTTTGTTTGCGAGGCATACATGGCGCCGAAGGCAATGTACGAGACGTCAAATTGCAATAATTGTTGCGCGAGTTGCAGGTTGGCGTAACAAGAGACGCCCAGTAACATCGAGGGGCCAATCTCGGCGCGCACAAGCTTAGGCGAATCGTCGTGTTGACCAAGATGCACGCCGTCAGCGTTCAGTTCAAGGGCCAGACGCCAGTCGTCGTTGATCAAAAAAGTGACCCCAAGTTGCCGGCATACAGTGCTCAGACCTTGTGCCAATTCTTTTCGCAGACCGCGGTCAGGGGCTTTGTGGCGAAACTGTAGTGCGCGCATCCCGCCTGCGGCGGCCGCACGCACCGCTTGTTCAAGTTGCTGGGCGTCGCTCCATTCGGGCGTAACACCGTACAACCCCGTTACGAAGCGCAGAGTATTTGCGTGTTGCTTACTTGTTGTCATGGTTCACTGAGCTGGTGCAAAACGCAGTGCAATTTTGTTTCCCATGCCGGGTTGAAAAGAGCGTGCCAAGGCGCGCTCGGCATGGGTACAGGCTTGTCGCGCAGCTTCGGGCACTTCCAGGCCCTGCGCCAGAAAGGCTGCTAGCGCTGCGGCCACCAGGCCGCCCGAGTCGCGCAGGCGCTCAGGCGGAGGCACCCACGGCCACGTAATGGTTTCATTTTGTGGCCCAACTAAAACATTGACCTGATGCCCTGGGCGCTGTTGATTACCGATGACCAAAACCCAGTGCGCGCCGATCGCTTGCAAAGCCTGTGGGCCGGCAGACTGGCCAGACGCCTCAAGCAAATCTTCGGTCACCCACTGTGCCAAGCGTTTACCGTCTACGACCACAACGTGCGCTTGTGGTACGAGCAGTTCAATGACCGCACCGATAAGGTCTTCTGCGTCGTCTTCGTCTTCAGGAACCTCTTCTGTGTCGATTTCTTGTGACCCCAGGTGTAAAACCAACGGAACTTGACTGTAGTCGGCGGCGATCTGCGCGACTGCACTGGCGGCCTCAACAGACGAAAGTTGCCCCACCTTGATCGCCTGCACAGGGATGTCTTCAAGCAGGCAGCGCGCCTGATCATCAATTTGTTCGGCTGGACCGGGTAAAACCGCTTCGGTGTCGGCGCTGTCTTGGATCGTCATTGCAGTCAGAGTGGCCAGGGCATGCCCGCCTAAAGCGGCACAGGTAATGGCGTCAGCCGGCAACCCATCTGACCCGGTGGGGTCAAATGGCCCAAAAATCAGAACGATAGGAGTCGAATTTGGTGGATTCATATTAAAAAGGCAGGCAATAATCAAACATCGGGTGGTTGGTTTCGGTAAGATTGACCCCATTGTATGAGAACAACGGTTTTTGTCTGCCTGTTATTCGTGAAGACTCAGGCCAAATTAAAAGAGAGAGCAATGCGTACTTGGATGTGTTTAATCTGTGGTTGGATCTATGACGAAGAGACCGGTTTGCCTGAAGAGGGCATCGCCGCTGGTACCAAGTGGGAAGACGTACCTCCTAATTGGGTTTGCCCCGAGTGCGGCGCACGCAAAGAAGATTTTGAAATGATGGAAATATAAGCAATTCTTTTGATAGGTGCTCATTGATGACCCAAGACCCTAACAGCGCGACAGAAAATCTTCCAGGCTGGGAGATTGATCTGTCAAATCAGTTTTTGATGGCAATGCCCGGTATGGTGAGTGGCGAGTTGGCCGGAACCGTGATCTATATTTGCGAACACGGCCCAAAGGGGGCACTGGGTCTGGTGATTAACCGCCCGACCGACCTTTCTTTAAGCAGTTTGCTCGAAAAAATTGACCTTAAACTTGAAATTAGCCCGTTTCAGACAAATACCGTTTTTTTTGGTGGTCCTGTGCACACCGATCGCGGTTTTGTCTTGCATACGCCTCAGGGTGACTACAGTTCAAGTATTCGGCTCGGTACGCTGGCGCTCACCACGTCACGCGACGTGCTGCAAGAGGTCGCAGCGGGCAAAGGACCCGAAAAACTGCTGGTTACGTTAGGCTATGCGGGCTGGGGAACAGGGCAGCTTGAAAACGAGTTGGCGCAAAATGCTTGGCTCAACGTTGCTGCCGATCCCGACATTATTTTCTCGACGCCCCCTGAAAAGCGTTATCCGGCGGCTTTGAAGCTGCTAGGCATTGATCCGATTATGCTCACCGGCGCGGCGGGGCATGCCTGAAGAAACCCTTCTGGCTTTCGATTATGGTGCCAAAAAACTTGGCGTCGCGCTTGGAAACACGCTGCTGAGGCAGGCGCGGCCCCTGGATTTGATACTTGAACCGACGCGCGTTGGGCGTTTTGCTCGAATTGCGGCATTGCTTGCCACATGGCAACCCAACCGACTAGTCGTTGGATTGGCCTTGGCAACGGATGGTTCTGAGCAATATGCCTCTCAGCACTGCCGACGCTTTGCCCGCCAGCTTGAAGGCCGTTTTGGGATCCCCGTTGAGCTAATCGACGAACGCGGTTCAAGCGTCGAAGCACAGAAAATCACAGGCAATGCACCCGATGATGCTGTTGCAGCGGCTATTATTCTGCAACGTTATTTTGATGCGCATCCCTAAGGTCTGCCCCACATGTCACAACAGCCTCCTGTCTACACGCCTGACACCCTGCCAGATGCTGAAACGCTCTACGCTACGTTGCTTGCCGCCGTCAGGCAAATCGTGCAGTCGTTGCCGATCCAGCAGGTACATTTAGTAGGGATCCACTCTGGTGGCGCCTGGCTTGCAGCGCGCCTGCACCGCGATTTAAAGTTGGTGCAGCCCTATGGCACGCTCGATATCAGTTTTTATCGTGACGATTTTTCCAAGATCGGCTTACATAGTCAGGTGCTGCCCTCTGAGATTTCTTTTCCTGTCGCCGACAAGCATTTGATTTTGATCGACGACGTGTTGTACACCGGACGCACGATTCGGGCGGCCATGCACGAACTGTTTGACTATGGTCGCCCTGCATCGATTCGCCTCGCTGTGTTGATTGATCGAGGCGGTCGCGAACTGCCTATTGCCGCGGTGGCAGCGGGTGGCGTGGTCTCACCCGCGCCAGCGGGAACCTTGGTTTTGTCGCAAACCGACGAGGGTATGCTTGTATTGACGACCGAACCCAAGGAGAACTGATGCGCAATCCTCAACTCAATCGCCATGGCGAGCTGACGCATCTACTCACAACCGAGGGTTTGCCGCGCGCAATTTTGACGCATATTCTAGACACAGCTCAAACTTTTGTGCCGCTCGCCGAGCGCGACGTTAAAAAAGTTCCTCTACTGCGCGGTAAAAGTGTTTTCAATCTGTTTTTTGAAAACTCGACCCGTACCCGTACAACCTTTGAAATTGCTGCTCAGCGTTTGTCAGCGGATGTCTTTAATTTAAATATCAATGTGTCGTCTGCGGCCAAGGGCGAGACCTTGCTTGATACCATCGCAAACTTATCGGCTATGCAGGCCGACTTGTTTGTGGTACGTCACGAAGCCAGCGGGGCGCCTTACTTAATCGCACAGCATGTGGCGCCACACGTGCATGTGGTCAATGCGGGCGACGGGCGTCATGCTCATCCGACCCAAGCTTTGTTAGATATGTACACAATTCGGCATTTCAAAAAAGATTTTTCAAATTTGACTGTTGCGGTAGTGGGCGATGTTCTGCACTCGCGTGTGGCCCGCTCGAATATTCATGCCTTAACGACCCTCGGCGTCGCCGAGGTGCGGGCCATCGCACCGTTGACCCTGCTGCCAAGCGGTCTAGACCAGATGGGCGTGCGCGTGTTTACGGACATGCGTCAAGGTTTAAAAGACGTCGACGTCATCATTACGCTGCGGCTGCAAAATGAGCGCATGCGTGGCGCCTTGTTGCCTTCGTCACACGAATACTTCAAGCACTACGGTCTGACCGAAGAAAAGCTTGCGCTCGCCAAGCCCGATTGCATCGTGATGCATCCTGGCCCAATGAATCGAGGTGTTGAAATTGATTCGGCGGTTGCCGATGGCAAGCAGTCGGTCATCTTGAACCAAGTGACGTTTGGCATCGCCGTACGGATGGCTGTCATGAGCATTGTTGCCGGAGCCTCAGCATGAAGCTACAGATCAAAAATGGGCGAGTGATTGATCCAGCAAATGGTGTGGATCGGGTTGTCGATGTATTTGTGAGCGATGGCGTCATCGCAGCGCTTGGCACGGCACCCGCGGGCTTTCAGGCCGAGCGTGTGATCGATGCGACGGATAAATTGGTACTACCCGGCTTGGTGGACTTGGCTGCGCGACTGCGCGAGCCGGGGTTTGAATACCGCGGAACGCTCGAGTCTGAAATGCGCGCGGCGTTGGCCGGGGGCATCACCAGTTTAGTGTTGCCTCCCGACACCGACCCCACACTTGACGAACCGGGTCTTGTCGAAATGCTCAAGCATCGTGCGCGACAGCTGGATCAGGTCAATCTGTATCCACTGGGCGCCATGACTGTTGGGCTCAAAGGTGAGGTGATCACCGAGATGGCCGAACTTGTCGAAGCGGGGTGCGTGGCGTTTTCACAAGCCGATACCCCGATTCTGGACACCAATGTTTTGTTGCATGCCATGCAGTACGCACGCACCTTTGACTTTATGCTCTGGCTGCGCGCGCAAGATCCATGGTTGTCAGGGTCAGGCGTCGCGGCGAGTGGCGCGTACGCCTCGCGACTTGGTTTGCCTGGTATCCCGGTACAGGCTGAAACGGTTGCGTTGAACACGCTTTTTGAATTGCAGCGTACTTGCGGCGTAAGGTTACATATCTGTCGGGTTTCGTCAGCAGCGGGTATTGAGCTAGTGCGTGCTGCAAAGCGTGAAGGCTTGCCCGTCACGTGTGATGTGTCAGCTAATCATGTTCACTTAATTGATATTGATATTGGGTATTACGATAGTAATTTTCGTCTTGATCCACCGTTGCGCGGCCAGCGTGATCGCGAGGCGATTCGTGCTGCATTAGCGGACGGCACGATTGATGTGGTCTGTTCAGACCATACGCCCGTTGATGATGATGGCAAGATGCTGCCCTTTGCCGAAGCTGAGCCCGGTGCGACGGGGCTTGAACTTTTGCTTTCGCTCACCCTAAAGTGGGCAACAGAGGCGAGGATTGCTTTGCCTGAGGCGATTGCGCGCGTGACAAGCGGCCCTGGTCGCGTACTTGCGGGTGCCTCGTCCAAGGCCGCGTTAGCCGGTCAAATTGGGGTGGGTGCCCCCGCCGATCTTTGCGTGGTTGATCCAATGGCTTTTTGGCAGGTCAACCGAGACTCCTTTTTAAGTCAAAGCCAGCACACCCCGTTTTTAGGGATGGAGTTGCCAGGTAAGGTTTGCCTGACGATGGTGCGTGGTCAGATTGCGTGGGAGCTCGCTGGTTGAAGGGGTTGCGGTTCACGCTTCGCGCAGGTCTCATCACCTTGTGGATCCTTTGCGGTCTCTTATGTATTGCGCTGACCTATTCTTGGATTGGTCTATCTGCGCGTCTTTGGACAAAAAAGTATTGGTCAAAGATCTTACTTGGGTTGTGCGGTGTGCGTGTGACTCAACAGGGCAACCCTGTGCTGAAAGGCGGTGTGTTGTGGGCGGTCAATCACATCTCTTGGCTTGATATTTTTGTTTTGAACTGCGTGCGAGCCACAGCCTTTGTTGCCAAAAGCGAAATCAGGCATTGGCCACTCGTTGGCTGGCTGGCTGCCGGCGCGGGCACAATTTTTATTGAACGTGCTTCACGTCACGCGGTGCATAAGGTTGGCCACGCCATGCAGACGCACTTTGCGCGCGAGCAGGCCGTGGGTTTGTTTCCTGAAGGCACAACATCATCCGGCTTTGATTTATTACCGTTTTATGCCAACTTGTTTGAACCCGCACGCAAAGCGGCTGTGCAGATTCAGCCCGTGGCTTTACTGTATTTTCATCAGGGGCGGCGCAGTGACTTAGCCGCCTTTGTGGGTGAGCAGACTTTGGTCGAGAGCTTATGGTGCGTGCTGAGCGCCAGCGGCTTGTCGATCGAGATTCATTTTTTGCCCTTGATCGCACAGGCCAAAGAGCTGAACCTGCCAACTCGCGCCGAGCTCGCCCGAGTCGCGCGTCAGTCTGTGAGCGAAGTCGTATCAAAAAACAACTAAAGCGCGCTGCCGTGCTTAGCAGCTTTGACACCGAGGGTGAGCACGCAAGCGTGGATACACCCCCACCGCATTACCTGAAAAGATCTTTTGTTTTTGCGTCAAATCCGCCGACGGCGAGGCGTCGATGTAGCGTTTGGTATCGTCGAAGTAAAAATTGGTGAGTGGATCAATGCCTTGCACTGCACCAACGGTTTCAGAGGCAAATAAAATATTTTTGGCAGGGATCACTTTTAATAAAAGATCGATCCCTGGCTGGTGATACACGCAGGTATCAAAGTACACGTTGTTTAATACTTTTTGTTCAAGCGGTGGCAAGCCCATGTCTTGCGCAAGGCCACGATAACGGCCCCAGTGGTAAGGTGCTGCTCCACCGCCATGCGGGATAATAAACTTAAGCGTCGGAAAGTCTTTAAAAATATCCGACGTCATGAATTGCACAAACGCGGTGGTATCGCCGTTTATGTAGTGCGTGGCCACTGCATTGAAATGTGGATTACATGAGCCACTGACGTGAATCATGGCTGGGATATCAAGCGCCACCATTTTTTCGTAAAGCGGGTACCACCATTTTTTATCCCACAGCGGCGGGTCGCCCCAGTGTCCGCCGGTTGGATCGGGGTTGATGTTGGCGCCGATAAAACCATATTCGTTGATGCAGCGGTCAAGCTCTTCAAATACTTGGGCGCCAGGCGCAACGCCTGGCGCCTGAGGTAGCTGGCACACCCCGACAAAATTATCTGGATACATTTTGCAGACGCGATGCACGAGCGCGTTGTTGTAGCGTGCCCAAACGACATTAGTGTCTTCGTTGCCGCGGTGGTGATCCATCGCCACCGCTTTGGGTGAAAAGATCGTTAGGTCAATGCCACGCTCGCGCATGATGCGCAATTGATTGTTATCAATACCCTCTCGAATTTCGGCGTCTGTGACGGCAGGCGGGGGCGTTGTGGGCGTGCGGCCAGTTCGATCGAATTCAGCAATTTGATCGGTACGAAACTGAGCAACTTGAGGAGGCGCTGTTGTGAAATGGCCGTGAACATCAATAATCATGTTGGTATTTCTCAAGAAATTTTTTGTTGAACGTTTGTGCGGCTTTTTTGGCGAGTGTGAGAGATCGCTATTACGACTGTGAGCAACAAGGTGATCGGCGCCTCTTGCAAACAAGTCTCCGCGGTTCTTAATCGCCGTTGTCTTGGTTGCTCGCGGGTCGCTATTTTAGCTGTTACGTGTTTGTTTTAATCTAAGTCGGTCAGGGTGACAACAGGTTTTACATTGGTCTTTGTACGTGGAGGGTGAGCCTTGCGCTAACAAAATCGCTTGGCGATACCCCACTCGCTAGGCTAAAACCGTAACATATCGATCAAAGAGATAAAGACATGGCGCAATGGAACGACCCCAACACCCAGGCTTGGATTGACCAGCACGAGAGCCGTGCGGTTCGTCATTCAGTAGACGTGGGTGACCACCAAGTGAGCTGGCGGCAATATGGTGATGGCTCGGGTGAGCCTTTGCTCTTGATTCATGGCGGTCACGGCAGCTGGATGCATTGGGCGCGCAATATTGATGCGTTGGCCGAAAAATTTTCGCTGTTTGTGGTGGATTTGCCTGGTTATGGCGATTCGAGTGATCCGCTGTTTGGCGAGTTTGGTGATTTGCTGACAGTGACCGAGCAAAGCATTACGCAACTGCTGGGTGCCAACACTGCATTTCAGCTTTCGGGTTTTTCGTTCGGTGGTTTGGTTTCTGCCAACCTGGCGGCCCGAGGCATGCCGGTTAAAAGTTTGGCGATACTGGGCCCCGGTGGCCATGGCGGCCCACGACGAGAACGCGGCAAGCTAGTGAATTGGAAACGCGCTGTGGGCGACGAAGAGCTGCGCGAAGCCATGCGTTTTAATTTATGGGCACACATGCTGTTCGCCGACGAAGCGATTGATCCCTTCGCGCTTGATATCCACACTTATTCGTGTGTGCAAACCAGGTTTCGTAGTCGCGGGATTTCAGGGCGTGATTTGCTGGGGCCTGCGTTGGACGATTACAGTGGTCAAACACTGATTGTGTGGGGTGAGCATGACATTACCTGTGATCCAGCTTATTTGATGGCCAATATGATTGAGCCTTACTCAAACCGTAAAGGGATCATCTTGCCTGACATTGGTCATTGGGTGCAATACGAGGCGCCTGAGCAAACTAACGCGATCATGCTTGACTGGTTTGGTCAAAAATAATTTGGTTAATTGCCATTAGGCTCAAGGCTTTGTGGACAGGCGACCTGCACCGTGCGGCGGTCTTGCAGGCGCACAGCGGTAAGTTCTCCGCCCCACACGCAGCCAGTATCCAGGCAAATTGCGTTG
>Ga0114958_10002724_pt1 | contig 13036 bp, 11 predicted proteins | sample C_130208_EF_Meta_FD_89577 | JGI IMG/M metagenome (GOLD analysis project Ga0114958, IMG submission 89577) | Freshwater microbial communities from Lake Croche, Canada to study carbon cycling - C_130208_EF_MetaG | ecosystem: Environmental > Aquatic > Freshwater > Lake | place: Lake Croche, Canada... | reverse complement strand
CAAGATGAAGCCACTAATAAAGAACAGTACAATGCATGGCAAACTATACAACGCAGTCATGCTGTTGCCAATGGAGTGCCAGTGATTAGTGTGAATAGAGCAGGACTAGAGCAAGAAGGGTTAATGAAATTCTGGGGAGGAAGTTTTGTAAGTAATCCCTTTGGAACTTTATTATATGAAGCTTCTCATGATAAAGAAGAGGTTGCTGTTATAGATATTGATACAGAAAAATCAGATAGTTATAGAACGCACTGGCCATTTTTACGTGATCGTAGAATTGATTCTTATGCACCAATTACTAAAAGATATCTAGACGAAGAAACTGAATAACATATGACCAACGCCACTCCAAAATCTTTAGGCTATTATTTTCCCGCTGAATTTGCACCACATGATGCCATTTGGTTAAGTTGGCCACATAAAGAAGAAAGCTGGCCTGGTAAAATTGCCAGTATTTATCCTTCCTATACCGAGTTTGTAAAAATTGTTTCTTTAACAGAAAAAGTGTGCATAAATGTAGTGGATGAAAAAATGCGCAACTCAGCTCAAAAAATGTTGCAATTGGCAGGCGTACATTTAGAGCGCGTAAAGTTTTATTTGCATCCTACCAACGATGCCTGGTGTCGTGACCATGGCCCTGCCTTTTTATTAAGAGATAATGCAGTAAATCCTAAAGTCATTATAGATTGGAATATTAATGCATGGGGTGGGAAATATCCTCCTTATGATTTAGATGATGTTATTCCTACACGCATTGGGGAGGCCTTAGGTTTGCCCGTATTTCATCCAGGTATTATTATGGAAGGAGGCTCAGTCGATTTTAATGGTGCTGGAACAGTGATGACTTCAAAATCTTGTTTATTGAATCCTAATAGAAACCCAGATTTGAATCAAGATCAAATTGAAAAGTATTTGAGCGACTATTATGGCATTGACCAAGTATTATGGGTAAGTGATGGTATAGTGGGAGATGATACCGATGGACACATAGACGATACCGTTCGTTTTGTCAATGAAGACACTGTTATTACTGTAGTGGAGCCTAATCTACTTTCAGCAAACCATAAAATATTGCAGCAGAATTTAAAAGAATTAAAGCAAATGCGCCTTCTAAATGGTAAGCAATTAAATATTGTAGAACTGCCTATGCCTGTAGAAGTAATTTATGAAGGACAAAGCCTACCTGCATCTTATGCTAATTTTTATATTAGCAATGGACATATCATAGTACCTACTTTTAAATGTGACCAAGATGATAAAGCCATGCAAATAATTCAGTCTTGTTTTACTACTAGAGAAGTAGTAGGTATTGACTCTACCGACATTATTTGGGGTTTAGGTAGTTTTCATTGCTTATCACAACAAGAGCCTAGTATCGTATCAAAATAAAATCCCAATACACATGCTATTTTTAAAAAGAAGAAATTCCTTCCATATTGGACTTATTGTTTTCATTGCTATGTCTACCATTATGTCATGTAATCATTTTCCTTATTCTAAAACCAATCGATTCTATAAAAAGCATACTAAAGACTTAATCAAATTAGTAAAAGAAAATCCAAGTATTCAAACAGTAAGTCAGTTGCCAAAGTCATCAGATTGGGTAGGTACTACCAACTTTGATTTACGTAAACCTAATTTTGTAATTATACATCATACAGCTCAAAACTCTTGTGAACAAACTTTAAGAACTTTCACTTTAGAAAGAACCAAAGTGAGTGCGCATTATGTTATTTGCAAGGACGGAACCATACATCATATGTTGAATGATTATATGAGAGCCTGGCACGGGGGCATTGCAAAATGGGGGAATAATACAGACATTAATTCAAGCTCCATTGGCATAGAGTTAGACAATAATGGATTTGAGCCTTTTGATAGTGCACAAATTAATAGTTTACTATTATTATTGGCACAATTAAAAGAGAACTATAAAATACCTGATGCTAATTTTATTGGCCATGGCGATATTGCTCCAAAGCGTAAAGTCGATCCAAATATTCAATTTCCTTGGGCTTTATTAGCTCAAAATGGGTATGGACTTTGGTTTGAACCAAATCCACAATATACATTACCTGAGCAAATATCTATTCCTTTTGCACTAGCCATGGTGGGTTATGATATTAAGGATTCCACAGCAGCCTTGCTCGCTTTCAAGCGACATTTCAGGGCCGATAGTACAGCTGTGGTTACTGAAATGGATCGATCTGTTTTATTTCAATTAATACAAAATAAATTATCGCACTAACAATTGTTAGCGTAATTTTGTGGCAAATAAATAAGTTATGGATTTTAAATTAACAGAGGAGCAGTTAATGATTCAAAGAGCTGCTCGTGAATTTGCACAACAACAATGTTTACCAGGTGTCATTGAAAGAGATGAACATCAAAAATTTCCTAAAGAACAATTGGAACAATTAGCTGACCTAGGTTTTTTAGGTATGATGTCTTCACCTGAATTTGGTGGAGCAGGCATGGACACTATTAGCTATGTTATTGCCATGGAAGAAATTAGTAAAGTAGACGCTAGCGTTTCTGTGGCCATGAGTGTAAATAATAGTTTGGTATGTTGGGGATTGGAACATTATGCAACAGAAGAACAAAAGAAAAAATATTTAACACCTCTAGCCCAGGGTAAAAAAGACGGTGCTTTATATATTGGAGCTTTTTTATTAAGTGAGCCTGAAGCAGGTAGCGACGCTACCCATCAACATACATCTGCTATTGACAATGGCGACCATTATTTATTAAATGGAGTAAAAAATTGGATTACCAATGGTTCTACTGCATCGGTATATTTAGTGATGGCTCAAACAGATGCTTCGAAAGGCCCAAAGGGAATCAATGCATTTATTGTTGAAAAAAATACACCTGGTATTTTAGTAGGCGCTAAAGAAAATAAATTAGGTATTAGAGGAAGTGATACACATGCCGTTTCTTTTATGGATGTAAAAGTGCCGAAAGAAAATAGAATAGGTGCAGACGGTTTTGGATTTTCATTTGCTATGAAAACTTTAAATGGAGGTAGAATTGGTATTGCAGCTCAAGCATTAGGTATAGCTAGTGGTGCATATGAATTAGCACTAGCCTATAGTAAACAAAGACAGTCTTTTGGTAAACCTATTCATGAGCACCAGGCCATACAATTTAAATTAGCTGAAATGGCTACTAGAATTCAATCGGCCCGTTTATTATGTTATCATGCAGCTTGGGAAAAAGACAATGGCTTAGATTATACAACATCTGCTGCCATGGCTAAATTACATGCATCTGATATTGCTATGTGGGCTGCCACAGAAGCTGTGCAGGTGCATGGAGGTTATGGGTTTGTAAAAGAATACCATGTTGAAAGATTAATGCGTGATGCAAAAATTACGCAAATTTATGAAGGCACTAGTGAGATTCAAAAAATGGTCATTGGTAGAAATATTACAAAATAAATTATGCCTGTAAATACCGAAGCTTATCTTAAAATTAAAGAGCAACTGCAAGGTAAAAATGTGCAATTGGTGGCTGTTAGTAAGACCAAGCCTAATGAAGACATTCAAGCATTGTATAATTTAGGTCAAAGAAGCTTTGGTGAAAATTATGTACAAGAACTAGTAGATAAAGCAGCCAGTTTGCCTACCGATATTCATTGGCATTTTATAGGACATTTACAATCTAATAAAGTTAAATATATTGCACCCTTTGTATATTTAATTCATGGGGTCGATTCTGAAAAATTATTAGCTGAAATTAATAAGCAGGCTATTAAGCAAAATAAAGTCATTGCTTGTTTATTGCAAGTACATATTGCCACTGAAGAAACTAAATTTGGTTTTGATGCAGCTAGTTTAACTGAATTAATTGCAAGTGGCCGCCTTTCTAATTATAGTAATGTAGTAGTTAAAGGGTTAATGGGTATGGCAAGTTTTTCTGAAGACAAAACCCTCGTTGAAAAAGAGTTTAGTACTTTAAAAAACATCTATAACCAAACTGCTTCCCAATTAAATGATACTCATTTCGATACCCTTAGTATGGGTATGAGTGGTGACTATGCATTAGCTATAGAGAAGGGTAGTAACCTAGTAAGAATTGGAAGCTTGCTTTTTGGTGCAAGAAATTAATTCTACTTTGTTTTTCCATAATCAAATACTAATTGACAGAAGGCTTTCACCCCTACAATAAAACCTGATTCGTCTAAATAAAAATCGGGCGTATGGTGAGGACCTGCTTTTTTAGGATCGGTACCTTTTGGCATGCCACCCACATTGAAGAAAAAGCTAGGTGCTTTGGCTGCATAGAATGAAAAATCTTCTGCTCCAGTAGTCCATGTAGATTCTGAAACATTTTCATCGCCCGCAGCTTTGATCAATGAAGGAATAGTTCTTTTCACTAAGGCTGGGTCGTTATAAGTAACTAAAGTTTTTGTATCAATAACAACATCTGCAGTAGCTCCGGTACTTGCCGCAATAGTCTGTGCAGTAAATTTTATTCTTTCATGTACCTCTTCTTGCATTTTACTATCAAGGGTTCTAATAGTTCCCGTCATTTCAGCGGTTTCTGGAATGATATTAGAACGTACGCCGCTATTAATAGTGCCCACAGTAATTACAACTGGCGCTTTGGTTAAATCCATTTGACGACTTACAATATGTTGTAAGCCTTCTATAATTTGTGCACTAGCTGAAATAGGATCTACACCACCCCAAGGTTGTGAACCATGACTTCCTTTGCCATTTACTTTAATCGTAAACCAATCAGAAGAAGCCATAAAAGCACCAGCTTTATATTTTATAGTACCAACCGGTGTTTGAGAAGAAATATGAATTCCAAATACTGCTTCAACTTTTGGATTATCTAATGCGCCTTCTTTGATCATTAGACTTGCACCACCTTCTTCATTTGCTGGAGCACCTTCTTCTGCTGGTTGGAACAAAAATACAATCGTCCCTGGCACTTCTTTTTGCATAGTACTTAACATTTTAGCAGTAGCCATTAACATCGCTGTATGTGAATCATGACCACATGCATGCATTACACTTACTTTTTGGCCATTGAAATCTGTTGTGACTTTAGAAGCAAAGGGGAGGGTTGATCTTTCATAAACAGGAAGTGCATCTATGTCAGCTCTTAAGGCAATAACGGCACCTGGTTTTCCTCCTTTTAATACTGCAACCACACCTGTTTTAGCAACTGGATATCTTACTTCAATATTTGGCAAGGTTTTTAAAAAATCGGCAATATATTTTCCTGTGTTTACCTCTCTATTAGATAGTTCAGGAAACTCATGAAAATGTCTTCTCCATGCAATAAGTTGAGGTTCTACTTCTTTTAATAAAGAAGCATAATTTTTAGGTAAGTCTTGTGCTACACTAGAGATGGTAACAAGTACCAATAAAGAAAGGAAAATTTTACGCATTTTATTTTGTTTTATCTTTTATTTCTAATTTTATTAATTAAGTTACTTATTTAATCTGTTAGTATATCAACTACTTTTTTATTTCTACTTTAATTTTTTAAGCTTGATATTCTCCATAAATTCCTCTTAATACATCCGCTATTTCTCCCAAAGTACAATAGTTTTCAATAGCATCTATTACAGAAGGCATTATATTTTCTGTGCCAGTGGCTGCATTTTTAACCGCTGCTAAACAAGCCACTACTTTTGTATTATCTCTATTACTTTTTAAAGCTTTTAATTTTTCAATTTGTTGTATTCTAATGCTTTCATCAATTTGAAATACGGGAATATTCGTTGTAGAAGTAGATTCAAATTGATTCACGCCCACAATTATTTTTTCTTTAGACTCAATAGCTTTCTGATAGGCGTAAGCACTTTCTGCAATTTTATTTTGCATGAATCCATTTTCAATAGAACTTACAGCGCCACCCATTTCATCTATTTGTTGAATGAGTGCTAACGCTTTTTGTTCTAATTCATTGGTAAGGCTTTCAATAAAATAAGAGCCCGCTAAAGGATCGGCTGTATCGCTAATGCCCGATTCATTGGCTACTATTTGCTGCGTTCTTAAAGCAATACTAGCAGCTTCTTGTGTTGGTAATCCCAAGGCTTCATCAAAACCGTTGGTATGTAAGCTTTGCGTGCCACCTAATACTGCTGCAATGGTTTGAATGGTTACCCTACTAATATTATTTAAAGGTTGTTGCGCTGTTAAAGTTGCTCCACCTGTTTGTGTATGAAAACGAAGCATTAAAGCTTTTTCATCGGTGGCACCTAATTCTTTCATTATGGTAGCCCACATTTTTCTAGCGGCTCTAAACTTGGCCACTTCTTCAAATAAATTATTATGGGCATTAAAAAAGAAAGACAACCTTTTGCCAAATACATTTATGTCTAAACCTTTTTCAATAGCTGCTTTTACATAAGCCTTGCCATTGCTTAAAGTAAAGGCTACTTCTTGTACTGCTGTACTACCCGCTTCTCTAATATGATAACCAGAAATACTAATACTATTCCATTTAGGTAAATGTTGTCCACAGTATTCAAAAATATCTGTGATAATACGCATAGAGTGTTTAGGAGGGTAGATATAAGTGCCTCTGGCTGCATATTCTTTTAAAATATCGTTCTGTATAGTGCCAGATAATTGTTTTAAATCGGTGCCTCTTTTTTTTGCCAAGGCAATATATAAAGCTAGTAAAATAAAACCAGTAGAGTTAATGGTCATAGAAGTACTTATCTTATCTAAAGGAATATCCTTAAATAAGATTTCCATATCCTCTAAAGAACAAATAGATACACCCACTTTTCCTACTTCGCCATCGGCTAAAGAATGGTCGGCGTCATAGCCAATTTGAGTAGGCAAGTCAAAAGCCACACTTAAACCCATTACGCCTTGTGATAATAAAAAATGATATCGTTTATTACTTTCTTCTGCTGTAGAAAATCCTGCATATTGTCGCATTGTCCAAAGCTTTCCTCTATACATATCGGATTGAACACCTCTTGTATAAGGAAACTCGCCGGGTAATAAATTTTCATTTAAATCGGTAGGTAAATCGTTACAGGTATATACCTTCTTAATTTCAATGCCACTATCTGTCTTTTTTTCTGCTTCTTGCATGGCTAAATTTACGAAAAATTCAAAAAAGATAGGCTTCAATTATTTCTATTCTCGAAATGACTGTTTACTTGTAAATGCCCTTAAAATTGTACTTTTGCAATATAAACATTCAAATATGTCAACAGATACTAATATAGCCTTACAAACCCCGGTAACCTTTACAGCAGGAGCCATTTCGGAGATTAACCGTTTAATGGCAGAACCAGAATTTGATCAACAACAAAGACTAAGAGTGGGCGTAAAAGGGGGTGGATGTAGCGGTATGACCTACGTATTAGGATTTGATGTTCCCAAGGCTGAAGATGAAATTTTCTCCATTGAGGGTATACCTTGTTGCATGGAAAAATCACATCAAATTTATGTATACGGAATGGAGATAGATTGGCAAGGTGGATTAAATAGTCGTGGATTTACATTTAAAAATCCGAATGCATCTAGTACCTGTGGATGCGGTACTTCATTTGCAGTTTAAAATTATTTGAAAAAATACATCATTCTCGCTCTCTGATCGCGTTGCTCATAAAAAAAGGCCTTGATTATTCAAGGCCTTTTTTATATCAATTCAATGTAGAATTATTTCTTTTTTTCTTCACGACCTAATGGGCGACTTTTTGCAAAGTCAACTAATACTGGTGCAGCAACAAAGATAGAAGAGTAAGTACCAGTAATAACTCCAATTAACATAGCGAAAGCGAAACCTCTTGTAACTTCTCCACCGAAGATGAATAAGATTAAGATTGTTAAGAACACCGTTAAGGAAGTCATAATAGTACGACTTAATGTTTGGTTAATGGCTTTATTAATAATAGAAGCATTGTCTGCACCTTTCATAATTTGGCTGTCCTCACGAATACGGTCATATACAATTACAGTATCGTTCATAGAGAAACCAATTACAGTTAAGACTGCTGCAATAAAGTGCTGGTCAATCTCTAATGGGAAAGGCACTACTTTTCTTAAGAAACTAAATACAATTAAGGTTACAAATACATCGTGTAATAAAGAGAAGATAGTTCCTAAAGAATATCTCCAATCACGGAAACGGATAAATATGTATAAACAAATTGCAATTAATGCAAAGATAGTAGCCTTGGTAGCCCCTGCTTTTAAATCGTCAGATATAGTAGGAAGCACTGTTTGAGAACTTTGCTTATACTGAGAGTCGAACTCTTTTAAAGAAGTTCCTATTGGTAATTGCTTCTGTAATCCTTTGAATAATAAACCTTCTACTTCTTCGTCAATATTATTGCCTTGTTCTTTAATTTTATATGAAGTAGTAATATTAATTTGATTCTTTGAATCGACTGTTTTAATAATAGGAGACTCGCCAAATACTTTTTTCAAATCATCTCTTACAGACTCGATATTAACGGCTTTGTTAAATTTAATTGTATAGCTTCTTCCTCCAGCAAATTCAACACCTTGGTCAAATCCGTTAAAGAAACTTGCTATACCCATTACTAATACAACAGCAGATAACATGTAAGCATACTTTCTGAATTCTATGAATTTGAAAGCCGCATGCTTGAAAATACCTCTTGAAACTTTAGTAAAGTATTCGAAGTGTCTGTTCTTGCTTGTATAAATATCAGTGATTAAGCGAGATACTAAAATTCCACAGAATAAAGAAAGTAAAATACCAATGATTTGTGTGGTAGCAAAACCAAGTACTGGACCTAATCCAAAGTATGCTAAGATACATGCTGTTAATAGGGTAGTAACGTGTGCATCCAAAACTGGAGACATAGAACGTTTATAGCCATCTGTTACAGCCAATTGATAACTTTTGCCTTTTGTTAATTCTTCTTTTATTCTCTCAAATATAATTACGTTAGTATCTACTGCCATACCTATGGTTAATACTAAACCTGCAATACCAGGTGCGGTTAAAGTAAAACCTAAGGCGCTTAAAATACCAATGGTGAAAAGTAAGTTTAATATTAATGCAATATTCGCAACCCATCCACCAGTGTTAAAATATAATAACATTAATGCGAAAATGACTAAAAAGGCAATACCGAATGCCATTGCACCTCCTTGAATAGAAGCCAAACCTAAAGTAGGACCTACTAGTTGTTCTTGTACAATTTTAGCTGGCGCTGGTAATTTACCACTCTCTAAAATTTCTGCTAAGTCTTGTGCTGTTTTTAAAGTATAGTTTCCAGAGATAGAGGAGTTTCCAGTAGTAATCGCATCATTTACATTAGGTGCAGAGTATACAATGTTATCAAGTACAATAGCAAGAGGTTTTCCAACATTTTTAGAAGTCATCTTAGCCCAAATGCTAGTACCTAATTTATCCATATTCATTTTGATCGCTACCTTTCCTCTCTCATCAAAATCTTGTGCTGCATTTGCTACATGGTCACCTTCTAATTCTGCTTGACCATTGTCCAAAGTTTTAATGGCATAAATTGGAATTACCTCTTTATTTTTTGGATCCTCACTTTCAACCTTACCATACATAAATACCAAGTTCGAAGGGAACTTAGATTTTACTTCTGGCATGGCTAAATAAGCATTCAATTTACTTGTATCCTTCTTTAAAGTGTATCCAATTTCAGCTGGATAAATATATTGACCATTTTTCCCTTGATAAGGTTGTGTAAACTGAACCGTTTTTAATAAAGGATTTTTATTAGGATTCAATTTAGATGTATCGACTTTTACATTCGTTGTAGTATCAGTTATTCCATTTAAACTAGCTTCAATAGACTTGTCAGCTGCAATAATACCGTTTTGAAAATCTTTGTTTTCAAAAGTATAGACTTCAAAAAATTGAAGGTTTGCAGTAGATTGTAAATAAGAACGTACTCGCTCTTTGTCATTTACACCTGCTAATTCAATATTGATAATACCCTTTGTAGCATCTGGATTAATATTCGGAGAGGCTAGTCCAAAGCGGTCAATACGGGTTCTTAAAATACGGTAAGTATTATTAAAAGCTTGCGTAGATTGTTCTTTTAAATAAGACGCAACAGCATCATCAGATGCGTCAAACTTTAATTTACCATTACTTCTGGTAGCAAATAAAGGAGCTAATTTACCTGTTGGGTTAATAGTGGCGTATTCTTCTCTGAATAAAGAAATTAAATCGGCACGGCTGTTGGCTTTCTTCCTAACGGCATTATTTAATGCGGTATTGAAAGAAGCATCCTTTGTATAGTTGGCTAAAGATTTTATTAAACCATCTAAGCCTACTTCCATGGTGACACTCATACCACCTTGTAAATCAAGGCCTAGCATTAATTCTTTTTCTTTGGCAGCACCATAACTTGTTAAACCGAAAGCCAATTTGGTGTCCTTGGTGCTGTCTAATAATTTCTTATAATAAGCTTTCTGAATATCATTTAAGCTATCATTGTATAAAAGCTGTTCTTCTTTGTTAGAAGGGTATACTTGATCTGCTTTGGGGAACTTTTTGATCCATGAACTAGCTTTCGCTTCCATGGCTTTTTCGTGACTTCTTACGAACCAAGTAAATGACAATTGATAAAGACAAATTAAAATAAGCGCAATTGTAAAAAAGCGCACTAATCCTTTGAGTTGCATAATAGTGTGGTTAACTGATTTTTAGTCGGCAAATATAATGGAAAGAGGCCAAAATAAGGGCTAAAAAGGCATTATTTTACAGCGCTCAACTTGATATCAAAATAGAGCGGAGAATTCCCTGGAATCGAGCCAGATCCGCTTGAGCCGTAACCTAATGAAGAGGGTATTAATACCTTAATTTCTCCACCAATACCAATTTTAGGAACAGCAATCTGCCATCCTGGTATTAAATTACTTAAGGCATAAGTGATGGTTCCAGCATCAAATTGTTTGCCATTCATTAAAGTTCCAACATAAGTTACTGTAATTGTGTTGTTTATAGTTGGATGTGTACTGTTTCCAGGAGTAATTATTTCATATAAAATTCCACTTGGGTCACTGACATAAGTAATATTATTTGATTTAGCATAGCTAATCATTTGTTCTGACTCAGGAGCTGATGATGACTTACTACATGCAGTATTAGAAAAAATAGCAAAAATTGTCAAAAAAGAGGTAATTATTGCTAAAAAATAGGTTTTTTGGGTGTTTTTTGAGGTAAAATGTATCATTTTTTGTTTTTTATATGTTTTAATTCTTTGAATCTTTGTTCATTCATTTCTGAAGTAAATTGTTGATATATCCAGGCAAATCCAAAGGAGAAAATTAAAATGGCAATCATAATCCATATTTCATTACCCCTCATATTGGCTACCATGCTTGCCCTTTCGTACCAACCTGTTTCTGAAATAACCAGTACAAGTAAACCTAGACTTAATCCAAAACTTAAACCTCTTAAAAAAGGTTTGCGTTTATAATGGGGAAGGGTTCTTTCTTTTTCCCATTGCAGGTAGAATTTTTCTTCTTCCGGGCTAATCATGGGCAAATTTATGCTATGATTCTTAAATTAGACATTCATTGCTTACATTTAATTTAAAAATGGATCTTATTTAAGTTCAAAATAACGGATTTACTAAAACTTTAAAATAGAGTATGAAATCTTTTTTTACAAAATGGGGACTTACAGTTAGTTTAATAGTTATTTCTATTCACCTTATAGCTCAATTTTTAGGTGAAGAGTATAAGCTTATAGAAAACCTTACTAAAGCTTTGTTTTTACCAACACTAATGATGTACTTATATGTGCAGCCAAATGTTTCCAACAAGCCTGGCAAAAATTTAGTAATGATTTCACTATTGGGTTCTTTTTTAGGAGATGTATTTTTAATTTCAAAATCATTTTTTATTCCAGGTATGATTGCTTTTATGACTACCCATGTTTTTAATATTATATTCTTCAGTAAAATATATGGTATAAATCAACCTAAGTCTAATATTTTATATACTTCTACTCTTATATTGTTTTGCTTCTGTGTCTTAATTTATTTTTTATTAAATGGGGCCATGGGTTCTTTAATATACCCTATACTTGTATATATGGCGCTCATTTGTTCAGCGGCATTAATGGCTATTCATATTGCACATCATAAGCCTATAAAAATTATAGCTAATAATTTTTGGGTACCCGGTATGTTATTTTTTATTACATCTGATGCTATTTTAGCTTTTAATAAATTTGATTGGGCTATTAATGATCCAATTGAAAATATTGGATTAGTGATAATGATTACTTACGGATTAGCACAGTTTTTATTAGTGAAAGGTTTTCAAATGTATTTTACTACAAAGGCTGTTGAACAAAAGGCTTAATTTATTAAAATAGATAATTACTTAACAACATAAAAAAAACCTCCTCGAAAAATCGAGGAGGTTTTTTTTATTACTTGATGCGATTTGGTCGCTTTCAATATTAGTAACCCATACCACCCATATCAGGCGCATGTCCACCACCTTGTGGAGCAGCAGCTGGAGCTGGTTTGTCAGCAATCACACACTCTGTTGTTAACAACATAGATGCGATAGAAGCAGCATTCTCTAAAGCAACTCTTGTTACTTTAGTAGGGTCGATAACACCTGCTTTGAATAAGTTTTCGAAAACTTCTGTTCTTGCATTGAAACCAAAGTCGTCTTTACCATCTTTGATTCTTTGAACAACAATAGAACCTTCGATACCGCTATTCTTTACAATTTGACGAAGTGGTTCTTCAATGGCACGACGTACAATTTGAATACCAGTTGTTTCGTCATCGTTAGCGCCTTTTAATTTATCTAAACTAGCAACGGCACGAATATAAGCCACCCCACCACCTGGTACGATTCCTTCTTCTACTGCAGCACGTGTTGCGTGTAAAGCATCGTCTACACGATCCTTCTTTTCTTTCATTTCAGTTTCAGTTGCAGCTCCTACATATAATACAGCTACACCTCCACTTAATTTCGCTAAACGCTCTTGTAATTTTTCTTTATCGTAATCAGAAGTGGTATTTTCAATTTGCGCTTTAATTTGATTGACACGCGCAGTGATATCTGCTTTT
>Ga0114958_10002723_pt1 | contig 13038 bp, 12 predicted proteins | sample C_130208_EF_Meta_FD_89577 | JGI IMG/M metagenome (GOLD analysis project Ga0114958, IMG submission 89577) | Freshwater microbial communities from Lake Croche, Canada to study carbon cycling - C_130208_EF_MetaG | ecosystem: Environmental > Aquatic > Freshwater > Lake | place: Lake Croche, Canada... | reverse complement strand
TGGATCAATTGTAGATTTTCATATTGCCAGCAATGAACAATCATCTTCCCTTTTGAGCCCCTCGGGCCACCTAGTTGAGCATCCAGATGTACTCTTTAATCAAGACCCAATTCAACTCGTAACTCAAAGGCTAGACACTTTAAATCTCGGGTTGTTTGATTTAATTGTTATGGATGTACAAGGCGCTGAACTCAAAGTTATTAAAGGAGGGATAGACACAATTAAGGAGGCAAAAGTGTTCCTCCTGGAGGCAAGTCTCGGAGGATTGTATAGTGGAGACTGCACAATAAATGAGATTGTTGCCTTTCTAACACCGTATGGCTTCTCCCCAGTTTCGCTTAGAATTGGTAATAATCGTTGGGGTGATGCAATTTTTATCAAAGCTAACCATTAGCATAAGAAAAAAATATTCTAGTTCAGGATTACACGGTCGAGTGCGCCTCACTGCTAAAGTGGATAGGTGTAAAAGCCTTCAGGAGTTCAAACCTCCTCAACACCACTTTAGGGTGGAGAGCCTAAACTGATTGATTCTCAAAAGCAGCTGTGACAATATTTGCACCTGAAAACTCAAGACAGTCAACAATGTTTTCATCCCAATTTGGAAACCACGGACGTGGGATGTATGTAGTTCTACCGGATTGTGAAGCAATATAGGCAGCCCACCAAGACAGGGTGCTGTTCGCGGCAATTACATATTTACCTTCGGATAGTGATTTTAATGCTTGCCAAGCAGTTGAAGATTCTGGTCCAAAAAGTTGTGCCACACCAAGTTCAGTAGCAAGATCTTTGACGTTCTCCACGTCATCAGTAAATCCAAAAATAGGAAGCGCTGCACGTTCCGCAGATGGGATTCTATTAAGTGCTTCGACGTAGTAGTCCTTTCCCAAGAGTCCAAAAGGATTTTGACTTACAAAATCTCCACGCCTAAAATGCAAAGCGATATACTCGCCACCTTCGGCTAACGGACCAAAAGGATCTATTGTTGCAAGGGAGCGCAGTAACTCTGGCCCGAAACTTACCCAAGATTCGTCTACGTATCTAGAATTCTCAAAAAAACCGAAAACACCGTCATATTGCGAGGTATCAAAATTTTCATAAAGGTGTTCTTTGGCTTCACTCAACAACTTGCCTTGCACTTCAAAAAATGTGACAACATTTCCCCGCAAGCTCTCATTTAGATTAGAAGGATTTGAGATGGAAGCATTAAGTACATGTTCACAATGAGGTAATGCTGGGCTCAAAATAAATGGCCTGTCTTGGCGTTTTTGATCGACCATCCAGATTTCAAATCTTTCTTCTGGTGAGAAAGATTTGTGATGCATGAAGGAAAATTGAAAAAGTTGATTACCTAACCCGCCCCTTAAGAATAACTTCTTCAAAATACAAACCCTCCTGGCACACAACCGAAACTTTGTGATGGATGCAAGTTAAACTGCCACTCTCACTTGGTCGCTAATCCAAGAGTAAGTTTCCTGTAACCCTTGGGTTAAACTCCACTCAGGTTTCCAATTCAGTTCATTTTCAATTAGTCGATTGTCAGAATTTATACCTCTAACCCCAAGAGGGGCGTCTAATTTGTGGTTTCGCTCCACATTTGTGAGATGTTCCCCCAAATGTCCCATAAGTCTGAGAATACGCGGAGAACTAAACTGGCGCAAGACCTTACGGGTGAATCTCAATCTTGAGTCTTTGAAAAAACGAGGTTCTATGTGACATTTAGGTCACAATCTGGACCACAGACAAAGCGCGTGAACTTACGAGTGTGCATAAGCAGGCTCATAATTGGAAACAGTACGATTGTTAGCAGTAGCTAACCTTCTGATTCCTACGAATCAGAGGGTTAGGGGTTCGAGTTCCTTCGCGCGCAGGGTTAAAGTCTCAGGCCTCAAGAAAACTCGTGATGTGTTAACGGTTAAGGTATAAAAAATGTATAGGTTAGATCAAGTCAGAAAAACTTTTATATAATGAACAAAACATCGTTAGCATCAGATATTGGTCAGTTGATCAAATACGGAAGCATTTCAGGAATTCCGAGGGTGGTAAAAAGTACTCACGAATATCTCCAATCAAATCTAAATATTTTGGACGCTGAGCTCTTTGGTTATTTAGATTTTGATCAAAGTTTGAGGCAAGACGAGGAAAAAAGCCAATTCAAAATCAACGACCCCATTCTTAAAAAGAAGATACTAACTATTAAAGAAGTAGATGTACTTTTAAAGTTGGATCTAAATTGGAATTTCAATTTTGAAGAAGTTATTACCGAAAAAAGTTTACGTAAATTGCCAGTAGTTTCACTGATACACGATGTTTTACCTATTACTCACCCACTCTTTTTTCCCGAAAGCATAGGACCGGATGTATTTATTCGAGTTCTTAAGGGTATTTTATCGATTTCGGACCATTTAATTTTTAATTCGAGATCAACTTACTTAGATTTCTTGAATCTAGACATACCATTTCTGGGTGAAATTTATATTTTTCCGCTAGGGGCTTTTACCCCACCGCCCCCACTCGCAACTTCTACTCTCGCGTCGTCGAATCCTGCTCAACAGACTAACACCATTGTCTATGTTTCAACTATTGAACCTAGGAAGGGGCACGATGACACACTAGATGCTTTTCAAGAGCTAATAAATTCTGGAGAAGATTGGCGGTTGATCTTGGTAGGTCGACACGGTTGGGACTGCTTTGAATTAGTCAATCGGATTCAAACTCATCCTGAGTTTGGAAAAAGATTAATCTGGCTTAATTCCATCACAGATGAAGAACTTGCTTCTATTTACGTAACAGCGACAGTTGCAATTGTTCCTTCTCACGCGGAAGGATTCGGATTGAATCTGGAAGAAGCCTTGAATCAACATGTACCGGTAGTGGCGCGCGATATCCCCGTTTTTAGAGAACGTCCTTACGAGAATGTCTATTATTTTGATGGAATTGAAACAAAATTATCTCAGATGATTCGAGTTGCATCTTCATACGGTTGGAAAAACACTCATGAAAAAACTAGACAACTTGGAGATTTTGGAAAGGACATGAAGGATCTAGTAGATCAAATCATAAAAGAATTGCGTACGCATAAGAAATAAACTTAATGATGAGTCTTTACAATACCGATATTCCAAACACCCTTATTTTTCCGCTATAGCTAGCGCGAAGTCAACATTATCCAACTTATTCCTCATTTCACACACAGGAAGGGTCTATGTCCAGCACCAATATCTTTTCGTTTCAGACCCTCTCACGTCTTGCTAAGGTTTACCTTTAACCGCTTCAGTTCCCCATCCCACCAAACCTTGTCACTTATGCCCATGTTTTGCTGCCTCTAACTGAAGATCGTTAACTACCATCAAATTAACTAAACCCTCAAAACTAAGCCGTGGAGACCAACCAAGTTTTTCCCTAGCCTTAGATGCATCGCCCACCAAAATTCCGACCTCGCGAGGTCTGCTTAAGTGATTGTCAAAGTCTACAAAGTTATTGATTTCACCCTCTAAGCCTGCTACCTTTAAACTCTCGCGAACAAAATTTTCAACTGTATGAGTTTTACCTGTCGCTATGATGTAGTCATCAGGAGTATCTTGTTGCAACATCAACCACATTGCTTCTACATAATCCCCCGCGTACCCCCAGTCTCGACGCGACCTGATATCTCCAAGAGAAAATCTACTCTGCAAACCGAGTGCAATACGAGCTATGTTTGAAGAGATTTTCCTCGTAACAAATTCATACCCCCTATATTCACCCTCATGATTGAAGGAGATACCAGAGGAAATATGCATTCCATAAACTTCTCTGTAATTGACACATGAATGGTAACTAAAAGTTTTTGCAATTCCATAAGGTGATCGAGGATGAAATGATGTGTTTTCGGTTTGAGGTGATTCAAGAACTTGTCCAAAAATTTCAGAGGATGAAGCGTTGAAAATCCGAGTATTGGTTATTGCCCCAACCTTCCGCACAGCCTCCAACAGGCGTAGCGTGCCAAGTCCCGTAATCTCGGCAGTTAATTCAGCATTGGCGTAACTTAGAAATGGGGAACTAGGACCCCCTAGATGATAAATCTCGTCTGGCTGAACTGTTTCGATAATTGTTGTGAGCGAATCTGAGAGTCTTAAATCACCGTTATGTAGGGTGACCTCTGGGAAAAGTGAACTGAAGGAGAGATGTTTCCTATTAAAACCTTGAGAGATCAACCCACTAACTTCATACCCTTTAGACAATAACAATTTACTGAGGTGATGCCCATCTTGTCCTGTAATCCCTGTAATAAAGGCGCGTTTCATGAAGCTAATAGTAGGCGTGTAATCAAGATTAGCGCGGAAGGAATTGCGAAAATCGCGTTTCGGTTACCATCTGTGACCTTGTGGATTCAGGATAGCCGACCCCTGCTCTAGGGATGGGTAAGAGAAGTTAACATTCTTTGTACAGATAAAATATTTCTTTCTACAGAAAAAAAAGCCCTTACCTTTTCTGTCGTAATTTCGTGGGTACTTGAATCAGAAGTCAATGCTCTATTAATAGCCAAAATTACTCGTTGTAACTCAAAGTCAGCCCAATAACCTTCTGGTTCTCCAGGGTACTCACCAGATTCGATCTGCTTAAGATGGTATTCATACTTTCCTGGCATGCTGGAATCTAGAAAATCTCTAGGACCCGAGTAATGATGAGTGACGATCGGGGTATTGAGTAATGCGCATTCGGCTAATTGAAGTCCGATTCCTTCTGAGCGGTGCAAGCTGACAAAAAGAGTCGCTTTTTCCATTAAAGTGAGATGAGATTTTCGATCTCGAGGTCCCTCCAAGTATTTAAAACTACTCGATTCTGAGTCTTTAAAAAATTTTGAAAGTTGATTGTCATACCCAGATCGAGGTTTATCGCCACTTAGTAAAACAAAGGTAAATGGGTCGTTCGCTTGGTCCTTTGCATACATATTGGCAAGTTCAAGAAACTTCTGGGGTTGTTTTCTCGAGCAAAAACTAGAGTAAGCGAATGAATATAAAACGTACTTTTGATTTTGAAGATCACCTAAGGAGCTATTGTTGTTTTGACTTTCTATGGAATGGTCAATTGGATGTGGAATGATAAAAGTTGGTCTATCCTGGAGTGCGATTTTAAAAGCTTCAGCAATATAGGTGGTCGCTGCAATTATCGCCGTAAACCTTTGAACATCTTGATGCCAAATCTCCGGTAGTTTTGAAGTTTCCCACATAGGAATTAGCAAATTGGTAGCAGAAGAATTTTCCATCCCCATTATTGGGCAAGAATCAATTTCTTGAGCATTAATACGAAAAAAATTAAGTTTTGGATGCTCTTCTCGAACGATAAAGGCTTCGTACTCTCTTGCTATTTCTAACTCAATTTCCCCACTTGGGCTTCCTTGAGGCCAGATACCAACCTTGAGGCCTGAGGCCATGAGTAATTTCCAATAAGCGCGGGTGGCAGCGCCAACCCCTAAAGATGAGAAAAAAGGGCCAAAGATGTGAGCATCAAAATTATTTTGCATTAAGAAATTTACCTACTTACTAAATTTTTCTTCGAATACATTTCTCACTAATTCAAGAGCATCAAATCTATCGTGAAGCCCTCGTTCAAGATGCGCTCCTTCACCCCATTCGTTCCAAGCGTTAATAAACAAGACCTTATCATCTTCTTCTGGAATGTTGCGAATCATCTTTTCCCAAGCACTATTCATCCATGCTCTGAATTTCTCGGCAGTTTCCCCATAATAAATGTGCGCGTTTCCTTTTTTTCGTGGTGTGTTATCCCAACCCGGCATGACCCCCTGATACTCAACAAAATTGGCTTCTGATGCAAGACAAAGGTTCATAACTTCACTGTAATCGTAAATGACTCCAGAGAAATCATCGTAAGCCCCAAGAGAAGAATATAAAAATTTCTTTAAATTAGGTGGAAACTGCACAGCTGCATCAAAACCAAAAGGCCGCGGATCGCGTACTTCAAAGAATTGGACCATTAACATATTTAATTCACCCAAACCCAGCTGTCGGGCACGTTCCCGAATATTTTCTATAGTCTGCTTTGGATCTTTCATCAAATTTGGCCGATAGACTAAAAGTACAATCTTTCCATTGATTCGAAGATAATTCGGATGATTCAAGATGGAAAAATGATCATCGATGAAATTGGCATCATTAAACGTGTCATGATTTTGCCGGATTAAAATTTCGTCTTCTGCGCCATCCCATCGACGAGTCCAGTTTTCATTTGCCCACGCGATACAAAAATCTATAGGTGTTTCATCTATCGAGGATAGGTAGTCAAAAGCACGCGTCATAACTCGTTTCCCACCAAACCAATAAGAATAAATGCAAAAGGCTGATATCGAGTTAGCCTTTGCTAAATTCATCTGGTCGATTAAAAACTGCGGATTATCAAATTCTCCACCATTAATTGGGATATTCGGTTGTACATGTCCGTCGTATTGGGGGGTCCCTCTTTTTACATTATCCCATTCCGTGAATCCTTCTCCCCAAAAAATATTATTTTCTTCAAAGGGATAAAATGCTGGTAAATAAAAAGCAACAATCAGATTTCTACCCATTTATCTACCAATTTCCCAACTAAGTTGATTCACTTATGAATCGCTCGAAAGCATTTTATCTTGCAGTAATATTCGATAGGGCGAGTTCGCGATTGTCGAATTATTCAATGCTTCAGATGTCCATAGTGAAACATTTGAATGAAATTCTGGTTTTAATGCATAACCTTGGAAACTGTGATCTTCAAAGAGTTGTCTATCAATAGGACTATGTATTTGATTATTTGCCATACGCAGCATTTTTAAAGCACCTTGTCGCGACCAAAGGATGGCGGGTATATGAACTTCAGCATAGTTTTTGCAGATTAACCCATCTGAAAATTCATGAACGAGTGGATCAAAAAGGTATCTCCAATTTTCAGCTACATATAAATTGAGAAAATCCCAGTCGCGAGGAGTAGCTCTTTCCCATGTCACAATGCATTTTCTTAAGGCATCACCCTCTAAATTAAGCCAAACATCGCTCTCCAGGAGCAAACACGTATCTGAATCCAAGGTTGATTCATTAAGGAATTCCTTTAAGGCCTGGATGTTGGAAATCCATACTCCAATTTCGCCCGGTAGCCATCCAGGAGGAGGATTTCTAAGCCCGCGCTTATTTACAAAATTTAGTTCAATATTGTTAGCTTTGAATTCGAAATAATCCTGTTCATTTTTAATTATTACAGTTTCAGACGATAATTGATTAGCAAACTTGGCCAGGGTGGCGTTGATGGCATTCGCATTAGACTCACGAAAGCTTCCATCTCCTAGAAACTTGTGGTGAACCTTATAGAAGATAGTCACAAGACAAGTCTTACACAGATGAGATAACTTGAGCAGGACTTATTGAACTTTTCACCCGCGTGTTACCATTTAGCAATATGATAGAAATCACTGTTCGATAAAACTAGGATGGAAATCTAAACTTATCTAAAATTTTTGACCTCATTTATTACGTCATTGAGGTCAAAATTTGGAGGTTTTAACTCTCGATTCGTCGACCAAACTCGGTTCGTATCTCCCATAAATCTTCTGGCAATTTCATAAATACTTTCTCTTTCCTGCATTGCCACCTCTCTACTGTATGAAGAGCCCCCTGGGTGCAACAGAGTGAAACTGCGATCACGGATATTTACTAGCTCCAACGATTCGATTATTATCCTCAAGATTTCCATTAAGCCAAATCCAACTTTTGGTTCAAATGTCTCTTTTGCAGAGTTAAAAAAATCAAAAAAGCTAATCATTTCAATTATTGCTTGTCTTTCAATGTAAGTAACTATTAAATCATTGCAATGAACAATTGATAATGGCAATTCTTGATCAAAGTAGAGATTTGAGAATCTTCCAATATGAAAAAACTCATTTGTCAATGTCGGAGACAAAGTTCCTATAGAGTTTAAAACCAAAACTTTTTCACAATAATTAAAAAATTCATTCCATTCATTTGAAACTACATCAGCTGTAATTAACAACAAATAATCAGCTGATTGATCAAACTCTCTGCAAGCTTTTTCGAACTGTCGAAAAAATGAAATTGGCACAGCATTCAGCCAGCCGGCTTGATCGATCTCCGTTGTGTTCAAAACGCTAGTTTTATATTGAGCGGCTAAGCATGCATTTTCAACATCATTAATATTGTGCCAAGTGGAAAACCAATGCGAAATAAAGGCATGTACTTGAACTTCTTTATTCGACCGAGATGGCTCTGATTCAAAATCAATGTGTTCATCATTTTTGGATAATTTTGTTGCGTGAGATTCTTCGGAATCAACAATGTCCAGCCAAAGGTAAGGCCTTTCTGGATGCTTGTCAGAAATCGTTAAACAAGTTATTTTCGACTTGCGAATCGAATCTTGAAAATTCAATACCGGATTAATTTCTAATGCTTGAAGTAATTCTTTTGATGCAATTTGAGTTAACAAAAAACCTAATTTGGAAAGCCCTGTAGCCTCCAAAAGCTCGTTGTCATTACCACTTGCTAGAGACCCAATTGGAGCCGTTGGCCAAATTGAAATACCAAGAATTGGTTTTTCAATACTCTGAATTAACCCCAAAACTGTCTGTTCGAATGAATCTGGAAGGTACAAGCTAGAGTTTAAAATGATCAGATATTGATTTTTTGATTTTAAGAACTTTATAAGTATTCGTTTAAGCCAATCTACAAAAATGAATTCTGCAGCAGTTAAATCATTTGAATTAAAAAGTGTAGATTTTTGGTATTCACTAGATTTCAAAAAATTTCTTTTAACATTTAACCATTCCCAGGATTCAGATAAACGATTTATAGTTTCACCATAGGCCGTATCGGAAGCTAATTGTTGGTCAAACTCTACTTCAAGTCTATGGACTGCGAAAGCGATTCCCAAGGGATTTCTTGATCGGTCCACTTGACTTCCTTCCGGCCATTTTGAAGATGAGGAATATAGAGCACCTTACAACAGGTGAATCTGCAATTAACGGTGATGGAATTGACGACACAGGGTTTAGCTATTTGATGCTAAGGCGATATAATTGGGCATGGGCTTTAAGAGAGACTTACCTGGGCCAGATCACAAACCTGTCTTTGACAGTAGCGTGACAATTGATGGAGTCATCTCAGCCTTTTTGCCAATAGTTAGGTACGGCGAAAACCAATTGTTGACAGAAATTTTTCGCCCTGAATGGGGCGGAGTATTCGATTACAGAGAATCAATCGACCATTTGTATACGGTTTTAGCGCCTTCAGGTGGCATCCGCAAAGAGTGGTACTACCACGAACACACATTAGATCGGTATGTAATACTCTTGGGACAATTGGATCTAGGTCTCTATGACGATCGAAAAGAATCAAGTACTTTTGGAAACTTCACAGTCGTTTCTCTGGGCGAATCTGGATCAGGATTACCTAACGCTTTGCGAATTCCTCCTCTTGTTTGGCACAGTTTGAAGTGGCAATCCGGCCATGGGATGTTCATGAACGCAAAGTTGCCTGGTTATCAAAGAGATACTCCAGACAAATTTAGAATCGAACCAGAGGATTATCCACCAGGGATAGTTTGGAATGTTTAGTTTTGATTGACCTGTTATCTTTTGGTTAAATACATTAGAATTTGCGCAGATCCGCATTGGGCTTCGACTTGGTTATTTTTTGTTTTTCTAACTCATTTGTAAGTTTCAAATTAGCAGACTGAAGTTCCTGAATTTTTTCAGTTGCAAACTTTGACAGCTCAAGAAAAATGTACGTAGATCTTCGACTCAATTCATAAAGGAAATCTGAGTCAAAATTATTAACAGGGTATATCTCCTTTGCTTCTATCTCTATCGATTTGGAGATGAGAAAATGTTTGTTTCGTTGATACAAGAATGAACTCAGTAATGTTTCAGTGGAACCAGTGATTTCATGCTCAATATGCGCACCAGTTTCAATTTTTACACTCCATCCCTTTTCGATCATACGAACACAGGCATCAACGTCAACATGATTCACTGGATATAAATTTAAGTCAAAACCAGATATAAGATCCAAGGATTCTTTTCTCCACAGAGCGCCAGAACTTGAAACAAAACACAAATCGTCTTCCTCAATAAAATCATGCGGGTAAACATCGGTTTCGGGAATATGTGCAATTTGCATTTTACTTTTATCTATAAATTTACCACCCCTTGTCCGGGCGGGGATCACTCCATTGCGTAACATAATTGGGGAAACGACCCCCAAATCTTCATTCTGCTGAAGCGCATGAACTAAAACCGACAGCGCATCGTTCAAAATCGTCATATCGTCCTGAAAACTCCACAAAAAATCAAAATCGAAATTTCTTCTTACAAACTCCAACGAACCAACCCAGCCTAGATTGATTCCAGGTGAATAAACTTCGTCTACACTCTCTCCCAGATTAAGGTTTGCCTCATAAGAATTGTCAATAATTAACAACTCTAAATTTGTATGTGAGGTAAATTGCCTTATTGATTCTATCGCACGGCCTAATCTGCCTAGGTTTTTTCCAAGAGTTGGGATAACGACAATAACTTTCGGATTAGAATTCATCTAATTTCTCCTACCAATCTTGGTCTACGGTTGCGACTTCAGAGAGAGAGAAATCTATATGAGAAGATTTCTCAAATAATTGGCAAAAGGTGAAGAATTATATGATTCGGCGCGGGCTAGAAGCTGATTATCTGTAATCCAACCATTTCGCCAAACAATTTCTTCCAGGCATGAGATTTTGTGGCGGTGACGTTTTTCCACAACTTGCATGAAGATAGAGGCGTCTATAAGAGAATCAAATGTTCCAGCGTCAAGCCAAACCGTACCTCTTTCAAGGGGAGTTACATCGAGTTTTCCTACACTTAAATAAACTTCATTTACTGAAGTTATTTCAAGTTCGCCCCTCTTGCTAGGCTTAACACTTTTTGTTATTTCGACAACATCCTTGTCATAAAAATATAAACCTGGAATTGCAAAATTTGACTTTGGATTAAGTGGTTTTTCTTCGATTGATAAAGCTTTTCCTGTGGAGTCGAATTCAATGACGCCGTATCTTCCCGGATCACTTACTTCATAGGCAAAGATGTGTGCTCCGCCATCGGCTTTTACTGTTTGTAGTTGAGAACCTAAGCCAACGCCATAAAATATATTGTCACCCAATATGAGCGCGCAGGGTTCATTACTTATAAAGTCTTCACCTATGAGAAAAGCTTGCGCGATGCCATCCGGGCTTTCCTGAACTGCATATGTAAAAGAAACCCCTAATTCACTTCCCGTACCGAGAAGATTTTGAAATGATCCTTGATCTTGTTTTGTTGTGATAATTAGAATTTCGCGAATCCCAGCCAGCATAAGGGTGGCTATTGGATAATGGATCATGGGCTTGTCGTAGACAGGCAGTAATTGTTTTGAAGCGCCCCAAGTTACTGGCCATAACCTAGAACCGGTTCCTCCAGCCAGAACAATGCCTCTCATTCGCATTAAGATACCCTATACACACTCCATGAACTCGATTCTTTACCGTGAAGGGATCCACTAAATTGCGCCTACTTGTAACTGGCGGTGCCGGGTTCATTGGCTCCAACTTCGTAAGAATGATTAGTCGCGGAGAGCTAGTTGGGGTAAGTCACGTAACAGTTTTGGACAAACTTACCTATGCAGGACTACGGGAAAACCTGCCACAAGCATCGAGCGGTTCAGGACTCTCATTTCACCATGGCGATATTTGTGATGCGCAATTGGTCGCATCTTTACTTACGGATGTAGATGCTGTCATTAACTTTGCGGCGGAATCACATGTTGATCGTTCTATTTCAGGTGCGGCTGATTTTATCCAAGCAAATATTGTTGGCGTGCAAGTGTTACTAGATGCCATTAAAGCGTCGGGTCGAGATATTAGATTTTTACAGATTTCAACTGATGAAGTTTATGGTTCGATCGAGACGGGTTCATGGACGGAGGATTGGCCACTTCAACCAAATTCTCCTTACTCTGCTAGTAAGGCAGGTGGGGAATTATTAGCTCGCTCTTACTTCAAAACCCACGGGTTGGATGTTGTGATTACTCGCTGCAGTAATAACTATGGAACCCATCATTTTCCTGAAAAACTGATTCCACTCTTTATCACCAATTTATTAGAGGGAAAAAAAGTCCCAGTTTACGGGAAAGGGAAAAATGTGCGAGATTGGTTGCATGTTGATGATCATTGTCGAGGAATATTTAAAGTATTAATGAATGGTAGAACAGGGCAGATTTACAACATTGGCGGAGGTCGAGAACTAACAAATATAGAGATCACAAATTTGCTTCTTGAAGCGATGGGAGCAGATGAATCGTCAATTGAATACGTTGAGGATAGAAAAGGCCATGATCTTCGATATAGCGTTGATTGGACAAAAATTAACAATGAGCTCAAATACGAACCGCAGGTCAATTTTGAAGATGGCATAAAAAATACAATTCAGTGGTATCGAGATAATCAAGCGTGGTGGAAGCCACTTAAGAATCGTTAATCCAAACATGAGTTGGCTGATTACTGGCGGTTCCGGGCAGTTAGGTACTGCGCTCACCCAAGAGTTAAGCAGTAGAGGTTTACCCTTCACGGCAACAGTCTCAAGTGACCTGGACATAACGCAAAACCCTTTAGTTCAAGAGTTTGTTCGGCAACTGGCGCCCAGCGTCATTGTTAATTGCGCGGCATGGACTGATGTTGATGGTGCAGAGATTAATGAAGAATTAGCCGCCCGCGTGAATGGCGATGGCGCAAAAAACTTGTCAATTGCAGCAAAAAACTGCGGGGCAAAGTTTATTCACATATCGACCGATTATGTTTTTTCAGGCAAGGAGCAAGAGCCATGGCCAGAGGATGCTGTAAAAAATCCTCAATCTTCATATGGCCGGACAAAAGCTGCTGGCGAGGATCGAGTTTTACGGGCATACCCGGAAAACTCGATAATTATCCGAACAGCCTGGCTTTATAGCCCTTGGGGTAAGAACTTTGCAAAGACTATGACTAGATTGGCGCTGGATG
>Ga0114958_10002720_pt1 | contig 13058 bp, 11 predicted proteins | sample C_130208_EF_Meta_FD_89577 | JGI IMG/M metagenome (GOLD analysis project Ga0114958, IMG submission 89577) | Freshwater microbial communities from Lake Croche, Canada to study carbon cycling - C_130208_EF_MetaG | ecosystem: Environmental > Aquatic > Freshwater > Lake | place: Lake Croche, Canada... | reverse complement strand
AGCTTGCCGGTGCCTTCGCCGTTGGCGTTGCCCTCGTAATGGCCGGTCAGATAGGAGATCCACGTATGGTCGGCCACGGCGGGCTTGCCGTCCGCGCCCCGCATCTGTTTGAGCAGCGGCGCGGTGGCGGGATCGTCACCGATGTAGTCGAAGGTCTCGACGCGCGCATGGCCCTCCATGTTCGACTGGCCGGCGAGGATGAAGACTTTCAGCGGTTTGGCTTCCGCGAGGGTGATGGCGAGAAGTGCGGATGTGAGGAAGGTGATGGTGGATTTCATGGTGGAGGAAGAGTTTGCTAGTGTTCAGTTTTCAGTTTTGCCTTGCGGCTATGAGGTGTGGCTGTCGCGGGGTCTATTCGCTCGCTATCGCTTACAGTTAATTCAAGGAAGAGGGAGAGATTGATGAGTGACGATTGTTGGTTTTGGATTTTTGAATGGAAGAGGAGGTCGTCGGGGAGATCGAGGGTGGTTTTCAGTTGGCCATATCTACGGGATGCAATTCGGCGCGTCGAGATGGTAAGCGAGGAAGATGTTGGGTGATCGACTGAACGGGGCGAGGTCCTGAAAATCGAGTGTTTGCATCCTCTCAGCGTTGGAAATTTCCGGCTGGGAGAGTCGGGGCAGGTGCCTTTGAGCGAGGCTGGGGTAGTTTGCTCCACTGCGAATCCTGCATCACGGGCGAGCCGCCCAATACCGTCAGTTTAAGAATTTCTAACCGCAGATGGACGCAGATGGACGCAGATGTAGAACGTTGATGAAGAGTGATTTACTTCTTCCCCCATCTGTGTATATCCTGTTCATCTGTGGTTCAATTTTTTCGATTTGGCGTGCTAAACAGACAGTATTGGGCGAGCCGCCCCTGCCCCTCTTGGGAATGTTCGGCGATCACGCTGATCGGGTGGCAGGCTACCTTTTTGATTGTCTCCGTAACCGATGTTACACATCCCTTGTTTCACCCCATTTGAATGGAATCGACTCCCCTGCTTAGAATCCATGGTCTCTCGAAGTCCTTCGCCGGGGTGAAGGCCTTGGATGGCGTTGGCTTCGACGTGGAGGCTGGACGCGTGCATGCGCTGATGGGTGAGAACGGTGCGGGCAAGTCGACGCTGATGAAAATCCTCGGCGGTCTCCAGCAGCAGGATGCAGGAGAGATCCGCTTGAGGGGTCAGCTCGTTCGCTTCCGCAGTCCGCACGAGGCCTTGGCACGTGGAATTTCGATGATCCATCAGGAGCTTCTGCCGTTCCGCAATCTAAGCGTGGCGGCGAACATCGCGATGGGCCGGGAGAAGACCCGGGGATTTCCCGGTTGGCTCGATCATGCGGCGATGAATCGGGAGGCGGAGGTGCTGCAGGGTCGCCTCGGGTTGTCCATCAATCCGCGACGGATGATGGGCACGCTGAGCGTGGCGGAGATGCAGTTGGTGGAAATCGTCAAGGCTCTGGCCCGGAATGCGTCGGTGATCCTGATGGACGAACCCACGACCGCGCTTTCCGAGCGCGAGGTGGCGGCGCTTTTCGAGGTGATCGAGGGTCTGAAACGGGAAGGCAAGGCGGTGATCTACATTTCCCACAAGATGGATGAGATCTTCCGCATCGCGGACTCCATCACGGTCATGAGAGATGGTGGCCACGTGGCAACGCGACCCGCGGCGGAGATGGACGAGGGCGAGCTCATCCGCCTGATGGTCGGGAGGGATCCCTCGCCCCGGGACCAGCAACGCGGGACTGCGGGTGAAGTGCTTCTGGAAGTCCGCGGGCTCGGTTTCCCTGGTCGATTCGAAGGCGTGGACTTCACCTTGCGGCGTGGCGAGATCCTGGGCCTCGGTGGCTTGATGGGTGCAGGCCGCACCGAATTGGCGGAGGCCCTCTATGGTCTCGCTCCAGCCCGCTGCGGGGAAATCCGGGTGGCGGGGAAAGCCGTCCGCATCCGCAGTCCCAAGGACGCGCTCAAGGCCGGGATCGCGCTCGTCACCGAGGATCGCAAGCGCCATGGATTCATCCCCAGGATGGCGGTGGGGCCGAATCTAACACTCTCCAGTCTCCGGTCTAACTGGATCGATGCGAAGGCCGAGGCCGCCATCGCCGAGGAGGAGATCGCGCGGTTTTCCATCAAGGTCGCGGACCGCCGCATGCCGGTGGCCAGCTTGAGCGGGGGAAACCAGCAGAAGGTGGTGATCGCCAAAACCCTGCTCACCCAACCGGAGATCCTGATTCTCGACGAGCCGACGCGAGGCATCGACGTCGGAGCCAAGGCGGAGATTCATTCGCTGATCGCCGGGCTCGCCCGAGCCGGCAAGGCGATCCTTGTCATTTCCTCGGAGCTTCCCGAACTGATCGCCCTCAGCGACCGTCTCCTCATCATGCGCCAGGGCCGCGTGGCCGCCGAGCTGGATCCCTTGCACGCCAGCCCCGGGGAAATCATCCGTCACGCCATGCCTGTTTAACCACCTTCCATCCGCCATGACCGCGAACACTACCACTCTGCAAAATTTCTTGAAATCCTGGGGCCTTGTCATCGCCCTTCTGGCCATCGGGACCGCCCTGTCTCTGGCACACCCCGGATTTCTAACAGTTCCCAATCTGCTCAACGTCGCGCGGCAGATCTCGATCAATGGCATTCTTGCGGTCGGGGTGACACTGGCGCTGCTGACTGGCGGCGTGGATCTTTCGCTTGGCTCGGTGGTCGCCCTCGCCGGAGTGGTGGCGGCCAGCCTCGCGCACCCGGGTGATCACTCGGTGCTCATCCCGGTTTTGGCCGGCATCGCGGCGGGTGCTGCCTGTGGCGCGACGAATGGCCTAATGGTGACGCGCGGGCTGATCCCATCGTTCATCGCCACGCTCGGCATGATGACCGCTGCGCGTGGACTGGCGCTCGTGCTTGCCAAGGGTCGCCCGGTTTCCAATCTCAGCCCGGAGTTCACCCGCATCGGCGGAGATCTCGGCATGCTGCCCATCCCGGCGATCATCCTCGCGGCCTTTGCGTTCGCCACGGCGATCGTGCTGCGGAATCTCCGGCTCGGCCGCCACTTGTATGCCGTGGGCGGCAACGCGGACGCCGCCAGAGCTTCCGGCATCAGCGTCGGTGGCGTGCGGATGATCGCCTACACCGTCTGCGGTGCCTTCGCCGGAGTCGCGGGCGTGGTGCTCTCCGCGCGGATCACGACCGGCCAGCCTAATGCGGGAGCCGGCTACGAACTCGATGCCATCGCCGCCGTGGTCATCGGTGGCACCAGCCTTTCCGGAGGAGTCGGCACCGTCGGCGGCACGATCCTCGGTGCGCTGCTCGTCGGGGTGATCAACAACGGGCTCGATCTGATGAACGTTTCCTCCTACTACCAAGCCATCGTCAAGGGCGCCATCATCGTCGGTGCTGTCTGGCTTGATCGCAACCGGATCCAATCATGAAAACCACCCTCAAGAAACTAGTCGCCGGAGTCCTCATGCTGCTCGCCCTGGGCGGTTGCCAGCGCAGTTCCATAAGCTCTAACAGTTCCGGGCAAATCGTCGTCGGGGTCTCCCTGCTCAATCTTTCCAGCGAGTTCATCGTCATGCTTAACGAGGCGATGGAGGCCAGGGCCGGTGAGCTGGGCGTGAAACTCATCGTCAACGACGCCCAGCGCAGCGCCGAGCGCCAGATCCAGCAGGTGGAGGGCTTCATCGCGCAGAAGGTCGATGTCATCATCCTCAACCCTTGCGAAGTCGAGGCCAGCTCACCCGCTGTCGACAAGGCGCTCGCCGCGGGCATTCCGATCATCAATCTGAACTCCGCCACCAAGTCCGTGCCCACGGCCTTCGTCGGCTCGCACGACGAGGAGTCCGCCCGGATCGCGATGGAGTTCATCGCCAAGTGTCTCAACGGCAAGGGCAAGATCCTGATGATGCAGGGCTTCATGGGGCAGGCCGCGCAGTTGAAGCGCGATGAAGGCGCGCGCGAAATCCTCGCGAAGAACCCGGGCCTCGAACTCCTCGCCAGCCAGACCGCCGAATGGGATCGAGCCAAGGCGATGAGACTGATGGAAAACTGGATCCAGGCCTACGGTTCAGACATCCAGGCGGTCTTCGCCCAGAACGACGAGATGGGCATGGGCGCGCTGCTCGCCCTCGAACGCGCCAAGCTCAAGGACAAGGTCGTGCTCGCCAGCATCGACGCCATCGCCGACGCGCTGCAAGCGGTCAAGGCCGGCCGCCTCGACGCCACGGTCTTCCAGGACGCGAAGGGTCAGGGCAGCACCGCCGTGGAAGTGGCGCTGAAGATTGCGAAGAAGGAGCCCTTCGAGAGAGAGACCTTCATTCCCTTCCAGCTCGTCACCAAGGAAAACGCTGAAAAGCCGCGATAAAAGCGAGCTTCCGTTCGGACAGGCGGATTACTTCTTCGGCGCGGATTTTTTCACCCACTCGCCGAAGACGCTGGGATTGATGCCGGCATGATAGCCGCCTTGGGCGAGTTTGGCGCCGGTGGCGTCGGTGAGGAAGTAAGTCGGAAAGCCTTTCACGCCGAATTCCTTCTGGAGAGTTTCGTCCTTCTTGCTGCTGGCAGCGCCGCCGGGGCCGAAGTCCAACTTTAGCAATACGAGATTCTGATTGGCGAAGGTGTCGAAGGCGGGTTCGGAGAAGACTTCCTTTTCGAGCTTGATGCAATACGGGCACCAGCTTGTGCCAGTGAAGAGCACTAGGATCGGCAGGCCGGTTTCCTTGGCCTGCTCCTGCGCCTTGTCCATTTTGGTCAGCCATTTCGCCTTGCGATTCGGATCGACGCTTGGCTTGGCTTCAGCGGTCGCAGCGGCAGCCGGAGCCTCCTTCGCCTTCAATTCCTTGATCACGGTTTGGTCCGCTGCCGAGAGCTTGGATTGGGGAAAGGTCGTCAGTTTGCCGTTGCCGAGGCGGAGGGTGACATTGTCGCTGTCGCTCTTGACGTAGTCCGCCTCAATGGCAACGCCCTCGGTGTTCGTCCAAGTGCGGGATTCCGCCTGGGCGGGAAGAATCAGGAGGGAGGCGCTGAGGATGAGCCAAGATACCGACGTTTTCATTAGGATAAGAGTGGCCTCTTCCTTGATGAAGGACAAGGTTTAAGATTAGCGGGTTAAGAAGGTCGCTTGCCCGTCCATTTGCTGGTGGGAGAGGATTTGCGTTGCGCAGAGTCTGCAAGCACCGCGTGCGAAAAACGTGTCCCGACTGTCTCAGTCGGCAACTCCCTCGGGCGGAGAAGGTTCGAACACTGGGATTTCGGGACCCCCATTTCAGATCTTTTTCATGCATTTTATGCACCGTTTGTCCCATTTTCTGGATTTGGCGGTTTTTTTGTCGGGGCCAATTTTTAGGGCTGCGAATTGCTCTGCCTCCGATGCATCGAACGACACTGCGTAAATTTTTAGACCGCATCAAAATCGTGAAAAACCAAACAAATCCCCAAAAACTGCTTCTCTGGATCTTGCCTACGGCTCTTTCGCTGGGACTTTTTTCGCAGAACTTGCTGAGCACGCCATTGGCAGACTACATGAAGGGCTTTGGATTGAGCGGGGCTGACGCCGATGGCACGGCGGATCCGGACGGCGATGGAGAGAACAACAACGCCGAGATGGCCTTCGGCACGGATCCCTCCAATGGCGCGAGCCGCGCGACCACCTTGGTCAGAGGCACCGATACGATCAAATTGTTATACATGCAGCGAAACAGTGGGGTGAGCTACACCGTCAAGTCCTTCACCGATTTAAGCACTTCGTTTGACAGTGGGGGCACGCTGGTCACGCCTACGCAGACCAATCCACAGCCTGGAGATATTCGCTCCGGCTACACCCAGTATGAGGCAAGCTTGAGCATGGGATCATCCAATCGAGGATTTCTGCGGGTGAAGGCGTTGCTGGCGGCGGCTCCGGTGGCTGGTACGGCCACCTCGGGTAGCCCTGACAATGTCACCGGCGCGGTCACGGGGTCGGCATCGTTCACCGATCCTGCTGGCCGCACGCTGTCCTACTCCGCCACCAGCACCTCGACGGGCGGCGGCACTGTCCGCGTCGATTCCGTCACTGGGGCATTCACCTACACGCCCACCCAGGCACAGCGCCAAGCTGCCACGTCCAGAACCACCGACACCTTCACCATCACAGCGTCCAACGGCGCCAATAGCACAGATCAGACGGTGACCGTCGCGGTGGGGGCTGGTAGTCCAGTCGCCGGCACCCCCACCGTGGGTAGCCCCGGCATCGTCACCGGCGCGGTTACCGGCTCGGCCTCGTTCACCGACCCGGCCGGCCGCACGCTGTCCTACTCCGCCACCAGCACCTCGACCGGCGGCGGCGCGGTCACCGTGGACGCGCAGACCGGGGCCTACACCTATGCCCCGACGCAGGGCATGCGTCAGGCCGCAACATCAAATACCACCGACACGTTCACGATCACCGCCAGCAACGGTGTCAACAGCACCGACCAGACCGTTACCGTGGCCGTGGCCGTTCCACCCACCGCCACCCAACTCAAAGACGCTGGCTACACCGCCACCCAGATCAAGTCCGCTGGGTTCACCGCCACCGATCTCAAGTCCGCCGGGTTCACTACTTCCGACCTCAAGTCCGCTGGGTTCACCGCAGCGCAGATGTGGAACGCTGGCTTCAGCGCCACCGATCTCAAGGCCGCTGGCTTCAGCGCCGATGATCTAACCTTCGAGGGCGGGCCGACGGCGGCGCAACTTCTCGCCGCAGGCTACGTAATGCCGGCCCCAGTCGCCGGCGCGATTTTTTGATTGAGGAAAGCAGGGGCAAACCTTTGGCGCCGCAGGCTACGTGATGCCGGCCCCAGTCGCCGCCACTCCCACCGTGGGCAGCCCAGCAAATACGGATGGTGTGGTCACGGGCTCGGCCTCGTTCACCGACCCCGCCGGGCGCACGCTTACATACTCCACTAGTGGAACCTCGGCGGGTGGCGGCACCGTCACCGTAAAAGCCGACACGGGGGCCTTCACCTACACGCCCACCCAAGCACAGCGCCGAGCGGCCACGTCCAGCAGCAGCGACACCTTCACCCTGACAGCGTCCAACGGGGTCAACAGCACCGATCAGACGGTGTCGGTGTCGATCAGCCCCGGGACCCCGGTGGCCGGCACCCCGACGGCGGGGCCACCTTCACCTACAAAACCCTGCAGAGCTATAGCAAAACTGCCCTGCACGTCGACGGCGGGACCACCTTCACCATCACCGCCTCCAACGGTGCCAACAGCACCAATCAGGTGGTCACCGTATCGGTGGCGGTTCCCTGATGGCAGCGGGGGTGCTCACCTAGCCAAGCAACCGCAATGAAAGGGGTCCCGAAATTCCAGTGTTTGGACTTTCCAGAGAGAATGAGGTGAAAGGGGTCACCCCTTGACCTAATGGTTGACCCCTTTCACGCCTTCGCCACCAAGGAAAACGGCAGCAGCACTCCGCCGCTGCTCAGGCCGAAGCCGAAATCTTGATCGTTGCATGAAATCCGGATCGCTCAGTCCGTGTATGGGTTCCATCCGACCATGCGGCTCCTTGTTTCCCTTCTCCTACCCGCCGCCACGCTCATCGCGGCCGCATCCCCGGACACCGGCGAACTCGCTGTCGAGGTGCGCACGGTAGGCTGGATCTGTTTCGCGGCACACAGTGAAGCCGGTGACTGGGATTTGTTTCTCATGCGCCCGGACGGCTCACAGCGGCGCAACATCACCAATACCCCGCAATCCAACGAGGGCTATCCGCTGTTTTCGCGCGACGGATCGCGGCTGCTCTATCGAAAGCTGAAGCGTGACGAGACCATCGAGGGAAACCGATACGGCGAGCAGGGTGTGCCGGTGGTCGCCAATGCAAACGGCAGCGGCGCCCGCGAGCTGGGTGGCGAAGGCGAACTCCCGTGGGCGACCTGGAGTCCGGATGGAAAGCAATTTTCCTGCCTTTCACTAAAAGGCGTGACCTTCGTAGACGCATCCACAGGCAAAGTGACCCGCACCCTTAAACGGAACGGATTCTTCCAACAGCTCACCTGGTCGCCCGACGGCAAGTGGTTGAGTGGCGTGTCCAACTCCTTTGGAACCGGCTGGACCGTCGCGAGGATGGACGCGGAAACCGGCGAGACCAATGCCGTGAGCATCCAGGACAACTGCACGCCGGATTGGTTCCCCGACGGCAAGCGCATGATTTTTTCGAACCGCCACTCGTCGGATGTCGCATTGGGAAAAACCGGCTGGACACAACTCTGGATGGCCGATGCCGATGGAAAAAACCCACAACTCGTCTATGCCGAGGACGGCCGTCACATCTACGGCGGCCACATTTCACCCAACGGAAAATATGTGATCTTCACCGGTAATCCGCAAGAGGATGGAGATCCGTCCAACAGCGGCGCGCCAATGGCCGTCATGCGTCTGGCCGACGCACCGATCATCGCCGGCAGCAGCCCCGAAATGCGCAAGCTGCACCCAAAGGCGAATGCGGGCCCAGTGCTCGCCCTACCCGCGGGTTGGGAACCTTGTTGGACGGCCGCAGATCTAAGCCAAATGAAACCATGATGCGACTCGCTGCCTGCCTCGCCATCACCTGCATGCTTCAAGCCCGTGCGGAGGATCCAAAGGTCGCGGCGCTTGCCGGTGAGATCCGTCAGAAAGGCTGGATCGGCTTCAGCGCTGCAGATGATTCCGGCCAATGGGATTTGTTTCTCATGAGGCCCGACGGCTCGGAAAAGCAAAATCTCACCGAAACCAGCGGGTTCAGCGAAACCGGACTGCGATTTTCAACAGACGGCCGCCGCCTGCTTTACTACCGCCAGCCATCAAGCGAGGCGGTGGACAATAACAGTTATGGCACCTATGAATTGATCGTCGCCGATACGGTGACAGGCGAGGCGAAGAGCTTCGGCAACGAATTCACCTGGGCCGCCTGGGGGCCGGACAACCGCAGCATCGCGGCTCTGACTCCGAAGGGCATCGTGATTGTCGATGTGTCGGCCGGCAAGGTAACCCGTTCCGTGCCACGTCACGGCATCGTGCAGCAACTCGGTTGGTCGGACGATGGCCGATTTTTTGTCGGCACGGCGAATGGACTCGGACAATTTTGGAACATTGGAGTGATCGACATCGCCAAGGACAAAATCATCACCGTGAGTGAAACCGAGCGCTACAACTGCACACCTGACTGGATTCCCGGTGCGCGGCGGCTGATCTTCGCCCGCGGGATCATCCCCAATGACGGCGGAAAGGCGGAGCTCTGGCTGGCCTCGCCTGATGGAGGTGCCCCGCGCATGCTCTATGCCGAAGCCGGCCGTCACATCTACGGCGGTGCGGCCTCGCCCGATGCCAAGTATCTGCTCTTCACCCGCAGTGTGGAGGATCTCGGCCGGGTGGATCACAAGAAGACCACGATGTCCATCATCCGCGCCACTGACACGCCGATGCTGGGCGATGATGATGCATCTCTCGCCAAACGTCATCCCGGTGCAAAGCCTGCCCTGATGCTGGACCTCGGATCCGGTTGGGAACCCAGCTGGACCACCGTCAAAACCGTGCCCGTCAAATCAATCAAACCATGAAATTATTATTAGCCATTTTGTGTTGCGGGCTGGTTCTTGTTTCCTGCGACAAACCGCCGGGAACCGCATCCGGAGAAGACAAACCCATCGGCCGTGGAACCATCGAGGTAACCGCGCGGCTTGACACGATTCCCGAAGGCGCGGTTTTCCAGCGCGATCTCTACGACTACGCCACCATCTTGAAATACGAAGTAACGGCGGTGCATCGCGGGGCCTTGGAGAAAGGAGCGGTCATCTACGTGGGTCATTACAACCCATGGAAACCGCGTGCCGAAGCGGCTGACAAGCGGGTGAAGGAGATCGGCGGCGATCTCCGTCAGTTCCGTGCGGGTGAGGAACATCGGCTGGCTCTTGAAGCGCCGATTGACGAGCATTACCTCGGCGGCATCGTGGACAAGTATTTCGGCAAACACGAAGGTGTCACCTATTGGGCGGTGTGGACCAACAAGGCGAAGTGAACCGTGGTTTTCACCAGTTATATCTTCATCTTCTATTTCCTGCCACTGGTCCTGGCGGGCTACTACGCCCTCCCCGCGCGATCAAGTTTTCGGAACCTGTGGCTGCTGGTGATGAGTTATGTTTTCTACGCGTGGCTGAGCCCATGGTTTGTACTGATCATGCTCGGGATCACGGTGGTTAACTATGTCTGCGGGAAAATGATCGTCAGCCCCGGCTCGACCGCCGCGCAGCGTAAATGGAGCATCACCTCTGCCGTGATCCTCAGTCTCGGAGCGCTGTGTTTTTTCAAATACTTCAACTTCGCGCAGACGAATCTCAATCACCTGCTCGCGCTCCTCGGCGTGAATGAAACGGGCCTGTTGGAAATCGCGCTGCCGGTGGGCATCTCGTTCTACACCTTTCACGCGCTGAGCTACTCGGTGGATGTCTATCGGGGGACGGCCCCGGCAGCACGCTCGTTCGCGGACTTCGCCTGTTACATCGCGCTGTTTCCCCAGTCCATCGCCGGTCCCATCATCCGCTACAACACCGTGGAGCACGACCTACGGGACCGCTCGCACACGGTCGAGCGGTTCGCATCCGGTGTCGCGCTTTTCATCCTTGGCTTCGCAAAGAAACTGCTCATCGCGAACCCGCTTGGGGCCGTGGCGGACGCGGCGTTCGGTGCCCAATCGCTCGACACCCCGGCGGCCTGGCTCGGCCTGCTGGCGTATGCTCTGCAGATCTATTACGACTTCTGTGGCTACTCCGACATGGCGGTCGGGCTCGGACGGATGTTCGGATTCGAGTTCATGAAGAATTTCGACGCGCCCTATCGCGCCGAGAGCATCACGGACTTCTGGCGACGCTGGCATATCTCCCTGAGTTCGTTCCTCCGTGACTACCTTTACATCCCATTGGGTGGAAACCGCCGTGGCAATGCGAGAACCTATCTAAACCTGCTGGTCGTGATGCTGCTGGGCGGTCTGTGGCACGGGGCGAACTGGACTTTCATTGCGTGGGGCGCATGGCACGGCGGCCTCCTCATGGCCGAGCGATGGGCGGGAAGGAAACCAGCGTGGCAGAATTTCCCAAGGCCGGTGCGGATCGCCGTCACTTTTCTCTTGGTGCTTGGCTCGTGGGTCTGGTTCCGCGCGGCTTCGCTAGCGGAGGCGCTGGCGTATTTCGGCACTCTGCTAGGCGGCGGTGTGTCCGACGAGGCATCCGCGGTTCTGCACGCGCAGGTTTTTGCACCGGGAAAAATCGCCACGTTGCTGGCAGGAGTGATTCTGTTATGCTCCAGGCACCAGGCCCATGACTGGTCGAGGTTCGTGAGCTGGCCGAAGCTGCTGGTGCTTGCCCCGGCATTCGCCATCGCGGTGCTTGCCATGTTCTCGCAGTCGGCGAATCCGTTTCTCTATTTCCAATTTTGAATGAAGACCCGCTCCTCCAACCTTTGTCTCATTGTCTCTTTCATGGCAGTGATCATTGCCGTGCCGGTGGTGCAATCGTTGGTGGAGATCCGTCGCGGCGACATGCCGGAGGTGCTGCGAGTCTTCCAACAACGTCCTAACCGAGAATCGATCTCGGCGTTCGAACATTCCCTGGAGGAAACCAGCGTGACGGCGCGCACGCTGCGCCCGTGGATGCAGGCCGGGCAGTTCCTCGCACTTCGCGAAGGCGGCGCAAAGGCACTGGCGGGGCGCGACGGATGGTTGTTCTACGGTCCAGGAGTCAACACGCTGACACAACGCCCGCGACCCGGCGACACCACGCCGGACGAGGCTCTAAGGGCGGTCGTCGCATTCCGCGACTCGCTCGCCACTCGCGGCATCCGGCTCATCGTCGTGCCGGCTCCCAACAAGGAAAGCGTCTATCCGGACAAGCTATCAGGTTCAGCGTCGCCGCCTTCCCGCATCGTCAATCCGGAAACCCGCGCCTTTTTCGACGGTTGCGCCGCTGCCGGAGTGGAAACCGTGGACCTCTTCGCGCCCTTCCGCGCCGCCCGTGCGGCGGGTGGCGATGCACTCTATCTGGAACAGGATACCCACTGGTCCCCCGCTGGATTGAAACTGGCCTCACGCGCCGTGGCCGAACGCATCGGCCAAAGTGGTGGGGAACATTTCGAAAGCAAACCCGCACCCGTCCGGCTTCATGGAGACCTGGTCCGCATGATGCATTCGCCTGTGATCGAATCCCACCTCGTACCGGAATTCATCGCCACCGAAAAGATCACAATCACCGGCGATTCCACCTCCCCGCAGGTCTTGGTGTTAGGCGACAGCTTTTCCCGCATTTTCCAGACCGACGAACCACACGGCGCCGGATTCATCGCCCACATTTCGGCGGCGCTCGGCCAGCCGGTCGCGAGTCTCGTGAATGACGGCGGCTCCGCGACCTTGGTGCGGCAGGAACTGTTCCGACGTCCGGAAATTCTTGCAGGGAAAAAACTCGTCGTCTGGGAGTTCACGGAACGCGATCTCCGCCTTGCGACCGAAGGCTGGCAGATCATTCCACGGCCATGAGGAAATCACACCAGCACCACCTGCCGGGGTAGGCCGCGGGTTTGCAGCTCTATCAGATTCGCGAAGTGGCCGCCGCCGTTCGCCATCAGGTCCTTCATCATAAAAGGGGTCGCCCAGTAAAAGGGGCCTAAAGGGGGGGAACGGGGTCGGGGGGGGAACGGGGTCGGGTCGCGCATTTCAACAAACCGTCCCCATCCAAGCGGGTTCCCGAAATCGAAGGATTCGGAAGGCTCCGCTGGAAATGAAGGCCCCGACTGAGAGAGTCGGGACACGTTTCTTCATGCGGGGCTTGAGAGACACCATGCAGAGCAAATCCTTAGATCCCGGGCGAGCCGCCCGGGCCCCTCTTCTTGTCGGACGAAGGTCGGGTCCCTACCTTCCACTTGTTTCGAATTTTCGATTTAGAATTTCGAATTTGTCGTTTCGTGCTTTCTCTACCCCATGCAGATGCGCGAGGCCGCCGAACGCATCCTCTTTGCGGAGACGCTGGAGGAGAAGCTGCTGCTTGCCCCAGCGGTGGCTTCGGATGATGCACCGGGCTCGGCGATCCTGACTCCTTTTT
>Ga0114958_10002718_pt1 | contig 13073 bp, 9 predicted proteins | sample C_130208_EF_Meta_FD_89577 | JGI IMG/M metagenome (GOLD analysis project Ga0114958, IMG submission 89577) | Freshwater microbial communities from Lake Croche, Canada to study carbon cycling - C_130208_EF_MetaG | ecosystem: Environmental > Aquatic > Freshwater > Lake | place: Lake Croche, Canada... | reverse complement strand
AGTTGGCAGAGCGGTCGAATGCGGCAGTCTTGAAAACTGTTGACTGTAACAGGTCCTGGGGTTCGAATCCCTAACTCTCCGCAGAATGAACAAAAAAAGGGGCTTTTAGCCCCTTTTTTAATGCCCAAATGTAAACGAAACCCTACTGCACCCCTTCCCCATGAAAGGAAACGGTCTTATTAAGGTTACCGCTAAAAAATAAGGTAGCCGACTTTGAAAACATACCTACAGCGGATCCATTAAAGCCTAAAACCACAGTGGCCGTTGCGCCAGGAAGAATTACTTGATCCTTGGTATATTTTGGGGTGGTACAACCACAACCCACCATTACATTCAATAAACTAATATTTGTATTACTAATGTTTTCAATAATCACTGAAAATTCAGTGGGTTTGCCAAAAGCTATTTTACCCATATCATAGTTGTCATTGGTAAATTTCAAAACCTTCGTAATATCTACCTGCACAGGCGTTGAATTGGTTTGAGCCTTAACAGCTAACATACCTAAAAACATAACTAATGTAATTAAGCCCTTTTTCATAAAATATAATTTAAATATTTGTTGATTTATTTACAATACAAATTAATGAAATTATCTATATCTGGATAATTTTTCTTTTTTGCAGCTTGAAAAAACCCACAAGCTACATTGTTTTTACCCATGGCCACTAATGACTTGGCCTTTAAAAAATCCGACTTACCTGTATTATTAATAGTAAAAGAAAGGGCTTTATCAAAATAAACAATACCTTTTTCATAATTCTTATTCGTAAAATAACAAATAGCCACATTTTCATAATGCGTATAATTATAAGGCTCTACATTACTTGCCTTAATATATAAATTAGCAGCTTGTGTATATTTACCTTTCGCAAACAACCTACCTCCCTCAATAGCAAATTGATTAGCAATTCCTAGAGCTTGTCCATTATTTTGATTTCCTAATACACCTCTTAAAAGTAAATTTCTTGCGTTCATTAATACTGCTGAATCCTTAGGAAAATGAACAAAGGCGCTATCTAAAATATTGGCCATATTCTTATCGGCACCACCCTTCACTTCATACATAGCCATTAAATATTGATTCACGGCCTCACCCCCATCTCTATACTTCTTATATATATTATATACTTTAGTAATTTCTACAGTATCCTTCTTTTTAGCAGCTGCGAATAAGGCATTCTTATAATAAGAAGTTGCCCTTGGCCAATTATAAAAAGCTCTATAAGCATAAAAAGCCGTGCTATCATAATTTTGCTTAGCAGCAAATATTGCAGTTTTAATAAAATCGTTGTAATGTAAGGCAGGATTAACATTCTCGCTCTCATTTAATAGACGCATCGACTCATCGTACATTTTATCTCTAAAATAATACCTAGCCACCAAGGCCTTAATAGGAAGTGTAGAGGTAGATAAATTAGGGAACATAGGAAAAGCAGTCTTCACTTCGTCCAATGCCATTTTAGGATCGGCATCAATTTCTCCCATCACATACTTTTGCACTTTAAAAGATTCGTAAACTTGGTTATTAATGAAGATGGAAGGAAGTAAAGTAGCAATAGTTAATAATACAAAAGAATATTTTGAAAGAGTTTGACTAAACAATGTAAACTTAGGCATTGCTATTAAATCTTCATTCATCAGAAAAGCAGGAGCCATTAATAAGGCAAAAGCAAATGCTAGCATGGTTTGCATTATGGTTCGCTCTGTAGGGAAATTAAAAAAGGCATCTATAAAATAACAGGCTAAAGCCATTAAAGATATAGTGGCTATAAAATGATACTGCTTTGCATTTTTATTTTGCCATAACCTAAGTGTAACAATTCCAAGTACTATAAAGAACAAAAAATAACAAACTATACCTATTACCCCTAGGTCTGCTCCATTTTCAAAAAAATCGTTGTGTGAATGGTAAGGCACATATAAGTCATTGGTTCTTTCTTTCTCATAAGGAATAGATGCTAATTTCCAGTTACCATAACCAGCACCTAATACAGGATGCTTTTTAAAATAATCTAAAGCTGCCCACCATAAATGAATACGGCTATTTTCCTCACTCGCTAAGTTTATATCGCCAATTCTTTTAGTGACTGAACCATAGCCACCTTGAGTTTCCTGCATTTTAATAGCATTGCTTAAAACAGTATTAGCCGATAAAAAAGCAAGTGCAACAGGTATAATAAAAAGAAGTAATTGTATAATGAGCTTCTTTTTATTTTTATATAGAAATATAGCAGATGTTATACAAAAAATTAAAACAATTATTAAAAGGGCTACATAGGTTGAACGGGTATTCATTATAAATACAGCAAACACACCTAAAAATAGAGTAACAAAGCCTATAATTTTTTGAAAAAACTTACCTGTTACAATTAAGTATAACGCAAATGGTACTTTAATAAGTAAGCTAGCTGCCATTACGTTTTTATTACCATTATTGCCTGTAAGACTTACAATATTTTGATCCAAGGCCATGGTATCCATATTATTCACAAAGCCTTTAATTACATATAAGGCGTCATAAATTAAAATTAAACTAATAATAACGCATAAATAAGTATAAAGTGAACTAAGGTCTTTTTTATAAAGCAATACAGAAATATTCACAAACAATAAAAAAGTACTGGCTAACCTAGCTAAACAAACCATGTCTTCAATGGCGTTCATGGCATAACTAATAGAAATAATTGCCCAAATAAAATAGATTAAATATATAATTGTAAAACGGCTGTTAAAAATTGCCTGAATAGCTTCTTTATACTTATTCATATTTAATAACAAGTATCCAAAAACCACAAAATCCACCACACTAGTATACAACCACTGAGCTCCCATTACATCGGCGCCTCCTAAATCGGGAATAAAGTGTACTATTAAATATATAGCAGCGAAAAACAATAGTATATAATCAGGGCCTTTTTTCATATACTAAAATTAGTATATTAATTCGACTTATTTAACCCTAACCTTCATAACCACTTTTTTAATAGGTCCTTCCCCTATCATGGGCGCATGCACATCTTCCGGAAAATAAATACTAAACATACCGGCCTGCAATTCAAAAAATAGTGTAGGTACATCGGCGTAAAACAATACATCTTTTTCTATACTATAATCTGCCTTGGGCATCGAACAACTAGTTCTTGCTCTCCAACCTACTGTTTCTTTCCCCTTAATAATAATTTGAATATCTATATATGTATTATGGCATTCAAAACCAGCTAGCGACTCTTCCTTTGGGACACAGTTACCCTCCATTATAATAGCCTTAATATCTTCCCCGTCTACCAGCACCGTGCCAGGTTCCATATTTAAAAAAGAACTGGTTACAATGTAGTCTATGGCCTTTTCAAAACGCGGATGCAAACCAGCGTATTTATTTATCTCACTTAATTTATCTATTACCATAACTTGAAATATTATTACTTCTTTTTAACTTCTTCAATTTTCTCTACCACCATTAAATCTTCTATATCAATATTCATTGGAAGCTGACCTACTTTTACAATGGCTCTTTTTCCTTTAAATCCAATCACTTCTCCCACCTGATAATTCTTTTTTAATTTAACCGTGGCTCCCACAATAATAGGCTGCTTTGTTTCTTTATATTGTTTATCTACTTTTTTAGCCAATCTATTAATTACAATTTTATCATTGGTCTTAAATAATAAATTATATAAATTCTTCATCACCTCTTCCTTTTTATCGGACTTTTTCCAATCAAGTGCTATTTGCTTAATCTTTCGCTCCATATCTTTTAAATAAGCAAACTTTTCTTCAGACACCCTATTCTGTTCTTTTAATAATTCAATTTGTTGAACATGCTTTTCTTTGTTTAACACTTTATCTAGTTCCGTTTTCAGGCTATCATTTTCTTTTAGCTTCTTATGTAGTTCTTTTCTTTCCTGTTGCACCAATTGTAAATCCTGTTCGGTTCTATTCAATAAATTATCTAATTCAAAATGATGCGTATCCACTAATTTTCTGGCCCTATTAATTAAATGCTTAGGTAGTCCAATTCTTTCTGCAATAGCAAATGTGTATGAACTACCAGGCTTGCCTATTACTAATTGATAAAGTGGCTCTAGCTTTACCTCATCAAACTGCATGGCTCCATTAATAATGCCTTTATTATGGTTGGCCATTACTTTTAAATTCAAATAATGCGTGGTCACAATACCTTGTGCATGTCTATGTGATAATTCTTCTAAAATGACTTCCGCAAAGGCACCACCTAAATGTGGGTCACTTCCACTTCCAAGCTCATCTATAAAAAACAAAGTTTTCCCATTGGCATTTTCAATAAAATGCTTCATGTGTAATAAATGACTTGAATAAGTACTTAATTCAAAGGCAAGGTTTTGTGTATCGCCTAGTTGAATAAATAATTGTTTGTAAATACCCATTTGAGAAGTGGCACTCATAGGTACTAGTAAACCACTTTGAAGCATGACTTGGTTTAAACCCAAGGTTTTCATAGAAACAGTCTTACCCCCTGCATTGGGTCCACTAATAATTAATATACGCGCTTCATCATCTAATTCTAAATTAACGGGTATGGTTTTCTTACCCGATGCCTTATTATATATATATAGTAAGGGATGATAAGCGTCTATTAAATGTGTAATAGCTTTATTATGCACCATGGGTCTATTCGCATTCATATCTATAGCAAGTAAGGCCTTGGCCCTGATAAAATCAAAACTTCCAATAATTTGCGCATAGCTAAGTAGCAAACTTGAATAAGGTGCTAATTGCGCTGTTAAGGCTCTTAATATTTTTTGTACCTCTTTTAATTCATCTTGTTCTAATCCATACAACTCATTATTTAGCTCAATAGTTTCTTCTGGTTCAATGAAAGCAGTTTTACGACTATCACTCTCTCCATGTAAAAAACCTTTTACCTGTCTTTTATATTCAGAAAAAACAGCCACCACTCTACGGCCATTGCTAAAACTTTCATCAATGTCGGCGGTATAACCCGACTTGGCTAATCGTTGCACTACTTTTTCAAAAATGCGGCGCAGCTCCTGCCTTTTTTTAAATAACTGCGTTCTTATTTTAGATAAGTCTTCAGAAGCTTTGTCTTTCACCGAACCTCTATCGTCAATTATTAAATCAATACATTCAATAATGGCCTTTTCATAATAAGACGACTTCACCACTTCATACAAATTGGAATAAGCCATTTGCCTTTCAGCATCGAACCATTTAAATACTTGTTGAATATGATCGCTTAATTTTCTTACAAGCAACCACTGCTCACCTGTTAACTGCGCACCGGGAATTCCTAATAATTTTAAGTCCTTTCTTATGTCTAAAACAAAGTCGGTTGGAAAATACTGGTTTGCTAGTTTAATGAACTTAAACTCCTCGGTTTGTCTTAAGGCTTCTTCAATATATTTTTGATGGGTATGAATGCGCATTTCATTCACCTGCTCTACCCCCATATTGGTCTGACAATAGTTTAATAAAATAGTAGTTATTTTATCAAATTCTAATTGAGAAAGGGCATTTTCCGGATATACGTGCATGGGTTCTAAATAGTGCACGAAATTACTTAAATAAACATTAACAATAGGTGAACATATAGAAGCAAATTTTGTTATAATTTAGGACTGGATAAAAACATATCCCAATTAACAAAAGACAAGCCCTAACTTATGAAACTAATAAATAAAGCTTCTTTACTTTTACTTTCCTTTATTTGCTTATCGGCCTGTGCACAACCGGCAAAACAAAAAAAATCTAAAAAAATAGATATGATCCATACTGAAACCATTACCCTAGGCTCTGGCTGCTTTTGGTGTACCGAAGCCATTTATCAAAGATTAGAAGGCGTTGTAAAAGTAACCAGCGGTTATAGCGGCGGTTTTGTGGAGAACCCTACTTACGAACAAGTTTGTGATAAAAATACAGGCCATGCTGAAGTATGTCAAATTGCATTTGATACTACTAAAATTAGTTTAGACGATATTTTAGCCGTGTATTGGAAAACACATGATCCTACCACACCTAATCAACAAGGTAATGATGTAGGTCCTCAATACAGAAGCGTTATATTTTTTCATAACGAACACCAAAAAGAAGTTGCTGAAAAGTATAAAGCCGAATTAATTGCAGCGAAAGCATGGGATAAACCTATTATTACAGAAATTACTGCCTTTACTAAATTTTATTCTGCAGAAAGCTATCATCAAAATTATTACAATAATAATGGAACTCAAGGTTATTGCCGTTATGTAATTGGGCCTAAGCTAGAAAAATTTGAGAAGGTATTTGCTAGTAAATTAAAGAAGGAAGACTAGTTCTGCGCAGCTACCCTGCCTAAACTATATAATCTTCTTTGCCAGTAAGGGTCTGCTAAATCGCCAATGGTTACCCCTTGGCTAGTTGATGCATGTGCAAATTTATTATTGGCTAAGTAAATGCCTACATGTGAAATATTTCTTCTGCCATCGGCTTTAAAGAAAATTAAATCGCCTTCTTTTAAATCGTTCCATTCAATTTTAGTACTCTGCTCATATTGTTCAGCAGCCGTGCGTTTTAAATTCACATTATAAATATTTTTCATTACATCCAATGTAAAATAAGAACAGTCAACTCCATTTTTTGTACTACCTCCTAAACTATAAGGCGTGCCCCACCACTCATCTATTTTTTGAAGTAAGGGAATATTCACAATAGACTCCACCGCAATATCCATTTTAATAGAATACTTTAATTGCAACCAATTTAATTTTTCTACCTCCGTTAAATTAGAAGGCATTTTTTCATAATTCGTAGCGCCAGTCGTCACTGGTTCTGTACTTAATACGTCCGATTCATTTTTAATATAAATCTTACCAGGTGTTACCGATATATTGGTTAAAAATTCAATTTCGCCACCTGTATTAGTTCCTTTATTAATTGTTTCATTGACAGGCTTTTTTGCCGTTAGTTGCTGCGCCTTTGCTTGAACATTCGACGAGATACTCTTAATTGAACTACAGCTTGCTAAACTGCTAGCTACTAGCCCCATACATATAAATACATATATCTTGTTTTTTAACATCGTAGGCAAGTTAAGTTAAGTCAGGCTAAAAAGAAATAAATACCCTATTTTTAACCCATTTTTGTGGAAAATTAAGGCCATTTTGCCATTGGTTTTTAACGATATTTGTAGCCTTAGCCCAATATCCGAATGCCTAGTTTTTCCCATTTACACGTACATACTCAATACTCTTTATTAGATGGCGCTGCCTCCATTGAAGGCTTATATAATAAAGCCATGGATGACAACATGCCGGCTTTAGCCATTACCGATCATGGAAACATGTTTGGGGCATTTAAATTTGTAAGTCAGGCTTGGAAAAAAACAAAAGTGATTGGCAAGGATAAAGAAGGGAAAGATATTTTAGCCCCTGTGGTGAAACCTATTGTTGGTTGTGAGTTTTATGTGGTGAAAGATAGACATGCCAAACAATTTACCAAGGAAGCTAAAGACCAGCGTTTCCATCAAGTACTACTCGCTAAAAACGCAGCAGGTTATCAGAATTTAATTAAACTTACTTCTCTTGGATATATTGAAGGAATGTATAGTAAGTACCCTCGTATTGATAAAGAATTAATTTTAAAACACCATGAAGGTTTAATTGCCACTACTTGTTGTATTGGTGCCTATGTTCCTCAAACTATTTTAAACCAAGACGAAGCAACGGCTGAAAAAGAATTTAAATGGTGGTTAGATATTTTTGGGGAAGATTATTATATCGAAATTCAAAGACATCAAATTCCTGAGCAAGCAACTATTAATGCGCAACTATTAAAGTTTGCTAAGAAATTTAAAGTGCATGTTATTGCCACCAACGATAGTCACTACATTAATGAAGACGATGCCAATGCACATGATATATTATTATGTATTAATACAGGAGAGAAACAAGCCACTCCTGGTTTCGATGATTTTGTAAACGATGAGTTGCAAATAAAAAATAGAAGATTCAAATTCCCGAATAACGAATTTTATTTTAAGACCCAAGAACAAATGAAAGCGCTATTTAGCGATTTACCTGAGTCCATTGACAATACCAATGCTATTGTAGATAAAGTAGATGTACTAAATTTAAAAAAAGATATTTTACTTCCCGCCTTCCCTATTCCTAAGGAGTTTCAAATTCATAAGGAAGCAAATATGAATCAGTGGGAATTATTAAAACATTTAACCTGGGAAGGAGCACATAAAAGATATCCAGAAATAACCACTGAATTACAAGAGCGTATCGATTTTGAACTATTTACTATTCGTACCATGGGTTTTGCAGGCTACTTTTTAATTGTAAGTGATTTTATACAAGCAGGTAGAAACATGGGTGTGTTTGTTGGGCCTGGTAGAGGTTCTGCCGCAGGCTCTGTGGTAGCTTTTTGTGTAGGCATCACCAATATCGATCCCATCAAATACCAATTGCTGTTTGAAAGATTTTTAAATCCAGATCGTAAGAGCATGCCCGATATTGATACGGACTTTGACGATGAGGGCCGTCAAAAAGTAATTGACTATGTAGTAGATAAATATGGTAAAGAACAGGTAGCACAAATTGTGACCTATGGTACCATGGCTGCAAAAAGTAGTATTAAGGATGTAGCTCGTGTAATGGATTTGCCTTTATCTGAATCTAATTTACTTGCTAAACTAGTTCCCGATAAACCAGGTACTGAATTGAACAGATGCTTGCATGCACCACTCACTGTAAAAGAGGGTGAAAAATCTTTAGCAGAAAAAGAAGGCTATCAACCAGAAGACATAGACAACGTAAAAAAATTACGAGAAATATATAAAGGCAATGATTTACGTGCCGCTGTTTTACATGAAGCAGAACGGTTAGAAGGTTCTATTCGTAATACAGGTATACACGCTGCAGGTATTATTATTGCCCCTAGCGATTTAACAGAAATTATGCCGGTGGCTACCGCCAAGGACTCCACTTTATGGGTAACACAAATTGAAGGAAGTGTAATTGAAGAAGCCGGTGTACTAAAGATGGACTTCTTGGGATTAAAAACACTTTCTATTTTAAAAACGGCACTTGAATTAATTAAACAGAATCATGGCATTACCATTGATTTAGATTTAATACCACTAGACGACGCCAAAACTTTTACTTTATATCAACGCGGCGAAACAAATGCTACTTTTCAATTTGAAAGTGTGGTCATGCAAAAACATTTACGCGATTTAAAGCCCGATAAATTTGCCGACTTAATTGCTATGAACGCCTTGTATCGTCCAGGTCCTATGGCCTATATTCCTAATTTCATTGAGCGTAAACATGGTCGTGAATTAATTAAGTATGATTTACCGGTGATGGAAGAAATTCTTTCCGACACTTATGGTATTACGGTGTATCAAGAACAGGTAATGTTACTCAGTCAAAAAATTGCAGGCTTTACAAAGGGCGATGCCGATGTACTTAGAAAGGCCATGGGTAAGAAACAAAAATCGGTATTGGATAAAATGAAAGCGCAGTTTGTTTCAGGTGCTGTAAAAAATGGTCATCCTGAAAATGTGTTGGAAAAAGTGTGGACAGACTGGGAAGCCTTTGCGCAATATGCCTTTAACAAATCGCATTCTACTTGTTATGCTTACTTGGCTTATCAAACTGCTTATTTAAAAGCGCATTACCCTGGAGAATATATGTCGGCTGTATTAAACCATGCAGGAAGTATTGATAAGATTACTTTTTTCATGGAAGAGTGTAAAAGAATGGAGATAAAAGTATTGGGTCCAGATGTAAATGAATCATTGAAAGGTTTTTCAGTGAATAAAAAAGGAGAAATTAGATTTGGACTAGGTGGCTTAAAAGGTGTGGGCGATGCAGCCATTGAAGCCATTATTACAGAAAGAAACAAGGCCGGACATTTTGAAGATATGGTTGACTTTATGAAAAGAGTTTTATCAAGAGCCGTGAATAAAAAGTCTTTAGAGAGTTTAGCTTACTCAGGCACTTTTGATTGTTTCCCTGAATACCACCGTGCACAATATTTCACCATTGCCGATGGAGATAGAATTTCAGGATTAGAAAAATTAATTGGCTATGCGCAGGCACTTCAGTCCATGACAGCAGGCACTACTAATACTTTATTTGGCGACCTTCCTTCTGCTATGCAAGTACCCGTTCCTAAAATACCTAGTTGCGAAGAATGGACTTTAACTGAAAAATTAGAACACGAGAAAGATATCACGGGTATGTTTATGAGTGGCCACCCACTTGACCATTTTGGTTTTGAAATGCGTCATTATCAGTTCACGCCTATTAATGCATTTAATGAAGTAAAAGATAATCTTGCTTTATATCCTAATAATTTAGGCAGACAATTTAAACTGGCAGGGCTTATTACCGATGTACAACACCGTGTGACTAAAACCGGCAAGAACTTTGGATCTTTTGTGATTGAAGACTTTGCAGGCAAAACCGATTTTTTATTATGGAGTGAGGACTATGTCAAGTTTCAAAACTATTTAGAAGTGGGGCAAAAAATATTTATCAATGGTTCTTTTAGAACTAGGTACAACCAATCAAATCAGTTTGAATTTAAAATAGTTACTATGTCTTTACTAGAAACAGTGAAACAAGTACAAACTAGGTCCATTGAAATTAGCCTCCACCCTAGTCATTTAAACAATGAAATGATTCATTTCTTTGAAAAGAACTTGAAACAAAACCCAGGTAAGTCTTCTTTCAAAATAAGCTTTGTCGAACCCAAGGATCAATTAGTAGCTAGTTTACTTACCATTGAAAGGGGCTTTCTAATGAACGACGACCTTGTTCAGTTCTTAGACAGTAACCCAGCATTGAATGTACAAGTGAATTTGGTCACTTAGCACCTATATCTGCGACAGCTAGTCCGAAGCTCTGCCATAGAATTTGTCCCCAATGGCTATTAATTAAGTGGAAAAGTCAAATAGGCAGATATTAAAGTTTGGAACTAATTTTGAACATAGAAGAATAAGAAGACTAGAACGAATTTATAAGAGTTGACTTTAATAGAAATAAATAGAAACCTAACAATATAAAAATATACATATGAGTTTAGAATTTACAGACGCCAATTTTCAGACAACTGTTATGGAAAGCGACAAATTAACAGTAATTGATTTTTGGGCAGAATGGTGTGGTCCTTGCAGAGCTATTGGGCCAGTTATTGAAGAATTAGCTACTGAATATGCAGGTAAAGTAAACATAGGAAAAGTGAATGTGGATGTGAATCCTACATTAAGCATGAACTTTGGTATTACCTCTATACCAGCTATCTTATTTGTAAAAGGTGGTCAAGTAGTAGACAAGCAAATTGGTGCTGTACCTAAGTCGGTATTAGACAAGAAAATACAATCACATTTGTAGTTTAACTGCACATAAGACGAATTTAAAAAATAGGCCTAGTTTGCCTATTTTTTTTTATCTTCCTATTTCAAAGGAACAACTATGGAAAGATTTCAAGGTCTTATTGGTATTGTGATTATTTTAATGATTGCATTTCTATTCTCTAATAATAAGAAGAATATCAATTACCGATTAGTGGGAAGTGGTTTATTGCTTCAATTAACCATTGGTTTTTTAATCTTGAAAATTTCAGCAGTGACCAGCTTTTTCCAGTTATTAGGTAGAGGCATGGGGAAAATTGAACAATTTGCACGCGCAGGTGCGGCATTTGTATATAGTGGTGTGGCCGCAACTACCCCAACCGGTGTTGCCGATTTTGCCAACGGAGGTTTTGTCTTTGCTTTTAATGTGACCGCTACTATTATATTAGTATGTGTGCTGGTTGCCTTGTTTTACCATTTTGGGATTATGCAAAGAATTGTTGCAGTAGTTGCGAAGGCCATGAATTTTATTATGCGTGTAAGCGGCGCCGAAGCATTAAGCAATGTGGCCAGTGCCTTTGTGGGACAAGTAGAAGCGCAAATTATGATTCGTCCTTATTTAGCCACCATGACTAAAAGTGAACTACTTGCCAGTATGAGCGGAAGCTTAGCTTGTATTGCAGGTGGTATATTAATAGTATATGCAAATATGGGTGCTCAAGCAGGTATGGATTTAGCCCCTAAATTAATTACAGCTAGTTTAATGGCAGCCCCTGGTGCACTTGTGATTGCTAAAATTATTTTTCCTGAAACAGAAGTTTCTCAAACCATGGGAAAGGTTACACTACAAGTAAAAAGTCAATACAGCAATACCATTGATGCGATTACACATGGTGCAAGTGATGGATTTAAATTAGCTATGAACGTTATTGCCATGTTAATTGGTTTTATTGCCTTAATTGCTATGATTGACTGGTGTATGCTTTCCATTGGACATTTATTTAACCCGAACTTACATTTAAGCTTGAACTATTTATTTGGAAAATTATTTTATCCAATGGCTTGGGCCATGGGTATTCCTGCTGCCGATATTCAAAATGCAGCCACCTTGCTTGGACAAAAATTAACCATTAATGAGTTTGTGGCTTTTAAAAGTTTAACCAGTAAAGTAGTTCCTATTATTACAGAGAAAGGATTACTTATTGTAAGTATTGCTATTTGCGGTTTTGCAAATTTTAGCAGCGTGGGTATGCTTATTGGTGGTATTAGCGAATTGGCTCCTAACCGTCGCAAGGACTTAGCTGAACTGGGTTTAAAAGCACTTCTTTGTGGTACCCTTGCCTCTTATTTATCGGCAAGCATTGCAGGTATTTTAATAGGCTAATCAGCGAAATAAAAATGAATAATATGATTTTTAATAGTGCATTTTAACACCATAATTATTCAGATATTTGGTAACTTTGCAGTCTAAATATGTGGACTATGGGTACAGCTAATATCGAAATCATTATTGCTTCAGAAAAAGACAATCTCTTACAAAAAATAGGAAATAAAGTTATTCATAATGAACGCATTAGTTTTGACGAAGGTGTTTATTTATTTGAAAAAGCATCGCTACCCTATGTAGGTGCTTTAGCTAATTGGAAAAGAGAATCTTTACACGGCGATACCACTTACTTTAATAAGAACTTTCATATTGAACCTACCAATGTTTGCGTTTTCTCATGTAAGT
>Ga0114958_10002715_pt1 | contig 13076 bp, 9 predicted proteins | sample C_130208_EF_Meta_FD_89577 | JGI IMG/M metagenome (GOLD analysis project Ga0114958, IMG submission 89577) | Freshwater microbial communities from Lake Croche, Canada to study carbon cycling - C_130208_EF_MetaG | ecosystem: Environmental > Aquatic > Freshwater > Lake | place: Lake Croche, Canada... | reverse complement strand
TTCCTGAATCTAAAAGCAAGCAAATTGCTATTCTAAAAAATGGAATGGCAGAATTAGTCGATGTGGAAACTGGGTATAGAACTGCAGGTGCTGTTGAAATTACTAAAGGACTTACAATAGGAGATAGTGTCATTGTAGCTGGAATGCTTTTTGTTAAACAGGGCAGCAAAATAAAAGTAGGTAAAACATTATCTATCATAGACATTACTAAATAGCGCTCTTAGCGCCCCTTATTTAAAATAATCTTATTAGATGAACATATCTGAACTTTCTTTAAAACGTCCTGTACTTGCCACAGTAATGAATATTGCCATTATTATTTTTGGCTTGGTAGGTTTTTCATTTTTGGCCTTGCGTGAATATCCTGCCATTGACCCTCCTATTATCAATGTGCAAACTTCTTATTCTGGAGCCAACTCTCAAGTTATCCAAAATCAAATTACAGAACCTTTAGAAAAGTCAATCAATGGTATTCCAGGTATTAGAACTATTAACTCATCTAGTTCTGTAGGGTCTTCTAATATTACAGTTGAATTTAATTTGGGCGTGAATTTAGAAACAGCAGCCAATGATGTTCGTGATAAAGTAAGTCAAGCAGCAAGAAGTTTACCTGAGGATATTAATAATCCGCCCATTGTTTCAAAAGCCGATGCAAATACAGATTTCATTTTGTTAATGACAGTAAGAAGTAAAACAAAAAGTGCCTTTGAATTAACTGAATATGCAGAAAACGTTTTACAACAACGTTTTCAAACTATTGATGAAGTAAGTAGTGTGGGTGTTAGAGGAAAAAGATTCTCTATGCGAATTTTCCCAGACCCAGATTTATTGAATGCTTATGGTATTGCCTTTAATGATATTCAAACATCTTTGAATAAAGAGAATGTGGAATTGCCCGCAGGTAAAATTTATGGTAAAAAAACAGAGTTCATTATTAGAACCTTAGGAAGACTTACCACCGAATCTGATTTTAGAAATATTATTTTAAAACAGGATGCCACTGGTATTGTTAAATTAGGAGATGTAGCAAAAGTGGAATTAGGTCCAGAGCAAGAAGATCAAGGTACCTTTTTTAATGGTATTCAAACGGTGATGATTACATTGTCACCACAACCTGGGGCCAACTATATTAAAATTGCAGATGAATTTTATAAAAGATTAGAGGAAGTAAAAAAATCAAATAAATCAGATATTGAATTCGCTGTTCCCATTGATAATACCAAAACTATTCGTCGTGCCTTGTTAGAAGTTAGAGAGACTATTTTTATTTCCTTCGGATTGGTAGTACTTGTTATATTTTTCTTTTTTAGAAACTGGTTAATTGCCATAAGACCTTTAATTGATATACCTATTTCATTAATAGCCACATTCTTTATAATGTATATGGCTGGTTTTTCTATTAATGTATTAACCTTACTAGCAGTTGTTCTGGCTACAGGTTTAGTGGTGGATGATGGTATTGTGGTTACGGAAAATATTTTTAGAAAATTAGAGGAGGGGCTACCACTAAAAGAAGCTGCAAGAGAAGGTAGCAAAGAAATTTTCTTTGCTGTTATATCCACCTCTATTACTCTTGCCGTAGTATTTATGCCTGTTATTTTCTTGCAAGGTTTTATTGGATCATTATTTAAAGAATTTGGAGTGGTCATTGCAGGTGCGGTATTGGTATCGGCATTTGTTTCTTTAACTATTACACCTGTATTAAATGTATACTTAAGTAGAAAGGATGGTAAACAAGGAAGTTTTTATGAAAAGACTGAACCTTTCTTTAAAGGAATGGAACTAGGCTATAAAAATGCATTAAGTAAATTTTTGAAAATACGTTGGATGGCATGGGTGATTGTTTTAGCCTGTGTAGGTATTATTGCTGCCATTGGAACTACTATTCAAAGTGAGTTAGCACCCATTGAAGACAAAGGAGCTATTAGGGTTAATATGACAGGACAAGAAGGAATTAGCTATGAAGAAATGAAAACGAATTTCTCTAAAGCTGTTCGACTTATTCAAGACTCCATACCTGAACATGCTTTTACTTTTGGTAGTGTTCCAGGTTGGGGAGGAGGCGGAAGTTCAGTAAGTAGTAGAGTAGGTTTTGTGCCTATTGCCAATAGAGATAGAACACAATCAGAAATTGTCGCAGACTTAAATAAGAAATTCAAAAAGTTTAAAGATGTAAGAGTATTCTCTATTGAAGAGCAAACTATTTCTGTGGGAATGATGTCTAGAGGTTCTTTACCTGTTCAGTTTATTATTCAAAATTTAGACTTTGATAAATTGCATGCCGTTATACCTAAATTTTTGGATGCTGCTAGAAAAGATAAAACATTTCAAAACGTAGATGTGAATTTGAAGTTTACCAAACCAGAATTCGATTTAACCATTGACAGAGTGCGTGCCCGTGATTTAGGATTAACCACTGCTGATATTTCTCAGGCTTTACAATCTGCTTTTAGTGGTGCACGTTCTGCTTATTTTATTATGAACGATCGCCAGTATGAAGTAATTACCCAGGTAAAAAGAGCAGATAGGTCCAAGCCTACCGATATTAATAGTTTATATATAAGAAATAATAGAGGAGAAAGTATTCCTATTTCAAGTGTGCTTAAATTAGTGGAGAATAGTAATCCCCCTACTTTATATCATTATAACCGATTTAATTCAGCTACCATTTCTGCTTCATTAGCGGAAGGTAAAACTATTGGAGATGGTGTAAATACTATGAATAGAATTTCTAAAGAAGTATTAGATGAATCGTTTCAAACTTCATTAAGCGGCCCTTCAAGAGATTTTCAAGAAAGTTCATCCAATATATCTTATGCATTATTTTTAGCCTTGATTTTAATTTATTTAGTATTGGCTGCTCAGTTTGAAAGCTTCAAGGATCCATTTATAATTATGATTACGGTTCCTTTAGCTATCGCAGGTGCATTATTATGCTTATGGATATTTGGACAAACTTTAAATATATTTTCTGAAATTGGCATAATCATGCTAATTGGTTTAGTAACCAAGAATGGTATTTTAATTGTGGAATTTGCCAATAAGAAAAGAGAAAAAGGCTTGGCCATTCGAGAGGCAGTTTTAGAAGCAGCCGCACAAAGATTCAGACCTATCTTAATGACCAGCTTAGCCACTGCATTAGGCGCCCTGCCTATTGCTATTAGCCTAGGCGCTGCAGCTACTAGCCGAAAACCATTAGGAACTGTGGTGGTGGGAGGCTTGCTATTTTCATTAGTGCTTACTTTGTTTGTGATACCTGCGGTATATACCTACCTTTCTGGCAAGAAAGTTAAAACAGAAGAGCAAACAAATTAACGCACATTTAAGTTCACCAATAAACTACCACCCTATGCTAGATAAAAAAACAATAACTAACTTTTTTTATCTAGCATTTTTATTTTTTTTGGCTGCATGTACAAGTAGTAATAATGAAAATAACAATATAACTAACTGGGCACCTAGTTTTCATAAAGTAGATATAGTCAATCCCATTTTAGTTCCCAATACCAGCAGTCGTTTTTTCTGTCCCTTGCAAACTGATAGTGTTGCCTGGGAAGCTAAAAATGTATTAAATCCTACTGCACTTGTAAAAGAGGGCAAAGTATATTTATTATATCGCGCACAAGACAGTGCCATGACTTCCCGCATAGGTCTTGCCATAAGTGAGGACGGTATTCATTTCAAAAGACAAGCACAACCTATTTTTTATCCCGCTAATGATAGCTTTGCCATTTACGAAGGAAAGGGAGGCATTGAGGATCCAAGAATTGTTGAAATTCCAAAGGGGGGTTATATTTTAACCTATACAGCCTACGATGGAAAAACGGCTCGATTATGTTTTGCGACAACAAAGGACCTAATTCATTTTCAAAAACAAGGTCCTGTATTAGCCAATCCTAAATACATAAATGCTTGGTCTAAGTCGGGTGCTATTGTTGCCGAAAGAGTGGGTGAAAAAATGATTGCAAAAAAAATCAATAATAAATACTGGATGTATTTTGGAGACACGGATTTATTTATGGCCTACTCCAGCGATTTATTGCATTGGGAAGTGTTGGAAAATGAAGAAAGTCAAAAAATGGTGTCGGTACTTATGCCAAGGCCTGGTTATTTTGATAGTCGTTTGGTAGAGCCAGGCCCATTTGCATTATATACTTCAAAAGGCATTGTGCTTATTTATAATAGTAGTAATGCAGTCAACAACAACGATCCTACAATTCCAAAGTATACATATGCAGCCGCACAAGCTTTATATGATACTGCTGCACCCTATAAACTTATTAATAGAGCAGCTAAACCTTTTATTCAACCTGATAAAGCTTATGAATTAAAAGGGGAAGTCAATAATGTATGTTTTGTGGAAGGGTTGGTTTATTATAAAACACAGTGGTACTTATACTATGGCACTGCCGATTCTAAGATTGCAGTGGCACTTGCTTCTGATCACTAATGGACAATAGGAACTAAGCATTATTAATTTAAGTCATTACTATTTAAAAAATTATTGAATTTATAGTAATGCCGTTTTAGGGTAAAACTTTGATAATTTTTTGGGCAATAAATTTTGCTGTTTCTCTTTCAACACCCTCTACATCTTTAGATACTATTGGGGATGCTAATACATGATTCCCAGTATTAGGCATTGCTTTTAAAACTTTTAAATTATGGGGTGTACTTATTTCTTTGAACATTCTTTGTGTAGCAGAAGCTTTGACTACTTTATCTTGATGTGCTTCATCTTTATAATAATATAAAGCTAAACAAGGCTGGGTTACTTTTTTAAATAACTCCTCATTCATGGTAGCTTCAATTAAATTTTCTAAAGCAACAGTGGCTTCCAAACGGTAATGAGGGTACCAGTATTTTGGAAAGTCTTTATGCGTATAGGCAATGTTATTGAATTTTCCTCCTTGAACCACTCTTGCAATTTGTAAGCCCCATGGGTCATTTAATAAGAAAGCATTAGGATTATTTATTTCAATATTCGGAGAATATAAAATGAGACCAGCAATATCAGGAAAGTTAGCGGCAAGTTGCAAAGACAAACTGCCTCCGGTAGAAGTACTCATTAAAATAACTTTTTTACCTATTTTTTTCCCAATGGCATAAGCTACTTTAGCAGATTCCCATAAATTTTCTGCCGTTAAATTTTGCATAGCATTTGAGTCGGATAAACCGTGTTCTGCCAATCTTGCTAAATACAAATTACAATGAAATTGTTTGGCAATATTTCTATGCACTGGATCGCCTTCCATTTGACTAGCACTAAACCCATGTATGTATACAATCGCATATTCCGTTACTTGATGGGTACTATCTGCCCAAATAATTTTTGCTTCATTATTTTCTTTTATTTTAAAATTGCTTTCTATTTTGCTTACATAATCATCTATAGAAATTTGATTTGAAATAGAAGGAAGCACGTTGTCAAAAAAAGGTTTTTTAGGATGCGGTCCTAGTAAATAAAAAGCGACAATGAGGACAGAAATAAAAAACCCTATTTTCAATTTACGCATTTATACTATTTTAGCTAAAACTAGGCCAAATGTCTTGTTTTAAGAAAATATTTTATGTACCTTAAATATCTAAAATGTTAGTATGTCTACACAAAGGTTTTTATCACTAGATGTTTTCAGGGGAATGACCATTTGCTTAATGATTATTGTGAATACGCCCGGTGATGGTGCGCATACTTTTGCGCCCTTTATGCATGCAAGCTGGCATGGTTTTACACCCACTGATTTAGTATTTCCTTCTTTCTTATTCGCCATGGGAAATGCTATGAGTTTTGTTTTACCAAAATGGGATAAATTAAATAGCCCAGCCTTTTTATTAAAAATTTCAAAGCGCACAGCACTCATTTTTTTACTTGGTTTTTTAATGTATTGGTTCCCTTTCACCGGTCCATTAAGTGATACAAGAATATTAGGTGTTTTACAAAGAACCGCTTTATGTTATGGCTTTGCTGCTATCATTGTACACTATATGCATGAAAGAGTGATGATGATTTTAGCGGGCCTTTTATTATTGTCTTATTGGTATATTTCTCTTCACTTTGGCGCTACTGGTGATCCCTTTAGTATTTCAGGCAATGCAGGTATCAAGTTAGATTCTTGGTTAATGGGAGAAAGTCATATGTATCATGGGGAAGGTTTTGCTTTTGATCCGGAAGGATGGTTGAGTACCATACCTTCAATTGTGAATGTGTTAATTGGCTATAGAGTAGGAACCTTGGTGCAAGAAAAAGGAAAAACCTATGAAGGTCTTACCGATTTATTAATGTGGGGTGCAGGTTTTATGTTTTTAGCCTATATGTGGAATTACCAATTTCCTATTAATAAAAAATTATGGACTAGCTCCTTCGTTCTGCTAACGGTGGGCTTAGATATGATTATACTTGCCACTATTATTTATAGGATAGAATTACACCATCAACATCAATTTGCAAGCTTTTTTGAGGTATTTGGTAAGAACCCACTAGTTATTTACTTGTTTTCTGAACTCTTATTTTCTTGCCTTAGTTTAATACGTATTGGTAATCAATCCTCATTAGAGTGGATTTACACCAATAGTTTTGCTCATTTAGCCCTTTATTGGTCTTCACTTGCCTTTGCTATTTCCTACATGTTAGTTTGCTGGCTATTGGGTTATATATTAAATAAATACAAGATATATATTAGGGTTTAAATCTTGTTGGTCCATTTTTCCCCATTTGTTTTTTTAGGAGACTTAAACCTTGTACCTTTGCAGCCTCAAAACAGTACATGGAAATTAGAAACATCGCTATTATCGCCCACGTTGACCACGGTAAAACTACCCTGGTAGACAAAATCTTACACGCAACAAAAGTATTCAGAGACAACCAGGAGACTGGGGACTTGATCATGGATAGTAATGAGCTTGAACGTGAGAGGGGTATTACCATTTTAAGTAAGAACGCTTCCGTAACCTATAAGGACGTTAAAATTAACGTTATCGATACTCCAGGTCACTCTGACTTTGGGGGTGAAGTAGAACGTGTATTAAAAATGGCAGACGGTGTTTGTTTACTAGTAGATGCTTTTGAAGGCCCCATGCCTCAAACACGTTTCGTTTTACAAAAAGCTTTACAATTAAATTTAAAGCCCATTGTAATTATCAATAAAGTAGATAAAGAAAACTGTCGTCCAGATGAAGTGCACGATGCAGTATTTGAATTGTTTTTCAATTTAGATGCAACAGAAGATCAATTAAACTTCCCTACTTTTTATGGTAGTGGAAAAAATGGTTGGTTTAACGATAGTATTACACCATGTGAAGATATCTTTCCTTTAATGGATGGTATCTTAAAATATGTGCCTGGTCCTAATGTGAAAGAAGGACATACTCAAATGCAAATTACTTCACTAGATTATTCTTCTTTCTTAGGTCGTATAGCTATTGGTAAAGTAGAAAGAGGTACTATCAAAGAAGGACAAAATATTGTACTTGTAAAGGCCGACGGAAGTTTAAAGAAAAATAAAGTAAAAGAATTATACGTTTTCGAAGGAATGGGTAAGCGTAAAGTAACAGAAGTAGTTTCTGGTGACTTATGTGCTGTAGTAGGATTAGATGATTTCAGTATTGGTGATACTATTGCCGATCCTGAAAACCCAGAAGCATTACCAGTTATTAGTGTAGATGAACCCACCATGAGTATGACTTTTAGTATCAATAACTCTCCTTTCTTTGGTAAGGAAGGTAAGTTTGTGACTTCTCGACATATTCGTGATCGTTTAATGAAAGAGACAGAAAAGAATTTAGCATTGCGTGTGGAAGAAACCGATAGTGCAGATAGCTTCTTGGTATTTGGTCGTGGTATCTTACACTTAGGCGTACTAGTAGAAACTATGCGTCGTGAAGGATATGAATTAACAGTAGGAAATCCTCAAGTATTAGTAAAAGAAATTGATGGCCGTAAACATGAGCCATTTGAGATATTAGTCGTGGATGTGCCTTCCGATTTTAGCGGTAAGGTTATTGACTTAGTAACCCAAAAGAAAGGAGAGATGTTAATCATGGAATCAAAAGGTACCATGCAACATTTAGAGTTTGATATTCCTTCAAGAGGTTTAATTGGTCTACGTTCTCAAATGTTAACACAAACTGCTGGTGAGGCTGTAATGGCACATCGTTTCAATGAATACAAGCCTTGGAAAGGACCTATTCCTGGAAGAAGTAATGGTGTACTCATAGCTAAAACGGCTGGTTTAACAACTGCTTATTCTATCGATAAATTACAAGACAGAGGACGTTTCTTTATTGAACCAGGTGAGGAAATTTATGCAGGTCAAGTATTGGCCGAGCATATCAAGCCAGGTGATTTAAATATCAACGCTGTCGAGATGAAAAAATTAACCAACCATCGTGCAAGCGGTAGTGATGATAGCGTTCGTATTACCCCTAAGGTATTATTTACTTTAGAAGAGTGTATGGAGTACATTCAATTCGATGAGTGTATTGAAGTTACACCTAAGTCGGTAAGAATGCGTAAATCTATTTTAGACGAGAATAATAGAAGTAAGGCCACTAAGGCAGGACAAAATTAATTGTCCCTAAAAATTCTCTAATGAGTTTATAAAAAAAGAGTCTCGATAAATCGGGACTCTTTTTTTATTTAGATAGGTTTATTCAATGCCTTCCATAAAACATCTTTTAATTCTACTAAGTTTTTTTGCGTAGCAGAAGAAATAAAAATATGTGGTATTTTTTTAGGGAGTTCTTTCACAATAGCATCCATCAATTCTTGGTCAAGTAAATCCGATTTTGAAATAGCAATAATAAATTCTTTTTGAAGTAACTCTGGATTGAATTGCTCCAATTCTGATTTTAAAATTTCAAATTCTTTTTTATGATCATCCGAGTCTGCAGGAATTAAAAACAACAATACAGCATTTCGCTCAATATGTCTTAAGAAGCGGTGTCCTAAGCCTTTTCCTTCTGCAGCCCCTTCAATAATTCCGGGTAAATCGGCAATGCAGAATGATAAGTTATTTCTATATTCTACCATGCCTAATTGAGGCGTTAAGGTAGTAAATGCATAATTTGCAATTTTAGGTTTAGCAGCTGTTATGACTGAAAGCAGTGTCGACTTTCCTGCGTTTGGAAAACCCACTAAACCTACATCGGCTAAAACTTTTAATTCAATATTCTTCCAACCCTCAAAACCGTCTTCACCTGGTTGTGCATATTGAGGAACTTGTTGGGTAGGGGTGGCAAAATTACAATTGCCCAGTCCACCACGGCCACCTTTCATGAGTATTATCTCTTGACCGTCTTTTAAAATTTCTCCTTCCACCTTTCCTGTTTCTTCATCTCTAGCAATTGTACCAAGGGGTACTTCAATAATAATATCTTTGCCGTCCTTACCGGTACATTTATTTTTTGATCCATTTTCACCATCCTCTGCAATTACATTCTTATAATAGCGTAAGTGTAATAAGGTCCATAATTGTGCATTGCCTCTTAAAATAATATGACCACCACGGCCACCATCGCCTCCATCAGGTCCACCTTTCGCTGTTAATTTATTGCGTAAAAAATGTTTACAACCCGCTCCACCATGTCCACTATGGGCAAATATGCGGATGTAATCAATAAAATTATTTCTTTCTGACACGGTGTAATTATGAATGGCAAAGTTAACTAAATCTGGTGGCTATTGGTGGAATATTATACGCAGCTGTCCAAGAGCTTGTAAAAAGCTTCAAATGAAAGCATACTAAAATATTGAAAACTAAGAGAAAGGAAAAATAGAAGCGTTTATTTATTCGCTTTTAAACCATCAATTAAAATAGCCACCATATTTTGTTCTAATTCTTCAGCATTTATTTTTTTAGTAGACCTATGCCAGCTTTCAATGCCACTTACGGCATGTAAAAATATTAAAACAACAGTAGGGGCATCAATAGCCTTAATTTCTTTATTCCGAATACCTTCTTCAATTATGGCTGCAATTCTTTTACGGTATACTCTTCGTTGATTTTGATAATTAGATAAATAAGGGTCTGACAAATGTTTCCATTCTCTATCACTTACATATACTTCTTCATAGTGGTGAATCATTTCGCTAATATGAAAGCGTAATAGCTTTTCCATTTTTTGTAAAGAACAAATTGGCTCCGATTCTATTTCGTCCATTTTCAACACAAATCTATTGGCTACATTAAAAACCAATTCGTGTAATAATTCACTCTTCGATTTTATATGATTATATAAGCTGGCGGCTTCTACACCCACTGCTTCGGCAAGGTCGCGCATGCTGGCTGCCTTGTAACCTTTCTCTCTAAACAGGGTAGCTGCTTTACTTACAATAATATCTTTTCTAGATCCGTTTTTTTCTGTTTTTATTCTAGCCATGGGGGAAATTTGAATATTTGTTAGTGTAAATTTATAGATTTAATTCTTTAAAATTCTTTATTTTTTTAAAAAACCCCCATTTTTGTTAGTTTTTTGATTATCAGGTACTTACTGCATTGCTAGGTATAATTTGAGGCGCACAAAGTATAATTTGAGGTGCACAGAAAAATTTCAATGTATTAATCGTAGTTTCGCAGCTGAAAATAAAATCATAAAAATGTCATTAGTAGTTGTTGGATCTATGGCCTTTGATGCCATCGAAACCCCTTTTGGGAAAAGTGATAGAATTATTGGTGGAGCCGCTACCTATATAGCTTGGTGTGCTTCTAACTTTACCCCTGTTAAACAAATTTCAGTAGTGGGTGGAGACTTTCCACAGTCTGAATTGGATGCTTTAGCGAAAAGAGGCGTTAATTTAGAAGGTGTTCAAATTAAAAAAGACGAGAAAACATTTTTCTGGAGCGGTAGATATCATTTAGATATGAATACGCGTGATACATTGGATACACAATTAAATGTATTGGAAAATTTCCAACCAGTTGTTCCAGAAAGTTATCAGGATTGTGAAATTTTAATGTTGGGTAATTTGGTACCATCTGTTCAAAGCAGTGTGATCAAACAAATGAGGAATAGACCTAAATTAATCGTGATGGATACGATGAATTTATGGATGGATATTATGATGGATGATTTAAAGCATACCATTAGTTTGGTAGATGTGTTGTCTGTAAATGATAGTGAAGCGCGTCAATTGAGCGGGGAGTATAGCTTGGTAAAAGCAGCAAAAAAAATCATGGAGATGGGTCCAAAGTATGTGATCATCAAGAAGGGAGAACATGGTGCTTTATTGTTCCATGAAAATGAAGTCTTCTTTGCTCCAGCATTGCCATTAGAGGAAGTTTTTGATCCAACTGGTGCTGGAGATACTTTTGCTGGTGGATTTGTTGCGCATTTGGCTAAAACAAAAGATTATTCATTCAATAATATGAAGTCGGCTATTATTGTAGGTAGTGCGCTAGCAAGTTTCTGCGTAGAGAAATTTGGTACACAAAGATTAACTGAGATTAGCCAAGCGGATATTAAAGAACGCATACAATCCTTCGTTCAATTAGTAAATTTCGAAATTGAATTAGTATAATATGAAAGTTGCAGTGGTAGGTGCTACGGGTTTAGTAGGCACTAAAATGTTAGAAGTATTAGCAGAAAGAAATTTTCCCATAACTGAATTAATTCCTGTGGCATCGGCACGTTCTAAGGGAAAGGAAGTTATTTATAAAGGCAAGGCATATAAAGTAGTAACCATGGAAGAAGGTATTGCAGCTCAACCCGCAGTGGCTTTATTTTCAGCAGGGGGTAGCACTTCACTTGAGTGGGCACCACAATTTGCAGCGGCAGGTATTCGTGTCATAGATAATTCTTCAGCTTGGAGAATGGACCCTAGTAAAAAATTAGTGGTGCCAGAAGTGAACGCTTCTGTATTAACATCAGATGATTTTATTATTGCCAATCCTAATTGTTCTACTATTCAAATGGTGGTAGCTTTACAACCTCTTCATGCAAAATATAAAATTAAAAGAGTAGTGGTAAGTACCTATCAAAGTGTAACAGGTACGGGTAAAAAAGCAGTAGACCAATTAATGGAAGAAAGAAAAGGCCTAAAAGTAGGTGTCGATGATATGGCCTATAAATATACTATTGACTTAAACGCCATTCCTCAAATTGATGTTTTCTTAGAGAATGGGTATACCAAGGAAGAAATGAAGATGGTCAAAGAAACTTGCAAAATTATGCAAGACGATACTATAAAAGTAACCGCTACCACTGTGCGTATTCCAGTAATGGGTGGCCATAGTGAAAGTGTGAATGTGGAATTTGAAAATGAATTCGAATTAAAGGAAGTTATCGATTTACTTGCTGCTGCGCCGGGTGTGGTGGTGCAACAAAATGATACAGACCAATTTTATCCAATGCCTTTATGGGCGCATGAAAAAGATGATGTATTTGTAGGTCGCTTAAGAAGAGATGAAACACAAGCGAAAACTTTGAATATGTGGATTGTAAGTGATAACCTTCGAAAAGGCGCTGCTACCAATGCCATTCAAATTGCTGAATACTTAGCTTCTAAAGGAATTATTTAGTTTCTATTCCTTTTTAAAAGTCAAATACTTTTTAAAATTAAAAGTCCAATACTTTTTATTCTTCACTCTCGTCATTACGCTAAAATATATAAATACGAACTAAAAGTCTGAACTCGCACTGCGTGCTCAGACATGCAGACTTTTTAAACGTTCGAATTTATATATTTTTTAACGAAACAAATCTATGATTTGTTTATATAATTTAGAGTGTTTATATTTTAAAACTTATAATAATTTAAGTTTTAAAATATAAACGTTAGACTCAAAGTTCAGAATCAAAATTGTATTTGACTTTTAATCTTTCGAAATGATAATTAAGACCCCTTAATAAATAGTAATAGAGAAATTCAATTTTGAGTGAACTTTGAGCTTCGCGATAGAGAACGAAAAATTAGGATTTCGAATTACTATTTATTAGCTCTACAAAATCGGCTTCTGTTATAATTTTGATCGAAGCTATTTTTTTAGCTTTCTCTAATTTACTTCCTGCATCTTCACCTACCACTAAGTAATTCAGTTTACTACTTACGCCACCTAGTATATGACCACCTCTTGATTCTA
>Ga0114958_10002714_pt1 | contig 13077 bp, 17 predicted proteins | sample C_130208_EF_Meta_FD_89577 | JGI IMG/M metagenome (GOLD analysis project Ga0114958, IMG submission 89577) | Freshwater microbial communities from Lake Croche, Canada to study carbon cycling - C_130208_EF_MetaG | ecosystem: Environmental > Aquatic > Freshwater > Lake | place: Lake Croche, Canada... | reverse complement strand
GGAGCTTCAACAACTACAGGTGCCTCAACTACAGGAGCTTCAACAACTACAGGTGCCTCTGCAACCACAGGAGCTTCAACTACAGCAGCTTCAACAGGAGCCTCAACTACAGGAGCTTCAACAACTACAGGTGCCTCTGCAACCACAGGAGCTTCAACTACAGCAGCTTCAACAGGAGCCTCAACTACAGGAGCCTCAACTACAGGAGCCTCAACTACAGGTGCCTCAACAACCACAGGAGCCTCAACAGGAGCCTCAACAGGAGCCTCAACTACAGGAGCCTCAACTACAGGTGCCTCAACAACCACAGGAGCCTCAACAGGAGCCTCAACAGGAGCCTCAACTACAGCTACTTCAACAGGAGCTTCAACAGGAGCTTCAATGGCATCTGGAATCCATTTCTGAACAATCTTTTTAATTCCAGGAACTGGATCTCCGCCAAATAATTCATTTGTAATTCTAAAGCTACCTGCATCTAATGTTTTATATAACCAATTACTATCATTACCATATCGTAATTTAGTTTCTGCATCCAATACTAAATCTGAGAATTCTGATCCGCAATATACCCATGTGCCACCAGAAGATACCGGGACACCTGACTCATCCATCTTTATATATACTACACTAGAAAATAAAGGGGTCTAAATGAAGCCACTGTCTATATATAGATGGCAGATCCTTCGCCACCATTTGATATATTTCAACCCGGTTTAATTCGTGGTCAAGAATTCCTTCCATACGATCCTTCTAAGGGCTATTTTTATGTAGAGCATCCAACTGAGGGATGGAGAGTTTTCCTGCGGGCAATTTGTTTTATTCATGAAGAGGGAGTTGAATATGATCCTAAGCGCTTTATGGTAGTAAAGAGAACTGGTGCAAATGAACAAGGAAAATCATGGGAGCCTCCAAAGGGCCAGATGGAAGGTAAGGATGCTCTGAAACACCCACGAACTTCAGTTTTAGAATTATTGAAGCAGTGTGTCCGACGAGAAGTTGAAGAAGAGGCGCATATAAATAAGTTGAATCGCCTTGAGCATACTGGGCTTATTTTGCAGGCCATTGAACCAGATTTCAAGCCAAATACTTATTTCCACTATCATATTTTCAGAGCTCAGGCATCGGTAAAATCTATTCAACGGGGTCTAAACTGGTTCACGTGGCTCAAGGCACATCCGCGTTTTTTTGCGCGTATGAAGCGTGATAAAAAAGAGAAGGATGCACTAACTTGGTTTGACCCTGTAGAAACAAGACTCATGGGTCGCTGGTCTCCAAAGTTGGTGCCAATGTATATTGCACACTATAATAGATGAAGTGGCCTTCATTTTTAATTTGCGATAAGAAAAGCTTATTCAGCTCAACTTCTTATTGTAATATGCGTTGATTAGTGTTTATAATCTAAGAATACTGCGTAATATCAATATCAATACGATGCCTTGCAGCATAATCAAATGCCCAGGTTACTCCCTTTTCAAGAAATAGTTTATCATTATCTTCTATAAACTTGTTTCTAAGATATCGCATAGTTAGCATTTTCCCAGACTCTAAATACTGATTAAATATTATATCCTCTAGTTTTATCCTAAATGTTTCCGAACTAGATTTATATTCAACAAATTCGTCTTGAAGTTTTGGGAATAATTTCTGTAAATTTTCAACCTCCTTGGGGCTTATTTTCTCATAACCTTCCTCATCTGGTTTCTTATATGAATTTTCAATACGTTTTATAGTATTTTCCATTAGTTTACGATTCTCCTTCATCTTATCGTTCAAAATATTAAACTTACTCTGGTATTTAGCAACGATAATATCATAAGATGTTTTTTTAAAATCTTTATACATGTTTTTCAGTCCTCCGCTAAGTTTATCGCTTATAATTTCATCTACAAGATATTGATATTTCGGATCCGGATTTGTTTCAAGAATAGCATCATTTCTTTCCATATTGTATATAATGTAAAAATAAAAATGCTTTAATCAATTTTGCCATTGCGTAAAACTAAATCTTATCTATCCGACTACCCTTTACTTCCACTAATTGCTTAGCTAAAAGTTCCTTTCCAGCACCCTTGTAATCAAATGTGCATGAATGTGAGTCTGAAAATCTGTGACTGGCACAATAGAATTGTAAACATTTGCATGGAAAGTTAATGAGCGAAAGTTTCTTATTACACCCTTCTAATTGGCATCGCTTAGGGGGTTTAGCCTCTGCCTTAGTATCCTTTGTAGGGAGTGTAGGCTCTTCGTCTGTTACTAGCTCTGAGCCAGCCTGCAATTTTAATGACTGCATGAAATATCTAAGGCGGGCATCAGATGACATCTACTATATCCGGTATTGCGTTTTATTGTGGTCGCCATATTTCAATTTTACTATAGATTTCCTAGGTACTATGTTTTGGAAAGGAAAAGTATCTGCCCTTACACAATTAGCTCGATTTATCAAGCAATCAGATGTCACCTTATTAGATTTAGAGCAACCTGAACTTCCTTCTGCCTTGACTGGTGGTTGTAAGGTCACTGTATCTAAATTGAAAGATTCAGAAGGTATTAGTCGTCTTTTGAATGAATGGTTCGAAGAGCCCACATCTAAAACAATGGCTTCTGTTAAACCAGAATGGATTCGGGCTTCGTATATAGACAACGAGGCCATTTGGATTGTTGCTAAGGATTCAGGAGGAACTATACGAGGTTGTGTTTCTAGTTTTCGTATATTTGCACCGTATCCGAATTCTTTGGGGGGGTGTGGTAAGATGCATCCATGGGGTTTAGTTGATTGGTTTTGCGTCCATCCTTTATGGAGGAGTAAAGGCTTAGGTTCAGCCTTGTTAGAGACTTTAGATTTACTTACATACAGGATTGGGCGAAAGGCTCATGTTTTTTTGAAAGAAGGTTATCCACTACCTTTGCCCCATGTTCCCATATATACTACGTGGCTAAAATGTAGAAAGGCAGGCAGTCCAGATGTAAAACAAATGTCACAAAATACTGGGCTAACAGTTTATCCTTATTCAGAGGTTGAGCGGGAAACAGGGATTCCATTGATTAGACTAGAAGGTTTGAAAACCGAACATGATCTCCATGATTGGGAAGATACTCTAGATACTCAGTTACCAGTTAGTTGGGTCTTTGTTTCTGCTTCATCTGTTGTAGATGACAAGAGAGGCTGGCAAACAGACTCACTTGTATCTATGTATGCATTTCGTTGGTCTCCAGGGAAATGGCTGGGTTCTTTACCTCATAGTTCTATTTTATAATTTGCCGGCAGAAGGTTCTGGCATAGCAGCTAAAGGTTGTGGCACGGGAGCGGAAGGTTGTGGCACGGGAGCAGGAGCAGGAGCAGGACCAGAAGGTTCAGTAATCACCGGTGCTTGTGCAGCCTTTGCCTTCTTTTCTCCATTTTCCCATGCTTTAAGGCCTTTCTGATAAATTCCTTCACATCCAGAATAATATCTAAGTAAAAGTTCGCGCACTTGATCAGTTAGTGAATCAAGGGTGGAAAATCCAGCAAATAGTAATTCTGTCTTAGGACCTTCAACCTTCCATGAGCCATCTGGACGATGTGAGACATTGAATATTTTCTTCAAGAAATTTGATATTTCTACTACTTGACTAAAATGGTATGCCAATAATTCTTGAGAAGCATTTTTCATTTCATTAAAAACAGGATCTGAGGTATTTCTTTTAATCTGGATGTCGTCACTTCTATTATCACATTCGCTTGATTTCCCTATATATATATCACCAAATCCTTTGTGTGTTTCTTTATTATAAGTTACATTAAAGGCAGATGTTAGTCTCGTAATTGCAGATAATAATGCATTTGATTCCCCTGGCATCTTAGATACATCGTTCATACTTAATGGGTCTCCCTGAGAATCTTTCTGAACAAATGCCTTGAGAACTCCCAGTGAATTTTCGTAATCAACCGGATTAATTTTTCCATATAGCTGTCCTAGGGTTCGTGTAGGTAAATAATCTGAAACCTTCGTTTTTTCTTTAGACTTCCCCACAGAATATTTGCAGACCTTGGAAATTGCAGAACCGGTTGGGAAATTATTAATAGATGCAGGGTCTAGTAATTGTAGAGCCCTTGAAATACAATGGGGTTGATAATTTAATGTTGAACTATTTAGAACAGTTGTAACATCCCTTAATGATTTATTTGTCGGCTCCTTTATTTTTTTTAATGAACCTGTGCCTGCGGTTGAAGAGTCTGTATCGTGTTCTTCATCCTTGGATTTTAGATTTATAACAGTAATACTTGGATACTTTTGCTTTAAATAATTCCTGGTTATTTTTTCCAGTATTTCTGTAAAATTCGCCTTAGGATTTAGACCCTCTGAGCTTTTTATAAATTCAAGTAAATTTGGAGGCTCAGTTGCCGATACAATATATTCAAGACCATTGCTCATTGATGATGACTGGTTAAATTGTGCGCGTTGGAAAGTAACTGTATTATTGCCTCCTGAAATCTCAGGGAATGCTATTTTTACTCGTGAAGGATACACTTCTTCTTTTCTTCCTGAACGCCTTGATGGGGCTAAATATCCATCTAATCTTTCGGCAGCAGCATCATTTTCAGTTTCAAAACTAATGGATTTAATTACAACTTTCATAAACTTTACTTCATTTGCGGGATTATTACTATCAGTTGCAGGAATTCCTAACTCTTGAAGTCCGCCATCTGCTTGAGACACACTAATTCCAGAGGGATTTGTAGGTTGAGTATATCTGAATACTAATAATTTAGCTTTATCAAGGAAAAAAGTTTTCTCGCGATCTAATTTAGTATTAATTTTATTATATGTATAAATTTCGTTATCTCTATCACCTGGTATCCTGAGATAATAACGTAAGAATTCAAATGGTCCTAGGGGCGTTTCATTCTTAAAGTTTCCACCGCCGCTTTGCCGATTAGTTTGTGTTGCTATTTCAGTGGTTGTTCCTCGCTGCCTTTCTTGAGCCTCTAGCATTTCAAGACGTTCTCGGTTTATTGGTAGATTCGGTTTTCTAAAAGAAGGTAATGTCTGATGTTCTGGATACATTTGCTGGGCAAATTCTCGCTCAGAATTATCCTGCTTTATTGTAAGAATATCACCAGTTCTCTTATCATAATCTGGAATATTTAAATCTTTTACTACGAGTAATAGTGCACCTAGAAGTTGAAATAGACGAACAAAATAAAAGGCAATAACCTCGGAATTTTGTTTATGTTTAGCATAGCCTGGTTGGCGTCGTTTTCTTGTCTCAGTCTTAACTTTTAATGCTTGTCTATATTTTCTAGAATTTGCAGAATTACTACTTTGACTCATACACTTTGAGTTCCTGGAATCAGCTGCCTCAATATCTGTATCAGAACCTAGTGGTGGTTCTAAATCATCAAATCTCTTGAAATAAATTTCACCTATTCTACCGGTTCGCGTAGTATATCCTAGCACATTAAATTGTGTCGTTATCATATCCGATAGTGCAATAACATATTTCTCTGGATTATTAGCTATATCTAATATATCTTGTTCTCTGGAGTTATTATACATGAATTGAAAAAGGGAATCAGACATTTCCCTAACTTCCTTTGAATTTATTTTTAATTCATCTGTAGTCAATCCCTTTTTAAAAGGTGATAAAGAGGAAGCTCCCGCACCCATACTACTTAGTGTCTACAGTTTCTACCTGGACAATACCGCATTCTTCTGCCCATGACTTCCTGGACTCATCAATGCGTTTCCAGCACTTCAGTAAAGTTCCAGAGGATACATTGCAGAGAGTAGCAATAGATTCCATAGAAATATCCTTATATCCTTTCAGCCTTACAGCCTCAGTTAGAGCTGCTGCAGCAAGTGAAGGTGGCATATGCTCTGCACAGAGTGACTTATCTTCTGAAATATCAGCTATCTTGGTTGCTAGGATAAGAACAATGGTGAATTCTGATCTCTTCAAGGGGAGTTTGCTTAGAGGATGTGCAATATAATGTGAGGCTCGCGTTGATTGTATTGCTGATGGGGAGCCGGAGAAACCCTTCAGATGACCTTTCTGATGTGCTAGAGCAAGAACTTCCTGGACATACTTGAATGCCTTGGTGAAATCGCTTGTCTTGATATTGAACATATCGGCGACATCTTTGGGTTTTCTTGGCTGACCAACTTGCTTGAGAGCTGAGAATACGCAACTTGCCAGGATGGCAGAGCGGGAGAGACCGCGCTTCTGGCAATTAGCGGTGAGTGCCACATAGTATTCCTTGGCCAGATCCAGAATTCCTGTATCGAGGCCTTGATTTGATGCGGTGATTTGCAGAGTCTCAAAGACGTGTAGGAGATTACGCTCCTTATATGGAAGCATATTCCAGGTGTGATAACGGCGAATCTTGTTCATTGACCATCTGCAATTAGCAGAACCACCGTGTTGTGTAGGAAGGATAACAGTGCCGAGACTGGATTCAGGGAATCGGTTGTCTTGCGGGGCTCCAACACGACAGGGGTCACCTCCACCTCTGTCATCTTGGCTAAAATATCTGTATTCTGCAGTTAAATCTAGGCAACGGCTAATTACCGTGCCGCACCCGAGACAGGTGCTCACATCTAAGTGTTCCCAGTCCTCAAACTTGGATTCGCATGTGGGACATGAGGCTACACCTTTTTCGGGAACCTGGTGATTCTCGGCCCAAGCAGATTCGAGGTATTCATTCATACTGAATTTTTTAGGCCTCTTAATTTCAATTTTTGACTAACGTCCATAATAACAGCTTCGGGATTCAAAACATAAATGATCCATAATTCTAGAAATAATAAATATACATACAGTTATATATAGAAAAACCTTTGCTAATTTTTCATTGCCTTTTAGAACCTTAGTTTTAAAGATATCACTTAAAAATACTATCCCAATTAATCCAACTAAAATCGTAAATAAAACCACATTGTTATAACTAAATTTCATTCTACTTCAGGTTTAAAATATTAAATGGATTACTAGTAAATGACTGAGGCCATAGCTAGCCCTTCAGCAACAGGCTTCGCCTTTGAACGTCGTATTGGCTATGTGCTCGAGCAAATCAAAGGAAATCTTGAGCCTGGATGGACTTTTTTAATCCGTGGGGAACAGGAAATCCGAGAGCATTTCAAAGAGCCCAGCTTGAATGGTGTTGACCATATGATTCAAGTGCAGAAGCCCACCGGTGAGCAGCATGTTTTTTTACTCCAAGAAAAATGGAAGCTAATTACGAATCAGCGTGAAGTAAGCCAATTCCTCGATTGCTGTGCTCGTATCCTGGCACGTATGCCTCAGTATGGTGGAACCATACACAGAATGTGGATTTCCAGAACCGTCCCGTCGGCGAATGGGGAAAAGTCGCTGCAGGAAGGCCAATGTATTTTAGTGCAGACATGCACTTCTCAAACTATGCTGGCGATAAATACGGCACTAATGCTCTGTGAAGTGTTGGGGCGTCGCGACCTCGCTGTAGCTCTGATTGAATCTATTGGCTCATTGATGCCATCAAAGGAAGAGGCAATTGCTGATCCGAAGGCTGAACATAATACATTCGAGCCTGTCAGTGATTTCGGTGAAAAAAGAGTATTACCTATAACAAATAAGACGGTAGTGATGGTTAAGAAGGTTGGTTAGCGGCCCTATATTCCTGTTGTCTCTCCCTGACACCTCGCCAATACTCAATGCTGTATACAGAGTAACGATAGAGCAGCTCTTCATGGATAGAAGGCCTCTCTGGCACATAGTGACCAGTTAATGCATTAATCTTTGGAAGAACCATGTCAGGTTGCGATATAGTTGACTTCTTCTGGCACTTTTGAATTTGCCCTTTCCATAGCAATAATTCATTAAATGGTTTTTGGGGCATACTATCAGTAAAAAATAAATGATATTCATTTTTTACTGAAGGTGTTATAGGATTAATCAAACTGTCCAAATACGCATTCCCATAAGTCGACTCGACACTGCCGCATTCTGCAGCCAATGAGATCCATCATGCACTGTGTGCACATAGCTCATCGTGGGCTCTACAGATAATGTGTAACCAGCTTGGATTGCCTGTCTCATAAAGAAAATGCTGTCAGTTCCGACAATCTGGTCCTCAGGGAGATCAGGGAAGTGCTTGATAACATCACGCGGCCAAATACAATTCCCGTCATTTAGAAGAAAATTCCAGCCTTTCATTCCTAAAACTTTATTCCAGTTCTCACGGGAAATTCGCATTCCCTTAAATTGTGAGGTCTTATCTTCCCTGGCACCAGTTGTCAAGTTAAGATGAATAATATTACCAGCACAATAAATTGTCTTGTCTGCAGCTGTCCCATCACGCTCCTTACATTTTAAGAAAGCCTCAAAGAACTCAGGTTCAAATTTGTTATCACTGTCTAAGACAGCTACCCAGGGGGAGGGAGCCTTGAGAAAACACTGCCTCTTATTTCCATAGACTCCTAGCACAGCATTATTCTCATAAAGTCGCAACTTAATATTACTATCCATTTCTAGTTCACACATCACATTAATGTCTTTTCCATTTTCGTCACTGATTACTACGTAGGCAACATTTGGGTCTGAAAGATACTTGGGAACTTGCTCATTTAGAAAAGACCAACGGTCCATGGTGGGAATTGCAACTGTTAGACTCATCTCTTTAGAATAACGTCACTGCCTTTAGATATTTTTCTTATAAAGTAAATCTAGATGGAAATTTCCCTAACAAACTTTCTAATTGGAACACTTGCAATAACAATTAGTATTTATATTTTTAGAGTTACAAGGGAGTCATTTAATAGTGCTGCACCAGTGTCTGATGAGACTCGTGCACAGGTAGCAAATGCTCATACTGCAGCTCCGGCACTTGATCCTAAAGTAGTGGAGAGTGCAAAGACTGGTATAAAAAATATGATAACGGAGAGGCCTGATGTCATTCTGGCAATCAAGCAAGTTATAGCAGATCCTCTAATTAAAAAGACTCTAGGCGATATTTTATATAGTGTTAGACGCTAATCTACTCTACAATTAATTTCATCTATCAAATCAAGATGAGTGGGGCATCAGGTATGCAAATGGGAACAGATGCCAGGCCGAATGTTTTACCGGTTAAAAAGGCATCCGGTCCAGGATTCTTAGGACCTCAATATAACCCTGCTGATGAAATGTTACCCCCTGCTTCGATTGGCGTTAAACGCGGTGGTGATCTAAATGATGTTTTAGGTGCAGTAAAGGGGGTAATTTATTACGGTGATATGATGGGATTTGGTGAGGCTTCGTCAGGATTTACTCGTGGTATGCCTGGTCTGAGGCCTCTTGGTGTTAATTATTTTGTGAATTCTGGGTTGACTTGCAGTAATGGTGCAACTATGTGGGAGTATGTTCAGACAATTCCTACTGGCAGTGCTCTAGGAGAGAAGGTAAAACAAGCAATACGAGGTGTTGGTTTACCCCAACTTCGCGGTATGGCTCCAGGTATCTTAGAAGATGCTGAATCTGCTCTAAACCCTTTTCCAGTGATTAACGCTGTAGTAGGCAGCGGATATCCTCAGTGCCGCCTAGTTAAGAAAAAGGTAGGCGACTTTGATGGCAAAATCTATAATGTCGATGGTGTAATGTTAGTTGATCCAGAAGGGTTAATAGGTAGTGGAGATGGGCCATATTACCAGGAGCGATGGATTCAGGATAGAGAAGTTACTGGTTCAAATAGGCCTGGTGAAGAGGATGACGAGCACTATGCTCGTAGTGATCCTATACAACTTGCTTATGATGAATGGGACAAGGCTCCTAAGACCCATGGGGAAAATGGATGTATTTTAGATATTAAAGCCACACCGCCTAGTGCCAAGCTAGTAGAGCCTTCCTTTTGTCCTGCTGCTAGAGCTACTGGCGCAGCTACAAGTGCAACTACTGGCGCAGCTGCAAAAGGCCCTGTTAAAAAACAGGGCTTTGAAGATTACAGGCATCCTATGCAAAAAATGTTGTCATTATCTGTTGCGGCAATTTCAGTGATAGCGCTCATTGCATTTTGGGCAACTAAGCCGCGTAAATAAGCTATGGGGACCACAGAGAGGTATAGTTACTTTTACTCGAGGTAGTGGCTTAATATCTTGGCGTGTCATATCAGGATATGTTATATTATCATACCATGTTTTCCTTGAAATACGGTCTGATAAGTTATAGGGATTGAAGATTCCTGGCTTAGTCGAAAGGTACCAGGAGAATCCTGCATGCTCATGGTCTTTCATTGCTTTCTATAAAGTAAACTACAAATAATTTAGTTCAATTTTTTATACCCGTGCAAAACTGTATAAAGCATACCTTATAGAAATATGTAATGCAATACCAGAAACTAGTAGATCCTATTAGATACATTACAAATTATCACCTTGGGTCAGTTCGTAATGTATTATTGGGAGCAAGTCTATGTTATGCAATGCAGAATGAGCGTTACACACATTTACCAGTGATTTTCTTAGTTCCATCAATTTACGCTGGATATAATTTATTTGAGAATAAAGAAGATGTGATAAAATTATTAAAGACATTTAAGACGGAGGTGAAGAAAACATTTTTTTAGTGGATTCACCTATGGCTTCACCTATGGCTTCGCCTATAAAACCCAGCAAAAATACTGTTTAAATTGTAATCAATGATAAAATGCAGTATTTTCTAATGTTTTTCTCCAATCAAACTTTTCACCTGATTTTAATCTATTATATACTTTTAAAAGTTTAATTAGACATGCCTTGTTAAAATGATTTTTATTAGCTTCAATAACATATTTCTCTCCATTTTTTTCATAATCTTCAACTATATCTTTTCTAATACTATGTAAGAAACAAGACTTAGTTCCATTCTCACTATCATTTCGAAAATAACACCTTCCTTTATAATGCCCTTCTTCATTACAGAAATTACAGAACCACTTTTTTCGTGTTAAATCGCCACAAAGGCAACAATTTAGACGTTTTTTATAATAAAGGTGCATTATAAGACATTTTGTATGGTAAATATGTCCACAAGCCATCTTATAATAATCCCAATCATCGCGTTCTTCCATACAAGATGCTCTACACTCGTGGACAATAGGCTCTTTAAAATATTCTAGATCTACCGCATCATATTCTCTATCACATAGCCACATTTCAGCATCTAATAAAATTTCTGGCCGATCTGTAAAATCTCCCATACATAATAAGTGTATAGTGATATTATTCAATTTTACTCGGAAGCCTATAATAACTTAAAAAAATTGAATACTAAAAATCTATTATACCAAGTAAAATGAACGCAGTATATGTTATTATTGAGAATGGAGAACCTTACACGATGGTCTATGAGACATTTGAGTCTGCAGTTGCTGTTGTAAAGGCTAAGCACAAGGAAACTATTGAGGAGCAAATAAAAGAGGCAGGAGGCTATCCTATTTGTTCAGATCTTGATGTCCCAGAGAATAAGGTGACGGGTAAGACAGAGTTATATGTTGAAAAGGGGATCAATATTATTATATATAAGTTGCCTTTGGCTTACGCTTTTTGAAAATGGCTTTTTAGAAAAAAGCCAGCAATCCCTATTCTGCCAGATTAGATAAAAGGGTCCCCTGTAATTCTTTCTTCTGATGGCCTGATAAATATTCTTGAACACCTTGAGGAATGGATGAATACTCTAGCTTACACCAGCCTGCACCACGGACATGTTCAAACCCCTTGAGTTTAATATATTCAAGAGTTTTTGCCTTTTCTACATCCTTACCTCCCCTTACAATTTCTACAATAGACAATGGCTTATATTTTTTAGTCCATAGAGCACCATCACCAGTTGTATGCTGCTCTAATCGCCCAGATAGATTCTCAGAGTAACCAACATAATATTTACCTTCCTCCAGTTCCCAGACATAGACATATTCAGTGCCGAATGGAAAAAAAGATGCAGCGCTTGATGTAGTATCATAGAATTTACGAATGCGCTTGAGCTCAGTCTGCGTTTCAGATAAGACTTCTTCATTCTCTGGTGCTACTGCTAAAATCTTTTTCATGTAATTCAATTGGTTTCTTGTATTTGTGATATTCACAATGACACTATTGATTTGGTCAATGGTGTCAGACATTATATAGATTGTATGGGTATAAGGGATTTAAGTATAGGCTTTTTCAAAAAAGCCAGCAAAAACACCAAATAAAATTGATATGTTTAATACACTACTAGTGAATTACAAATGTCATTTATGGGCCGTGCTGCACCAGAGGGCCTTACTAATATGGGAAAGCCATGGAGTCAGGAAGAGTTAAATCAACTTCTACAAGAGATAAAAGAGAAGAAAAGTATTGTTGATATTGCTACTCTTCACAAGCGCACACAAGGTGGAATTAATAGTCGTCTTAGAGAAACTGCTGCAATTCTTCACTTGAATGAGAATAAGACAATACAAGAATGTATTGAGATTACTGGCCTTGATAAGTCAGATATTATTGATGCTATCAGTCGGCGTGAGTATAATATTATCATGAAAGCAAAGAAGGTAGAAACTAAAGAAAAATTAAAAGAGCAAGTATTAAATAAACATGTAAATATTACAAGTGAGCGTAATATTATATCTAAGCATGTAGATCCATTGCATGAATTGCGACTTGAGGTGAATGAACTAAAAAAAGATGTTAAGGAGATTCTCAGGCTTATGAATGCACTTTATGATTTTGAGGCTTCTCAATAATTATCAAGGATCCAGAACAAGCACACGTTGGTCTAAATTTCCCGGCACCGCCGGATTTTTACCGAAATTCGGTAAAAATAAATTTGACAGAAAAATTTCCCAGGACCCTCAAAAAACAGGATTTTTTTGACTTTCAAGAAGTCAAAAATTGAATTTCAAATCTCCGGAATATAATGAGTAGTTAGATGAACCTTACTGATTTGACAGTATATTCGGATTCCAAACATCATTTGTTGTGGGCTGAATCAATGGTAGGTGGAAGCACCGAATTGAACAACATAGGAAATATTGCACTGTGGGTTGGTGTATTAGAGCACGCATTTTCTACACTGGGATTTATCATACTTGGACTGAAAGCTAAAAAAGAAACAGCTATATTTTATAATATT